>JAABUS010000328.1_pt1 | contig 122076 bp, 24 predicted proteins | sample 5560161 | NCBI WGS metagenome assembly JAABUS01 (sample SAMN10711885, study PRJNA513376) | rock metagenome | isolation source: Antarctica rocks | place: Antarctica: Victoria Land, Trio Nunatak nord | collected 2016-01-04
TATTAGAAATATTTCGATTAAATCTAGTATTTCTAGATTGTATTAAACTATTAAAACTGATTTTTACAAATTTCGATTAAATTTGTAACAAAATTAAATTTAATTTAAAAAAATTTTAATATATTTTTATTACTAAAAATATATAATTTAGTTTTTAAAAAGTTATTTATTTTGAAGTGTTAATATATTTATTTAATATTATATTTTAATATTGTAAATATTAGACTGATCGCGTCGAGTCGATTAATCGAGTTCGGATCGATTAATCGACTCGAATCTTGGCGATTCGAGTTAATTCAACTCGAAAGTCTTGACAAGTCGATTTCTAAAATTGAAATCGAATATCGAGTCGAGTCGAATCGATTTCTAGAATTGAAACCAAAATTCAACCCGAAAAACCGACCCGAATCGCCAAGACTATTTAAATAATTATATTATAATTATTAATAGTTAATATATATTTAAATTATAATAAGGTAATGCATTATAGTAATGCATTACTACTTTTTAAAAACCAAATAATTAAATCGCACCTATAGGTTCTATAGAGCCTATAGATGCAAATATTGCATTTTATTAATAAATTGCATCTATAAGATCTATAGAGTCTATAGATGCAAATTATTAATTTTATTAATATAACAAAATTCTAAAATTAGTAATTCTTGACATTATAACGTCATTTTCGATTCCTTAGCAATTCGATTCGATTCCTAATATTGGAATCGAATATCAACTCGAGTCGAATCGAGTTGATTCCAAAATAATAGAAATCGATTCGGATTTTGGGTCGATTTCTAGAGTTAAAATTGTTTAATCGGATCGATTCCTAAAATTGGAATCGAAATCCGATCCGACGATCAGTCTACTAATTTAATACTTTAAAATTTTGAATTAAATTTAAAAAATAACAAAATGCAAACTACTTTACAAAGTCAAAGTATATTTTTTATAAATTTTACTTATATTAACAATTCGAGAATCTTTGCTCAAAAAGTATCTATTGAGAATATTACTAATTTGATTATTAGCTAGTCTAGACTCTATTTAGCAGCAACAGTCTTAATACTTGCTTAGTAGAAATTCAATTTTAATGTTTAAGATACACACAAACTCTTGCAATGCTTCGCTTATATCTTTATTTGTTACTTGTTTATATTATAGTAATTTGTATAGTAGAATCGAACAATTTGTAAGATTTCTACGCGCAAGTTATACGTTGACATAAACGTCTTTATTATTGCGTAATTATACTGTGCGTATAATAGTTGTAAATTGCGCTTGTAGATTGCGCTCGTTGTAGAACTTAACAAGATGCAAGATTGAATCTTGACAAAGCGCGTATCAATTATTTATTTACAAATTCTACTAATTGCAATTCAATTTTGCGCTTAATTATATAAAGCAAGTATATTAACATATTAGCTAATTTAACTATTAGTTATCAATAGTACTATTAACAAAGATTTCGAAATTATCAATATAAATTAAATTTATATTTTAGATAAATATAAATATATTGTTAATATAATTATTTACTAATATACAAACAATATAAAGTATATTGCGTAAATTAGATTAATATTAAGTATATATTAAGCTTATATAATATAGTTGTTAAAATTAAAAATTTGCAATTTTTTTTAATATATATTTTATTGCAAAATAAACTTATTTTATGCTTATTATATACTTAATTTATCTTTTATCTTTTATCTTTTTTAATTTTATATTATATATTATATATATAAATGTTTATCTTATTATTTAAGACTTTAACAATATATTAACTATATATAGATTTAATTTATATTAAATTTGCACTAATATAAATATTAAAGTTATTAATTAATTATTATTTATTATTTTTTCTTAAATATTTATCTTTTAATTTAAAAAATACTTGCGAAAAGTATACTTTTAATTTAGTTTTAAAATATGCTAAATTTATACTAATTTATTCTTAGCATTATATTAGTATTTTAATCGAAAAACTTGTTCTTATATATTTTATTATATTAGTTTATACTTAGTATATACTTAGATTATACGCAAATTAATATGTTTACTACAAATATTAAATTTTTAAATAAATTATTTAATTATACTTTGAGTTTAATTTATACTAAGCATATATCAATATTAAAGAAATATGAAGAATTTTTTTGATAATAATAATGCGTTTAAAATTTAAAAAATCTTTAAAATGTTATATAAAATTTATTTATACTTAATATATGTGTAATTAGCGAAAAAAAAACACTTATTATAGTAAAAATTTAAATACAACAATTAATTCTAATAAAAGAATTAAAAAGTTATATATATTATATTTATATTTACTATATACTTAAAAAAGAATTATAATATTTTTTTAAATTTAAATCAAAACAAGTTTTATTTGCTAATTTATTATATTAAAATTATACTAATTTTATACTTAATAAATGCTTGCGTTTTAATTAATATTTTAATAACAAAAAAAAGTAAAATATTGTTTATAATTTAATATTATATTTATATTACGTCTATACTAAGTTTATATATAGTTATTTTTAAATAAATAAATCTATCTCTATTAACGACAAAAGTTAGTGCGATTATCTGTTTATTTATACTAAAATTATACTAGATCTATACTTAATTAATGAAATTATTGCGAAAATTATTATTATATTTACAATTAAAAAAAAACAAAGATCAAATTATTCTTTATTATATATATTCAATATATACTAAGCATAAATTAAAACAAAATAATAACAAATTTTTTTTAAAAATGTTTTATTAAATTTCAAGCTTAATATATATTATGTTTAATAATTTAATTTGTTTCGATTATTTGTATGCTTTCTATTGTATCTAATATATATAATATAGATAATTAAGTCTTTGTCTTGTAAACTTTAATTTAACAAAATAAATATTTATTTATTGTATACTTTGCTTTTACGTAATTGTTACAACAATTATATTTTAATAAAAAAAATTCTTTTGTAAATTAATTTAAAATAGAATACAATCTATATTTAACATAAAAATTTTATATATTTTTTTTAATTTTAAATTAAGATTATTTAAATCTATGTTAAATCTATATTTTGTCTACGTTTATTATATATTTATTTTATTTATTATTTTGATCTTATATATATATTTTTTTAAATATTATTTTCTATAAAACAAAGTTAAAAAAGTAATTATAATAATTTGTTGTATTGTTGTACTTATTAGTTTTATATCTAATATATATATCTTATACATAATTTTGTCTGTAATTGTTTCTTTTTAATTTCGAATTTTTTAATAAAATAATTAATCTTTTTTCAAATTAATACTTAAAATAAATTTAGTATAAATTAGATTTATACGTAGTTTTTTAAGTTTAAATAAAAGCTCTTAAATTATTAATATTGTACAATATTTATAAAACAAAGATATAAATTTATAAACTAATTTATCTTTATTATTATTTTAATTGTTTAATAGATATTAATTATTTATTTATAATTAAATTACGTTTAAAATACGCTTTGTGTTTTTAATAATATTAAATTTCTTTAATTGAACAACTTTTTTTGTTAATTTTTTCTCTTTTTTTGAAAAAAAAATTTATTACGTTTTTAACATATATGTTGTATGCGTTATTTTTGTATTTAATTTTTAATTCAATATTTTTATAATATTGCTATATATTTTTTGCTTAATTTTAATATATTGTTTATAAAGTTTAAGTCGAGTTTATGTTTATTTAAGCTAAATAACAATCTATATTAAATTAATATCTAATATCTAATATCTATCTTTTCTAAATAGTGTCTCTATATATTGTTATATTAAAGAAAATGTTTTAAAATTTTTATCTAATATATATTAAATTAATATCTAGTGTTTATCTTTTTTAAATAATATCTTTGCATATTATTATATTAAATAAGATGTTTTAAAACCTTTATTGAATATATATCAAATTAATATCTAGCGTTTGTCTCTTTTAAATAGTATCTTTGTATATTGTTATATTAAATAAAACGTTTTAAAATCTTTATTTAATATATATTAAATTAATATTTAACGTTAATTTGTTATTAAATAAGTAATTTTTAAGTTTCAATTTTAAGATATATAAAAAATCTTGTTATCGAAATTAGATATTATATTTGTGTTAAATTATGCTTAAAATTAAATCTATTAAGAAAGAATATTATATAAGAATTTTTTAAATTAAAAGAAAAATATAAATATTGTTAATAATATTTTGTAACTTTTTGATCTTTTCTATCTATAATTTAATTAATTATTAAGTTAAATTAAATACAAATTAATTATATAATTTTTTTTAACTAATTAAGCAACAATATAATTAAATTTATTACAATTGCGTCAAATAAATAATTTTTTTTGTTTTAAATTTTCTTTCTTTCAAACATCTTAATAACATTTTTTCTTATTTTAATTTATAATTAGCATAAATATAGTTTAAAACAAATATAAGTTTTATTTAAATATAAAAGCAAATAATAATAATTTTTGTCTCGCAAACTTATTGTTTTAGAAGTAATTACTTTTCTTTATATTAATATGATTATAAACTAGCGTCTATTAATACGATTTTTTTTTAATTTCTCTTTATATAATTTAACAAAAATTTATTTTATCTTTTAATATTTAATTTATATCCTAAGTTTGAAATAAAATATATTTATATTATTTTACGTTATAATAGTTTGTTAACAATTTTAATTTTTTAAAGTTAATAATTAAAATAAATTGTTAAATAATTAAAATAATATTTTTGAAAATTATATTTAAAATGTATTTGATAAAATATTAATATATATTTAAGATATTTAAATTACTCTTAAGAGTTGTTAAAATTGTAAAAATATTTTTTAAATTTTAAACAAAATATTAGTAATATCTATATAACTTTAATATATATTAAATATATGTTAAATGTATTTTTTATTTATCTTTATTACAAAAATTCGCAATCTTTTGTTTTTATAATTAATATAAAGAATTTAAATAATTTGACAAATAATTTCTTTTAACATTTTAAATGTTTTAATAAATATTATATAATAATTTTTAATAATCTTTCTATTGATTTACGTATAGCAATAGATATTAATTGTTATTGCAATTTAAGCATATATTTAATGTATATTATATATATATATTAAAATTACAATAATAATTTTTATTTTAATCTAAAATACTATATAAATTTGTTTTCTTTTAAATTTATTTAAATACAAAATTTATTTTAAAATTTAATTATTTATTAAGATTTTAATTTAACTATAAATACAATATATAATAATATATTATTAAGATTTTTTTATTAAATTAAATAATATTTTTTAATTTATTGCTTTTTGAAAAAACGCAATTAATTAAAAGCAAATTTTTGTTTTATTTTTATAAATTATAAGCTAAATTTATGCAAAGCTTAAATTAAATATAAATCAATTTTTTAATATTATTTTAGTAAAAAACTTGTTAAATTTTTGTTTGCAAATTAATATTTGCAAATTAATATTATTATATAATTAATTATATTAAAATTATTATTTGTATAGCGCAAAACAATCTTGTTATTTTTAACGTATAAATTAAATATAATAAAAAAGATAATAATATATTTTGCAAAATATTTAGCGTAAATAGTATATATATTAGATATAAACTTAGTTTACATATTGTTAACATTAATAAATTTTGTTGTTTAATTGTTACAATTACGTTATTAACAATTTCTTAAAATATTTTAATAAAATATAATAAATAATAAGTATAATTTTTACGTGCAATTAATATAAAGAATTCAAAATCGTTTTTAATTAATAAATATATAATTATTTAATTGTATATTGTATATATTAGTTTTAATTTTATTATTTTCTTAAAAATATTTAAATTCTATATATATTTAATATATTAAACTTATACTAAAATAAAATTGATCGCAAATAAAGCTTTTAAAAGCTAGATATTTAATAAAGATATAATTTTTTGTGGGTTATTGTAATTTATAATTTATTAAAACGCAAAAATAATTAATATTAATATATATTAAGTTTTCGTTAGTAATTGGATTTATATATTATAATTTTGCGTTCAAAAATAAAGAATATTTAATTTAATAAATTTAAAAAACTAGTTTATAAATAATATAAATAAAGTAAGAGTTTATTTTATAAATTTCTTATATAGCAAGCTCTTAATTTTATATATGCGAGTTATAAATTTAAAATTTATATAACATATATATTATTTTTGTTATTTTAAAAAAAATCTACAATATTAGATCTTTATACAATACTTTAATTTCGCATTAATATTTATTGTATATATCAATTAAATAAAAACTTATTAAAAACTATTAATATTTTTAAGTTTAACTCTATTGTACATTAAATATATGCGTAGTATATTTAAATATATATATTTGCAATACTTAATTTTAAAATACTTAAAACTTTAACGTTAAATTTTTTTTACTTTTTTTTTATTTTTCTAAAAATAAAAGAGCAATCTAAGTAATTTTAAAGTTAATTATAATAATAAAGATTTAAATCTTATTTTAATATAAATTAAATTATATTTTACTTAAGTTCAATATATATTAAATATATATTTATTAATTAATATTCTAATAAATACGTTAATTAAAATCTTAATTAATATTGTATTTTTTTTGTATATAAAATAAAAAATTTCCTTGAAATGCGTATATAAATATAGTAAAATATTGTAATAATTTTGCATTTTTAATATAATTATTTAATTATATTTTTTATAAATAATTGCAATCTTATTAATATTGATTAAGTTTTATATATAATAAATATTAATTTAATATATAATAGATATAAAGTGTAAAAAGAATCTATTTTTTGGAATTTTATAAATAATAATTTGTTAAATTATTTAATATGTTTTAATATGTTTTATTTTTTATTTTTTATAAAAGCATTTTTGTTAACGTTTTAATTACTTAATATTGTATTTAACTTAATAGTATTAATGTTATTAAAATTTAAAATTTGCTTGGATATTTAGCAAATATCTAATATATAATAAGCATAAAATAGATTTTAATTTAATATATTTATTGCAAAATTGTTTATTAATTTTAAATTGCAAAATTCTTAAATATAAAAGATTTTTTTTTGTTAAAAGATATATAAACTTTAAAAAAAAAGATTAATAATACTATTAAAAGATATATTGTTATTAAAATTTAAATTAAATTAAATTAAGCTTAAATATAATATATATACAAAACAAATAATTAAATTGCGCAAATATAAAATTATATTAAAATTATATTATATCTAAAAGCAATTTATGCTATAACGAAATTTTAAATTTATAATATATAAATTTTGTTTTTAAATTTGATAAATATATAAGATACAAGTGCGTTTGCTTCTCGCTAACGCACTAAGATATAAAAGACGTAAGATATAATAGACTTGTATTACTATGCCTCAACTATATAAGATAGATAGTAGTAGAACTAATTGTTAAAGAACAACAAAAAATAAGCTTTCTCTTTATTTAATATTTGTTATAACGTACAAGTCTATTTCTTGCTATCTAATTAGAAAGAGATATCGTTTTATTTGAAATTTCTATAGATACTTAAAGTTACGTGCTCTGTTATATTTTGAGACGCTAGCGCGTCGAGAGCGCTATAATATTATAGTTATCTTCTCTTTTAAAGTATTGATTCTTAATAATATAAAAAGCTTTATCAATCTTATTAAGACAAAAGCGTCTACTAAGTATTAGTGTTGCAAAAGCTTATTAAAAAAATTTTTAGATTTTTTTAAGAATTAAGAGAAAATTTCTATCTAATAAAAGTAAATTTAGATTTTAATTTAACACAATTTGTAGAACAACATAATAGCAACAATAACAATTTATAATACGTTGTTGCTTTGTTGTTTGTTGTTGTTAGAATTCTAAATAGAATTTAAAGTAAAGTTAATATTACACAAACGCTAGATAAATTATTAATATAGATATTGTTGTTTCTTTTTTCTTTTTTCTCTTTTTTCTTAAATTTTCTTAATTGCAATTCTTTTATTGCTATAAGTAAATTGTCGCAAAAACAACAATATATAAAACTTATATATATAGTGCAAATCTCAAATCAATATATTTTCTTTTTCTTTTACTACTAAAAGAATAAAAAAGTAAGCAATCTTAATACTTTATTGTTTGCAAAACTAATATATTATAGTTTGTAATAATCTTTTGTGCATAACTTGTATAAACAAGTATATATATATTTGCGAAAAGAAAAGTGTTTGTGCTTGTTGCAAAATTCTTTATTGCAAATCAAATTGTTGTATTGCAATAAATTTTATTTGTATTTACAATACAACAATTGCTAATATTTATTAGTTTATTAAATGCTTTTAAAACAATATAAAAGATTTTATTATTAATTATTGCAAGAGACTCGAAATAAAAAATACAATTTCTAGATATATAGAATATATACAAAAAAGTATAATTCGCGCAATAAAAACCTATTAACGCAATAAAAAATTTATTTTATTAACAACAAATTAAACTCAATTTTAAATTCGATAACTTAAGCAAAATTTAATTTTTGCTTAAAAGTATTAAGTCGAACTCGAATAGAAATTTGCAAAAACAAAAATAATTTAAAATAAAATTTTTGCTAAAACGCAACAACTAATCGATCTACTTTCTAAAAAAGTATTAAAAATAAATATTTTTGTTTGCTCTTTAATACTTTATTAATATATTTTTAGAATTTGAAACAAGATAGAGACAAAAACAAGAATAAATTATTAACAAAAACAAATTTAAGAGATTTTTTTGCAAAATTTTATAATTTTGCAATTAAATTTTTTAGCAACTTTAAGTTGTTAACAAAATTGTTAAATAAAAATATAATAAGTTTTTATTTCAATTTTGTTTGCACTTTGTTTGCTTATATATTTTTAAAAAAATAAAAAATACAAAAATATATACAAGCAACAAAAGCAAATTTATAACAAAAACAAAAAAAATATAAAAAACAAATTCTTTGCAATTTATTTTTTCCAAAATAATATAAATACTTTAAACAATTTTAAAAACTTGTTTATAGTTAATTCTAAGAAATTCGATAACTTATTTTTAAATAAGTTTAAGAATTGTCTCTAGTTGTTTTGAAACAAATTTAATAAAATATTAAGAACTTGTTAAGTTGTTGCAATACGTTGTCGACTAACAAGCAATAATAAAATAATTGTATTTTCGAGCTATATTTTAAGTATTTATATTAAGAAAGACAACTCTATTATTTCTAGTATTTTGTATAACAAAATAAAGAAATCTTTTTTTGTAATTTAATTATACAACAGCAATACAATAACAATTGCGCAATATTCTATCGAACAAATTATTGTTAATATAATTGCTATTGTTGCAATATATGTTGCGCTATCTTTTTTGCTTTTATTTGTTGTGCGTTTGTTTCTTAAAGTCTTTTTGCAACTTATTAATATTATTTAAGAATTTTTTTCTTAGTTATTAATTGTATCTTTTGTCTCAATTTATTTATTTAATCTTATATTATATTTGCTTCTTTAACTTAATTTTGTCTAGAATTTCTTTAATTTTTTATTAAATTTTGTTGTTAATAAGTTTCAAAACTTGCAATACTTGTTTTGTCTATTAATTGCTAGCGTAATGCAAGTATAATTTGAAAAGTAAAAACTAAAAATTATTAAAAATTCGATAGATATTAGATAGAATAAAACAATAAATTTGCGTTTTAATCTTGTTCTTAATTCTAAACAATTCGATATACTTGTGCAATATCTTTTTGCTAAATCTCTTTTGCTTTAGATTTCTAATTAAAAATATAATTAATTTTTCTATAATAAAGCTCTTTAACTTATATTATTTAGTATAGTATTTTGCTTGTTATGCAACAATATTTTTAAGATACTTTGTTAGAACCTTTCTTAAATTATAAGGTTGTTTTATATATTTTTGTGTCGATAATATCTTTTTTTTAATAAAATTGTTCTCAACTTTATAGTAAATCTCTAGATAATAATTATATATTAAATAAAACAATAAAGTTTTAATTAAGATATAGTAGCTATTGTTGTAGACAAATTCTATTATTAACAATAGATTTGTTTATTTTGCTTGTTTAGCGTTAATATAAGTGCAAAAATAATATTCGAGAATTTAATTTTGTTGTTTGATTAAATTATTTATTTAAGAGTAAAAAATAATATTTAATTGCTTTCTAATTTGTGTATAGAAATATACAACAAACTAGAAAGTATTAGTAAAGATAGATTTTTTGTTGCTTACTATATTAACAAATGTTTTAAAATATAAAATAATTTTATCGAAAAATATTTTTGCTAGTTCTACAATATCGATTCTAGTAATTACAAATATATATTTAATTATGTTTGTACAACAATTAACTACTACAAAAATCGAGTTATATATAATTTTATAATACTTGTTCGACAACAAGCTTGTTACAAAGTCTATAATAATTTTCTTTTATAGTTTCTTTAATAGATAAGAATCAAAACTTTTAATACAAATAGAATAGAGATATTTGTAAATAAAATTAAAAACTTAATTTAATTTTTTGCTAATATATTATCGAGATATTGTTAAAGTATTGCTAGCTTGTTTTGTAAAAAATTATAAAGAAATATAAATAATAGCTCTTTATTGTTCTGAAACTTAATAGCGTAATTTTCTCTTCTTAATTTTATTAAATTCTAGTTAATTTATTATTATAAATATCTTCTAGATTTCTTAATTTTTTAAGAATCTCAAACTTTGTTAATTTTTTGCTTAACGTCTTTATAATATTAGCGCAAACAATTGTATAAATTGTACTATACTTAATAAGATCTAAAACAAATTGCTTAGAGTTAATTATTTCTAGTTTTTTATTTACAATTTTAAATTGTTAGTTTTGCGTTTTCGAATCAATCAATATATTTTGATTAAACAATATTAGCATATCTAATATAAAATTAGAATTTATATATTTTATTAAGTAGAACAAGATAGTATATTCTCGATACTAATTTTATAAGTCAATTAAATAATAGATCAACTTATAGATATTGTAACAAAAACAACTATTGCTATTAAGATATTTTAATATCAATAAAATAACAAATATAGATTGAAATTTCTATTGTACTATATAGATATAATTAATAAGATTTATTTTAGTTTTCGAGTTAATTAGATTTGTAATTTAACGCTTATTATTAAGAAATTAAATTAAATTATTTACTAAGATTAAATTTATTGTTTCTATTTATTTTTTTTGCTTTGTTTGCGAGACGTCGACAAAGCTTAATCTTTTTTTGCAATTGTTGTAATAATAGTAATAACAATAGATTTGTTTTATTTGTGTTTATTAAGACAATTTGTTTTTTAATATCTCTTTTTATAATATTTAAAGTATTTTGTATTATTAATTTTGTAAATTTATTTGCACAATATCGACAAGTTTTTAAAAATATAAAATTTCTTGTTTTTAATAAATTTGTCGATATTGTTTAAGCGACAATTTTGATAAAATTTGTTTAAAAAGATATTAGAATTTTTGTAACTTATTAATTTTTAAAGTTGTTTATATTTGTTTTGCAAATACAATTTAGTATTTGTTTTTATATAATAGCTATAGTTAGAAGTTTCTTGCAAGTATTTAATATATTATTAATCTTTAAAATCTTTATTTTCAAGTTTAACTTAAAATTAGTTAAAAATATATAGGTTTTATATTTTTCTAAAAGCAATAATAAATAAGTTTCTAACTTATTTAAATATTTTTTAAAAACAATTATCTTTTAATTTAATTTTTATTTAGCAATTTTCTATCTTTTGTAGACAAAAAAACAATAATTAGCAAAATTAATTATTAAATTCAATAGAAACTTTCTTAATTCTTTAAAGATTTTGTTTTTCAATTTAGCGTTATTATTTGTTCTTAAATATTATTAAGTAGCAATATTGTTTTTCAAAAACAATATACAATAGAGAATTTTATTCTTATTTGTAATAAAGTATATCGAGAATTGTATTATATTGCTATCGATCTTTTAAAATTAGATAGTATATTAATTTATATTCGAACTTTTGTAAAGTTTTAGCTTTTTAAATTCTAAAAATTTAAATATTATCAATAACAATACAATAACAAATTAAGAAATTAAAAAATTTGTTTGTTCGACTACTATAATTTAAATCTATTAAGTATTTTGCAAATCTCGAATCTTTGCTATTAAGATTTCTATTTGTTAATATAAAGTCGAAGTTCTAATTGTAGCTAAACTATTTTCTATATTGTTGTTATATTAACAAGAATTGTTTAAAAAATATTAAATTCTTCAAATTTTACTTTAATAGTTGAATAGTTATTGTAACTTAAATTACTATAATTTGTTATAATACTATTATATTTCGAGTCTTTTTCTTCGAAAAATAAAATAATTAAAATTGTAAAATGCGAGTGCGTTTGCTTCTTGCTAGCGCACTAAAACATAAAAGACGTAAGATATAATAGACTTTTATTACTATATCTTAACTATATAAAGTAGATAGTAGTAGAACTAATTGTTAAAGAACAACAAGAAACGAGCTTTCTTTCTATCTAATACTTGCTATAATGTGCAAGTTTATTTCTTGCTATCTAACTAGAAAGAAGTGTTGTTCCATTTAAGATTTCTATAGACATTCGAAATTACGTGTTCTGCTATACTCTAAGACGCTAGCGCGTCAGGAGCGCTATAGCATTACAATATATTAGAAAGAAGCACAACTTTAAAAGTTAATTTTTAATTAATATTAAATAAAAAAGGTTATATTTTATATAAACTATATATATATTAATCTTGTATCTTAATTATAAATAAAGATTGCTATTAATTTTTATAATTTAATATTATTCTAAATATAAATTAAGTATAAATAGAGTTTATTTCAAATAAAAATTCTTACTTGAGATAAGTTTGTTCTAGATAGAAAGTTTGTACTTAAGATAAACTATATACTTACAATAATTAAGAGTCTATTTAGACTGATCGTCGAGTCAGGTTTCGATTCCATCTTTTGAAATCGATTTAACCCAATAATTCTAACATTAGGAATCGACTCGAAACCCAATTCGATTTCTATTATTTTGAAATCGAATCGACTCGATTCGACTCGATTCTCGATTCCAACATTAGGAATCGAATCGAATTGTCAAAAACGCCAAGAATACTAAAAATAGTATAAAATAAAATGTTAAATTTAGTTTTTTTATTATTTTTTAGGTAATGCACAATAGTAATGCATAATATAAAAATAATCTACTATATTTATTAATTAGATTAAATAGATTAATTATTTCTATTAAATTATTAATTAATTATTACTAAAAATAAAATAAATTACTAAATATAGTAGTCTTAGCAATTTGAGTCGATTTTTTGGGTTGGTTTTTGATTCTAAGTTTGCAACTCGATCCGAATTGTTAATTCCAACATTAGGAATCGAATCGACAATTCGATTTCAACTTTTGGAATCGACTCGATCCGATTTAGGTCGAATATCCGACCCGAACTCGGTAGCCCGACCCGACGCGGTTAGTCACTATCTATTATATTAAAAAATTATAAAATAAACTTTTAATTAATCTATATTGTTTGTAAACTATTTTTATAAATTTATTAAATTAAAAATTCTTTATTTTTTAACGCAAAATTATAATATATAAATCGAATTATTAACGCAAACTTAATATATATTAATACTTATTATTTTTGCGTCTTAATAAACTATAATTTACAATAATATATACTAAACTTTGTTTTTATTAGTTATTTAACTTTTGAAAACTTTTTCTACAATTAATTTTATTCTAATACAAGTTAAATACATATTAAATATATATAAGATTTAATTATTCTTAAAGAAGCAACAAAATTAAAATTAATAAAATATATATAATGCGCAATTAAATATCTATATTTTTGTTAATTAAAACCAATTTTTATTCTTTATACTAATTATATACAAAAATTATACTTATTATTTATTATATTTTAACAAAATGTTTTAAGAAATTGTTAATAATATAATTGCAACAATTAAATAACAAAATTTATTGTTTTTAACAATATATAAATTAAATTTATATCTAATATATATTTTGTTTGCGCTAAATATTATGTAAAACAATTTATTATTTCTTCTATTATATTTTATTTATATATTAAATATAACAAAACTACTTTGGACTATATATATAACAATTTTAATATAAAAGATTGTACAAGAATATTAATATACAAGCAAAAACTTGAAAAAATTTATTAAAAAATTAGTTTGTATTTAGTTTAAGTTTTGCAAAAATATAATTTATAATCTATAAAAATTAAACAACAATTTACTTTTAATTAATTGTGTTTTTTAAAGAAATAATAAATTAAAAGTATTATTTATTTTAACGAAAATTCTTAATACTATATTTTTAAATATTATATTTAAATTTAATATTACAAGTCTTAAGAATAGACTTAACAAAACTATCTAATTTGTTAAGCTAATATATAACTTGTTCGACTACTTGTTTAAATCTTAACGCAATTAAATATAATAAGTGTAAAGTGTGTCTCGCAATACTAGATCTGCTTCGCAATAGCGTGTCTAGCGTACGTCAATGCGTGCTTGACAAAGAATCGCGCAAACTAGATTTAAACAAAACTAGTATCGAATTAGTAAATATTATCTACGCATTGTTTTCTTTTAATAGCAAGCAAAAAAGTATTTTATAGAGAGCGAGATTTTTCTTGCACTTGTGTTTTTTAGCAATTAGTTTTACTACAAATATTATTATTATTATTATACGTGCTATCTAACTTGACTCGCTTGACTACGCAATTTTATTTAAAAATATAGTAACTACTTTATAGTTCTAATTGTTTTGATTGAACAAAGTTGTTCAATTAAAAGCAATAGTTAACAAACTATTAATAACTTGTTTTCGCAAACGTATTTAGAAGTCGATTAACTCTCAAAATATTATTAATAATTAGTTGCGTAAAAAAATCTACGCAAATAATATGTCTCAAAAATTAGACAAAAATAATTATTCTAATATTAGCATAGCTATTAATTAGAACAAAGAAAATATCAAAATATCTAATTCTAAAAACAAATCTATATTGTCTATTTCGATAAATACTATTATATAATATATTAATGATGCAAATATGTTGCAATTTCTAAGACTCGAAGTTGAACTTACAATTGCAAAATTTGAGCTTGTACAACATATTAATAGTTATTGTCGCAAATATAGCAATAATTATTATCGATTCAATTAACGCAAAAAAACTAGTTGCGTTAAGAAATTGTCAATACAAAATATATTAACTATATAAATTTAGAAATTTAATTTAAGAATTGCAAAAATTATATTTAAAATAATTTTGCAAACTATTTCGATAAAAAGTTAAAAATACTTTGAGTTGTATTATATTTTATAAAAAAGCAACGTAATCAATAACATAAATATATACAAGAAATATATAATAAAAATAAAGAAATTATTTGAAACTATTTTCTTTACTATATAAAAGAATTTCTTAATATATTTGAAATTCGCGATATATAAACTAAGTTTAAACTCGAAAATACAAAACAACAATTTTATTAAAAAATCGAAAAGTTTGCTATCTATTTAAACAATCTATATTTGCTATTGAAAAAATTAGTTATTAACAACAAAAAAGTACGAAATTTAAAAAACAAATATGTTAACAAGATTTGTTAAAAAATACTTTGTTAATAATATAATTATATTAATATTACGCAAATACGTAATAAATTTATCGAAATCAAACAACGTTTGCAATTAATTAAAAAGTTGTTAAAATTAAATAGTATCTTTTATATTGTAAAAAACTCTAAAAGATATAATAGAGAAAATCGATTTTTGCGCAAACAAAATAATTTGTTTAGTATAATCAATAATACAAACAATTCCATTATATTAATTATTAAAATTACTATAACTATACAAATTAAAGATAGTATTAACAATAATTAGCAAAACAAAAACAACTATTAGATATTTATCAAAAAAATATATATTGTATCTATTAATTACAAATACTATATATACAATTAAATAAATTACAAATCAAGTAATTCTATATATTTGCAATATCAAAAGTAGATAAAAAAGCAAAACAAAAATAACGTATTTTCGAAAAAAATTAAAGTCTAATACTTGCTACTACAATATTAAATATAAGAAGTTAGAAATAGCAAATTAAAGTCTTAATCTAAATAGTATTTGTTAATACGTTGCGTAATATACGCGAAGTCAAGTATCTTATTAATTTAGAAGCTAAAAAAAACTTTATTTTGCAATTCTTTGTTAAAGACACGCAACTATTTAAAAATATTTTTTTGTTATTGCAAATATAGACTATTAATAGTTGTATTATTGTTTTATATAAAATGCAAAAACTTTCTATTGCTATTGTTAATAGCAAAAAAATACGCAAAAATAATTGTTCTAAATTCTATACTATTAATATGCAAAACTATAAAATAATTTTTAGACTATTTTAACTCGAAAAAATTAATTCGAATATATAATAATCGAATTGTATTTAAATTTATTAAAATAGTTTTGCTAAACAATTGATTAAAAATATTTAGATAATTAATTTTAAAAAATTTGCACAACTTGCTATATTTGCTTTTGAAAATTATAACAAAGTCTATATTGTATTTTTGTATTAAATACTATTTTCGAAAAAGTTTTCGAAATACGCAAAAAGAGAAATTGCAAAATACAATATATTTTAGATTAAAAAATCAATTGTTTCGAATTAAATCAAAAGAATTATAGAAATATTTTCGAAAAAGTTTTTAAATACGCTTAATATATATAATTAGATAAAGTATTTAATTAATTTTATGAAAAGCAAAATATTGCGCACAAAATATTGCAAAATAAGTTAATTGCAATACAAAAATATCTTGCAAATATATTAAAAAAGAACTAAATATATTTTTTAAGTAGTTCTATTAGATTCTTAATATTGTTTGTAAAAAAGTTAAATAGTAGTTTGTATCTTTGTATAGATTATTGCGAACTCAATAAAATTACTATTAAAATTTTTATTTTTAATTTTTTTATAGAAATGTTTAAGCGCTTCGCAAATGCTAAACATTTTATCAAAATCAATATATGCAATATATATTATTGTATTCGAATTTGTTAAAACAATAAATAAAAAATAGCTTTTTGTATTCAATACAAATAGTTCGAGTACTAAATTAGATTTTTTAATTTTGTTAATACTTTTGCTATTTTTTAATTTTATATAAATTGTATACTAAAACTATATATTAATATATCTAAATAATCTACTTATTTACTCGAATTCGAAAAAGCAATATTAAAAAAATATTCGCAAAATATTTTGCGCATTGCTTAAATATTAATTGTATACAAAACTATCGAAATATATATTTAATTCTAATAAGATAATTTTTCTAGAATTTATAATTAAAAAACAAGATATTTAAATAAAACAAATTTGTATTAAGACTATTTAAGAATAATCTAAATTAAAATTAACAAAAAATATTTTTATATTTTTTAAATTTGCAAAATTCTATTAATATTTTATGTGCAAATTTTTCAAATTGTAGTATCTTTAATTAATTTGACAACAAATATAGAAAAAACAAAACATATTTGCGATATATATATACCAAGAAAGCGAAAAAAGTTTTCGAAATATTTAAAATTGTTTTTACTATTATTTCTATTAAAAAATACTACAATTAAAGTACTTTTTTTTGTATAAAAATTGATGCGTCAAATTATAGAGCAAAAAATATATTTAGTTAACTTAACAAAAATATAGAATAATACTTTATTATATTTATTAGTTGCAAATTTAAAGAATTTCAAATTTGCTAAAATACGTACAACAAGAAACTCTATACTATTGTGTTAGCTTTCAAGCTTTAAAGATATTATTTGCGTAATTATAAATTATAACAATTTTTGCTACTTTATAATTACAAAGAAATTTTCGACTAAGCAAATTTGCTAAATTGAGAAATTAATTGTATTTAATTTTAATATAGAATATTGCAAAAGAAAACTTAATTTTACAAATATATTATTAAGAAAATCTAACATTATAAAACTCGATAGTAGCAAAAATAATAATAACAATTTTTTGTCTATTTTGCGAAACAAGTTTTGCAATTCGAAATATCAATTAAAATTGCAAAAAAACAAAAATGTTTTTGCTACAATTAAACTCGCAATTTTAATAGCGCAACTAAATAGTACTATTATTGCAAATATTCGAATTATAGATCTAAATAAAAAAGTTTTCGAAAAACTATATAGTATTTTAGATTTTATATTGTTTCGACCTTTAATATAATAAATTGTAGAATCGAAGAATTTTTTTGCTAATTTAAAAGAATCGATAGCAACGTAATTGCGAAAACTACAATAAAAAAATACTTTTGTTATAAAAAAGCAATAATATCAAAAATTCGCAAATAAGTAGAATAAATTTTCGAAATAAAATATCGAAATAAATAAATTGTTATATCGAAATCTTGCAATCTATATTTGGAAAAATATAGCAACAAAAAATAAAATTTTTTGCATATATTATAATAACTTTATATTCGAACATTTTGCATATTAACAAATCGAAAATACAATATAGTAAAAATATTACTAATCTAGTATAATTAAATAAATAAATAAGTATATTTGTATCTATTTTGATTGTTAACACACGTATATTTATTATTATAAATTATATAAAAAACTTAGCTTAATATTTTCTAAAGATTTGCAATTTTTCGAAACAATAATAATAGATTTTATTACAAATATATTGTCTACAAAAAATGTATATATTAAAAAAATCAATTATACAATTTTAAATACTAATTAATAAGTTAATTAAGTACGCAATCTATATTGCAACTATTAAGAAGTTTGATACAAGCAATTTTGTAGAACTTTTATAAAGAGAGTTTGTATATTATTATAAAACAATGCGTAATATTATTTTCGATAGAAATTTGCTTTTTACAAACTATTTTTAATCGATATTGTACTAATATTTAGATACAAAATATTAATTTAATACTATATTTTATTTGTAGATCAATAATTAAACAAAAAAACAAAATTAGATTTTAAAATATTATTTGCATATTTATTGTAATTATAGACAAAATAATTGATTAAAACTACTATCTATAATTGCGTTTATATATAATAATAGTATTTAGTTAAATACTAAAAAAGTTTTTTACAAACTATTAACAAACTATATTGCAAACTTCGCAAATATATCTATAAATAGATTTTTAACAAAAAAAACACTTTTAGCTACAAGACAAGCAAAATAGTTGCAAAATACTAAAAAGTACTTAAAAGAGCTATAAATAGCAATTTCGAAACAACAAACAAAAAATTACAATAAGAATTATAAATTAATAAGTTTTTAAATAAACAACAAAATATTATTGTAAAGCGTTAATATATATATATTGCAATTTAAAAAAAAGATTAATTACTATTAATTAAGATTTTTTACTATTTTAATTAAGAAAGACAAACAAATATATTAATTAAATCTATTTGCAAAATACAAAACAATTTATACTATCTTTTACATTTTGCTACTTGAATCTTAATATTTGCGAGACAAAGATTTAAAGTCGAAATCAATTTTTATTAAAAAAAATATATATATATATATAAATAAAGTACTAAACAAGCAAATTAAAAATAGCACACTTAAGTACTTAATTAGATAGTTTAACGCAATTCTATAAAAAAATACGTAGAAATTTTTAAAATATCTCGAAAACGCAATAGATAAGATTTAGAAGTTTAAGAAAAAACAAAAGAAATACAATATAGTTGCAAAACTATTAAAAAACAGAAATAAAAGAAACAAATAGTTAGTAAATTAAGAAAACAAAAATAATTATACAAAAACAAATTAAACAAAAAGTTAAATTAAAGTTCGAAGATTATATTTCTAAAAATTACAAAAACTTCTATAGTAGCGCAGAGATTTGAAAACAAATTTAGATATATAAAAATACAATTATATATATATATTTATACAAGTTAGTCTTTGCTATTTTAAAGATAGCAAACAAAATATATTTCGATTGCAACTATTACAAACAAAACAATTATTGTTACAAGCAAAACTAATATATATTAGCTTTATATATTATAGATTTTGCAATAGAACTTATTACAACAAAACAAGTTGCAAATTTTAGTACAAATATTTTTATTAAAAAGTAGACAATTAGAATAAAAAATTACAATATAGTAACAAATAGTTTAAAAAAAGCAAAAAAAATTGTCAACAACAATAATTGCAATTGTACAAATTAGTTTAATATCTCTTTTAAAGTTTATACGTTATATTTATCATATTATATACAATAGTCTACTTTTAATTAAAAAGTATTAATAACAATAAAAAAAATTATTACAATAGCAACAACAAAGCAAATGCGCAAAACAAAAAAAGACGCAATAGTAACAATAAAATTTAATTTGCAAAAATATTTTGCTACAAAGCAACAAAAGTACTTAATAGCGCAATTTGCTATCAAAAGATATATAATAAAGAAATTTTGTTTAAGAGCAAATACGTAGCAATAATATTAAATAACTATTGTATATTGTTAACTTTATTTCTATCTTTTTTGATTCGCAAATATATTTTATATTGCAATCAAAAAACAAATCAAGAAGAGCAAAAAACGTAGACAAAACTACAACAAATAAAAAAGAAATCGAAAAAGCAAAAAAAATCGAAATCGAAACAAGAGAAACAAAGATTGAACCAAAAATAACAAAAACAAATACAAAAACAAACGCAAAAATAGATACAATAGCAGTAGCAACAATAGCAACAATAGCAAGAAACAAAAAATAACTATTAAAATTGCGCAAACAATTTGTTTATATATATATTAATTTTGTTTTCAAAATAGTGTCGATACTATTAAACTACTTATTATTGTTTAATAATTTATAAAAGTGCTAATAATACTCTATATAACAAAAAGTTAGTTAAATTCTTGAGTTAATTTCGCAATTACTTCTGTTGCAATCAAAATTAAAACAAAGTTGTTTTTTGTATAATATACAAACAATTTTGATACTTGTATATTAATTGCAATAAGCAAATAGAATACTAAAAAATAAATATTTGCAATTGTATTTTCAAAGTCGCAATATTTGTTTGCAAAACAAATAAAAATTATTATTATTATTGCAAGACAAGCTTAAAGATTGCAATATTAATTGAGCTAATTTAAATTAAATATTGCAATAATTAAGTATTTTTATAGTTTGCAAACAAATATAGAAATAGAAGCAATTGTATTTACAAAATTGTTTTATAAAGTAGTATAAAAAACAAGAAAGCAAAATAATAGTAATAATATCTATATTACTATATTGCGTCTAAGAACAATAGCAACGCATCTATATACTATAGAGAGAAATAAATTATTGCTATCTATCTAATATTTGTTAAAAGCAATTCTACTAAAAAGATAAATCTACAATTATCAAAATAGACAAAAATAATAATTGTAGATATATTATTGCAAATATCTATTGCTTTCTTATTATCTACAAGATATAAAAAACTATTCTAAATATTTGCTTCTATTTTATTGCTATCGAAAGTAATTGCGAAGTAGAATTTTGTATATCTACAAAATTGTATATTAATCTTATAGATATATTGTTGCAAATATCTATTGCTTTCTTACTATCTACAAAGTGCAAGTATTACGATTTCAAGCTAGATAGACTTTGCTCTTTAGTTATTCTTCGAATCTTCGCTTTCTAGTCTCGAATATACTACGAATAACGTCTAGCGTCTTGGCATCTATAGTATTTATATCTATTTTCTATATATAGTTAATTCTATATAGCTAGTATTTTTGTCAATTAACTACATACTAGCTATCAAAGCTCTAATTCTAACATAATATTAGCTATCTTTTTAAAATCAATTTTGCGAATCGTACTCTAAAGATATTTGCTAATTTTCTCTCTCTTTAAAACGTGCTTTAGATACAAAGCTACTAAAACAATTTTAAACACAAAATTATTAAAGCAATTCTAGATATAAAGTTACTAGAACAAACGCTTTGCAAAGTATAACTAAGTTGCAACAATAAATATCTTTAAGAAAAATATACAACTTAATAATAATAAATTTTGTTAACTCTTTAAATAGATATTTTTTAATTTTTATTGCGCTAAGTTGAAAGAAATTCTACAAAAAAGATAATAAATCTATTAAAATAAATAGACAATAGATTGTTCTAACTACAATTTAGTAATTTTGCTAAAATAAACAAGCAAGTTTGCTAGAATTAATACTTATATTGCAATATTGTTATTTTCGAACAATATCTTTTTACTTTGCGCAAAATCTACTACGCAATACAACATTTAAGCAAACGTATTTAAACGACGCGTTTTATTTAAGTTTATATTTTTACTTACTACTTTAATATTGTTTATAACTATTAAGAGTTACAAAATTTCTACAAATCTATTACAACAATGCGTCGCAATTTTGCTATAAAAAATTAAGTATTTTAATTTAATTTTAAGTTTTGTAAAAGCGCTATATCTTAAGATCGATCTTAGTATTAATTAAGCACTAAAATTTTGTTATCTTTGTTAAAATTACAATTGCAAATTTTATTCAAATTTGTTTTTAAAAACTCTAAGTTAATCGAATTTAATAATAGTTTTTTTAAGAATATTAATATGCTATCTCTATTTATTAAAAAGTTTAAATATAAGACTAAAGTTAAAATTAATTAATTTTTATTTTATTAGTCTTTTTTCGATTACAATTGTTGTTAACAAAAGATTCAATTTTTTTTTGCAAAACTCTTATATAACAACAACTTTGTTAAAAATATAATTAAAAATCTCGCGTATTAATTTGAACATATTGATAGTATCTATTTTTGCGTACAATATCTAATACAATATAAAAAAGATTAAAATTAAAAAATTGTATAATTAGAGACAAATTTGAACAAAGTTCGAATTATCTACAAAAGTTTACAAAAAAAACAAAATATAAAATAAACTAAAAACAAAATATAGAAAAAGACAACTAATATATTAATCAAAAAACAAAATGAATTAATCGAGAAACTTAACTATTGTAAGCAATTTAAATTTATTTATTATTTATTGTTTTGTTAAAATCTTAGTAACAATAACAACAATTATAGTATATTTTTTTACAAACTAAATTAACAAAATCGCAAACATTTTAACAAAGTCTATAGAAATAGCTTGCTTAAGATCGAGAAATTAATATATAACAATATTAAATATTTTAATTTAATTGCTTTCTTAAATAATTGAAAGAAATTTAATTAATAACAAATAGCGCTTTTTGTTAAATTTAAAATCTATTTTTGTATATTTAATAATAAATCAATTAAGCTAATATATATTGCAATCGAATATATAAAAAATATTTTCGAAAATATTAAATATTGTTTGTCTAATTAAAACAACAATTTTGCTTAGCTCTATAATATATTAGCTAAATTAATAGCAAATCTCTATATTTAATTTGGTAAATTTAATTAATAATATAGAAATTTTATTAAGTTTATATTATTTAATTTTGCTATAAAGTCTTTAGAAATCTTTAATAAATACATAATTCGATTTATATTAATTGCAACAAATATTAAGTTGTTTAAAAATCAAGAAATACATTAATTTAATTTGAAACTAAGCGACAAATTATACAATCGATTTGTTAATATAATTAATGTTATTAATATTAATAATTTGATCTTTTAATTACGCAATATAAATTTTAGAATAAAACAAAAGAAAGATTATTAATTGCTACAAGTTAACGCGCGTAATAAATTTACTATTACGCAAATAGATAAAAATAGAAATATTATATATAAGTTTACAAATAGATTCGAAGTCTACAATAATAAATTAATTAATTATATAATTAAACAAAAAACTTTTTTCGAAACAAAATTAATTTTTTAATTTAAAATATTTAAAAATAAAATTAAGAAAAAGAATCTTTGTCGAAAGTATTTGCGTTCGAAATATTGTTTTAATTATTTTAATATTTTTTGCAAAAACAAATTAATTAAAATTAAAAAAAAACTATTATTAAGTTCAAGATTTATAATATTAGCAATTTTAAACTAGCAATATTTAAAGAAAAAAATAGCTCTAATATCTTAAATAACAATTTAAATAACTTTAGCAAATTAAAAAACTAGATATTTTCGACAAGAATTGCAATTCAAAACAAAAATTAACATTTATATAAAAAACAATAAAAAAGCTCAAAATTATATTTAACTTATAAGATAAAGTTTTGTTTGTTAAAGTTAAACTTAGTTCTAACGCTATTAACAACAAATCGCTTATTAATTAGTAGACTAATTATTTTTCGATTTTCGGTTCCAACTTTTAGAATCGACCCGAAACGTCAAGGAATCGAATTACTATATAAAGTATATTCGATTCCAACTTTTGGGATCGACCTAACTCTTGGCGCCAAGATTTTGGGTTTCGGTTCCAAAAACGATTAGTCTAACAATTAGCAATTAAATTTTTACGTCAAAATTTGTTTAAATTAAATTTATTTGCTTTTTAATAAATACTATATTAAAATAATACTATTTATTAATATTGAAGTTTTTGATAGAGTTTTTATTAATAAAAAGTTTGTTAAGTTTTATAAATTTTCTACTATATTGTTTTAAAAATTTATTAAACTATATCTAATTAATAACAAATTTATCTTTAATATTATTTATATTGTTCAAGTTATTATTAATTTTAGCAAATATATTGATATCTTATAATATTTGATAATTGAACTAGAACAATTTGCAATTATTTTTGATATACTTTAAATTAAGAAGTATAATATACAAATTAAAGATAATATATAATCTCTCAAATTTAATTTCGATTACTATATAGAGTATTGCTTGTTAAATTAATAGTTATTAGAGATTTTTAGCAATTGACGCAAGCAATTAGAATATTTGTTTTCGAATTTTTTAAATAAAGTTGACGTTTATCAAATAAGTATTTTTGCATTTTTAAAATTTGTTATTAAAAAAAAATACAAAATAATTGTAATATTGTTCGAGCATTTTGCTATACTAAATTAATTAAAAAAAAACAATAGATATCTAGCTTGCATTATAAACAACAACATTATTATAAATATTGCAACTATTACTTTTAATAATTACAACAAGTTCTATATTAAACTTAAACGAAATTTTTCAAGTATAGAGCAATTCAAAAAGCAAATATATTCGAAATTTAAACAATAGATTAAACTTTTTAATCTGCAAAAAGTTAACAAGTTGTTTTTTAATAAAAGTATTAATTATGTTATTAATTTTGTTTCAAAAGCAACTTCTTCGACTAAAAAAGTCTACAATATATTTTGTTAAAAAGAAGAGATTATTAAAGTCTATCTAAATAATATAAGGAGCAAAAATTAAATTTGTAATAGTATTTTACGATATATTGTTTCTATTTTTATAGTTAAGAAATCTAATAAAGATTTGCGTATCTACATAAACTATAAAGATTTTAATACTTTAACAATTAAGAACTGCAATATTTTATTGTTAATTTAAGAGATTTTGCAACAATTATACAAAATTAAATACTATAGCAAGTTCGATATTATTGTTGTCTTTAACAAAATTCGAATATACTTTAATAACAAATATAAGATAGTTTTTATTATTTGTTACAATTTATTTAAGTATGTTATAAATCCTTTAAGTTATATAATATTTTAATTATATTTTAGTCTTTTATTAATAAGACTTTTAGTCTTTATCTAAACAATTTTTGTACAATCTATATAAATAATATTTTAATCTATAGTAATATTTAAGAAAAATATAAGAACTATATAAACAAAGTTTTTGCTAAACTCTATAACGCAAATCTTTATTTAAATATTAACAAATATATCTTTTTTGTTAAACAAATCAAATATCTAGATTTAATTATTATTATCGAAGAAATTCGAATAGATTTTAAGAAAATTAAATATATTCTCGAATAAAAAGTTTCTATTTATGTGCGCAATACACAATTTTTTTTAGATTTTGTCAACTTTTATCGACAATTTATCTATAATTATTTGAATTTAATTAAATCTTTGTTAGTATTTAATAAGTTCGAAAACAAAAGTTTAAATTTTTTATAACAATTTAACAATTTTAAAGATTTTGCGTTAAAAACTTTTAAAAAAGTCTTTATCGATTAATTTATTTTGTATTATTTCGATTTCAATTTAGAAATCTAAATCGAAAGCAATATTTTTAATTTTGTAATTGTTACTATACTTTTGCAAATAAATTTAAATAGATTGCTTTATTTGATAATTTATATATTTAAAACTATATTGTTTGCAAAGTACAACTACAAAATCTATAACAAAAAATTGTTAATTATTGTTTGCACTTTTAAGAAATAATATTCAAAGTATATCGATATATTTGTCGAACAATTTATTAAAATTATTATTAACTATTGCAATCTAAAGTATTTTATAACTATTAAACAACTTAATTGTTATTAAGTTTGCTAAATCGAATTTCTATTCGAATTTAATTTTAAAATTATCTATTAATCAAATATATTAAACGCGAAGTTAAACAATCTAATTAAACAATTGCAAAATTTGTTTTTTAACAAAAACAACTTTTGCAATTAGTTTTAACAATAAACAATTTTTAAGCAATACAACTTTATGGAATATAGTTAAAGCTATTATATTAATTTTGCTACTATTAAATATTATCTACAATTTAGTAACAAAATTAATTTATTTGTTTCGAAACTTTATTAAGTTTAAACTAATTGTTAACAAAAGAATTGCAAAAGTTTACAAGAAGTTTACTTAAATCTTGCTAATAATTAACAAAGATATAGAATTATTTACGCTTTTATTGTTTGCAATATTTGTATTATTTTAACAAAACAAATTTTGTTTTGTTAGATTTTTTCTTTTAGTTTTTTTGTTTGCTATTGTTGCATTTACAATTTTTTAATTTACAGTTTTTTTGTTTTTAGTTGTTAATTCTATCTTTTTTTTAAATATATTTGTTTTATTTACAACTTAACTATTTATATTTACAATTTTTTTTACAATTTGATTTTTGTTTGTTGTCGCAATCAATTTAATAAAAAAGAAGAAATTTAAAATAAAATTCGATTTCGAAGTTTTTGTTCAACAAATATTAAAAATATATTTTTATAACAAAAAGATAAAACAAATTATCCAAACTAAAGAAATTAATAAATAGAAAATTTTAGCTATTTTTCGCAAAACAATTAAGCTAAAACTTGGAAACTACACAATAATCGAATATTTAACAATTAAAATTAAGCATTTATTTGTTCGAAACAAATTATATGTTTTTGAAAGCAAAAATAATGTTTTTCGAATCGAAACAATTAAATTTTAATATAAATTGTTAAATACTAAATATTTAAGTCGAACAATTATATTTGAGAAAATACAATATTACTATTATTGATCTACACTATATTTAGATGTCAAAAAATACGTTAAAAGTTGTTCGATTTGCAAATATGTCAAATTATATTGCAAATATAAATACGATTTATTGAAGTTTTTATCTATTTTAGATTATTATAACAAAATATATTTTGCGATTTTATTATTTTTTTGTTGCTATATCGCTATAAAGAAAAGATTTTTTAATATATTTTAGTAAAAATTGATAGACTATTCAAGAGTAAAAGATTTATATTTATAAATTTTTTGAAAATTAAGATTGTTGTTTAGATCTTTATCGACTTTATTTAATATATAGAGAACTTTTTAGCTATTATTGTTTTTAATAAAAGTACTTAATTTATTGTTTACTTTTAACAACGTCTTTGCGAAAGATTAGAAACTGAATTTAAACTGTTAATTGTATTTTATTTAGAAATCAACAATTAAATGGAAAATATTAATATTGTTTTTAAACAATATTTTCGAATATATATACAATACAATTAGAATAATTGAATTAATTATTTTGCTATTGTTAAATTTGTTGCAAACAATTATATTAGCAAGTCTATTAAGTTTTTTTTATTATTAAAAACTATCTACTACAATTAGATCTAAAATTATTCGAAATCTTTTTTAACAATAGTATATTCGAAGTTTGTTGCAATATAAAAAATATCGACAAGATTATTAAAAAGATCAAAATTTTGCAAAATTTTTTTTGACAAAAACTTGTCTAAATTTAAGTTAAACAAATTAAGTTTGCTAATTGCAAATATATTGCAATTTCGAAATTCAAAATTAATAATTAAATTATACTTAATATTTAAAATATTAAAACAACTTAATTATACAAGTTTCTAAAATATTAAAATACAAATCTCTATAAAATTATTCAAACAATTAACAATTATATCTACAAACTAGAATTATCTAAATTAATAAAAATTTATTTAATATTCTATTTATAATTTTTGCATTTTAACAAAAACAAATTTTTGCTAAATTAGTAAATTAAGTTTTTGTTGTTTGTTAATACTATTAACAATACTAACAACAATAATTTTCAATATTATGTTAAAGATATCGAAGCATTAATATACAATATATGCAAAAATAACAATAACAAAAATTCAAATCTAATTATTACTAATTATAGACGCAAAATACTACAATATTAAATTCTTTTTACAAATTACACAAACTACAATAATAGATCTAAATAATTAAACTATTTTATAGCTAATAGTTGTTTTAACTTTGTCGTTAATTTCTATTATAAATATTTAGATACAACTAAATTTTATTAAATATTTAAGACGTTTTCTAATTGAAAATCTAATAAATAAAATAGTTTGCGTCTATACATTTTTTGCGCTCTTCTATTATTGTCGCCAAAATATTGTTTAATATATATCTATAGCTTTTGTTGTTGTTGTTCAATATATATCTATAGCTCTTGTTGTCGCATCTAGAATTAACTTCGAAAATACATTCTTAATATATTATTATTGTCGAAAGTTATTTGCTATATATTTGCAATCAAAATTAAATATTTTTTCAAAATTAAACTTATTCGATATATTACTTTGTTTTTTGCGTTAATTAACAAAAATCTCGAAAACACATTATTAATACATTACTATTGTTAAAAATTAATTAATATATATTTGCAATTTTTGTTATTGCTTCTATAGTATTTTTGCTAGATATTTTATAACTATTTCTTCTAAAAAAATTTTAAATTAAAATTAACTTAATATTTCTAAATATACGCACAAATGTATATAAACTGTTGTCAAGATACTTTTATGTTATTTTCTTTTTCTATATTGCAAATTTAGACAAACGTGTTCAAATATAGTTAAAATTCGACAAATTTCAATTTTTTAATATTGTACTTTTTTTTGTTATTGTTAAACTTTTTTTAGATTATATAATTAATCGATTTTTTAAACTTTTTTAAATATAATCGATTTTTTAAATTTTTTTAAACGCAATCGATCTTTATTTTGTTGTCAATTTTTCGATTTTTGCGTTACGTAATTTAAACTTTTCTTTTAAAGTTAAAGTTAATAATTTTTTGTACTCTTTTTAATTTTTTTATATTTAATTTTTTTTTAATTTTTTTTTTCTTTCTTTTTTTCGATCTTGTTGTTGTTTAACAAATTGTTTGAAACTCGATATTTACTATTTAATAATTGCTCGAAACTTGATTTTTGTTGTTCAACAATTATTTGATATTTAATTTCGAATATTAAATTATTTTTAATAAACATGCTTAATATTAACTAGAAGTAGTCGAAAGTTAACTAAAATACTATTTGTAATATATATATTTATATTATTGTTTTTTGTATATTTTGTTTCAAAAAATTTGGGTTATCTTTTTTTATTTAACAAATTAATTTTTTTGTTTAACATATATTGAAAATTTTAATTTTAATTGTTAAACAATATTTGATATATATTCGACATTAATCGAAGCTTGTATTTAACAAGTATTCAAAATTAACTAAAATTAACTAAAAATGTTAATTGAAAAATTCGACATTGCTTTATCGAAATTCGCAAATAGAAAAAAAAGTAATATTACAATTTTAGATTATACAAATTTTGCTTTTTGATTATTTTTCGAGTTTTCGCTCTTTAGTCTTAAATATACTACGAATAACGTCTAGCGTCTTGACATCTATAGTACTTATACTTATTTTCTATATATAGTTAATTCTGTATAGCTAGTATTCTTGTCAATTAACTATATACTAGCTATTAAAGCTCTAACTCTAATAGCAAGAAATTACTTTAAATATTTGTTTCTATCTATTATTGTCGAAAGACAAATAATTGCGAAGTAGAATTCTGCGTATCTATATTGCAATATATACAATTTTATAAATATTGCTACAATAGCGATTTAAAGATTATATTGTAGCTAGAATTAATAATATAGATTTTAAAAACTAAAATTCTAAAAAAGAATGTAATTGTAAAATGTATCTTGCAGTACTAGATCTGCTTTGCAATAGTGTGTTTAGCATCTATTAGTATATATTTGACAAAGAATTGCGCAAACTAGATTTAAGCAGAACTAGTATCGAATTAATAGATATTGTTTGCGCATTCTTTTTTCTTAATAGCAAACAAAAAAGTATTTTAGTATAGAGAGCGAGATTTTTCTTGCATTTGCGTTTTTTAGCAATTAGTTCTACTACAAATGCTACTATTACTATTACACGTACTATTTAACTTGATTTGCTTGACTACGCAATTCTATTTAAAGAGATAGTAACTACTTTACAATAAGTAAGATCTATTCGACTAATTATTGTTGCTTAATTGCAATCGAACAAGATAAACAAAATAAACAAAAAGAATCTTTTTTAGTATATAGATTTTAAATACAATACTTTTATAATTTGTATTTAATTTAGTATAAGTTTCAACTTATTGTTATTGTTGTATTAAGCTACAAATCTTATTATTAAATAATTATTTCGATTGTCTAAAGAATTTTATAAAATCTCTTTAACAATATTAATTTACTCTAATACTTTAGATTGCTAAATAACAATATAATACTTTAAATGTTCTAAAAATATTTATATTAAATTAACAAATCTCTATCTTAAGTACTAGCTTTATAGTATTACGTCGATTTACAACTGAATTATTAACAACAACAAGATTAAAATTAACAAGTTTAATATCTATTATAGAGATTAAATCGATCTAAAAAACTAACTTATATAAACAAATATTTATTTTATCTTTTATTTTGTTTAAAAAGATTAGAAAACTATTTTTGTTTCTATTTTTCTTAAAAATAGAGTTTAATATTAACTCAAACTTGCGCTTAAGAAATATATAAAAAATCTGTTCAAAAATTTAAATATAATCTTTACAAACTTTAGCAACTTTAAAAGAAAATTACAATATATTTTTGAAATCTTTAACAAAAAACAAATTTCAAAAAAAACAATTTAATATTTTATTTAAAATTTTTTCGCAATAGACTACGCAACTAGATTTCAAAAGTATATTAATTTTACAAAATAAAATAATACAATATTCATACTTTTATTTCGACAAGAACTTAAGAACAATCTTAAAAACAAAATTATATACAATAAAAGATTTATTAGCAATATAAACAATTTTATTATAGTAGCAATCAATTTAGACAACAAGCTATACAAAAGAGTTATAAAAAAACAATACAATCAATATTAGATAAAGATAGAAATTTCTTTAAATTAATAATTAAATATTATATTCAAGAATTGCGATTTAACAAGTATAGTAATTCAAACTATCGCGAGCTTGCATTTATAAAATTAGATTTTATATAACAATACAAAAAGAAACACTCTATAGAAAAGCAAGAAAATAAAACTTAGAAACTATATTATTTATATAACAAACTAAACTATTTTGCACAAAATTGTTGTTTAAAGAACTTAATAATTTAACAACAAATTAATACTATATTAAGAGCAATACTTAACAACTAAGAAAGAGACTAGAAAGCAAACTAATACAAAAACAAATATCTCAGAAACTAGATCGAATAACAATTACTATTTAATAAAGAATCTAAATTAGTTATAAAAAGTTCTAGATAAAATATTATTAGACAAGATTTTTGTATTTACGCAAGAAGTTAACAACATTTTATAAAAGAAATTAAAAATAAAACAATTAAAAATATTATACTTTTAAAGCTTAGCAAAATTAGACAATAAATACAACTACAAATTTTTTTACAATTATATAAATATTGATATAAATTTATTTGACGCTCTATTAATATTAATAATAAACAAAAATTAATAAATCAATAAAGTAATAAACAAATGCAAAAAGAAGTTAGAAAGAAATATTAATACAAAAAAAGAAATTTTTTAAACTATTATTAACAAACTAGATTTTACAAAAACGCACAATTAGATTGTTATAAGAAACAAAACGTTTGCACTTAAATACAAAAATACTGTTATTAAATTAAACAAATATTGTAGTTTTAGTTAAACAACTTGCTACAACAATATATACTAAATTTATCTAAGTAACAAAGAAGATACAAATCAATTTTCTAGAAAATCAAAGTCTACAATACAACAATAAAAGAAATTTCGACAATTACAAGAACTTAAAGCAAAAGTTGCAACAATAAAGCAAAGAAAAATTAAAATCTCTTAATAAGAAATATATTAAAAGAGTGCAATATACTAGTTTATATATAGCAACTTAATATAATAGTATATATACAACATTTTATTATATCAATTAAAATTAATAATTGTCGATTTATTGCAATAATCGATTTAAATACAACGAATAATTTTATATCTAAATCTCTTATTAAGAGAAAAAGATATTTTACTCGAAGAAAATCTAATATCTATAATTTAATAATCGTAGATAGAAACTTATTACTTAACAAAAATAAAAAAGTAAATAAAAAAACAAAATTACTATTAATAGCTATTTAACAATATTATAAAAAACTAATCTTTAACATAGTAAAAATAATTATTTATAATATTGTTTTAAAAATATTTTAATCAAAGTAGCACAATCTAGAAATTAACTAGAATATACAAGTACTTAAATTTAAGCAATATAATTACGCAATTTATATTAAATCTATATATCGATAACGTTCGATAATAAATAAAAGATTAAATCGAAATTTAATTGCAAGTTGCAAATTTGCTATTTTGCACAAAAACAATAATTAATAGTTTGACTTTACAAATATCAACACAAATTAATTAAGTTACAAAGTAAGAGAAAATAAAAAAAATTGTAAATTTCTTAGAAGTTTTGAACTATTTGATATAATAAAAGAATTACTAAAGTATATATTGTAAATATATAATAAATAGAAGTGTTTATTTTAAGAAAAGAAAATAATAAAAATTCTATTTAAATATTAAATATAAAATTACGAAATAAGATTAAAATTAAGACAACAATTTATATTTAAATCTATTTATATTTTATCGAAGAAAAAATTGTTAATACTTCGCGAATATTTAATAGTAAATAAGAAAAAGAAATTTATTAAAAAATCTTAGTTACAAATAGAATACTTAACTCTTTTTATATCTAAAAAGAATAAACCTCTTTATTTATATATCGATTATTAGAAGCTAAACAATATAACAATTAAAAATTGTTATTTATTATCTAATATTAACAAACTTTAGAATTAATTATTCAAGATTAAGTATTTTATTAAGCTGAATCTTAAAGAAGCGTATAATTAAATTAGAATAAAAATCAAGAAAAAGTAACAAATAGCTTTTCGTATATAATATAAAATTTACAAATACACAATAATATTATCTAAGTTTACAAATATCTCGACAATATATTAAAAAATAATTAACAATATATTACAACAATATTTGAATTATTTTGTTATAATATATATAAATAATATACTAGTTTACTCAAGAATATTGTAAAAATATATTAAATATATTTTTTTAAAAATTAAAATATTTAGTTATAAAAGATTTATATTTAAAGCTGAAGAAATATAAATTTTATTAGAAGAAAGTTAACTTTTTAGAATTTGTTATTAAATAACAAGAGATTTAAATAAACTTAAAAAAGCTACAAACAATCAAAGAATAGAAGTTTTCTATTATTATTAAAAAAGTACAATTTTTTCTCGATTTTATAAATTATAATCAAAAGTTTATTAAAAACTACTTAGATAATATATTACTATTAATTGTTTTTACAAAAAAGAATATATTATAAAAAAAAATAACAAAAGAGAAATTCTTTTAAAATCTTAACTTCGAATACTTAAAAAAAACTAGTATTAAAGATATATAATTTACAATTATTAATTAAAATTAAAATTAAAATATTAGATCTAGTTATTTATATATATTTTAATTAAAAGTACGAAAATATTGAATATTTAATAATATATTTTTCGAGAAAACTCTTGTTAGTTAAACAAAATTATAATATGTATAACAAAAACCTATTTGCTATTGTAGTATCTATTAAATTATCAAGAATATATATAAAAGAATTGTTAAAATTTATAATTCTTATAGATTATAAAAATCTTTTGTACTTTATAACAATTAAACAACTTAATTGTAGACAAATACAATAATTAGAATAACTTAGATAATACAAGTTTAAAACACAATATATATTTGACAAAAATAATAACAAAGTACATATATTTAACAAACAAAATAATTATATAAAAATAAAAGACTTGTTTAATTATAATATACTTAAAATCAACAAAAACAAATTATTATTAGCAAACAATTGTAAGTTAAATACAACTTTATAAATAGTTTAAAATAAAAAAGAAGAATTTCTAGTAAAAAAAGAAAAACTTTAAATATTTATTAACAAGATCGACAAATATATAAAAAATAATTATAACAAATTACTACAAAAGTATCTAAAAGTAACCAAAATTCTTTAGTTTTTATATTAGTATTGCTAGTTTTTTAATACAAAACAATTTATTGAAATATATATTAAACAATATTCTAGCTATTAGTAGAACAAATATAGTATGTACGCAAACTATAACGAAATTTATGTTACGATTATCGTACTTTCCTCCTAGGCAAAGTATTTCTTTCGTGCTTGACAAGGTATTTCTTTCGTGCTTAGCAAGATATTTCTTAACACAATAGTATTTAGATCTAAAGAATTTTTCTTCTAAGCAAGATATTTCTTTCGTGTTTGACAAGATATTTTTTTCGTACTTAACAAGGTATTTCTTGGCACAATAGTATTTAGATCTAAAGAACTTTTCTTTTTCTAGCTAGTAATACAATTATAATTCCCATCATTAATGTCCTCTTTTTAGTGCGTTTTCGCACCATTTAATAGCTTCAAAATCAAGTATTTTTTTACCCATAAAAAAATCTATTACTAGAGGGAATTATCTTATTATCATTTTTGCTTTTTAGAAGTCTACTTTATTATCTCGTAAAATCTACTTTTTCATTGCAAAAATTGTCTACTAAAAAGAGAATATCTTATTAGTATTTCGTATTTTTTTTATTAATATTTCGTATTTTTCTTTCGCTAGCAATTCTAACGTCTTCGTTAGAATTGTTCAAGAAGATTATAGAACTTGCTTAAAAACTTAACGATTTCTTAATCAAAATTAACAAATCTTTGTTAAAATAACTCAAAAAATTCTTGCCTATTTTGCAAAGTGTATTGAACAACATTTTTAAACTAGTAACTTTTTATACAACAATTAGAACTAGTAAGCGTTTAAAGTCTACTAAGTCGTTCTATTATTTATTAAATTAAATTGTAAATCGATCGATTTTTATAAGAGCAATAAAGACTTTTGTAATAAACACAAAAATCTATTAATAAATTTCGATTTACTTTAGTTTCTTTTCTTCTTTATAGACGAAAAAGTTAAAAAATTTATTTAAGAAAGAAAGCATTTTGCAAAGATCGAAGTCTTTAACTTTACAAATCGTTACACAATTTTAAAAAATCGACGATACTTTTATATTAAAAAAAAGTTAACATTTGTTCGATTTTTTTATATTTACTTTATTAATCTCTTTTATTTTATTTATATAAAAGACTTTTTTCGATTTTTAAAACAAGTTTATATCTTCTTTTACGCAAACATTTTTCGAATCAAACTTTTTCGAAACTCGTATTATCGACGCTTTAAAAAAAAAAAACAAGAAACGAACAAAATGTTTAAAAACAATTAAAAAAAAAAATTTATTTATTTGAGTAAACATATTACAAACAATAACGTTAATTATAATAAAAAACGAAAATCTATTAAACAATTTTGTCGTATAAGAGCTTATTAATTAAGCGATAATTAAAATATTAGCAAATTACAATACTCAATTAAACAAATTGTTTTCGCTTATTAATTTTTTAAACTTAATTAATTTTGCTAGTTAGCAAAACTCTTTAAAGCAACAAATTTTTTTAAAATTATTCGAATCAATAAGTAATAATATCTTAGAAAATAACGTTATATTTAAGTCTTTAATTTAGACTATTTTTATCTAGATTTTAAGAAATTTTATAACAAGAGCAACATCGTTATTACTAAAAAGAAAATTATTTATTAAGAAATATACATTTTTTGTCGCAAAGTAGACAACTATATTACTATCGTTAGAAAAAAGAAAATTAAAAATTATATATTTATATGCTTTTAAGATAACGCATTGTATTAATAATTAAATAATTTTACTTAAAATAAAAAAGATGCAATAACAATTTTGTTTAATAAATTAAAATATATTCTTTGTCGTCTAAAGAAGCGATTCAAAATCTTTATATTAACAATTTAAAATAAGCTAAATTAAGATTTTTTTTTATAAAGAATTCGCAAAACGAAAAAGAGTTATACGTATATATGCAAAATATAAAGTTGTACGTTACATAAATAGATTTAAGTAAAAATCTAATTAAGACAATCTAAATTTAAAATTACTTGTTGTTAAAGTTTCAAATAATTATATTGTTGTTAATAACAAATATTTTAATCTAGAAATTTAACAAACTAATAACAAATCGAAAGAAAATATAACAACGTATCGCTTTATCTTAAGAGAAAAATAAAAAACAAAATAAGAAAGAAAATTGATTTTCAAATAGATCAAAAAATAGATTAAAAATTTATAACGAATCTTGTTGTAATTGTTTGCAAATACAAACAAGTAAAAGAACTTTTATAAATTGTTCTTTTTTCAATTGTTATTTTAGACAAAAAAGAGAAAACTTTTGTTCAAATTATTAAAGATTTTACTTTTTTTTATATTAGCAAAGTTTCTTATTTTATCAATTAGATTTTTTTTTTGCAATAGGGCTTTCTTTATTAAAAAGAAAATTAAATTTTTTTTTACGTCAATAATAGAACAAAAGCTTATGCAAATCAATAAAACGCAAATATGTTTAAATCGAATTTAACTTAAACTTATTTAAATTAATTAAACGCTTAAAATATTTAAGATTAAAAGATTGTTTTATTTTTGACAAAATAATTACTAATAATTATCGTCAATAATGTTAATTTTTATCAAAATAAATTATACAATTTAAATAGAATTTTTATTGTAAAAAGAGAACGCAACAAATTCTCGTTTTATTACGAAACAAATAACGCAAATTTCTTTTTTTGAGTCTTAAATTCGCAAATAATATATTAACAAATTTAATTATATTTCGATAATTAAAACGAAAATTAAAATTAAAAAAATAAAGAAGAAGCAAAAGCATATTACGATTACGCGTTAGCAAATATCGAAACAACGCATTCTTAAAATTGTAAAACTAATTCTTGTAACAAGATTTTCAATAAAAAGAAGAATAATAACAAAAAGAATAATAAAGATATTAATAGTTTTTTTGTCGACGTAATATATTATGTCTCTTTACAAAAAAACATTGTTAAAAAACTAATTTGTTAACAATGTTAAAATACTTTTAATTTTAAAAACAAGCTTTATATTTACGTGCGATTGTACAAAAGAAAAAATTAACAAAAGCGCTTAAAATTTATTTTTAAGAATTTTTAACAATATTAATTTTCGAAACTCGCTTTATTAAATATAATTGCGCAAAAAATAATAATTTTTTTAACAATATTTTTCAAAGAGAACAAAATAACTTTTAGAGCGTAATATTATGTTATAACAATAATTAAATATAGCGTTAACGATTTAATAAATCTTTTTTGCGTAAATTTTAATTACGACATATTTATAATAAATTGGGCTTTCGTTAAAGCAAAAATACTTAACATAAAGATTAAAAAATATTTTTTAATTTTATTAAAAAACATCGATACAACAAAATATATTTCGAACAAATAATTTTTTTTAAACGTCTATTTAGAGAGCAAAAACAAAAATAATAACAAAATAATTGCTTATATTTGTTACAAAATTTATTTAATAAATAATCTTAAAACGAAATTTCTTATAAACATAAATATTCTAAAATTAAAACAAGTAATTATAAATATATTAAGTCGAAAATTAAAATTCGAATTTTGTAAAAAAATTGCAATATCTTGCGAAATAAAAATCAAAAACAACATTCGAATTCGTCGAACAATTTGTATTAAGAAAAAAAAAATATATTTGCAAAATTAACAACAAAGATTGCTATAATTTAAAAAAAAAAAAAAAAACTTTTTAAATGTAATTTTTTTTTCGAATTTATAATGTTAAGAACATATGCTTATTTTATAAATACGAATTTTTAATTTATTAATTTTTGTAACAACAAAGAATTTTTGTTAGAACTAAATAATTGTCGTTGTATTAAATGTATCGTAAAATATAAAAATAAAAAATGTTATATTATAAAGAAGAAGAATTACTTCTTTGCGACAATTTTTTCCTTCGAAGATTATTCAATTTTGTCGAAATTAAACTCTAGTAAAATACGTCTCTCTTAAGAGATTATCTCAAAAAAAATAAAAATTTAGTTAAAAAATAATATTATTATCTATAATTTATTCGACGAAGTAGCGAAATATATTAAAATTATTAATTGTTATTTAAGAATTTAAAAGAATATCGACAATACAATAAATTTTTTTTTAAAACAATATATAAAGATTTTTATAATAACTAATTAACAAATTATTGTTGACGCAAAATTAACGCATAAAGTTTATTTATTAAGTTAGAAATCAAAAATTTTAATTAATAAAAAATTCGACAAAATATATACACAAAAAGACTAAAATAATTCGAAAATTCTACGCTTTTTGAATTTTTTATTTTTGTAATATAGAAAATTGTATATGTTGATTTAAACAAAAAGCTTACTTAGAAAAACAAAGCAATAATAAATATTTAAAATTTAAACGCTATTAGCGTTACAAATTCGTATTCTTTGCTATTGCAAAAAAATATAATAACTAAGTTACAAAATTGCTCTTATATTATTGTCATAAATAACAATTATCAATTTTATTAATTTCTAATTAAAAAGAAGCATCGAAATTGTTTTATAATTATTTTTTACAAAGAAAAAAAGCAATCGAACGTCGCTCTTATAAGTTTCAAAGAATTAATATTGTACATTTAAAATAAAATAAACAAATTTCTTAAATTTTATCGCGATTTTTGCAAGTATTATATCGGTAACATTGTAATTTTTTCACGCAATATTGACAAACATTTAATATATTTTAAAATTATTTTTGCTTTGTTTTTTTAAATAAGAATCTCTTTAAAATCTAAAAAGTTGTATATTAAATATTTATTTATAATATTATTAAAACAATATGTCGACAATTTAAAACTTTAAACTTTTAAAAAAAAACTTGCTATACTAAAGAAGCTTAATTTTTTTAAAATATTAAAAAACTTAAAGATTTATTTAGAGATAACGAATTAACTTTAATTAAAGATCGTCTATTATGCGCAAATAGCAAAAGTTTTGAAAATTTTTAAAACAATTTTGCTAAAGAAATTTCTAGTTAAGAGTAAAAAGATGCGAGCACAATATTGCAAAAATACTAATATTAGTTTATTAATACAAAACTTTAAAGCTTTGCTATACTTCAACAACAATTTATTAAAAAGAGTATACTTTATTATTATAATATTAAGCGACAAATCTTTATAAACGTCGACGAATTTAAAAAATATAAATTCAAAATTTATATTTATTATATAAAAGAAAATACTATTATAAACTTCTTTTAAACGATTGATATTTAAACAATTTTATATCTTTTTAAAATACTAAACGACGTCAAAAAGAAATATTAATTAATAAAATTAAAAATTGTCGCTTTTGTATAAATACTAAAAAATATTCGTTACATACTTAATTATACGTCAAAAAAATTAATCGTAATTTTTATTAATTATTTTGCGACAATAAATATAGCAAAGTAAATTAAATTATTTTTCTCTTCTTTAGATCGCATAAATTTGCGTTTTATTTATATCTTTTAATACATTTTTTAGTTTTTGCTTAATATACGTTAAAAGACAAAAAAATTCAACATTGTTTCGAACACTTTTTTTTAGATTACTTAAAAAAAATTATCTCAAAAATAATCTTAAGAGCAAAGAAATTTTCGACAAAATTGTCGCTTATTATATAATTTTGATTAAAATAACTTCAATTTTTAAGAAAAATTTGACAAAGATTTATAAAATCGATAAAAAGTAATTTAAAATTTACAAAATGCTTCTTAGTTAACGCAAAAAAAATTATAATAATTAATAAAAAATTTAAAACTATTTTATTAATTTAAAATAAATTTTGAAAAAACGAAAATTTGCTATTATTATTTTAGCAAAGATTTTAATTTTAGCAAAAACTTAAGCTATAATTTCGATGTTTAATACAATAAAAAGTCGAAAATTTGCTATTATTATTTTAATAAAGATTTTAGCTTTAGCAAAAACTTAAGCTATAATTTCGATGTTTAATACAACAAAGAGACGAAAATTTGCTATTATTGTTTTAACAAAAGTTTTAGTTTTAACAAAAACTTAAATTATAATTTTAATATCTAATACAAATACGACAAGAAAATTAACGAAATCGAAGATAGCAAAACAATAATTTACTATTATAATTTTAACAACTTTAACGATATTAAAGAATTTTAAAAAGATTATTACTTCGAAAAAGTTAACAATATTAAATAAATCAATTAAGTTAAAAAAAATCAAAATAGAAAACATTCAATTTATATTAAGAAAAAAATTTATTTACTTTTAAAACAAAAAGAACAAACAATTAAAATTGTGCATTTTTAAAACTATAAAAGCGAGAATCTTCAAGCTATTATATAATGCACAAACGCACGAAAGATTCTTACGCATTTATAATAGAATTATAGTTAATTATTATATAAGAAATTTGATTAAGCGATTAAAAAGATATTTGAAATATTGTTTATTATATTAGCTTAACAATACAACTAAATATTGTTTATACAAACAACTAAAATTTATTATCACGAAATCAAAGATATTTTATATTATTATTATCGATTTTATTTTTGCGCTTTCTAAGTTGTTAAACAAGTACAATTCTTTTATGTTAATAACAAACAAATTCTTCAAACGAATTACAACAATAATTAAGAAGACGACTTTCTTAATTAAGAAATAAACAATTAAGCTTATTGACGTTTTCGCAAACTAAAGTCTATCTTTAAGTATTATTTTCAATAGAAACAATAAATTTTTGTTTAATCTATAAAAAGCGATATTTTATTTTTTGAAAATTAATTTACTTTATTTTATCGTCTATTATTTACAATTTAACAATTTATTAAAACAATTTAACTAAATTATAGAAATAGCTTTGCGATATTATTTTATCTTAAATTCTAAAACAAATTAAGAGCGTTTCGCAATTAAACTTCGAAATATTCTTAACAATTTTAAGAATATTTCGACAAAAAAATTCTTAAACGAATTTATTTACAAGAAAGTTCTTTGTAAAGAATTGTTTATAATCGATTCTTATTAATAGAACACTAATTACGCTATTAAGCGAAAAAGAAATTAAATCGAAGTCGCAACGTTAATTGCTTTCGCAAGTGCAAAAATAAAGCTACGCTATAATAGTTATTATTAATTACTCTCTTTAAAAAAGAAAGATAAGATTTTTTTAAAATTATATTTAAAATACAAAATTTTAAGATTAAAAAATCTTAAGCTCTTCAATTAAAGAGCGAAGTTGTTTAAGATTTTAAAATTGTACAATTATTTCGCTTCTAAATTGAAGTTATTTTTAAACTAAAAAATATATTTAGTTTTTTTTATTATTATGTTAAAGTTTATCTCAAAGAAGAGCAATTTATACGCAAGAGAAATCAATGCGAATGCGTCTTTAATAAAAAAAGACAAAGATACAAATAACAACTATAAAATTTAACAACTACTAAATAGACGTATAACGTTACGAGAACGAGATTTGAACGAGATTCTTGTAAAAAGAAAATAATTTAATATTTTATTAAATAAAAGAGCTAAGATTCTATCTATAATGTATAATATAATAAGGCAAATTTAATCGAAGCACAAAATCTTATTAACAATTATTTTGATATCTATAATGCGCAATTTATTAAAGAGTATTAAGTTAAAAGAATTTAAAGAGTATGTCTAAGCTAAGACAATAAACAAACTAGATTAAGTATACATTTGTTTGTTTACAAAACTAGCGTCTAAGATATTTAATTTATTTCTCTTATTATTATATTTTCTTTCTATTTCTTTTGGCAAAATTATTAAGGGAATATCTTTCGCGACATTTGATGTGATATTACATTATTTATTAAGAAAAAGAACGCGAATTCGACGACTTACAAAGCAAATTACGACAATAGAAAAGAAGAAACAAACAAACAAACTTAAAAGGCGTCTTTATAATTTAACAATGTGCGACAAACGTACTCTAATTTATGTTAAGACAATTTACATAACAAAGTTTCGAAATCGCACAATCTTAAATCTAGATTCAAAAAACATTTTGCAAAATTTAATAACTATTAAAGCTACTACGTTCGCTACAAAGCTAAAAATAGCGTTAAAAGTTTTTTAAAGATAAAATATTATATTAATAAAAATTATTGTAATTTGTTATTTATTTTATTACAACAAAAGCTTGTTAAAGAACAAATTACTTAATATAATTTATTAACAATTTGACAAATTTTAAAAAATCTTTGTTAAAACAATAAAAAAAGTAGTTTTACAAATTCTAAATCTTTCGAATTTAGTCTTATACTTAAAAAAGAAATTAATTATTACTTTAATTCTTAACAAGTACAAACTCAAATTATTGTTATTAACAAAGAAAAAGTTTATTCGACAAAATTATACAATTATTAAGAATTGCTACTTAAAGATAATTACAAACAATTATTAACGCATTTTTAACTTAATAGAACAAAACAAGTATTTAAAGAGTAAAGTTAAAGTTTTGAAAAAACTACTTAAAACGTGCAAAAATAATTAAAAAAAATTGATTTTTGTATTGCTAATGTTATTTATTTATAATATAATAACGATTGCGAAATTTTTGCTCTTTCTAGTAATTTATTTAAGAATCGAAATTACTATTTCAAATTTATCAATAATTAATTATTGAAACAAATTTACTAATTTTGAGCATTTTGTTTTTAAGACATAAAAAGAATATTCGACGTATTTTTATCTTTAAAATTTAAGTTTATTTAAGATTTTTAATTAAAGTAACAATTTTAAAGATTTTATTCAATTGTTATTTTAAATGCATTCTAAAAAGATAAAAATAAAATCTCTTAAACAAAAACTTATTATTTTGTTAAAAATAAATGCAATCGCATTATTTAAAAAATACAAAATTGTTTTAAAAACTTTGACAAAATTAATGTTTTAAGATTTTTTATTTTGTCGACTAATTACACATATATATAACACGAAGCTAAGAGCTCGTAAAATATCAAAAATAAACAAAAACTTTTATCTATCTATAAGAGAAGAACTCGTTATTAATGTTTTTGAGCAATTTGATAAACGCAATAACTTTAAGTTAATTGCAATTTTACTTTTTCTTGCGCATTACAATGTTATAATAATAGAAATTTGTCTATTAAAATCGTCAATAACATGCGCTCTTTTTAGCGCGTTTGTAAAAAGCATTTTATTTATCAAAATTACTAGTAGCTTCGTATTGACATTCGAAAGAACTTACAATTTTGCGATCGCAATTTTTAATACTTCTTTATCTTTTTTTTACATTTGCATTACATTATTAAAATTTAATCTTACAATTTTAGATTTTAATTTCGAAGATTTCGATTGCAAGAATTTCGCTAACTTCGATTTCGCAATATTAAATACAATTTATTAATACAAGACAAAATATAAGACTTTCTTTATAACAAATTACACATTATTAAGAAAGCTATAAGCGAAGTCTCTAATCTAAAATTTTAACTAAAAAACGTATTATTACGAATCTTTCAATTTTGCTTTAGTTATTTCAAGAATTTTTTCTCTTTTTCTTTGATTGTTTTAATAATTTTATCGTATTGACGCGCGATCTTTTTTATAAAAAACGTATTATTTCGAATCTTTTAATCTTGCTTTAATTGTTTTAGAAATTTGTTTTCGAAATCTAAGTTTTTTTTCTTTTTACTTAAACGTATTATTACGAATCTTTTAATCTTGCTCTAGTTATTTTAGCTCTTAGCATTATAATATCTCGTTCGCTCTATTATTTTTTCAACGACAAAAATTCTTTTTAATTTATCTTTTTAACAACAAGAATCTTGTTCGTTCTACGTCTATTCTTTCATTTGTTATTATCGAGGACGATGACATAGCAAAGAGCTTAGAGAAAAATGTGACAATTATCGTACTTTTCTCTTGGGCAAGATATTTTTTTCGTGCTTGACAAAGTATTTCTTTTATGCTTGACAAAATATTCTTTAGCACAATAGTATTTAGATTTGAAAAACTTTTCTTCTAGACAAGATATTTCTTCCATGCTTAACAAAGTATTTCTTTCGTGCTTAACAAGATATTTCTTGGCACAATAGTATTTAGATCTAGAGAACTTTCCTCTTTCTAGCTAGTAATACAATCATGATTCCCATTATTAGTGTCCTCTTTTTAGTGCGTTTTCGCACCAATTTAATATTAGAAATTATTTAAATTGTAATAAAATAAAGTTACAATAAACTTTATTATTAAGTTGTCTAAATTAACAAATTTAACAATTAGTAATAAATATAATTCGATACTAATAATAATTAACAAAACTATTAAGTATTTATATATTATTGTATATACAAAGAAGTTTAATAAAAAATTACTAAAATATATTATATTAAATTAACTAATATAATACTATAATATATTTAAAGAACTAACTAGTAACAAAGACAAACTCTTTATATCTAATTATTAAAAGATATTTTTGCTAATATTAGATACAAGATTTTGTATATTAATTGTCTATTATTTAATAACAAATAATTAAACAAAAAAACAAACTAAAGTTTTAAGCAATATCTAAGATATTATATTAACAATACTTATAGCAATTAAATATTATTTTTATTTATAACGAAACTAGCACTTAATGCAAAGATATTAAATATTATAAAATAACTTTATTCTTTGTTAATTATAGCAAAAAATCTAATCTCTTTAAGAAAGAGCAAAAGCATTTAGTAATACAATTAGTTATTAAAAGAATAACAATACTAAAAAAGATATATAATAATATTACTATAATACAAATTAGATTAACAATATATTAAAACATAAAATAAAAAACAATATTTTAGTTAAAGAAAAAGAATAAAATATATTTTTTAATAAAGAATCTAAAAATTAAGAAATCTAAAATTAGAAAATTAAATTATACTAAAATTAAATTGTTTTTTATTAAATTGTTAAAAAATTAATTAATTATAAACTTAACTTACTTAAGAATATTAAAGTATTTTTAGTATTTTATATATTATTGTTGAAACTAGTTAACTTGAATATATCTATATAGAAAGTATTTTATTACAAAACTTAAAAAAAAAGTAGATACAAAGTTGAACAAGTTCTAAAGCAACAAGATTAAAAGTATTTTGTCAAATAAAAAAAATATTTTATCTCAAAAAGTATATAAAAATTAAAAGAGAATCTTAACAACTATAATAATTTTATTCGACAATTCTAATAATGCGTAAAAAATCCTCTAGTATAGCTAGAGTCTTAAGTAAGAAACAATTAGATTCAAAAAACTTATCTAGCAAAATAACAAAAAAAACTAATTTTTTAATTTCTATAATCTTTTCTAGATTCTCTAGACGTTCGAATTCTTCTATATTGAATATTTTATTATTAAATATTTTTTGTTTTTGTTTTTTAAGAAAATATCTTTGTTTTTGCAAACGTTTTAGTTTAACTTGTTATATACAAATCAACTTAATTGTTGCTTTTTGCACAATTTTTGTTTCTATCTATATAGAAATTGTAGTAAGAAAATAAGAAAATTGCTTTTATTTTTTTTAAATTGTTAAGCTAGATCTCTTGTTTTCTTTGTTATTTAAATTGTTTGTATAGAGAACAAGATGAATTAGTTTATATAGAGTTTTTTTCAAAATCGAAAAAATTATTTAATCGAAACTTAATATTTGATAAAGTTAATTGCTATAGATCTTGCTTACTTTTTAAAAACAATAACAATAGTAATAAGCTTTTTTAATATAAATCTAAAAGATCAATTTAAGAGACAAATAGCAATAATAGAATAAATTGTTGCTATTGTATTTGCGTTGAATTTTTCGAAACAAGAGATAAATATATAGTTTCAAAAATTATTTTTAGTTTCGAAATACTTAATCTAGATTGCTAACTTAGTTCTAATTTATAATATTTTTTTTCGATTTCAAATCAAGATAGTAGAATTTTCTCTTTTTTGTTAGAACAAACAATTGAAGACTTACAAATTTTGTTATTTTTTTATAGTTAATCAAATAAGAATCTAAATTGTTTTTCATATTAGATTAATATATATTAAATATCTTAAAGTTTTTAGAGTTTATAAACTATATTTATAAATATAATTTAAATATTTTATTTTCTATTTTTTAAATCTCTTTTTATATTGATTCTACGTAACATATTGCACGTTCTCAAGTTTGTTCTATTAGACAATTGAATTTTTTTGTATTTTCGAATAGTATTTTTAATCTTTTTATTACTTTTGTTAAATTTTAGAACGCACATTCTATAATAGCATTTTTAATATCAAATATAAAAGAAAAGTCGATAGCAATTTTGAAACAATAAAATATATTAGTTAAAGATAAATTTAACAAAGTTAAGTTTCGATAAATTGTACCAATATTGTTTCTTGTATTTATTCGAAAAATTTTTAGAGTTTCTTTATTTTTTAATACAGTTATATAGACAAAAAATATTTTAATTTTTGTATTAATTTCGATTTTTAGCTTGCAATAAAAAATTTAAAATTGCGCAATTTGTATATTTCTAAATTAACAAAATACATTTGTTTAATACAATTTTTACTCTAGCAAATTCTTCTTTGTTAATTTAGTTTTTAATATTTCTTTATTTTGCTATTCTTTTTTTTATTGCTTTTTGCAACTATATATCGATCTAAATATAAAAATTATCTACTAAATTTTTTTTTTGCAAAACAAATTATTTTGTATAACAAAGAAAACAATTAATTGCAATTGTTAAAACTTTTAATAGATATTCTAATTTATATCGAAATCGAAATAATATTTCGATATTTAATTTTTATATTTTTTAAAAATTAACAAATACAATATTGTTAAGAATCTATACTTATAATTGTCTTGTAGAAGTACGTATATTATATAAGAATCTAGATTTATCTATATTATTATTTGCAATATAGAAAACAAACAATTGAGAAACTATTCTTTTTGTTAATTATTGTTTTTTTGCTAACAATATAATATTATTTGTAATTCGCTCTAAAATTGCAATTATATCTAATATTTCGAGTCTACAATTAGATAAATAAATTAATTTTAATAAACAATTATTTTATATTAATTCTATTTTGCTAAATTAATACTATTTATTATTCGAAGTTAAATATTAGTTTACTAAAAATTGTTAGATAAACAGATTAGCTTTTTTCTCTTATAAATATATTGTTTTAAGAAATCTTCGAAAATAAATAGATAGACGCTAAACTTAAAGTCAATTTATTTTGTTTTACAAATGCTAAAAAATTGTTTTGTTTCTTATAATACTAAATTATTTATCTTTTGATTTAATTATTAGAAACTTGATTTAATTTTAACAAAAATTCTAGTTTTCTTTAATAAACTATATAGACAATCGATTTTAATATAATTGTAACTAGATTTTCTTCTTGTTTTTCTATCGATATAGCTAGTTCAACTAGTTGAAAGATTTTGATTAATACTATTAAACAATAGTTAATTCGATATTGCAAATTTATATTTACTTTTATATATAAACAATTCTTTGTATTGTTCTTCTTGTTTATTGAAATAAAGATAGCTATTGTTTTTAAAAAGATTTTTGCAATTTAAATAATTAAAATATATAATTTTGTTGTATTGACAACTTTAAATAATTTAAAATTTAACAAAAACAATTTTAATATTAAATTTTGCAATTATAATAACAAAAAAGAAGTTTCTCTAAAAAACCCTAAATTCTTTTTTTCTTTCTTATTTTGTTTCTTATAAATCTTGTTATTTTTAGATTTCGACTTTGATTTTAATTAAGGAACTAACAATTTAGATTTTTTGTATTTGTTGTTTTGAGTGTACGTTTTCTCTACATCTTTTGCAAAAAAAAAAAAAATTATTTGAATTTTTGTTTAACAAGTTTTTTTTTTAGCTTTGCGTCTATATTTTTTATCAAATTAAACTCTTAAAAATAACTTTTTATTTCAATTTTCAAAAACTCTTGTTCGATAGACACTATTATATTTTTAAATATTTCGATATTTATTTTATTGTAGTTGTCGATTGTATAACTAGCAATATATTTCAATTCTATAGTATAGAATTTAAATCGATTGTATATAGCTCAATTTAATTTTTTCGAAATTTTCTACAAATTCTTGTACTTCTTTGCTATTTGCAATATTGTTTCGATAATTAATTAATCTATATTTCTAGACAATATATTTGTAGTTTTTAATAACTATAGTTTGCAAAATTAAATTTAATTATTTTAAATTTGTAGTTTTTTGTTCTAGTTAATCGATTGTGTTGCGTTCTTCAATTCTTGCTATAATAAATTATCTATTAGTACTTGAGCGTTTCTATCAACTATTTGCTACAAATTTTGTGTTTAATTTTCGACTATTTTTAAGATATCTAAAACTATATTTTGAAGATTTTTCAAATATTCTTTTTTTTATTATTAGTAGTTTTATTATATTAAAGTAGAATATTAACTACTTAAGTATAGACGCAATTTTCAATAATCAAATTTAAAACAAAATAGTATTTTTTTAATAAATTTTCGAATTGTTGTTCTATTTGTTTACAAGATTCTATACAAATATTGTAATTAATTTGTAGAAACTTTTTTTGTTAATTTAAACAAAATATTAACAATAGATTTGTGCTCTCTTTTTACTATTTTATTTATTTGTAAATAATAAGTCGACGTTGTTATTTTTTTAATACTATATCCTTTTAGAAATTTAATTGTTATTTTGATTTTTTTTTGAATTTATTGTTTATAATTATTTTTTTAATATATTTATATTAACAAAAAATATTCTTTTATAGAAATATTAATTTGTATTAATACAATTTTTTAACTCTTTAAACTAGAATTTACAATTAAAATAATTTTGTCAATTAAAATAGAGTAGTTTAAAATATATATTGTCGATATATTTGTTAAAACAATGTTTAATTTGTTTATAGCATTTTGCTCTTTAAAATCTTAAACAAAGATATATTTTGTTTTAAACAAACAATAGATCGATTTTACAACAATTATAGATTTTAGTATTTAAATTCAATAGTAAATATATACTTCTATAAAAATTCTAACTTTAAAAATATTTTTACACAATAGCTATTTAATACTTATAATAATCTTAATATTATTAAAGAATTGTTTATTAAAATTAAATACAAAATCAACAATTTTAATTTCTAATTTGCAAAATTAAGATTTTTTGTCAAATATAATATATTTGAACAATTTTATATTTATTAATATTGTATTTAATTACTAAATATATTTTAGAACAAATAGTCTAATTTTTGAAACTATTTTTTTGTTATTATAATTTGATTTAAATTTTTTTATATTTGTATTGTTTACAAATAAACAATATTTGTCGAAAAAATTCTTAAGAATATATATTACAATTTTTACAAATTAAGCAATTAAATTAGTAGTATTTTATAATAGACAAATTATTCTAAATAGTTTAAGAGAAATTATAAAAACAATAAAATTGCAACTTTTTAATATAAAATTTATTTAATTGTACTTTAAAAAGAAATTAATCAATAATACAATTACTATTTCGACAAACTCTTTCGCAAACTTTTCGATATTAAAAAATATATTAGTATTTCGAATAGTTATTTTGTTTATCTTTATAGTTGCATTAATTATATAATACTTGTTTTTCTTTTTTTTATCTATTAAAAATTAAGAATTTCGATAGAAACTATAATAGTATTTTAGCAAATTTATCTAAAGACACTTCTCTAATATCTTAATTACAATAGAATTTAATATTCGAAAAATTAAAAATTTCAAAATTTACTATATTTTGTATTCTATAGTACAAATTTTCTAATTAAATATAATCTTTAATCTAATTTTGTCTATTTTAGTAAAATTTTATATTAAAACAATTTTATAATTAAAAAGTATTATAATTAAGAATTTTTGTTTTTGCAAAAAAAAATTAAATTTTATAATTAGTTTCTAAATATATTTCTTAATAAGACAAGAGTTGCATTTAATATTTAAAAACTTAAATATTAAAAAAAAATTGTATTTTTTGTTAAGTTTTTTTTTTAATTTTTTAGTAATTAATAACTTTAGTATTTTTTTTTAATTTAAATATTTGTCTAAAATAGAATTATCGAAATTGTTTATATTTATCGAATTTGTTTTTTGAATCTTTTATTTATATATTGTATTTATTCGAATAAAAAAGCGCAATACAATAAAAAATTAACAAAAAATATTAAATTTTTTGATTAATCAAATAGTAAAAATCTCTTTTATAATATATAATCTAAAAGTTCGAATTATTAATAATTTTAAAAATATTCGAAATATAATATTAATTCGAATATTTGCTCGATTTTAATTAATTATATTAATAGACAAACAAATACTAGTGCTATCTATCTACTCTAATTAATTAGAATTTTTTTAAATTTTTTTTTAATTTTTTTTTGCAATATTGTTACTCTAATAGTTTTGATCTTTATTTTTGAAATTTTTTTGCAATTAAATTTGCGAAATCGAACAATTGTATTAACTAAACAATTATCTAGAGATTTAAAGATTTCTTTAAGAATATAATATTTTTATTTTTGTTATTAAAATAATTAGCAAATATTTTTAAAATATTAATATGTTTTGTTTTGTTTTTAAAATAAATTGTTAATTTTAGAAAGCTATTGTTTATATTTACAAAATTTATTCGAATATTTTACTAAAAAGATCGATTTAATAGAATTTTGTAATTAAATCGAAAAACAACAAAAATGTAAATATGAATTACTATTTTTTTAGTTAATATTTTTGTATTTTCTATTACTTTTTCGAAACAAATATATATTTTTGTAACTTTTATCAATAAAATAGAAACATTTTATTAAATAGCTAGATCAATTTTGTTTGCAAGATTTTCGCTAATACAATTAATTTCTATATTACTATTAAATATTGTTTTGATTTTTATATTTTTTAACTATATTTATACAATTAAACAAACAACAAAATATAGAGTTTTAAAAGATTTTATTTTTGCAACAATATTTTCAAAATAAACAATTTTAATAAATTTAGTACTAATTAATTTTATAATAACAATTGTTTCTTTGTTTTTTTTTGTAAGTTTTTAAGATTTTTTTTTTTGCTATTATAGTATTAAACTTTTTATTAAAAAGAGAACAAAAAAAAAGCAACTTAAATTAGAACAAAGATTTAGACAATTTAGAAAATTTATTTTTATTTTTAAGATAAAAATACTTTAAGTTAAAGTTTTAGAATTAATTTGATTTTTTACAATCTATAGTATTTTTTTTGAATATTTTGTTTGCTATATATAGTTTGCAAAAGTTCTTTGCTTCTTTTTAAATTTGTTTTTTTGATATTTGATAATTCTCGAATTAGAATTAATTATTACAAGAATATTTTTTATTGTAATATTCTTGTTTCTTGTTTCTACTACTCTTTTTTCTATATATATTTTTTTGTCTAAGATTTCTATTATCTTTAAATAATTTTCAGATTTGATATTTTTGATTTTTGGAATTTTTTTTTTAATTCTTTCTTTAATTACTTTAGTCGATTACTCTATTAGAGATTTTTAAAATATTTGTTTTTTAGAAAAAAATTGTTTCAATCGAGTTTTTCGGATTTTTACTATTGTTTAATTCGATTTACTGTTTTTTTTATTTTTTGACAAAGAATTAGTATTCAATTTTATTACTACTATTGTAATTATAGAATTTCGAACACAATTTTATACTTTCTATTAAAGACAAGTTCTTACAGTTTTTTTCTTAATTTTTGCACTATTAAGAAACAATTTTATTTCCTTATTTTTAGAATTGTTAAATTTATAGCAAATTTTGTTGTTTTTGTTTATATAAATTTTTCTATTTGCTATTAAGATTGTTAACTTTGAACAAATCTATTGTCTATATAAATTGTAACAAAACAAATACTTATTTAATTCTAATTAAGATTAATTGTACTTAGAAACAAATATAGATTCTCAATAAATATAAACTATTTTTTAAAATAAATTTTAAACTATTATCTAAATTTGAGATTATACAATATACAAAGTCTCTTGTAATTGCGTTGTTATTGTTTGTTAAATTTAGACTAATCGTTCGGGTTGGTTTTTCCCCAAAATCTATAACTCGACCCGAAAGTTATACCTAATTAAGCCAAGTTTTAACCTAATATAGTTAGTATTTTCATAATTTATGCAATTCGGTTCCAACTGTTGGAACTAAACAATTAGTCTAGTTAAATTATCTAATAGATCTTGTTCTTTATTATTTTGCAAACCCTATTAATCTTAAAACTCTTAAAAACTTGTATTAAGATATTTAGTATTTTGTTAATTTCTATATTCTCGATTGCAACTACTAACAATACTAAGAGAGCAAAAATTATCTTCGACGTAACTTTCTTTTTTACAAGATTTTGTTTTTTACTTATTATATTTATCAATTTATTTATATTAATATTTGCAACTTGCTAAGTAGTCTAATTGTTATTAATATTTATTTTTTGTATAGTTGTCTTATTTTTGATCATTTTTATAATAGTCTTGTATAACAATTTAAATATTATAGTAGTTGCGTTGTTTAAATTGATTTTAAATTTTTGTATTATCTTAGTACAAATATTGCAAAAAAGACTCTTTAAATATTACAAGAATTTAATATATTTGTCGACTTAATTAAATCTAATAAGTTTTGAGAAAATAACTTTAAATTGTTAACTATATCTATAGATATTATTCGACTTTGCTTTTAACATATTTTTCAAAAACTTTAGAAAAACACAAAAGTTAATTTTTTAATTTAAATTCTTATCTCTATATTTCTTTTTTAACTTATTTATTATTTTAAATTATTTTTTATCTATTTAGACAACAATAGACTTAATAAAGTTTTCTATAAGTCTGTTAAAGTATCGAGACAACTTAATAATCTTGTATTAGAAAATAACTTTATATTTATTACAAAAATTCGAAAATTAATTTAAAAAATCTAGAAATTATATAGTAATAGAACTCTACAATTTTTATAAAATTATTAAGTAGACTTGTTGTCGATATAGATATATCAAAAAAGAGTTTTGCAATCTTTTTATTGTTTTAAAATATTGTTTTTAAGATGATAGTTTAACAACAAATAATAAAAGTAACAACTACTAAATTAAAAAGACTAATAATAATAGTTAATTCAAATAATAATACTTTTAATTTGCAAGTCTCTTTCTTTTTTTCGCAAAAATATTGAAAAAAGATTTTTTTTTTTTTTAACTTTGCGTTGTTTTTTTGTTTATTGCTTTTCTATCTTTTTGATTATTTATAAATAGATACTTTTAATCTATTTTTTCTTTTAGTTAGTCGTCAATTTATTGTTAACAAATATTTTTGCACTAGAGATTTGCTTTAGTCTCTATTAAAAAAAAAGTTTAAATAGTATTTTTGCTTCTAAGCAAATAGATCAATTGTATTGCTAAAAAGTTTCTTTTAATAATATTATTATAGTTAGCAAACAATTTATTGTTTTAACAATAGATACTAGTTGCAATTTTAATAAGATATTTTGATTTTCGAATTTACAACTTTTATTGCTATTTTTAATATTTTAATTTTGTTTCTTTTTTTTGGTTTTTTAATCTAATAATATTTTGATTTCTAAGTTGTTAATTTTGTGTTTTTGATTTTTAAAATTTCTGATTCTAATAGTTTGTTAAAATTAATTTGTTTTCTATACTTTTTTTTGTGTTTCTAAGTTTTTGAATTTTTGAATTTTTGAAATTGTTTTTAGAGATACGTTAACAATTTGTTGTTCTAATATTTGTTGTTGTAACTAAGTTTTTGCGTTAAATTTTAATATAATAAGATATGAACAAAATTCCAATTAGTAGATAACTATAACAACAAAGACGCATCGCGATATATATATAAATTGCACTATATAATCTAATAGTATATTAAGTAGCCAAGATTCTAAGATTTAAGTAAAAGAGATCGCATATATATTGCAGATAGATTGCTAGTACTAATAATAGATATTCCCAAGTCTATAGCCTAATATTATCTAGTTATCCGACTACACTATAGTAATTTGTATAGCAAAATAGAACAATTTGTAAGATTTCTATACGCAAATTATATATCGACAAAGATATCTCTATTGCATAATTGTATTATATATATAATAATCGAGAATTGCGCTTATAAATTGCGTTTGTATTGTAAAACTTAACAATATACAAGATTAAATTGTTACGCTAATACTTCTTACGAAGATATTAGAAATAGTTATGCTATTAAAGAGATTTGTAGACGTCTTTAGACAATGTTAGCAATTATTTAATAACAAGAGTTTGCAACTTAAGTAGTTGTAACAGTAAATTAAAACTTAAAATAAATTAAACACAATCTATAAGAGAGTTGTATTCAAATTTCTATATACTAAAAAATACTAATTGCTTGTTTTGCTTATTTGTCGAGTATAGCAAATATAATTGCTCGCAATATTTGTTTGTCGAGCATATTAAATATTATATTTAGAATACTTGCTTCTCGAGCATATTAAGTATAATAACAGATTTTTTGTAAAGATATAGAATTTAAATTACTAATACAACTTAAATAAGCTTGTAATATTATCTTTTTTTTAGAGTTTTTGTTTTGAAACTCAATATCTCTTTATTATATTTTCTAGAAAAATTAATATTAGAAATTTCTTCTGTCGAAAGAAAAATCTTTTTAATATTTTGAATTCGATATCTCTAACAATATATTTTTGTTGTAACTGTACAATATCTAATAAAATCTATTGTATAGATAATAATTTTGAAAAATGTATAAAATATATACGATCTAATTGTAATTATAATTTGACAATTTCTTTTATTTCGATTAAACAAATTTACAAAGAACAAATATATTTAAAGAAAAAAATACGCAAAACGTATACTAAGCTAAGTCGACTAAAAAAGTAGCTTAATTTTAAAAAAAATAAGAATAAAAAAAAATTGTAATAGAATAGAAAAACATTAACAACTTAAAAATAGACAAAATATATTTTATTAAATCTATTGTAAAGACTTTTGAATTGTTGTTTAATATATTGTTTAAATAGTTTTAATTTTTAACTAACTAAAATTAAGATACTGTTTTTATATTTTGTCTTAATAGAATTTTCTTAGAAAATTCTAACAATAAATAAAATTTTTCTTTGATTTCTATATATTTTCTAAGATAGAATATTCTTTCTACTTAATAGAATATTTTTGATTTTTCTATTTTAGAATTTTTTCGATCTCGAATTGTTTCTTTTTTTGCAAATAGATATAAAAGATATTTTGTAAAAATATAATTAAATTTGTTAATTTTAACAATAAAATATAAAATATTGAAAATACTCTAATATTTTTAAGTAATTTAAGTTTGTAATTAATTGATTTTTTAGTTTTTTTAACAAAAAACAATTCGACTTTAATATAATTTAGTTTTTTGTTTAACTTTCTTGTTCTAAGATTTTTTGTAAGAAAATATATTTTATTTTTTTTCTTTAGTTAAGATATTGTTTTTGCTTTTTATTTTAGTATTTAATCGATTTTTTTTGTATCTTTAAGATATTATTGTATATCTTTTTTAGTATAGTTACTTTTTTAATAATTAATTGTGCTAACAGATATATGCGTTCTTTTTCGAAGAAATTAAATTTCTTATTATAGTTAACAAAAAATAGAGTTATTTTAGTAGTATTTGAAATCTTTGCATTAAGTATTAGTTATATTATAGATAAAAATAATATTTAATTGCTATGAATATTGTTAGTATAGTATTTTAGATATTGTTTAAAACTTTGATTTGTTTATTTTGTCTAACTATTTGTAATCGAGTAATAGACAATAAATATTCGAAGTCTTGTATTTAATATTAAAAAAAGTGTCTTTTAATAGTTAAATATAAAGAGTTTATCTTTGTTACTTTTTAGTTTCTTAAATATATTATAATATTATATAAATTAATTTAATATAATATATTTTAGTTGTTCTATATTAAATTTCTTTTTGTATATAATAATATATAAATACTTAATAAGCTTATTAATTATTATTAGTATCAAATTATATCTATCTTTAGTTGCTAAGTTTGTCAACTTAAGTAACTTAATAATAAAGTTTATTATAATTTTATTCTATAGCAACTTAAATAACTTTTAATATTAAATTTTGTTATAGTTTGTATATATATTATGTTTGTTCTACTAATAGTTAAATATTGTTTAATATATATTTCGACAACTTGTTTTATCTATAAAAACTAACAATACTAATATAAAAACTAAAAAAATTGTGTTACTTTTAAGTATTTTTGCAGTAGTTTATTATAGTACTTTTTTATATATTTGTCGATTTTGTTAATAGATATTTGAAGTTTTTCTTTTTTTATAAAAAACTCTTCTATATTATCTCGAAGTATTTGTAGTATAGTATTTAGTTTATATTTATTTGTAAATAATACTTTGTTTTTATCAATTTTAAATATACTATAATTAAACAATTTTTATATTTTTATATAATTGCTTTTTTTGCTAAATATATTTGCTCTATTATTATTTTTGTCTAAAATATATTGTATTTTAAACTTGTATTGTTTAAGTCTTTCTAACTATTATATTTGTTTTTTGTTTAGCTATTTAATAGTAGTAAAGTGCATAAAAATTTTGTAATTTATAAGAATTGTAAGTTCTAATAATTTTTTTATATATATTCTTTATAACTTTAAGAAAATTACTATAGTTAATAGTTTTTTATTATAAATGTTATAGTTCTATTTAATAGACAAAAAATTTCTTAAGAGATATATTACTAAATATTATATATTTTTATATTTTTAATTAAAATATATATTGATAGCTAAATCTAATATATTAATTTCGATTCTATTTAACAATTACAAATTGTATATCTTTAATACTAATTTTTTCAATTATTTTAGTTTAAGATTCTAAAATAATTTTTTTTTTGCAAACTTTTATATTTATAATAATTTTTTTTTATAAGATTTGTCAATAATATTGCGTTTGCTAAATAATTTTTAATAAATTTCTTGTTATAGTTTATAAAATCAAAAAAGAATTGTATTTTTTTAATATTTGTTAATAATTTTTATTTTTTAATTGCTTGTAGCTTTTCGAAATTTATATATATTTTGTATTGTTTAACAACAAATTCTAGAATTTTTTTTTTAATAAAATTTGTATTTCTTTGACTTAAAATACAAATTTCTTATATTTAGATATTTTAATATTTTAAAAATATATCTAATATACTTCTTTAAGATTTTTAAATAAATTATAATATTGTTTAAATATACTATAACAAATTAATTCAAATATTATTATAATATATTATTAATTATTTGCTAATATATTGTCGAGATATTTGTAAATTCGAACAATATTATTGTATATTTGTATAATTTATATTGTATACAAAAAGTTGTTTTCTACTCTTTTTTTGTTTTTATTCTAATTTAATTGTATATTTCTTGTAAATTTAATTTAATAAAGTATTTTGTTTCAAATAATTAATTTTAAAGCTTGCAAATATTAAGTAGTAAATATCGATTCTTAATTGTAATATTATTTAGTTTTTGATAATTAATATATAGACAAAGAATTCTATTCTTCTTTAATACAAAAAGAATTAAATGTTCTATCTATAATTAAGATTTTTTAATAAAAAAATTCTTTTTATTTTCTATTAGATATTCGCAAAGTACTTCGAGCTTTTTTTTAAATAAAATATATATAAATTCAAATATAGATTGCTTATTTAATTTAAGTTTGATTTTGTAATTTTACAATTAATATTTAGAGAAAATCTCTTTTTTTTTTAAATAGATACTCTTAACTGTTGTATATTTATAATACGTACTTTAGCAATTTTTTTGCTATATTAGATAGTCTAAAATTTTCAAAAAATTTGTAATTTTCTTTATTTATTCTGATTTTATAGTTTGACTAATTTTTATCAATATTTGTTAAGTCGAACTCTGTTAAATTGTTTTTTTGCACAAATATAAACTTGCTATTTGCAATCGATTTTCGAGTTAATCTCTTATTTATTATCGAACGCTATTAATATGTAAATTAAATATAAATTATATAATTATATTGCGCAAATCTAAGTACTTGTATATTTTAATTAACTTCTAAATTATATTACTTTAATTAAAATATTTTTAGTATAATATTACAAATAACTATTTCTACTATATTAAAGATTAGTTTTTTGTAATATTGCTAAATAGCTATCGATAATAATTTTGTTTCTTTATTTACTTTTTTATTTTTGTTAAATAATAAATTTCTATTTACAACTACTAGATTATATATATTAGATTTTCTTTAAATAAAATATTTTTCTCTCTTAACAAGAGTTTTGACTATAAAATTATTTATTGTATTAGAATTAACTATTGCAATAAATTAACAACTATTAATTTTAACTAATATAACAGAATATTGTATATATATTGTTAAATTTAGTTGCTACTATTAAACTAATATATTGTATTTCTCTAATATACTTTTTACTAAAAAATTTAATTTTTTTTTTGTTCTTGTATTAAGATTTTTGTTGCAAGTATTTGTCTATACTAAGTTTTCTTTTTATATTAAATTAATAATTTTAATTTTCTAGAAAATCAATTAATTTCTTTTTTGTTTTCTTGATAAGTTTAGTATAAATTGTTATAACAAACAATTCAACTACATATTGTATATTTCTTTGTTTGCTTTATTTTTTTTCGAAATAAACTTATATTGCTTAGTTGTTATTCGATTTTATCGAAAATATCTTTTTTTTATAGTAGCGTTGCTTTCTAGCGCTTTTCTATATTTATTTACAATTTAATTTATCTCTTTTTTTCTTAATAAACTAACTAAAGTATTAAGATAATCTATAATATTGTTTAGATATTTGTAAAAGTTCTTTTAGTTATATTTGTTATTTAAATTTGTTGCTAAATAAAAATATAATATTTTTAATTGTTTTGTTCTTATAGTCTTATTAAATATTTAATTAATTTTCTGTATAAATATAAATATCTTGTTTAATAATATTTTATCTAGAACTTTTTGTAACTAATCTAAGTTCTCTATCAAATAGTAGTTGTTGTTTAATTAATCTTGAAAATATTTGTTTCTATATTAATTTGTTTTCTAATATTGTTTTAACTATTAAGTAGCTCTTTTAATATAGTATTAATTTGTCGACAATCTATTAAGTTTTATAATCGACAATTTCTTGCAAAGTGATTTAGTTTGTTATATAAATAGTATATTTTTTGAAATTTGTTATCTTGTTTTTTTTTAGAATTCTTTTTTTTATATTATTAAATAAAATTCAGTTTTATAGATATAGATTCTCGATAGTCTAAATTACTATATTTTTAATTAAAACAATTTTTTTTTTGCTAATATTTAATTACTAATTTAAAGAAGATTTTTGTTTTTTCTCGAAATTGATTGTATCTTTTTTTTATAGTTTTTTTATACAACTTGTTGTTAAGATCGATAGTTATTTTAACAAAATCAAATATATTGCTAAGAAGTTTTCTATTATATATAATTTTGTTCTTTAAATTGTTTTTTAAATCTTGTCGAAATATTGTTATAAATACATTATTGTTTTATTTAATTAGATTAATATATTTCTAAAATCTAACTACGTAATTTGCTACAAAAATTTATTAAATTAAATACTAAATTACTTTTTTTACAATTTGTTTTTTATTAAATATTTTAAAGACTCTTCGAAACTCTCTTTTAAAGTTATTAAAGTCTATAAATATTATACAAGAATTTTTGCTATTATTTTTCAAATATTTTTGTAAATTTAATTTGAGTTAATACTAAATTCTTTTTTTGAAAAATATTAATAAAAAAATTGTCTTTTGATTTGCTAAAACAAAATAGAAAATAAAATAAATAATATTTGTAAAAATTAGTTCTTTAGATCGATACAATTTTTATAGTAGATATCGAGTTTATTAATTCTAATTTTGTTGTTTTCTACAATTGATAATCGATATAATACTAATAAACTAGTATTTAAAATAGAGACGCGTTAATTTAATATAAATATTTTTAGAATATTTAAAGTATTATATTAATACTTTTTACAAAGATGTTAGAGATAGTTATATTATTAAAAAGATTTGTAGATATCTTTAGACAATATTAACAATTACTTAATAACAAGAGTTTGCAGCTTAAGTAGTTGTAATAGTAAATTAAAACTTAAAATAAATTAAACACAATCTATAAAAGAGTTGTATTTAGATTTCTATATACTAAGAAAATACTAATTGTTTATCTTGCTTGCTTATCGAATATAGTAAATATAGTTGCTTGCAATACTTGTTTGTCAAGTATATTAAACATTATATTTAGAATGCTTGCTTCTTAAGTATATCAAATATAATAGCAGATTTGTCTTAAAGACGTAGAATCTAAATTACTAATATAGCTTAAATAAGCTTGTAATATAAATATTAACAAAACACGTATTAATTATATATTTGCAAATTCTACTAATTGCAACTTAATTCTGCGCTTAATTATATAAAGCGAGCATATTAATATATTAGCTAATTTGACTATTAGCTATTAATAGTACTATTAACAAGAATTTTGAAATTGTCGATATAACTAACAACTAGACTTATCGTTCGGGTCGGTTTTTCCCCGAAAGTTATATCTAATTAGGCCAAGTTTTAACCTAATATAGTTAGTATTTTCATAATTTATGCAATTCGGTTCCAACTGTTGGAACCAAACGGTCAGTCTAATTTCGAATCGAATTTCGATTTTATCTTCAAATTTTAACTCGAATTAAGTCGATTTTCGATTTCAACTTTAGAAATCGAATCGACTTTTTGATTTTAACTTTAGGAATCGACTTAATTCGATTTGATTCGATTAATTAACTAGAACTCGATTAATCGATCCGACGCAATTAGTCTAAAAATATAGAATATATTTTACATAAAAGTTAATATCTAAACTTAGATTAAATAGAAGTGTCGAAATACTATAATTAATCTATTCTAGTATTAATACTATTTAGTTCAATATTATTCGACTTAATATTACGTAATTAATCTAGATAACTTCGACCAATATATATAAATAGACAAAGTTCTAGCTTCTACATAGTAACTAAGCGTTCTATTATCTATTATTTTGACACTTACTTAATAAAAAATTAATATTAAGTATTAATTTAATATATATTAAATAAAGATTTTAAAACATTTTTTTTAATACAACAATATACAAAGACATTATTTAGAAAAGATAAACGTTTAATATTAACTTAATATATAATAAATAAAAATCTTAAAATATCTTCTTTAATATAACAATATACAAAGTTATTATTTAAAAAAGATAAACGTTAAATATTAATTTAACGTATATTATTATTTAGTTTAAATAAATATAAATTAGACTTAAACTTTATAAACAATATATTAGAATTAAACAAAAAATATATAACAATATTATTAAATTATTAAATTAAAAATTAAAAGCGAAAACAACGCATACAATATATGCGTCAAAAATATAACAAATTTTTACAAAAAAAAGAAAAAAAATTAGCAAGAAAAGTTGACAAATTAAGGAAATTTAATATTATTAACAATACAAAATATATTTTAAATATAATTTTATTGTAAATAAATTAACAATATCTATTAAACAATTAAAACAATAACAAAGATACATTAGTTTATAAGTTTACATTTTCGTTTTATAAACATTGTATAATACTAATAATTTAAGAGCTTTTGTTTAAATTTGAAAGACTATATATAAATTTAACTTATATCGAATTTATATCAAATATTAGTTTCAAAAAATTATTACTCTATTAAAAAATTCGAAATTAAAAAAAAATATTAAAGACAAAATTATATATAAGATATTTGTATTATTTGTAAAACTTATAAATATAACAATGACACAAACTATTATAATTACTTGTTTAACTTTATTTTATTAAGAATAATATCTAAGATAAAAGAAATAAATACAAGATTAAAATAATTAATAAAATAAATATATAGCAAACGTAGACAAGATATAGACTTAATAAGTGCTTAAACATAATTAAAAAAGAAATCTTAATTTAGAATTAAAGAAAGTATATAAAGATTCTATATTAAATATAAATTGTACTTTATTTTTAATTAATTTGCAATTTTTTTTTATTAAAATATAATTGTTGTAGTAGTTACGCAAAAGCAAAGTATATAATAAATATTAATATGCTTTGTTAAGCTAAAGTTAAAAAACAAGTATTTAATTGTTTATGTTGCATATATTAGACACAATAAAAAGTATATAATTAATTAAAATAAATCAAATTATTAAGCACAATATATATTAAGCTTAAGATTTAATAAAATAATCTTAAAAACTTTTTATTATTAATTTGCTCTAATTTTTGCTTGATATATATTTAATATATACAATATAAAACAATTTAATCTTTATCCTTTTTAGTTGTAAATATAATAATAATTTTTGCAACAATTATATTGACTAAGCAAAAACTTAATATAATTTTAATATAGATAAACAATAATTATATTTGTTTTTATAATTAAAAAAATTAAATTTATCTTAAAAAAAATTAATTACGCATAAACATAGCATAGATATAATATAAATATAATATAAAATAAAATTGCAAATAACATTTTATTTTATTTATTACTAAAATATTAACTAAAACGCAAGCATCTATTCAATATAAAATTAACAAACAAAACTTGATTTTATTTAAATTAAAAAAAGTATTATAATTCTTTTCTAAGTATATACTAAATATAAATATAATACACATAATTTTTAAACTTTGTTATTAAAATTAATTGTTATATTTAATTTTTTACTATTATATTTAACTTTTTTTCGTTAATTACGCATATATTAAATATAAATCAAATATAAATTTTTAACAAAAATTCGAAATTTTAGATACACTATTATTGCAAGATTTTTTTTCTTTTTTACGCTTTTTTGATATTAATATATGTTTAATATAATTTAGACTTAAAGTATAATTAAATACTTTATTTAAAATTTTGACGTCTATAACAAATATATGAACTGGCGCATAATTAGACTAATTGCGTCGGATCGATTAATCGAGTTCGAATTGATTAATTGAATCGAATTAAGTCGAGTCGATTTCTAAAGTTAAAATTAAAAATCCATTTAATTTCTAAAGTTAAAATCGAAAATCAACTTAAGTCAAGTTAAGATTTAGAGACAAAATCGAAATTCGACTCGAAAAACCGATTCGAATTATTATTTTTAATAAATTCTATTATTTTTAGTAATAATTTAATAGAAATAGTTAATTTATTGCATTTAATTAATAATTATATTAGAAATATCTATCTATAATAGCATTACTATAATACATTACTATAATGTATTATCTATAAAATAAAAAAATAAAAATAAAAATATTTTATACTATTTTTACTATAATAACGTAATTTTCGATTTCTTAACAGTTCGATTCGAGTTCTAATATTAGAATCGAAAATTGACTCGAGTTGAGTCGAATCGATTTTAAATTAGCATTAACTCAATCGAGTTTTAGATCGATTTCTAATATTAAATTTGTCGAGTCGAGTTAATTCCAATAGTTGGAATCGAAATCCGACTCGACAATTAGTCTACGCATAATCTAAGTATATACTAAGTACAAACTAATATAATAAAATATATAGAAACAAACTTTTTTGTTAAAGTACTAATATAACGCTAGAAGTAAATTAACGTCAATTTAATATACTTTAAAACTAAATTAAAAGTATATTTTTCGCAAATATTCTTTAAGTTAAAAGACAAATATTGAAAAGGAAACAATAAACAATAATTAATTAATAACTTTAACAATTATATTAATGCTAGTTTAGTGTTAATAAAATCTATGCGTAATTAATGCGTTATCGAAGTCTTAAATAACAAAATAAGCATTTGTATATATAGTATGAAAATAGAGAAAATAAGAGATAAATTAAGTATATAATAAGTATAAAATAAGTTTATCTTATAATAAAAATATATATTAAAAAGAGTCGCAAATTCTTAATTTTAACAATTATTTTGTATATATTTAATATATACTTAATATAAATTTAGTTTACGCAATATATTTTATATTATTTGTATATTTATATAAAATATAAACTTAACTTAAGCAAAATTTATAAAAACTATATTTTAACTTTGTTAAATAATTTATATTTTGTTATTTTTTAAATTTAATTTAAAGTTTCAAAGTATTAAATTAGTATAAACTAAATATATATTAAGCATAAAAATAATATATTTTTTTACAATATAAAGCATATTTGTAGAAATATTTCTTGTGTCTAAGTTCGTATCTATATATATTTAGTTTATATATTATATATAAATAATTAAAACATTTGTTTATTAACTTTAATATAATACGTTTTTTAATAATAATATAGTTTAATTTTAATTTTAACTGAATATATATTAAATGTAAATCAAACTACAACTATATATACAAATAACTAACAATTGAAAGCAATAAAAGTTATTTTATATATTCAATTAATTAATACTATTGTATAATTATAATTATAAATACTTAATATATATAGAGTTGTAACTAAATTTATGCAACTTATATATTAAAGTTAAAGAGAGAAAAATTCAAATCTTAGAATTTGACGCAATTATTAATATTTAATTTATGCGAAACTTAGATTATATTTATATATAGACTATTTATTGGTTTTTGTAGTTTTAATAGTAAATATTATTAATACTTAGTAAAAACTAAATTGTAACAAAAAATTTCTCTTTATTAAGTTTTTTATCTACTTAATTATATTTTACTAGCGCTAAACATAAACTTAATATAGAATTAATATAAAATTGTGCTACAATTAGATATTTACATTTAGTTACAAAATTTAAATTAAAGATTTTTTTTTTAATTATATAATTAATATATGCTAAACAAAAGTATCGTATATACTATATTTATTATAATAATATTTTGTAGAAAATAAATTTTACATGTTTGTTAAATTAAGATTGTTGTAATATACTTTAAAATTAATAAACTAAATTGCGATAACACTTATATTAAAAATATACTAAAATAATAGAAGCAATAAAATTAGAAAGTATTTTAAAATTATATTATAAATTTGTTAATAAAATTATAAGTATATAATAAAATAATATAAATATTTTAAAATATATAAAGATAAAAGATACAACAATTATACTTTAATTTTACAAAATACGCTAAAGATTTAACAAACAATTTGTGCAATTTTACTTATTTTTTGTATATCTTACAACAATATTAAATCTATATTTAACTTGTATCTTGTATAGGTGTATTAAAATTAGGTATTTAAAATTAAATTAATAGTTCTTGTTTTAATAGTTATTAACTATATTAAATATAAGTCTAGCTTATTTTAAATTTTAAAAATCGAACAAAATTATAATTACTCGATATAATAAGATAACTAGCTTATATATCTAATATATATTAATATATACAACTTGTCTTTAATACGTCTTTTTAACTTTTTAATCTTCTTGCTTTATTTAGCACAATCTATATTAACTATAGACTCTATATAAACAAAGCTTATCTTAAATAAGAGTTCTTACTTAGAATAAACTTGTTCCAAGTAAACAATCTATATCTAGAATAAGCTATATGCTTAACTTCTCTAAATTAAAAATAAATAAAAATTATCTAAAACTATAAAATAGTTTAATATAAATATCTTTATTAATATTTTTGTAAAAAAAACAATAATAATATTTATTTGTTTTAGATTCTATTTATTAAAAAAGATAAAAATAAAGATAACTTTATTATTTATAGACTTAATTATAATTGCAAAGATTTTTATATAATTTAGATTTTAATATTGTTTTTTTTTAAGAATTTAATCTTGTTTTGTTGTAAAGTGTATTATCGCTAGATTTACTTTGTAATAACGTATCAAATATACGTTAATATATATTTAACAAAGAGTTGCACAAACTAGATTTAAGCAAAACTAATATTAAATTAACAAATATTGTTTGTGCATTATCTCTTTTAGTAGCAAGCGAAAAAGCGTCTTATAGAGAGACGATTGTTTTTTCGCATTTGCGTTTCTTAGCAATTAGTTTCTACTACAAATGCTATTATTGCTATTATATATATTATCTAATTTAACTCGTTTAACTATATAGTTTTATCTAAATAGATAGTTGCTATTTTATAATCCTAATTGCTTTGTTTAAATAAAGTTGCTTAATCAAAAGAAATTATTAACAAATTATTAATAATTTGCTTTCGAAAATATAATTTAAAGTTGATTAATTTTTAAAATATTATTAATAATTAATTGCGTAAAGAATCTTACGTAAATAATACGTCTTAAAAATTAAACAAATATAATTATCTTAATACTAGTATAGCTATTACATTAACAATTCCGAAATTCTTGTTAATAGTACTATTAGTAACTAATAGTCAAATTAGCTAATATGTTAATCTGTCCGCTTTATATAATTAAGCGCAAGATTAGACTACGATTAGCAAGATTTGTAGACGCGTAATTGATACGCGCTTTGCTAAAATCTAATTTCGTATATTGTTAAGTTTTACGAACGCAATCTACAAGCGCAATTTATAAGTGCAATTTACAAACGCAATTTATAAACGCAATTCTTTGTAACAACTATTATATACACAACAAGAGACGTCTTTATCGACGCATAATTCGCGCGTAGAAATCTTACAAAATGTTCGATTCTATTATACAAATTACTATAATACAGACAAGTAATAAATAAAGATACAAACTAAGTATTGCGAGAGTTTGTACGTATTTCGAACATTAAAATTGAATTCTTGTTAAGCAAGCGTTAAAACTTTGATTGCTAAATAAATTCTAAGTTAACTAATAGCTAAATTAGTAGAATTTGCAATAGACACTTTTTAAGTAGAGATTCCGAAATTGTTAATATAATTAGAATAAAGAAGATATCGAAGCATTTAACTTTAAAAGCAAATTTATGTTATTTATTTTAACAAATACTATTATATAGTATATTAATAATGGAAATATATTGTAACTTTTAAGATTTAAAATTAAATTTTTAATTGTAAATTTTTAATTTACAGAACGTATTAATAATTCTTTCATAAATATAATAATTATTATTATTGATTTAATCGATACAAAAATATTAGTTGTATAAAAAAGTTGTCGATGCAAGAGTATATTAATTATACAAGTTTGAAAATTTAATTCAAGAATTACAAAAATTACATTTAGAATAATCTCGCAAACTATTTTGATAAAAAGACGAAAATGCTTTGAATAGTATTATATTTTATTAAAAAACAATATAATTAATAATATAAATATATATAAGAAATACGTAATAACATTAAAGAAATTATTTAGATTTTTTTTTAATATATTAAAAAGTTTCTTAATATGTTTAAGATTTGCGATATAAAAATTGAACTTAAACTTAAAAATATAAAGCAACAATCTTATTGTAAAATTATAAAATTGTTATTTATTTAGATAATCTATATTTGCAACTAAAGAAATTAATTATTAATAACAAAAAGATAAGAAATTTCACAAACAAATACGTTGACAAAATTTGTTAAACAATGCTTTGTTAACAATATAGCTACACTAGTATTACGCAAATACGTAATAAATTATTTAAAATTAAATAATATTTACAATTATTTAAAAAGCTATTAAAACTAAATAATATCTTTTATATTGCAAGAAATTTTAAAGAACGTAATAAAAAAATCGATTTTTGTGCGAACAAAGTAACTTGTTTAGCGCAATTAACAATGCAAGAAACTTTATTAAATTAATTATATTAATTATTATAATTATATAAATTAAAGATAGTATTAGTTATAAATAGCAAAACAAAAGCAATTGCTAAATATTTATTAAAAAGAAGTATATTATATTTATTAATTTTAAATACTATATTGCAATTTAATGAATTACAAATTAAGTAACTCTATATATTTGCAATATTAAAAACAAACAAGTAAACAAAATAAAAGTAACGCATTTTTAAGAAAAGTTAAAGCTTAATATTTGTTGTTATAATATTAAATATAGAAAATTAAAGATAACAAATTTGTTGTTATAAATAGCAAAGAAACACGCAAAAGCAATTGCTTTAAATTTTATATTATTAATATACAAAATTATAAAATAGTTTTTGAGTTACATTAACTTAAGAAAGTTAATTTAAATGTATAATAACTAAATTATATTTAAATTTATCAAAATAGTATTGCTAAACAATTTAAAAAAAATTAATTTTAAAAAGTTTATATAACTTGTTATATTTGCTTTTGAAAGTTGTAATAAAATCTATATTGCACTTTTGTATTAAATATTATTTTTAAAAAAGCTTTTAAAAAATGTAAAAAAAAATATTACAAAATACAATACGTTTTAAATTAAAAAATTAATTATTTAAAATAAATTAAGAAAATTATAAAGATATTTTTAAAAAAGCTTTTAAACGCATTTAATATATATAATCAAATAAAGCATTTAATTAATCTTGTAAAGAGTAAAATATTATATACAAGATATATATATAATATATTGCAAAATAAATTAGTTGCAATACAAAAATATATAACAAATATATTAGAGAAAAACTAAATATAGTTTTTGAATAATTTTATCAAATTTTTAATATTGTTTGTAAAAAAGTCTAATAATAGCTTATATCTTTGCGTAAACTATTGCAAACTTAACAAAATTATTATTAAAAATAAATATTCTTTTTCTCTTTTTATCGAAACGTTTAAGCGTTGTGCAAATGCAAAGCGTTTTATTCAAAATTAATATATATAATGCATATTATTGTATTCGAATTAATAAAATAAAAAATAAATAATAGCTTTTTGTATTTAATATAAGCAATTTAAGTATTAAATTATACTTGTTAATTTTGTTAACACTTTTGCTATTTTTTAACCTTATATAAATTGTGTATTAAAGTTGTATATTAATATTCATTGCGTAATATATTTAAATAATATATCTATTTACTTAGACTTAGAAAAGTAATATTTAAAAAATATTCGCAAAATAGTTTGCGCATTGTTTAAATATTAGTTGAATATAAAGCTATTAAAATACGTATTTAATTTATAATTGTAACAAAATAATTTTTCTAAATTTTATAATTAAAAAGCAAGATATTTAAATAAAGTAAATTTGTATTAAAATTATTTGGGATTAATTTAAATTAAAGCTAGTAAAAAATATTTTTGTATTTTTTAAATTTGTAAGATTTTATTAATGCTTTATTTGTAACTTCTTTTAAATTATAATATTTTTAACTAATTTAATAACAAATGCGAAGAAGAGCAAAATATATTCGCAATTTATATATATTAAAAAAGTAGAAAAAGCTTTCGAAGTATTTAAAATTGTCTTTATTATTGCTTCTATTTTAAAATATTCGCAAATATTTAAATTATAAATTTAGATAAAAAAGTTTCTAAAAGAGTATACAATATTTTAGATTTTAAGTTATTTTAACTTTTGATGCGATAAATTGCAAAATTAAAAAAGTTCTTTGTTAAATTAAAAGAATTGATAGCAATATAATTGCGAAAACTACAATAGAAGAACGTTTTTATTATAAAGAAACAATAACATTAAAGATTCCAAAATAAATAAAATAAATTTTCAAAATAAAATATTAAAGAAAACAAGCTACTATATTAAGATTTCGCAATTTATATCTTAAAAATTGTAATAACAAAAAATAAAATTCTTTGTATATATTACAATAACTTTATGTTTAAGTATTTTGTATATTAACAAATTAAAGATGCAATACGATAAAAATATTATTAATTTAGTATAATTAAAGAAATTAATAAGTATATTTATATCTATTTTAATTTTTAGCGTATGCGTATTTATTATTATAAATTATATAAAGAATTTAACTTAATATCTCTTAAAAATTCGCAATTCTTCGAAACAACAACAATAAACTTTATTACGAATATATTGCTTGCGATAAATTTATATATTAGAAAAATTAATAATGCAATTTTAATATTAGTTAACAAATTAATTAAGCACGCAATTTATATCGTAATTATTGAAGAGTTTAATAATTTTTTTTTTACAAAGCTTTTGTAAAAAGAGTTTGTATATTATTATAAAATAATATGCAATCTTATTTTTAATAGAGATTTGCTTTTACAAATTATTTTTAATTAATATTATATTAGTATTTAGATACAAAACGTTAACTTATTATTGCGTTTAAATAGTAAATTAATAATTAAACAAAAAGACAAAACTAAATTTAATAAATATTATTTGCGTATTTATTATAATTACAAATAAAATAATTGATTAAAACTATTATTTACAATTGCGTTTATATATAATAATAGTATTTACTTAAATATTAAAAAAGTTTTTTACAAATTATTAACAAGTTATATTGTAAATTTCGCAAATGCGTCTATAAGTAAACTTTTAACAAAAAGAATATCTTTAGCTATAAAACAAGCAAAGTAACTACAAAGTTCTAAAGAGTATTTAAAAAAGCTATAAATAACAATTTCGAACCAACAAACAAAAAGTTATAATAAAAATTACAAATTAATTAGCTTTTAAATAAATAATAAAATACTATTGCAAAACGTTAGTATATATATCTTGCAACTAAAGAAAAAGATTAATTATTATTAGTTAATGCTCTTTACTATTTTAATTAAAAAAAAAAAAAATTATTTGCGAAAAACAAAACAATTTCTGCTATCTTTTATATTTTGTTATTTAAATTTTAATATTTGCGAAACAAAGATTTAAAATCAAAATTAATTTTTATCAAAAATAAAGAAAAATAAAACGTAAATAAAGTGTTAAACAAATAAATCAAAAATAACATATTTAAATACTTGATTAAATAACTTAATACAATTTCGTAAAAGAATATGTAAAAGTCTTTAAAATATTTCGAAAACATAATAAATAAAATAAAAGAATTTAAAAAAAGCAAAAGAAATACAATGTAATTCCAAAAATATTAAAGAAAAAGAGATAAAAAAACAAATATTTAGCAAAAAAAAGAAGCGAAAACAATTATATTTAAACAAATAAAACGAAAAGTTAAATTAAAATTCGAAAATTACATTCTTAAAAAAAAAAATCATAATAACGCAAAGACTTAAAAATAAACTTAAATATATAAAAATATAATTATGTATATATATCTACACAAGCTAGTCTTTGCCACTTAAAAATAACAAATAAAGTATATTTTAATTGCAATTGTTATAAATATAACAATAATTATTATTAATTAAGTTAGTATATATTAGTTTTATATTCTACAAACTTTGTAGTACAATTTATTATAATATAATAATTTGCAAGTTTTAATACAAACATTAAGATTAAAAAGTAAATAATTAAGATTGAAAATTACAATATAATAACAAATTGTTTAAAAAAAAGCAATAAAAATTATTAATAACAATAATAGCAATTGTGCAAATTAGTTTAATATTTTTTTGAAGTTTGTGTATTATAATTATTATATTACGCGCGATAATTTATTTTCAATTAAAGAGTATTGATAACAATAAAAAGATTATTATTATAACAACAACAAAGCAAACGCAAAGAATAAGAAAAAACGTAATAACAATAATAAAATTTGATTTGCAAAGATGCTTTGTTATAAAATAACAAAAGTACTTAATAACGCAATTAATTATTAAGAGATACAAAATAAAGATATTTTGCTTAAGAGCAAATATACAACAATAACATTAAACAATTATTATATTTTGTTAATTTTGTTTTTATCTTTCTATCTTTTTTAATTTATAGATGCGTTTTATATTGCAATTAAAAAAAAAAAAGAGCAACAAACGCAAACAAAATTATAATTAACGAAAAAAAAGCAAAAGAAGTTAGAGACGTAGAAGATAAAACGAAAAAAACAAAAATTAAAGTATAAATAAAAGAGACATATACAAAAGCCAACGCAAAAGTAAATACAAGAGCAATAATAACAACAACAAATAAGAAATATATATTAAGATTGCGAGAACAATTTACTTGTAAATATGTTAGTTTTAATCTCCAAATAATATTTATGCTATTAAGCTACTTATAATTGTTTAATAATTTGTAAAAGTGTTAATAATACTTTATATAGTTAAAAGTTAAGTAATTTTTTAAATTAATTTTGCGATTATTTTTGTTATAATTAGAATTAAAACAAAGTTATTTCTTGCGTAATACGCAAACAATTTTAATGCTTATATATTAGTTGTAATAAATAAAATAAAATACTAAAAAATAAAAAACAAACGTTTGCAATTATGTTTACAAAATTGCAATATTTATTTAGAAAATATTTATATATATATTATTATTATTGCAAGATAATTTAAAGATCGCAATATTAATTGCACTAATTTAAATTAAATATTGCAATAATTAAATATCTTTATAATATACAAATAAACGCAAAAATAGAAGCAATTATATTTATAAGATTGTTTTGCGAAGTAATATAAAAAGCAAGAAAGCAAGATAATAATAATAATATTTGTATTATTATAATATATTTAAAAACAATAGCAACGCATCTACGCACTATATAGAGAAACAAATTATTGCTATCTACTTAATATTTGTTAAAAGCAATTTTACTAAAAAGATAAATTTATAATTATTAAAATAGACAAAAAGAATAATTATAAATATATTATCGCAAATATTTATTATTTTTTTATTGTTTATAAAATGCGAAAAATATATTAGATATTCGCTTTTTTTTTATTATTAAAAAATAATTGCGAGATAAAATTTTGCGTATCTACGCTATTGCATATTAATCTTGTAAATATATTATTATAAATATTTATTGCTTTATTATTATTTACGAAATGCGAGAAATTACTTTAAACATTTGTTTCTTTTTATTATTATTAAAAGAAGATAATTGCGAAGTAGAATTTCGTATATCTATATTGCATTACGCGCAACTTTATAAATATTATTATAATAACAATTTAAAAATTACATTGCAATTAAAATTAATAATATAAATCTTAGAAATTAAGATTCTAAGAGAGAATATAATTATAAAGTGTGTCTTGTAATATTAAACTTATTTTGTAATACTATATTAAATATATGCTAATTTATATTTAATAAAGAATTGCACAAATTAGATTTAAGCAAAACTAGTATTAAATTAATAAATATTATTTGTATATTATCTCTTTTAGTAACAAGCGAAAAAGCGTCTTATAAAGAGATAAGATTTTTCTCGCATTTGAATTTCTTAGCAATTAGTTTCTACTACAAATGCTATTATTACTATTATATATATTTTTTAACTTAACTTGCTTAACTAAGTAGCTTTATCTAAAGAAATAGTTGCTATCTTATATTTATTTATCTAATTATTAGTTTATTTTACACTAAATGTTTAGTATTGCTTTAATATAAGTCTTAGATTTATATAATTTTAATAAAATAATTTTAAATAATAAAACAAAAGAATTTGCAAATTTGTTCTATTTTAAATAAGAAAACAAAAGAATTTGCAAATTTGTTCTAATATAATTGAAACTTCAAGTATTTTTGCAATATTAAATTAGAATTTAAGAATAATAGATTTTAAAGTATATCTAATAGTTTAGTAACTTGAAAAGACTTATTTAAGTTAATAGAATTAAAGAGAATACTATTTTCGAAGTTAAAGAATATAGTGTTTTTAAAGTCTAAAGAAGATAAAATTGTAGATAAAATAGATATATTTAGCTTATTTTTAAAGTTCTTAATATAATTTAAGAATAAAATAACTCTTTGTTGTTACTATAATATTGTTACGAAGAGTTTGTTTAGATTAATTGCGTCGAATCGATTAATCGAGTTTAAATTAAATAATTAACTTAAATCTTAACAATTCGAATCAATTAGATTTAAGAGTCTTGGCAAATCGATTTTTGAAGTTAAAATCGAAATTTGAGTTTAATTCAAATTGATTTCTAATGTTGAAATCGAAATTCGACTTAAAAATTAATTCGAATAATTATTTTTAGTGATAATTTGATACAAATAGATAATTTATTACATTTAATTAATAAACATATTAGAAATATCTATTTATAATTGTATTATTAAAGTACTATATAATATATTACTTGAGAAATAATAATAAACTTAAATCTAAACTTAATTTATATTAATTTTAGTATTCTTAACATTCTTAACAATTTAATTTAATTTCCAATATTAAAATTAAAAATCGACTAGAATTAAATTAAGTTAACATAGTATTAAGTTGAATATTTCTATTTAAAAGCTATTTTTGTTCGTATTATCTTAAAATAGCTTACTACTACTAGTCGCTATTTATATTACTTCTTTGTATAGTTCTTTTATTTTTAAGCTTTTTTCTTAAATTGTTAAAGAATATTGTTATACAATATTTGTATTTTTGTTTGTAAAATATTAATTTTTTTTAAAGGATTTAAATTAATTACTATCTTTAAACAAAAAAATTCTAACAAATGTATATATCTCTCGCAATTTGTTATTTAATAGTTTATATTTTAATTAATTTGCAAATTAATCTAATTAAAATCTTCTTATTTTTGCTATTAATATTAGATAAAGAAATCTTTGCAAAATATTTAACAAAATATCTATTTAATTATTTATTGTTTATTATAAAAAAGAGAAACAAATATATTAAATAAAGTTTAAATATTAATACTTAAATTTAAACATAATAATTATAAACAACTATTAATAACAATATTTTAAACAAAACTTAATTAAAACTTGTTAATTTATATTAAACAAAAAAGATTAATATAGAAATATAATTTAAGCTTTAAAACAAATACATTTTAATACATTTAATTAAAAATAATTTTTTAAGAATTGTATACAAAAGTTGTTAAAAGATTTTAAATTATTCTATTGTTTATAATTATTTAAGCATAAATATAAAGAAATATCTTCTATTTTGCTTTTATTTAAAACAAAAATAATTTTAATTACAAATTGCAATTAATTTAGTTTTTAATTGTATAAATTACAATTAATAATATATGTAAATAATATATAACTAACAATTGATTAGAGAGAAAAAAATATCAATTTGTTATTATTTTTTATTTAAAAAAAATAAAAAAATTATTTATATAAGACTTTTATAAATTTAAATTCGTCTTTTCGAATTATTAACAATCTTAATTTTTGAAAGTTTTTAAAAATGTTTTGCTTAAATTTAATACTTTTAAATTGTATTAAACTATTTAAGATAATCTTCTTAAAATATAATTAAATTTATAAGAAAATAAAGATAGATTTTAAAAATAGTTAATATATCTTTATTGTTTTAAAAATATAATTTAGTTCTTAAAGAGTTGTTTATTTAAAAGTATTAATATATTAAGTAAATATTATAATTTAATTTCGCAAATATCTTATTAAATTTACTTCTCTTAATATTGAATATATAAACTATTAATTAATATTAAATTTTGTAAAGATTTTAAAGATTTTAAAAAATTTAAAGATTAAAAAGAAACTTTTTGAAACTATTATTAATAACACAAATAATAATAATCATATATTTAAGAAGAAACTAAAAAAAATCTTAAATTAATAGGAGTTTTAATAGAATAAACAATAAAAATCAATATTTTGTTTAATTTATATAATTAGTTTTGTAATATAAGATTTTATTTTAACTATAATATTAAAAGCAATAAATAACTTTAAAATATTATAAAAAGTACAAACTTATTTAATATAATTAAAAAAAAATTAATTCTATAATAATGCAAAAAAATTATATATATATTAATTTTATTAATTTTGCGCTCTTACAATTGTTATTAATAACTTAACTTAATATTTGTTTCAATTTAAAGTTTAAGAAAAAATTACAAAAACTAATATAGAATATTTGTATTTATTAAAACTTTATTTATTTTATAGTTTGTTAAGTATATTAATTAAGCAATTATATTAATTTTTAAATAAAGAAATATATTTTTAAAACTTTAGAATTTGACAAGTTAAGTTTAACAAAAATAAATAAAACTTAATTTTGTTTATTAATAATATATTAAATTCTTTTTACAAATATATTCTTATAATTTTGCAAACAATTAATAAAGATATTTATTAATTTTTCAAATATTCAATATAATATTCAATCCGCTTAAATATCTTAAAAAATATATATATTTTAACAAATATTGTATTTAAGATTTGCAATAAAGTTTCAACAAAACTTAGAAAAATACTATTTAAAAAACAAAAAAATTAAACAATATATTATGTAATCTTGTTAATATTTTAGATTCTACGCAAGATATTAGTCTTTATAAGTTGTAAAATAAGAGAGAAAATAACAATATTATTAATTACAAAAATAAATATAAAATAGAATTTAATTATTAAAATTTATAGTATTAAAATTTAATTATTAATTTAATAGTAGAAATGCAAAGAGCAACTATTGTTAAAAAGATAATATAATATAATAATATTAATAATTCTTTACTAATGTTAACAAAGTTTATTGTAATAAATATAAGATTCTTATTTTAATAGTTTTAACAATCTTGTTTGTTTTAAATTAAAAATACTGGATATTTTTGTATTAATATTATAGAAAATAAATATTTAATTTAAGAATATTAAAGAGAGATAATATATTAAACTTTTTGAAGCTAATATAAATAACATAAAATATATTATTATATTTAGTATTATTAATAGATATTAAAGAAACTTTTAGTTTTGCTTAAAAAATATATTAATAAAGTTAATTTTTAATAAGTTTGTAAACAATTGAGCAAATTATAACAATTAAGTATTTTAATTATACTATAAATCTAGACGGAAAAAAGAGATTTTTTTAAATTATAAAATATATATTATAAAGAAAAGAATAACAATTAAGCAATAAATAAAAATAGAATTTTTTATGTTAGATTTTAAGATTGTTTTAGATTAATTTTATCTATAAATAAATCAACTTTTAAAGAAAAAATATCTTTAATAATTACAAAAATTATTAGTTACTATTAGTAATAATATAAGATAATAATATATTTAATAAATTAAATTGCTAAAAGAAATTCATTAATAGTAGAATTTTAAAGATTCGAATTTTAGTTAATGCAAAGAATATATAATAATTGTTTAAGAAAAAAAAATTATTATAGAATTTTTAGCTTCAAAAATCGAATTGCTCTATCAAATATTTAATAAAGAGCAAATTTTTTCCAAATTATTCTATACTTTGCGTAAATAATCGCAAGATTCGAATCTATAATATAGGAAATATTAATTATAATTTTTTTTTAAAAATTTATACTTGATACAATATCTTTAAGAGTTTATATAGAATTCTATATTTTAGAGTTCAAATCTAATTAATTGTCATTTGGCGAATAGCGCTAGTATTTATTTGTCAAAATCTAATTAATTGGAATTTGTAACTTTTTTTTCTTGTATTACTTTGATTTGATATTGCTTTAACAATATTTTAATATTGTTTTAGCTTTATATTACTTTTGCCTTCTATATTGTAATATTTGCGTACAAAGAAATTTTTCAAGCAAGAACTTTATAAATTTAATTAAAGAGATTAAGTATTTTTGACAATATTGTTATTTAAAACTGTTTTAACAAATTAGTAGACAATATTATTTATATAGTTATAATAACAAACTTTGCTTTGTTTAGCAATTGCTTTAAATTTATAATATTAATTTCTTTCTATATTTGCGTTTTTTCTTGTTGCTATATTAAATATACTAATAGAATGTTTTTAATTATTATTTGTTTTTAATTACAATTATATATGTTAATTATAATTTCAAAAACGCAATATTTGTAAAAAAAAGTAATTAAACTAAATTTTATTTGTCTTAATTAAATTAAAAGCAAATTATATAATTTAAAATAATCTGTATACAATTGTATATACTTGTATATAATATTAAAAACAAATTTATAAAACTTTGTTCTATTTTTCTTTTACAATTATCTATGTTGCTATTCTTTTTAAACTTTATCTTAAATTAAGATTTTTATAGTAACAAGCTTGCTAATTAGCTTATATATAAGAAAGAGACATTGCACATATATTTTATCTACAATTTTGTTAATAATTTTGTTATTTTTTATTTTTTTATATCTAAATATCTAATACAATTTTAACAATATTTTGCGTTATTTTAATGTTTTGCATACAATTTATACGCGTTTTAAATATATTTAATCTTCTAAATTAACAAATGTTTTACAATAATTCGCAAGTTTTTTTGTCGCTTTTGTAAAACTCTTTAGCTTGCTATAATATATAAGTATTATTTCTATTCTTTTAAAATGTTTTTCGAAGTTTTAATTAGTTTTTATTAAAATTGCAATAATATTTTTGTTGCGATTGTTTCTATTTAAGTAGATTTATTAACAAAAATTAAAACAATTGACTTTGTATCTTTTTCGAACTATTTTTTTGCTATATATAATAATTGTTAAGAAAGATTCTATTTATAGAGTTGCGATATACAATTGTTGTTGCAAACTTGTTGCGAATTTTAATTTTAATTTTTTTAGTTGCAATAGAATTATTCTCAATCTTAATTAACACTCTTTTCTAAATATCAAATTATTGCGTATGCGAAATATCGCGATATTTATTACTTTTTCGAAATTTTCTGCATCTATAATAATTATTGATTTTTGCACAAGTTTTTTAGAGAAATATTAATAAAAAATATATTAGTTTTTATTTGTAAAGTTTCTATAGATATTGTTTTATAAATATTAATAATATAATAAAACGTTTGTTTCTATATTAATTATAGCTTTTTAACAATTTTTTTTGATCTTTTAATAGTTGTCGAGATATATTATTTCGCAACATTGTGTACAATTATAAATTTCTCTATTATTATATATTTGCGTTTTGAGACGTTTACGAATATATTAAATACAAAACTTTCGATTATTAAACTTCTCTTATATTTAATTATTAATTTTGTCTCTATTTGTTGCAAATATATTTTTTATCAAAACTAAGTAAAATCTTTAATATTTTTATATTAAATAAAGATTAATTGCGTCGAGTTTATTTTTTAAAACTATTCGTATAGTAATTGCATTACTTTTAGTTTATTTTGCAATATTTTTGTCTTTAATTTTCAAAATTAATTCGATCTCAAAGTATTACGCTATAATATAATTAACTTTTTAAATATATATATATATATATATATTACTTAAATGCATTATTATGTAGTTCTTTTTTTATTCTTTTATTAATTATTATATTTTGGACGTTTTCTTTTATATTAATTTGCTTCTCTTTAAAGATATTTTTAAAGACAATTGTTGTTTGCAACTAAATTAGACGTTTATAAAATATTATATAATTAACGTTTTGTTTTTTGTACTAGTAAAGTAGCTATTTATCTTTGATTTATATTGCAACACAATTTCTATTAACAATAATTTAAGAAAAAGTTAATAAAAATAAATGTTTTGCGTTTTGAATTAGTCTTAAAGATAATATATATAAATAAAATAAAATAAATTTCTTATTTAACAATATATTATTAGTTACTTAACAATATTTGAATATTTAAATAAGAAGAAATTCGATTTTAAAAACTTTATTTTTTTAATTAATTTTAATAATAATATATACAAGTTATACAAAATAAGCTTGTAAATAACTATATTAATCAAGACAATAAATAGTATTAAATATATTAATTAATATATAATGTTTAAATAGAAAAACTATTGCAATTATAAAATAAACTTACGCGCTTAATACTAGAGTTAAAGTTTAAACATAACTTTTATTTAATATTATTACCATTAAAAATTATTGTCTTTATTATATTAATTATTGCATAATATATACTCTTTAATTATCGAAATAGAACAAGAATACGTATATTAATTGCGCATTACTCTATTGTATTATCTATCGAATACTTAATTGCAAAACTTGTCAATTTTCGTATTTTGTGTTGTTAATTCTCTTATTTAATATTAGCAATTTTCTTGTTTAATATTAACTTAATAATTAGTTTTGCTTTAAAACTTTAATAGTTCGAATTAAATTAATTAATAATATATTCGAATAATACATTTAATATGTTTTGTAAGGTGCGAGTGCGTCTGCTCCTCGCTGGCGCACTAAGATATAAAAGACGTAAGATATAATAGACTTGTATTACTATGTCCCAACTATATGGGGTAGATAGTAGTAGGACTAATCGTTGAAGAACAACGAGAGACGAACTTCCTTCCTATCGAATACTCGCTATAACGTGAGAGCCTGTTCCTCGCTATTTAACCAAAAAGGGATGTCGTGCCATCCGGGACTTCCATAGGCGCCCGGGGTCACGTGCCCTGCCATACCCTGAGGCGCTAGCGCGCCGGGGGCGCTATGGCATTACATGTTTCGCGTTGCTAATATATTCAATTTAAGTTATAAGACAACAAGGAAAAAATTGCAAAAAATATAATAGCGCAAGTTAATTGTAACAAAGAAAAGAGATTAATTAAAATAACTTTTAATATACAAAAGATAATATAAAGAAACTATATATTAAACTATTATTAGTTAAGAGTTTAAAATATAGAAGAAGCGCAAATATAAACTTAAAATAATAGCTCTATATAAAATTTACAAGTATTAGAAGATTAATAATTTGTTAATTTTCAAGGTTTTTTTTGCAAAATTAATTCAAAAAGTTATACAAAATAAAGCTATTAGTAGAGAAGATAATAAAGAATATTAACTTCAAATATTAATCTTGTTAGCTCTTTAGAAGACTATTGAAAATTTAATAATTAACTTCTTTTTTAATAAATGTATTATCTATTTATATTATTATTGTTTCTATATAACATATATTAATGTTCTACTTTATATATTTAGATAATAATCTTCTTCTTATATATGTTAATTACAAGATTGTTTAGTCTAAAAATTTGCAATTGTTGAAACAATTAATACAAAATCTAGAACTTTACTATAATAAATAGTAATAAAATTAATGTTTAAATATCTTTTTTATATTATAATTCGAAATAGTTAACAAGAAATTAAGAATTTAAATTATTTTTCTTATTGCACTTTATTATTTCTATTATCTTGTTATATTATTTATTAAACGCATTGTCTTACTATATACTTTTTTATATACTTTTTTATTAAATATGTTAATCAAAAAATGCATTGTAATTATATTTTTTAATTTTTTAGATAATTAGAGTAAAATTATTGACTTAACTTTTTCAATTAAAGAGCTTAACAATCTTGTTTTATATAATTTTATTAAAAATTATACAAAAAGAAAATTGTTATATTCTAAAAAAAATTCGAATTCTTGTTTTTTTAATTTCTTATATTAATAATATACAATTTGTAGTATAGTTTTAGATAATATTATAATGTTGTTTTAAACAATATTATAAATCGTGTATTATTATTATAAAAAACTAAACGCGCTACTATTAAGTTATTAAGACTGAATTATTTATAGACTGATCGTTCGGGTCGGTTTTTCCCCAAAATCTATAACTCGACCCGAAAGTTATATCTAATTAGATCAAGTTTTAACCTAATATAGTTAGTATTTTCATAATTTATGCAATTCGGTTCCAACTATTGGAACCGAACGATCAGTCTAATTATTTAACATTATTATATTTAAATATATATAGAAAATAGAGATAATATAATTCTTAAAGAGTCAAATATATTAATTTAATACAATATTAAGTAGCTAGTTATTTTAAATGCATTATTTATTTATATTATTACTAATAATATTTGTTTATTTATAATAATATTATAAATATGCAATCTTTTGTACAATAATCTCGCTATAAATAAATTTTATTCAAAATAATTTCGAACTTTATTTAAAAAGAATTTTTATTCTTATTAATTCGCTAATTATTATTTTATTCTTTGCGATATATATTCTATAATTCGACAATAATTTTGTCTAAATTTAAATTTATAATATAATTATAATATTTAATTATTACAATTTGCTCAATTGTTTGCGAACTTATTTGAGATTAATTTTATTAATATATTTTTCGAACAAAATTAAAAGTTTGTTTCATATTTATTAATAACACTAGATAAAAAAGAATATCTTTAATTATTTGTATTAATTTAAGAAAATTCGAAGTATTGTTTTTTTAATATTTCTATATTAAATATTTATTTTCTATAATATTAACGCGAAAATATCGATTGTTTTTGTCTTAAATTGAACAAAAATATTAAAATTATTAAAATAAGAATTTTATAATATTTACGTCAAACTATAAGCAAATTAACAAAAAATTAATTGCAGTATTATATTGTATTATCTTTTTAACAATAGTTGCTTTTTGTGCTTTCGCTCTTAAAGCAATGACTAAATTATAGTAATATCGAAAATAAACTTTAAGTTTTGTTTAATATTTTGTCTTGTAATTTACAATTTTCTTGTGTTTTTTTTTATATGTTATAAAGACTTAATTTTTGCGTAAAATTCAAAATATTAACAAAACTATATAATATTCTATTAAGTTTTTTTGTTTTCGAATAATATTTAATAAGCTTTGTCGAAGCTTTTTTACAAACTTTTATTACAATCTCTCTTAAAGAATAGACTGATCGTTCAGGTCGATTTTTCCCTAAAATCGAAAATCTAATCCGAAAGTTATATCTAATTAGATCAAACTTTAATCCAATATAGTTAGTAATTTTAAAATTTATAAAATTTGACTCTAAACGATTAGTCTATTAAAGAACAATTATAGTTTGTTATAATTTTCTTCAAATAATTAAAACAATTAAATATCGTATTAAATATTCGAAATCTTAAATAAATATCAACATTAGTTGTTCGAAAAACTATAAAAGTGCATTTATGAAAAAAATTAACATATTGTTAAATAGTTATATAGATTGCTATTTGCTACTTATTTTTGTTTAATTAAATACATTAAATCTTTTAATCTTTTATATATTTCTCTATTTAAAGATTAATATAATCGCGTAATTAATATGTACAACAAAGTATTAAATAGATAAAATTTCAACAAATCTAAATATCTAGACTGATCGCGTCGAGTCGAGTCGATTTCTAAAGTTAGAATCGAAAAGTTAATTCGATTCCTAGAGTCGAAATCGAAAATCGATTCGAGAAATCGATTCAAATCGCCAAGACTTTTATTTAAATAAATAAATAAATAATAAATAGTATCTATAAGCGTTATAGATGCAAATTATGCATTAATATTAATATCTTGATTTTTAAATTTTAATAGCATCTATAGCGCTTATAGATGCAAATTAGTTATTAATATTAATTATTTAATATTTGAAATATATAATAGTATCTATAACGCTTATAGATACAAATTATGCATTAATATTAATTATTTAATAAAATTTAACGCGAGAACAACATAAAGAATATTACTTTCGACTAATACAAGCGTCGCTTTAAACAGCTCTTTAACCAGATATTCTCTCGATAGATCTTCTTCTATTGTAGTTTCTATTCTTAAGATAAATTCTACAAGCTTATAGTCTAACATACAGCTCAAGTTCTTTTTATTCTGAATAATCAACAACTTAATTGTATAATAGAGCGACGTATTGCAAGATGCTTTTCAATAGATTACTTTAGCGCTTTTTAGCTTATCGAGACTCGATAATACTTATTTTACTCTTATTATTTAACTTATCTAAGTTTTCAAGCTTCGTATTGACATAAAAACAAATATCGATTAAAAATAAATATCGTAGTTTAATATAAAAAGAGATAGACTTTTGTCTTTTCTTGTTCTTCGGTCTCTCTCTCATCAATAAAGAACTATTTTTATTTTCTCTATCTACTATATTTCCTTTCAATAAGTTTGTATAGATTATATAACTATAGATTAGCAAGATATATTATTAGAAGAACTTTGAGCAAAAGCTATTGTCAAAGATTATAAACACAAAGTTAACAAAACAGAGAATAGCAAAAGAAACACAACAAAAGTATATAGAGAAAACTTTAAAAAATCAAAATATTGCTTTAAGACGTTACAAAAAGTAAATATTACTATCAATATATCGTAAAATTACTTTTTCTAACTTTAAGAAACAAATAGATAATTGTTGTCGAAATAGAGAGAGAAACTAAAATCGTCTTAAATCAAAAAATTAATACAAATATCTTGGATACAATCGAACTTCAAAAACTTTGTAGCAAATTGTCTTCTCTTAATCTTGTTACTATTGAAGACTTTCTTCGATTTATTGTTGCTATTAGTTGAAATATTATCGACAATAAAAAGAGACTTATTACAATAAATTTAATTGATATATTTGTCGAATAGTTTTTCGCTAGATTTGTCAAAATAACTAACAATTGTATCGACGCTACAAATCGACAAGCAATATATAATATAAATATACTCTCAATTAAAGTTCGATATTCTTGCTAACATTTTAGTAGTAAATAAGATATATCTTAATTTAAGAGAGTTTAATTGTAAATAAAAAAAGTTAAAGTATTTGTTCGACAAGCAAGAGTTAATTCAATTTGAAAGAATATTCTAGATTGTCGACAATAATTATTTTATCTATCTATACAATAAAGCTTAGATTTTCTTTATTGTTGTTGTCTTTTGCTAGATTAAGACAAGAATCGACGTTTTTCTTGTAAATCGAAAAAACAATATTAAGAAAGATCTTCAATATTAAGTATGTATTAATAAAGCTAATTAATAGACAATTTGCTAACAATTGAAAGAATATAAACTCAATCTAAAACGTAATTTTAGTAATAGATAAAAAGTTATTTATTAAATCGATTAGCGTTAAATAAAGAACAATTGCAATTCAAAAAATATAATATATATGCTCTTTATATTTTATATTTAATTAATTAATAATTAACAATTTTATTCGATAGCTACAACGCGTTTACAAGTTAATACAATATATTGCTTTACAATAATATTCAATATTTGCGAATTCTAGCTTTAGCAAACAATACTATTTAAGATATCGAATCTCTTAACAATCTTTAGCAATTATAAATTCTTAAAGATAATAATAAGCTTTCTCTTTAATAGAAGAATTTCGTAAGAAGTTTATTAATCTTACGCAACACTACTATGTAACACAGTATTACAAACGAGCTATTACTCAAGAAAATCTTTAATTGCATTCTCAAATTCGTTCTTAGTCTCTTAGAATATCTTAAAATTCTAATTGTTTATACTATTTGTTGTTATCTTAGAAAAAGTTTTAACAATAAGTAATATCGAAAGACAAAGAAGATATATTTTGCTAAGCAAACACTATAGCGAGATATACTGTTGTCAAATTAGTTTAACATAAAAATTTACAATAACACTTGTGTATATAGCAGAAGTTATATAACAAACACTTTCTTTGTCTATAGAAGAACAACGTTCTTAAATAAAGCAACTCAATATAATTATATTAACTACTTTCGATTCTTTGCAAAATTTTGTAAAAAGAACTCTTTCAACAAACTATCTATCGCAAAAAAAGTTTCTATAAAACAAAATTCAAAGTTTCTAGAACTTAAATTCGAAGTTTAAGTATTTAAAAAATAACAAAACTCGATTTGCGAGATTAAAATTGTCGAAAGAAACTTGCGCATTTTAAGTTTGTCTAATTAGAAAACAATTGCAGCAATACAAATTCGAGTAAATTTATAAACAAAGAAATTGAAAAATTAAAACTCGAAAAAATAAATATTTTAAAAATAAGACTAAAACAAATCTTTTAGATATCTTGTTAATAATAATAGTAAAACGCAATTGTCTTGCAAAGACAATAATTTTTAATTGCGCTATATCGAAAGAGAAACGCCAAAAAATTGTCGAAAATCTTTGTACTATTGCGTTTTAGAACTATATTACTTTATATTAATTTAATAAGATATTAGTGCAAGAAATGTATTCTATAATCGATTGCAATACAAGTGTTAAGATTAGAGCTTCAATAGCTAGTATGTAGTTGATTGACGAGAATACTAGCTATGCAAAACTAACTATATATAGAAAACAAATATAAGTACTATAGATGCCAAGACACTAGACGTTACTCGTAGTATATTTAAGACTAAAGAGCGAAAATTTAAAAAATAATTCAAGAACGAAATCTATTTAATTTAAAATTGTAATACTATTCTTTTCTTCTATTTGCAAACTTCGACAAAGCAATATCGAGTTTTCTAGTTAACATTTTTAGTTAATTCTAGTTAATTTTGGATACTTGTTGAATACAAGCTTCGATTAATATTAAGTATTTGTCAAATATTGTTCGACAATTAGAATTGAAGTTTTCGATACGTATTAAACAAGAGAATAAATTTGTTAAATAGAAAAAATAATCGAAAATTTTTGAAACAAAATATGCAAAAAACAATAATATAAGTATATATATTGCAAATAATGTTCTAATTAATTTTTAATTACTTTTAATTAGTGTCGAATATATCTATCAAATACAATTTGATGCTCGAAATCAAATGTTAAATAATTATCGAACAACAAAAATTAAGTTTCGAACAATTGTTGAACAATAGATATCAAGTTTCGAGCAATTTGTCGAACAACGACAAAATTAAAAGAAAAGAAAGTAAATAAATTTGAAAAAAATATCAAATATAGAAAAATTAAAAAGAATACAAAAGATTACTAATTTTAATTTTAAAAAAGAGTTCGAATTACGTAACGCAAAAATCGAAAAATCGATAGCAAAATAAAGATCGATCGCGTTTAAAAAAATCTAAAAAGTTAATTATATTTAAAAAAGTTTAAAGAATTGATCAATTATATAATTTAAAAAAGAGTCGACAACAACAAAAGAGAATAGCAACGTTAAAAAGTCGAAATTTGTCAAATTTTAACTATGTTCGAATACGTTCGTCTAAATTTGCAACACAAAGAAAGAAAATAACGTAAAAATGTCTTGATAGCAATTTATACGCATTTGTGCGTATATTTAGAAATGTTAAGTCAATTTTAATTCGAAGAATCTTTAGAAAAAATAATTATAAAATATTTAACAAAAACACTATAGAGACAACAAAAAAAATCGCAAATATATATTAACTAACTTTTGACAATAGTAATGCATCAATAATATATTTTTAAATTTTTTGTTAATTGACGCAAACAACAAAGTAATATATTAAATAAGTTTAATTTTGAAAAAACATTTGATTTCGATTGCAAATATATAGCGAATAACTTTCGACAATAGTAATATATTAACAATATATTTTTGAAATCGATTCTAGATATAACAACAAGAGTTATAGATATATATTAAGCAACGTTTTGACAACAATAATAGAAGAGCGCAAAAAATATATAAACGCAAACTATTCTACTTATTAGATTTCTAATTAGAAGACGTTTTAAATATTTAGTAAGATTTTGTTGCGTCTAGATATTTATAATAGAAGTCAACAACAAAGTTAAAACAACTATTAGCTATAAAATAGTTTAATTATTTAGATTTATTGTTGTAGTCTATATAGTTTATAAAGAGAATTTAATACTATAGCATTTTGCGTCTATAATTAGTAACAATTAGATTTAAATTTACGTTATTGTTATTTTTGCGTATATTGTATTGTAATGTTCTAATATCTTTAATATAATATTCGAAATTATTGTTGTCAATATTGTTGACAACATTAACAAACAACAAGAACTTAACTCGCTAATTTAATAGAAATTTGCTTTTGTTAAGATGCAAAAGCTATAAATAGAATATTAAATAAATTTTTATTAATTTAAGCAATTCTAGTTCGTAGATGTAATTGTTAATTGCTAAAATAATTTTATAGAGATTTGCATTCTTATGCTTTAGAAACTTGTATAATCGAGTTGTTTTAATATTTCGAATATTAAATATAATTTAATTATTAATTTTGAACTTTGAAGCGATAACGCGTTTGCGATTAATAAACTTTACTTGTTTAACTTAAATTTAAACTAGTTTTTAATAAAAAAAAGTTGCACAAGATCTTAATCTTTTTAACAATCTTATTAATATTCTTTATATTGCAACAAGCTTCGAACGTACTATTGTTAGAAAAGATTTCAAATAGTTTTAGATTTAATCGTAATAAATAGTTTTCAATAACAAAGAAAAATAATAAGCTAATAGACTCGTTAATGTAACTATTTGCAACAAATTCGACAATAGCAAAATAATTGATTCAATTATTCTAATTATACTACACGTATATTCGAAGATATTGCTTAAGAGCAATATTAACATTTTCGATTTAACTATTAATTTTCAAATAAAACGCAATTGACAATTTAGATTTAATTTTTAATCTTTTGCAAAAGCATTGTTAAAAATAAACAATAAATTAAATATCTTTATCAAAAACAATAATAGCTAAAAAGCTCTCAATATATTAAACAAAGTTAATAAAACTCTAAACAACAATTTTGACTTCTAAAGAGTCTATAGATATAAACTTTTTACTTTTAAATAGTCTATTAACTATTACTAAGATATACTAAAAGATCTTTTCTCTATAGCAATATAACAACAAAGAGATAATAAAGTCGCAAAATATATTTTGTTAATAACAATTTAAAATAGATAGAGACTTTAGTAGATTATATTTATATTTGCAATATAATTTGATATATTTGTATATAAAACAACTTTTAATATACTTCTTAATATCTAAATACAATATAAATCGATAGTAATAACGCTATACTTTTTCGAGAGTAATTGTTCGACCCAAATATCTAGCACTTAACAATTTATACTAAAATTTAATTGTTTCGATTTAAAAAATATTATTTGTGCTTTGAAGCACGTATATCTTGTTTCGAACAAATAAATATTTAACATTAATTGTTAAATATTCGATTATTGTGCAATTTTCGAGTTTTAACTTAATTGTTTTGCAAAAAATAATTAAAATCTTTTGTTTATTAGTTTTTTTAATCTAAATAATTTGTTTTATCTTCTTGTTATACAAATATATCTCTAATATCTATTAAACAAAAACTTCAAAATCGAATTTTATTTTAGATTTTTTCTTTTTTATTAAATTGATTGCGACAACAAACAAGAGCTAAGTTGTAAAAAAAATTGCGACTATAAATAGCTAAATTATAGACAAAACAAATATATCTAAAAAAAAGACAAAATTAACAACTAAAAACAACAAAACTATAGATTAAGAAATTGTAAATGCAACAATAATAAACAAAAAAACTAAAAGAAAAGATCTAGCAAAGCAAAGTTTATTTTGTTAAAATAGTGCAAATATTGCAAACAATAAAGACGTAAATAATTCTATATCTTTGTTAGTTATTAGCAAAATTTAAATAAACTTCTTGCAAGCTTTTGCAATTCTTTTGTTAACAATCAATTTAAACTTAATAGAGTTTCGAAACAAACAAACTAATTTTGTTACTAAATTATAAATAACACTCAATAGTAGCGAAATTAATACGATAGCTTTAGCTATATTTAATTCTAAGTTGTATTGCTTAAAAATTGTTTATTGTTAAAACTAATTGCGAGAGTTGTTCTTGTTAAAAAACAAATTTTGCAATTGTTTAATCAAATTGTTTGGTTTCGCGTTTAGCACATCTAATTGATAGATAATCTTGAAATTAAATTTGAACAAAAACTTAATTTAGCAAGCTTAACAACAATTGAGTTGCTTAATAGTTATAAAATGCTCTAAATTGCAATAGTTAATAATAATTTTAATAAATTGCTCAATAGACGTATTAATATACTTTGAATGCTACTTCTTAAAAGCGCAAACAATAATTAACAATTTCTTATTATAGATCTCGTAGTTGCACTTTGCGAACAATATAGTTTTAAACATATAAATTATCAAATAAAGCAATTTATTCGAATTTATTTGCGAAAGCACAATAGCAATTACGAAGTTAAAAACATTATTTTCGATTTAAATCTCTAGATTAAAATCGAAATAATAAAGAATAGATTACATCGACGTTTTATTTTTGAGCTCGATTTAATAACATTTTTTTAGAGCTCTTCGAGCTTCCTGAGCTCTCTGAGAAAGTCTAGGGTTAGGGTTAGGTCACGTGACTAATTCGAATTTCTTCGATAATAATAATTAAATCTAGATATTTGATTTGTTTAACAAAAAAGAGATATTTGTTAATATTTAAATAAAGATTTGCGTTATAGAGTTTAGCAAAAACTTTGTTTGTATAATTCTTATATTTTTTCTCGATATTATTGTAGACTAAAATATCATCTATATAGACAATACAAAAATTGTTCAAATAGAAACTAAGAATCTTATTGATAAAAGATTGAAACATAACTAAAACGTTATACAATTCAAAAAATATTACAACGTACTTAAACAAATTGTAACAAATAATAAAAACTATTTTGTATTTGTTATTAAAGCGCATTCGAATTTTGTTAAAAATTGCAATAATATCGAACTTGTTATAGTATTTATTCTTGCATAATTGTTGCAAAATCTCTTAAATTAACAATAAAATATTGCGATTCTTAATTGTTAGAGCGTTAAGATTTTTATAATTTATATAGATACGCAAATCTCTATTAGATTTTTTAACTATAAAAGTAAAAACAACATACTATAAAATATTATTGCAAATTTAATTTTTGCTTTTTATATTATTTAGATAGACTCTAATAATTTTTTCTTTTTAACAAAATATATTGTAGATTGTTTTAGTCGAAGAAGTTGCTTCTAAAACAAAATTAATAGTATAATTAATATTTTTATTAAGCAACAACTTGTTAACTTCTTGCAAATTAAAAAGCTTAATTTATTATTTAAATTTCAAATATATTTGCTTTTTAAGTTGCTTTATATTTGAAAAATTTTGCTTAAATTTAATATAGAACTGTTCGTAATTATTAAGAATAATAGTTGCAATATTTATAGTAATATTGTTATTTGCAACGCAAGCTAAATATTTGTCGTTTTTCTTTAATTAATTTAATATAGCAAAGTGCTCGAACAATATTACAATTATTTTATTGTTTTCTTTGATAACAAGTTTTAAAAATACAAAGATACTTATTTGATAAACGTCGACTTTATTGAAAATTTCCAAAAACAAACATTTTAATTGTTTGTGTCGATTGCTAAAGATTTTTAACAATTGTTAATCTAACAAGCAATACTTTATATAGTAATCGAAATTAAACTTAAGAGATCGTATATTGTTTCTAATTTGTATGTTATACTTTTTAATTCAAAATATATTAAAAATAATTGCGAATCGTTCTAGTTCAATTATTAAATATTATAGAATATTAATATATTCGCTAAAATTAACAATAACTTAAGCAACATAAATAATATTAGAGACGATTTTGTTATTAATTAGACGAAATTTAATAGAATTTTGAAGCAATATAATAGAAAGTTTATAAAGCTTGACAAACTTTCTATTAACAAAGATTTTATCGAAAACTTCGATATTAATAAATAATATCGTTTTAATATAATGTTTACCGAAAAGCAAATAAACTTAATTTGAACAAATTTTGACGTAAAAATTTAGTTGTTAATTGTTAAGCAACTTGCTATTAATAGTGCTAAAACTAAGTTCGATTTTAACAAACAAAACTTTATTTTGTAAATTAAATATAGTTTTGAATTCTTTTATTGTTTTTTGTATAAATGTTAGCTTCTATTTCGAATTGCAATTCTTGTTAAAAATATTTAGTTTTTCGACTTGCTAAAATTATCTAAGTTGTTATTTAAAATATTAGAGCTACTCTCTTCTTTAAATACTACTAGTTCGAGATTGCTAATATTATAAGTCTTAAGTTTAATAATAGTTTTTTCTTTGATTTTAGTTAACTTGTTTTTGCAAAAAGTATTAAAATAATTAAAACAATATTTTGAATATAAGCATTTTTGACAAAGATTCTTTTTTTTTATTTTATCTTTAAGTATTTAAGATTAAAAAATTAATTTTGTTTCGAAAGAAGTCTTTTGTTTAATTATATAGTTGATTAATTTGTTATTATAAACTTCGAATCTACTTGTAAACTTGCGCATAATATTTCGATTTTTATTTATTTGCGTAATAGTAAATCTATTATATGCGCTAGCTTATAACAATTAATAATCTTTCTTTTGTTTTATTTTAAAATTTATATTGCGTAATTAAGAAATCAAGTTATTGATATTAATAACGTCAATTATATTAACAAATTGATTGTACAACTTATTGCTTAGTTTTAAATCAAATTAATGTATTTTTTGATTTTTCAATAGCTTAATATTTGTTGCAATTAATATAAATCGAATTATATATTTGTTAAAGATTTCTAAAAACTTTATAACAAAACTAGATAATATAAGCTTAATAAAGTTTCTATATTGTCGATCAAATTTGTCAAATTAAATATAGAGATTCGCTATTAATTTAGCTAATATACTATAGAGTTAAGCAAAATTGTTGCTTTAATTCGACAAATAATATCTAATATTTTTAAAGACATTTTTTGTACATTTAATTGTAATATATATTAGCTTAATTAATTTGTTATTAAATATACAAAAACAAACTTTAAATTTAACAAAGAGTGTTGTTTGCTATTAATCGAATTTCTTTTTATTATTTAAGAAAACAATTAAATCGAGACATTTAATATTGTTATATATTGATTTCTCGATTTTAAGCAAACTATTTCTATAGATTTTGTTAAAACGTTTGCGATTTTATTAATTTAATTTGTAAAAAAATACATTATAATTGTTGTTGTTGTTGTTAAGATTTCGACAAGACAATAAGTAATAAATAGACTTAAATTATTTACAATAGTTAAGTTTTTAAATTAATTTATTTTGTTTCTCGATTAGTATATTAGCTATTTTTTTTATATTTTGCTTTTAGCTTGTTCTATATTTTGCTTTTTTTGTAGATGTTCGCAAATAATTTGAACTTTGTTTAAATTTGTCTTTAATTATATAATTTTTTTGTTTCGATCTTTCTTATATTGTACTAGATATTGCACGCAAAAATAGATACTATTAATATACTTAAATTAATACGCAAGATTTTTAATTATATCTTTAACAAAGTTGTTGCTATATAAAAGCTTTGCGAAGTTTTTTGTAATCTCTTGTTAACAACAATTGTAATCGAAGAGAAACTAATAAAATAAAAATCGATTAATTTTGACTTTAGTCTTATATCTAAATTTCTTAATAAATAGAAATAATATATTAATATTTTTAAGAGAGTTATTGCTAAGTTTAATTAGCTTAGAATTTTCAAAAACAAATTTGAATAAAATTCGCAACTATAACTTTGACAAAGATAGCAAAACTTTAATACTTAATTAATACTAAAATCGATCTTAAGATGCAACGCTTTTACAAGATTTAAAATCAAAATAAAATACTTAATTCTTTATAACAAAATTGCGACACATTGTAGTAATAGATTTGTACAAATATTGTAAATCTTAATAGTTATAAACGATATCGAAGTAGTAAATAAAGATATAAACTTAGCAATTTAAATACGTTTGCTCTAATTATATATTGTACAATTTACTTTGTTTAATTAAGTTAGTAAGTATTGAAGCAAGATTATCGATATCGAAAACAAGTGTTGTTTAAGTATTGTATTGCGTAGTAAACTCTACGCAAAGTAAAAAGATATTGTTCGAAAATAGCAACATTGCAATATAAATATTAATTTTAATAGATTTGCTTGTTTATTTTAGCAAAATTATTAAATTGTAGTTAAAACAATTTGTTGTTTATCTATTTTAGCAAATTTACTATCTTTTTTGTAAAATTTCTTTCAACTTAGTGCGATAAAAATTAGAAAATACTTATTTAGAGAATTAACAAAATTTATTATTGTTGAGTTGCACGTCTTTCTCAATGATATTTATTGTTACAACTTAATTATGTTTCGCAAAGTATTTGTTCTAGTAATTTTATATCTAGAATTGCTTTAGTAACTCTATATTTAAAGTTGCTTTAATAGCTCTATATTTGAAGCACATCTCAAAGAGAAAAAAGTTAGCAAATATAAATATTTTTAAAATACGATTCGCAAGATCGTTTTTGAAGAGATAGTTAATAATAATATTATGTTAGAGTTAGAGCTTTAATAGCTAGGATATAGTTGATTGACAAAAATACTAGCTATGCAGAACTAACTATGTATAGAAAATAGATATAAGTACTATAAATGTCAAGGCGCTAGGCGTTACTTGTAGTATATCTAAGACTAGAGAGCGAAGACTCGAAGAGTAATTGGAGAGCAAAGTCTATGTAGCCTAGAATCGTGACAACAAGCATAAATTAATTGCATAAAAGTTATTCTAAAATATTAAGCACAAAATTAAAATAGCACTATACAACAAATTCTTATTCTATACTTTAATATCTTATTGTCGTATCTAACTTAAATTCTTACAATATATATATATTTACAATTAATGTCGATAGCTTTATAACAGATACGCAAATATTATTTTATTCTATTAACTTAAATAACAAGAGTCTTATTATAATAGAAGACTACATAATTAGACAAAAAAAGAAAAAAAATCAAACAACAAACAACAAACAATCTATTCGATATTATCTATTAACTAACTATATCTAATAGCTTATCTAAGTCTTTTAACAATATAAAGCTATCTATTAATTTAAAGATAGACTCAATATATAAAAGCGATTAACAAATTGAGACTATTATATTAGTCTAGAATAGAGTTCTAACATATCTAACAAGAAAGTCTTAAGCTTATACGAGTCGACAAACAAAATCTTGCAAAATTCTTAATATTAAGATTTTTTTACAAAGCACTTGAAATTAAACAAAATCTTAGAAAATCAATCTAAATATATCGACATATACAATGCTTCAAATATTGTTTAAAATCTTTTATTTCTTTTGTTATCTACATAAAATACAAGAAGACTAGACAAAAAACAATAAATAGCTTTCAGAAAATATTCTATCGCGCAACAACTTGCAATATAGATAGCTGCAATATTCTTTACTCTATGCTATAACAACAAGAATATTATACTTTACACTCTTAAAAGCGATCTTTACAATCTTTACTTCGATACAATTTATTTCTTCAACCTCTTTAGTTCTTCAATTCTGCAAGAACGTCGAGTTTATCTGCTTCTACAACAAAGCCTACAATTCAATCTGCTTAGATTAATTAGATCTGGCATTCTGCACTCAATCTATCAACTACGTATGTTAAAAGCTCGCCAGCACTCTCGTCAATATTCTCGCCAACGAAACCAACAGCTTTATCGAAATCAACTTCTCCGATTTTCTTAATCTAGTCTTCGACAACGCAATCGTCCAATGTGCAATCCTAATTTGCTACAGCAATATTTAGACAACTACAATCTACAATTAATGCGTGCAAAGCTTTGCGCAAATCTAAGAGTACAACAAGATTACAAATATAAAATTTAAGACTAAGTATATAAGAAGTACTATCAATTTCGCGTTCTGCAATAAAAATTTGTATTCGATTGTCGATTTGACAAAGTCAACTTATACGCTTAACAATACAAATTAACTACAGATTGTTTCGAGTAAGATTCTAATACTAAAGATATTGTTGTAGAATACTTTGTATATTAATAGATCGATATAAATGCTATCGCTGTAAGCGTTGCTAACTAATTCGAATTCAATTTTCGAAACTCCGAGTTTAAATACAAGTCAAAGACTATTAAGAGTTTAAATTATTCGATACAACTTCAAATTGTAAGATAATAAGTATAAATATATATATATATTGCTAGATAAATACTATGTTTAAATAAGAGATTATTAAGATTTTTTAAAGATCTTTTAAAACGCAATCTATATATTGTTACAAATTTACAATAATATCAAGATATTATAATATATATATGCGCACACTTTATTCTATAATAATTGTTTAAGCTCTCTATCTTTGCTAGACTATTATACACTCTTGTTGTATTATTGTATAATAAGATAAGATTGTAAGCTTAGTTAACATTATAGTAGACATCTTTTGTTAAATCTTTTGCGAACAATACAACGCTTTCTATACAAGATTTATTTCCAACAAGTGTATAATCGATTGTTGTCCAATTCGCAAACAACAAATCAATAAACTTTGAATCGATCAATCTATTACATTCAAATATCTGCGTTCTAAGTTTCTTCTTATTGTTGTTAACGTCGAAGTTGTCTATAATAATAAAGATGTTAAATATAAATTTATAAGATATATTGCAAATATTGATCGCAAGAGACGTAAATGCAAACGTAAGAACAACTAAAATTGAAATCGAAGCTAATAGTACTAACTAAGAAGAATTATTTGCTATCTAAATAAGCAAGTCGAACATATTAAAACAATTCTCGATAATAAAGATCTTCTTATTATTATCTGTCGAAAAGAGATTCTTCGATATAAAGTTTAACTTGTTTACAATCTTTGTTAAGTAAATCGAGAATCTATTGTCAATATACTTCTTAATTGTCTTAACGTTGTTGTTGTTGTTCTTAATAAAATTCTTTAACTTCGCGATCAACTTAATGCGTATGTTATCGAACTATCGTTGAATTTGTTTAAGCTGCACAAGTGCCTTCTATATGTTACTACAACAAATCTTTTGGTTTTTGTAGAAGTCAAGCCAATTCTAGACTGTATGTTGGTAAAAAGATCGATTATCAAACTATAGAAAAGCTGTTTATATATTGTATTTGTAGTATAAGCTTATCTTATAATCTAGTTATTAATCTAATTTATGTTGTACAAAATCTCTCGAATGTTTTTGAGAAACATCTGCAAGAATATTAGTAAATAAAGATGTTTCGAATATTCTAAAAGCTTACTTATAATAACAGCGAGAACTTAAATATTGTTATTTGTCTTGCCATTTTTGTTTTTATTCTATGTAGAACAACTATAAGTATTAACTTGCAATAATATACTCTAATACAACTTATCTGCGATTTATCTTTAAATATAGCTTTTTGCATTGTTTTTCACGCATTATCTTTGACACTCGCAGACTTGTCAACTTTAGTCAAATTCGATAATATGCTCAAATCGTAAATATAGTTGACTTATTATTGTTTCTAACTCTTGGAAGTTGAAAGCTGTCTCTTTGTTTCAAAAGTTAAAACTGTTGTATTAACAATTCTCGAACTTTTCTTAATCTGTTTAATTCCAACAAATTGTTTGTTATTAGCAATTATAAAAGTTTCTCTAATTAATTTCTCTAGAAGTTCCGAAGAATTAGTTCGAATCTCGACATCGAAATAATAACAATAAAATAAGTATAAGATATACTATTAAAATCGATAGTTCTAAAAATCAAAATTATATTTGCTCGAACGTTACGTACTAGAAGTCTCTTTGCGTTAATTGTCTAATCTTAATTAGAATTGTAATTATTATTGTTGTACAAATTATTATTATTAAGATTATTGTCTATAAATGTGTTATTTAAGTTGCTATCTAATAGATTGTTATCTTAAAGCACAAACTTTAGATTATTCGAGACATTGTTGCTACAAGTAATAAGTGCAAACTCGCTCAATATCGATAGAGACTAAATAATATTCGAAATACATAGTAAAGTTATTGCAAAAGCAACAAAATATAATATATATATAATAAAGATTGCAATTCTTAGTCTTATATTAAACAAAACTTCTAAGATATATATTAAGAAGATACTATAAAAACTTATTATCTTAATTCTTTTTTGCAAAAAAAGTAATTGAGCTGCTAGGTTAATTAGATAATAATCTTAAACTTTGTAATTTTTGAAGAAAAATATAAGCAACTTCGAGCTCTTCTTATAGATTAACTCTTAGAACTTATGTTAATACAATTCTCTTATTATCTGTATTAAGTCTAAAGCTATTTTATTAGAACTTTTATTGTAAGCATCAACATTTAATACTGAAACACAATCGACAGTTTAACATTCCTATAGAGAATTATCTTTAACAAAGATTTTCTTTGTAATTATTGTCTTTTAATACTAAAACAATGCGAGCAGTTCAACATTTCTGCGAAAATATATCAAATAGTATTTCTTTATTAGACAATAGCAAGAAAATTCTCTTGCATAATTATAGATTGTTAAGATTTATCAAAATTTACTGCAATAAACAATATAGTTTCTTTCAACAATATTTCGAAGTAAACAGCATTAGACTGATTGTTCGGGTCGGTTTTTCCCCGAAATCTACAACTCGACCCGAAAGTTATATCTAATTAGGCCAAGTTTTAACCTAATATAGTTAGTATTTTCATAATTTATGCAATTCGGTTCCAACTGTTGGAACCAAACGGTTAGTCTAAACAGCATAATAGTAAGTTAAATAACTTCTTAATAACAAAGCATATTTCAAAGAAATGCCAGACTAGAATATTCTATATAATAGTAGCTATTTCAAGATACAAAACAAATATGTCTTGCAAAGACTTCGATTAGAGTCTCAATAAAGCAAGCATTTTAGACATGCTTAGCACTGAAGGCGATAAATCAAAGAAATACGTAATAATAACTAATGACTTGAGATAACGATAATAATTGTAAAACAGACAACGGAAATGGAAGAACGACAGCATAATAGTTATTGACGCTAGGACAACGCAGATACGAGATCACTAGTATTAGTAGCATATTTCGACGAATACGTAATGCGATGCAACATTTTATGTTTGCGAAAGATGCCTGATCAGGATGGAGTCTAATCCGTAAAGCACAAATCGGCTGGATTTGTAAGTAAGAAAACGGTGCAAGTCTTGAAGAGGAAGGAATCTGGTAAGACATATATATTATTGGATTTATCAGCCACATAAGGCTGGGCTGCACAGGGCTGAGCTATGTCGCTTTGAGCGAAGAAATTATCTTCGTGTTCGTTATTGTCAGCGCACAGCTCTATCAGTACAGTTCTGTTCACTTGTAATTATCAGGCTGTGCAATACAGCTGAACTTCTCAGTAGCCACTGTCTTCCATTCTCCGACAAATTTTGTCCAACATACATTCTCAAAATACCGAATCCGCATCTTTAGCCGCAAGTTCACGATTCCCAAGGCTGACAAATTTGTATCTGTCTTCTGTTTGGTGGTGAGTTCCATTATTGATCAGGGTGATTCGTTCGGGTTTCGGCAGCTGGCACTGTCAGCATGTATAACTGGCATACGTAGTCTTTGACACTGAGCTACTACTGTGTTGGCTCTCGACATTACAGTTATCTTCAGGTATTCTTCTGCAACATCATGAGTGGCCTTTTGTATGTATCAGCAAGGCCGTTCGCCGTTTACGCGCAATCGTCAGCAGTGTCAGCCATCAAGCATCTGGTGAGGGGCAAGCAGGGAAAGCTGCGACTTTACGATGTCTTGCAGCTCGAGTCACCAGCGCCGCTGTCAGGACTTGCTCTAGCCTTCGTCAACGATCTGCCGACATTCAAGTCCAAGGCTGCCAGCGTGTTACAAGCTCTCTTACAGGTGCCGAGAGATGTGATCACGAATGACGCTGCTGTCAGAGCAAACTTTGCAGAAGCCATCAAGGCCCGTGAGGTCGCAGAAAAGAAGGAGCTGGAGAGCTCGCCCGGTCCGTTCGTGCCTCCAGAGTTGCAGCCAGTCCTGCAGGAAAGCGGCTTGCCTCAGCTTCCCGATAACCACGATCCGGACACTCTCATCTGGGACGATGACGACCAATCAGACTTCGGAGATGATGGAGACGTCAAAAACACGGAGGACTTCGATCCCGATCAGGACCCAGAAGCTGAGTTCTATACCGAACACTTCGATGCTTGGATGAAGGCCGACATAGAAGATTGTGTTCGTGGTGCAAAACCGAGGCTTTATAGCCATCTAGAAGTAGGGGTTGCGAGTGACAACGCCTCAGCAGCAGATGATTCCGAGCCCAATGTTGAGTGTTCATGCAGTCGTGAGTGGTATCACAATCATGTTTCCATCAGGATACACGTATTGAGCTTAGTCTCTGAAGCTCGCTAACGAGCTGTGTAGTCGATCTAACTCTCTTACCGTACCTCTTCATCCACCAGATTCCACGTAGGCAAGACCTCACTGCCCACAAGGAAGAGGAAGAAATCAAGGACCTGGTGAAGCGCTATCGCTATTTGACATCAGTAGATGGTTACCGCCAAGTGAAGCTTTTCAGACAGGAAGACCCGGCCTCTCCACACTGGCTTATGATCCAGGAGTTCACGGACCTTTACATTGGTGATCCATCCCTAAAGAAGAAGGAAGCTGAATACTGGTGGCGCAAAAATGGCTGCGATGGGGTCATCGCGGAGTTCTTCCGTCGTCGCGAAATCCAGTAGGTCATGTGAACGCTCCTTTGGGCGACTCGATCACCTCCATCTCAAGCCGTTATTGTGCATATCGTCCGTTACGTTACTTGTATCTCGAACATCACGGTCTGGGGATACTCGTCTCAGACATTTCAAAAATCGTCGACACTTGTAGAGGTTCGCTATTTCCAAGGCAAGCGAACAGCTTTAGTACTTTGGATCAAAGTTATGTAATCTCGCGTAGATCGCTCTTGCAGTCGTTGCAACGAATGACTCGACGAGAGCGCTGCCTAGTCTCCAATGAACATGGAGATGTTTGTAACGCGATCGGGGTCGCGGCGCTCTTTCTGATCTTGTTTTATGTTATAGCACACAGCGCTTTACAGTAAATACATCCTCCGAGATCTTATTATGACTCAAGGCAACACTGGCCATCCCAGTCGTTACGGAGCATGGCTGTTCATTATCGATGTGATACTGACGGCTGTCGTTGTGATGTTCTTCAGCCCTTTGACTCCCGCCAAGATCAAAATGACATGTGGAGGCTAGAGAACCACGATGCTGAGCTCTGAGGACTGGTAAAAACGATGAATGATCAAAGCATAATTTATCGGCAGCTTGATAATACCTAAAGTCGAATTGATGCTCGATGTTATTGTTAAGGGATTGGGTAAAGAATAATGGTTTTGTGTTTATGCCTGATTTCTGGAGCCTTTCTGTAGATGGAGATATCCGTATTACAACGCTGACGGGTACCAATCATTAGCTATATTAAGATAGGTAATCACTAAAGAAACACCCAGTTTCGGTAAAGAACACTCCCATTTTCGGTAAACAGCACTCCCATTTTCGGTAAATGCACTCCGTGTGAGACCACCCAATAATTTTGGTGTAAAACCACCAGGTTCAATGGGTTTTCTCATGCGTCATCAGTTCCACATAAACGTTTAACTAGGCAGCGATTCAATCTACCTATTTGCATGAGAAAGCACCCGAGAAAGCATCGATTTTTGGCCGTAATATGGCCTATTTGCATGCATCTTCCCCTGCCTCTCCGCCCATTAGTTACACGTCAATAACCATCGTTTCAAAGCTCTAATTCAATGCTCTAATTGAACCTCATATAAGACCTCAAGTAATCGTTTGATTGCATGCAGTTCGCTCCGGGAAAGAGACCTGTTTTTGGTGATAAACAAGCCAAATCCCTCGTCTCCTTACTTACCTTAATCACCCATATCATACATCCAGTCCTCTGTAGAGGCCGCATCATCCTCACCATTAAAATCGGCATCGCTGTCGATATGTATAGCCCCCTTGCCTGTTGCGTTGCTTGCGAAGGCCTTCGCGACAGTCTTCCTCATCGTCTGTCTGGTGATAATGCCTCTAATGTCCTTTGCAATTTCCTCGTGCTCCTTTTCGAACGCCAGCCTATCTGCCTCGATGCTCGCCGCGTTGAACGGTGCTAGTGCCTTCAAGCTCTTTCGTACGGCTTTGCTGCGAGCGGTGGCCGTTGACGTAGATGTAGATGCTGCTCCGCCTCGCCCACCTCTTCTGCCGCCTTTGACTTTGCCACCGCGTAAGGCGCGAATGCTTGCGTCGACGTGTTCAAAGCTTGAGAGGTCTCGTTTGGTAGACTTCGCCTTCGCCTTTTCAGCTCTGCTCATAATCCCTTTTTTGTTTTTGGCTCCTGTCGGGCGACCTTTGCTCTTAACAATGCGCGGTGAGTTAACATTCAATAAGTCAACGCCATTGCTGTCTAGGAGCTCCTCTACAGCTTCAGAGGCTTCAGGAGTAGGGCGTTGAACGTGGTTGTTGTTGTTTATGTCGCGAATAATGTCATCGATAGAGGGGAGAGGTTCATCAGCATTATTATCAGGCTCCGGATCGCCATGAGGTTTCGCCAAGGCTTCGTTGATAGTATGCAGATCAGATACGAAGTCCTCCGTGGCTGTTAATCCTGAATTGGGCTTGATAAAGCGCCAGTGAGGATTGATATCTTTCATAGATATGCGTCCAAGTTCGCCCTCTATCTCCTCCATACTGTCCTTAATTATGTGGCTGCATGGAAGACCCATAGTCCTAAAGAACATCTCCGTATATGGCGTGGATCCTGCTCCGTTACAGCTTTAAGATGTTGATATTGCTCGTGTATCTTTCAAATAGCGTGCGGAGTAACACGTCCGATAATGTTTCTGAATACAGATGCATTAAACTGCTATGGAACGCTTTGTTTAGCGTTGGCAAGCTTAGTATTGTAGTCCTTTCGCTAATTTATTAACATTGTTTCAATGCTATCTACTACGACTATTAGATTGTCGATAGAGAACTTCAGATTAGTCTTAAGAACGCGATAAGTGCTCTCAACGCGAGAGGTAATAATAGTATCGAAGTGTATAATCTTATTGATGTAGGCTTTGCATAATCTAGTCTTCTAGAACTTCAACTAGATATTATACACATAGCTAACATCGTTGTAGTTATTTTCGCGATATTTCTCTATCAAGAACTTCTAGACGATCTTTAGATCGTCGATTGAAGAGACGTAAATAATTGCATGTCAAGCGATAAGAAACGCCTCCCATTTCTTATTAATAGCAAAGGAGGCTTTGCAATTTTTGATTATATTGCGATAAATATGTTAAAGATATAGTACGTGCTTAGTTGCAAGCTGCGAAAAGCGAGCTTCAATTGCCTTTATTAAGATTAACTCACGATCGATAACGATAACACGAGAAGAGACGAGACCTAGACTATTATATAGCAGTCGTAATTGATACAGGACTTAATTATAGTATTTCTTTGTCTTCTTTTCTAGAAAAGCGAAGTCTACAATGAACGTAAAGCCAATAGAGATATGTTCGACAATTGTTAGAAGAGATATCTTATACTTGTTGATCTTGTAGATGCAATCCATTATTAGCACCTCTAAGTTCTTACATAGAACGTCGATAATCTTCTTGTTTACGAAGAACAGCTTCTTGATTTTTTTTGTAATTTGATGTAGAGCGATCTTGACGAACTAGCGATTGCGATAAAGAGCTCGAAGAAGGCATTGAGTAGGCATATATCTACCTAGGCGTTGTTTTCGAAGCTTCTTCTTCGCATTGTAGACATTCTGGCGAGTAAGAAGAGTTCGCGAATTATTAAGACGTTCCTTGCTAAGGAATTCGCGTGGAGCATTGCCTGTTAGGTTGTTAAATAAGACATCGTCGTTAACATGCTAGTAAACTTGCCTGCTCTAGTAGCATAATCGATACGGTCAAGGAGCTCTTCGGTCTTTTCAGGCTTTCGCAAAGCTGCACTGCAATCGGGCACATTGTCCTTTTCATAATTGTGTTCTGCAATTCGTACGTCTATCGACCACACGTCCAGGCTCTTTTTGTAGACGGCATTGACTTTGAATGGACAGCCGCATTTGATGCTCGCTTTCTTCCTAGTCTTGACTCCAGGCTTCGTAGGCTTGCGTTTGGTAAAGCCGCCGCGCTCACATAGAAGTGTAGCCTTCACAATGATCCCCCCGCTGTAGGACGGTTTGGATCGCTTTCTGACGATGGCGAAGCCCTCCGCTTTGGCGTGCGCTTGCACAGCGTCGACGAGGTCAGCAAGGCTTGCATAGTCCCCTTCAGGAGGAGGTCGCAATGCCATAATAAGGATAATGATGTAATTGTGTAGAGGAGGTTGAGGTTGACTCAAAAAAGATATTTAGGATTGCGACCGTCGTCCGGGCGGAACAATGTGAATCCGAAGAAGTCCTAGACTTAACCCTAAGACAGGGAGTGCATTTACCGAAAATGGGAGTGTTCTTTACCGAAACTGGGTGTTTCTTTAGTGATTACCTTAAGATAGTGTTGCGTTCCTTGCAGATTCGTAGTACGCCGAAAGCGCCCTCATTTTTTCCGAAAGCCCTGGGACGTCTGTGACTCTCTATCCTCAACTTATTTCACACTCGCAGCGCTTCCCACCACAACATGTACGGTCACGTCTCAAAGGCTTCAACTTGTCCCGGTAATAGAACTCAGCATCATTGAGCAATCGCCTAGACTGAAAACTGTATATACGCAATTATGCTTTTGCTACTCTGTCACGGATAATGCGTCTGATAAAGCGATCATTGAGATAACAACAAGCGGCCTCGAAAGACTGACCACTAGCTTTCCTTGGCTGGCAGGCCAGATCGTCTACGAAGACGCGAAAGGCGAGACCAATAGCAGCTTCAAGATCGCACCTTTCGAGAGACTGCCACAGCTTGTAATAAAACATATTGCAAATGATAATTCAGCGCCAACCATAAACGCACTGAGGACCGCTCGCTTTCCTTTCCAGATGTTAGATAAAAACATGCTATGCTCTTGGATAACCCTTGCAGAGCCCTGCAGGACAGGGGGGCTAGTGCCGGGGATGAGGGAGATTAAGGGGTCAGTGCTTGGCCGTCTGCCATACTATTTAGTATGGCAATTGCCCATTGCACTTCCCTCTTTCCTCCCCTCCTCATTGCATTCGGCTCTTCTTGCGAGAGAGTCTGTTAAGACTTCTGTAGATCCATCGCCAGTCCTGCTTCTACAGGCAAATTTTATCATTGGCGGTCTGCTACTGACCATTGTCGCTTCGCACAGCACAATAGACACCGTTGGTCAAGGTCAAGTGATACGTCTTCTATCAAAAGCTTGCCGCAATAAGCCGTTCACAGACAATAAAGTAGTGAACGGGAATCTTGATCGCCACAACCTTATCTCTCTACTGGATGACTCCTGGCGCCCGAAACCTAAGCCTGTTGATACCAAGATAAAGGATATTCGCTTACAACAGATATCGGTACAACATCAACGGCTCCAGCAGATCTCACCTGGACCTATTTCGCCTTCAAAGCTTCCTCTCTCGTCGTGTTAAAAGCTGACACCGCAGCTTCCACAACCTGCTCGAACTTCATTTCGACTGATGATGCTCTCTGCGCCCTGATTTGGCGGTCGATTGCCTGTGCCCGGCTCTACGGCGCTATCTCGGTATTTCTGAACACTTCCCAGGGAAAGTGTCATCGAAAGTCAGTAGCATTTCCACAGTCGGGAAATTGGCAGAGGAGTCGTTGGGTGTCATTGCATCGCACCTTCGTTCGAAACTCGACCCCGATACGCTGCGGTACGATTTCCAGGCTTACGCAACGTCTCTATCCCGCACCCAAAACACTTCCGTTGGCTTCTCAGTGGACCGATTGAAATGCATCGTGATAAGCTCGTGATCAAAAGTAGATTGCTATAACGTCGATTTCAACCTTGGGCTTTACAAACTTGAGTCTGTACGAAGACCGCGGTTTTCGCCTGTGGAGGGTGTGATGTACTTACTACCCAGAGCACCAGATGGCGAGATAGTCGCTGGACTGTGCCTAAGGATCTACGATATAAAAGAGTTGATGGTGGACGAGGAATTCGTGGCGTACGAGGTGTTTATCGGCTGATTATTCAGTCAACAAAGCAATCCTTTGAATTCAGCCTCAAACTTAATCAGTGTTCTCTCGAATCCAGCTTCATTTCGCTGCATCGTTGCTGAGACATACCAGATGCCGCCAAGGGAATTTCCAAGACGCCCGAATTTGACACCCATCGCAAGGCTTGGATCCCTTTGATAAATTGTGAACGTTTCGGAATCCGATGTCGATAGAGCAGTCAGCTGGATTGATTGGCGAGCGAGCGCAGCGAATGCAATTAATGGAGATGCAATCACGAAACGCTATGCGGCGCGCAGTCCCACCAATTTCAAGATTAGAACGTATGGGTACGGCTTAGGATCAGTAGAAAGCTCGGACGCTTCGACAGCTGATCTCAAGGAGATTCCTCTTCTTGCGCATTATAGAACGCTGCGGAATCCCTTGTTGGGAAAGCACAACGTTTTGGCGTCCAAAAATGCAAGGTTTCTGGAGAAAATCACATATTGGTAATCTGGGTATCTAAAGAATCTACCCAGCTACACCACTCTTCTGATAACGTGCAAGGTATAGATATTTTCTTTATCGCAGTCTTGACCTCTGCTTGTGCGACTGATTTTGTGACAGTAAGCATCAACCTCTGCAAGCTCACTCGGTTAAGAATCATATCTACCGATCGATCTTATAGAGCTGCGGCGCATTCTTTTCAGCTCGTTTACTGCAACGTTTTATGTTTGAAGGCGCGCCAATCTATTGCATTGCCGATCATGCAATGCGGATACCTTTAACGTAGGACGCCTTACGCTTATCTCAATTCACGCATTCCCTTTCTACTGCTGATGATACCGAGCTTCGCCCAGTGCCTTAGAGAGCTTCAGTTCTTCGCTTCTTCGAGAGGCACGCCCTTCAATTGTTATGCGCCATATAGTATCGTCCATATACTGGCCAATTAGCCTTGAAGATTGACTGTGTCTGAGTTGGAAGTCGACATTCAACTTCATGGACCCGTCAGTGTCTAAACTCAACTTTGGTAGATTATTGCATTGAGCCATGTTGCTTGGGAGACCTGATAATGCTTCGTATGCGTTGAGGCGAAGCAAAGGAGATAAGGTTGCTCGTAGGATTACGCACGAATCTCTTGGTTGATCCAAAAATTGCTTTAGGGTTGGAAAGATTATAAAGTGATCGCGAAGTCGAGCACCTTATCACATTATTCTCCAAAACCAGAAGTTATCTTCCAAATCCGTCATTATCACAAAGTCTCATCACTCATCTACAACCTTCACAATGTCGACAATGATCTCGTCTATCTGTGGTCTCCTCCTTCTTGTTTTCCACACCAGCTGCGTGGCAAACCTCGAAATCTTTGCGGGTATCGGCATCTGATTCCCGTATCTGAGAATCGCGTATCTGCGAGAGGGAGGAATCAGAACGTTGAAGAGGACCGGAGATAATATCGTCCGTCATTTGATAGGGGAAGGGATAGCTAAATCAAAGTGGTATATAAGTATTAGAATCCGCGGAGTGAGGGGCTCAGGATTCGTACTCAGCTTTTAAATGTGCCACGCTTATAGAGGGGACTGGATTAACCGTGAATGGTGAAGGAGTCTCGTCTACGGCCAATTTTGCCGCAAGACTTTGGAGCGGAGACAGCCCCATACCCGGTGATTGGGTAGAGGAAGCTATCGGGATCCGGACAGAGAGGGGGACAGTCTCGTCCCAACTTCAGAGATCTTCGTAGCCGCCTTTGTTGCGGCTGGCTTTGGCACTCTTGAAGGTACCTGATTTCGTCAGATTGCCTCTTTCCACCTAGCTTCCACATACTTATACCATTGCTTGAAGTGGTCTCACTCTAGTGTTGTCTTGTCATTATAGAACTCTTGCTAGTCGGCTCAGCTTTGGTTGAAGGTTCATAGAATGTAACGCTGTCCATGTTGATCGTGGTTATTGCGTGACACATGCGCAAATAGTCAGAGACAATACGGGATCGAGGCGGAATTCGGCCTAACGGTTTGCAATTAAAATGCAGTGAACGAAGAGGGGGCAAGGCGAAGCTTATATGCACTTTCACTTCTTGAAGAGATGCTGCCAGGACCTTCTATGTCAACCAATGCAATCCTCAAGACCCAGTACCAGCGGAACCACATTGTTGCCGAAAGCGCCTTCTTCCCCGTTATCGCCCAATGGCAAATCGCACATCTTTGTTCCCTGCTCCAATGGCCTCACTCTTTGCGGCACTCTTTAGCGAAGTTCTCGGCCATCGCAGGCTCGTATTCGACTTATGTCGCTCAAGACGGCTGAATAGCTGCTGCCTACATCGTCCGCCCGAAAATGAAGTGCATCGCGGTCTCGACCAATACCAAAGCAAAACCAAGCTGCTAAAGCCACGTCACCTAGCAACTGCGATCGTGGCATTCTTGTCGACGGAGTTTGTCCATTGAGACAGGATCGAGCTTCTCAGGACTTTGATAGGTAGCCTGAGCTCACAAATGCTGTTCAGCTCCACATTCCACTTGCAGTACTATACCACCAGATCCCTGTCCAGAGGCGATCGTTTTCGCAGCGATTGGTCAAGAAGACCGGTGCGAGGGCCGAAAAGTGGTTGTGAAGGGGGGCAATACCTCTGATAGATATAGCGGTGCTCTTGTTCGGTGTTCCTTCGCCCCTGTGATCAGCGCCAAGTGCAAGCCTCCAACCAATGCCGAAGTAGAGACCAAGGTCAGGCGAGAAGTAGCGAGACAGAGACTGACACGAAAAGACGAAGCGAGGCGAAGGTCCAAAGACTTTGAACGATCGGATTAGCGCACGGAACCCTTTAGCTTGTTCCAGACGGAAAGCATCTCCGATTATGCTGGCTTAGAAGTCAAAGAAGTGGAGACACACTCACGACATAGAGTAGTAATTTAGAGGAGTGATTTTGGAAGGTACGACGTTACTAGCCGGACGAATCCATTGAACATGGGCAATGGGAGAAGCGAGGAACATCTTCTCGATGGCTAAAGATTGACGACCACCGACATTACTAGGAATGGATACCGAATGCTCCGTACGATCGGCGATAAACGAAGAGTTGGGGGAGAGGAGAGGTAAATGGGGAGAGCGCAGGCCATTGTAAGCGAGAAAGATGGCGCAATAATAAAAAGGAAAGAAGACGTGAAAGAACTGTTGGAGCCAATGAGATGCGGCTGCCTCCTGCGGGACTCTTACCCGATTAGACTAGCGTCTTGGCAGTCTCGTGTATGTTAGATCTTCCACACCATAGATTTTATAAATAAGCAATAGATGCATAACTGCACGACATTATTTGCTTCAAATAATTATAAGTTCGAGACAACTTTATTGAACAAACGTTTCGATTATATTAGATACTAAAGTATTATCAATAATTCAATTGATTCGTAAAAAGAATTTACAAGACAATTACACAACAAAAAAATTTATTTCGAGTATAAATCGATATTTATAGTTTCTATATTATTTTTTTTACATTTACAAATCTTGAACGCTATCGCAACATAAAGAAAGACAATAATAAATTGTTCGAATAGACATTTGCAAAACTAATAGAATCGTCGACATAATTGAATTGATCTAGAAATATAGAGTTTGCTCTATTTGATGCAAATTTGTAAAGAAACGTTAACAACGATAGATCGAAATCTACGTTAAATATAGACAAGATAAATAAATAAAAATCTTGTAATGAAAAGACACGCGAAAAAATAGATTTTATATAAAATAGAACTATACAATTGCAATTCAAATTTATCTAAATCGCAAAAAAAATATAAAACTATTTTAAAAAAATTAGCACTCTTAACAATTAAAACAACAAATAAAAATTAATAAACAAAATAAAAAATTTATTATTTGTTAAATGTAAAGATATTGCAAACTTTTATAGCTAATTAAACAAATTGAAGACAAAGATTGTCGATTTTAAGATTTTAATTAAGAACTATTTTGTAATTAAAATAATTAATTCTCTTAATTAGCGATTTGAGATCTAAATAATTTATCTTGTTTAACAAGCTCGCGATAGCAAAGATAACAAATTATCTAATTTTAATACAATTTTTTAGAATTTATAATAGAAGAAGTATTGTTAGAAGACTTGAAATAAACAAATTAATCTTGTTCGCTATAGTAAAAATCAAAATTAGCGAAAACGCAAACAAGAAAAAGATAAAAATTAATAGAATTATTAAGATTACAATTATAATAAAAACAATTATACTAGCAATCAAGAATCTAGTAAAGAACGTAAAGAATCTTAAAAAAAAGATAGAAATTGCAATTGCGAAAATCGCAATAAAGATAAAAATTGTAGCAATAATAATTGTTAACAATAACAATCTATATCTTTAAAAGTATGCAAAAACTACAAATACTATTATAAAAACGCAACATGCAACAACTATAATAAAACAAATTATAAATAGCGATGTTGCAAACACAATTATAAAGAAAATTATTAAAACTTTGTCTTAAAACTCTTAAAAAACAATAATTAATCAATATTTAATTTTTTTATTAATATAATTAAAAATTACAAACGCGTTAATAAGATTTTTTTTTTTTTTTTCGCAATCTTCTTATTACAAATTGAAGATTAATTATTTTGTTGTTGCAATTGCAAAAATTGTATAGATTATTAATTTAGAAGCTACTATATATATTTTCGAAAATTAATTTTTTTCAAGAATCTACGTTATAACTATACAAAAGTCGAAACAACTAATAGTTTTATTCTATTTATCAAAAATATAAATAATTGCTTAATTTAGTTATTTAGAGATAATAATTTAACTCTTATACAAGTTTTGTTTGTTCTAAATATTAAAATTAATCTCGTTAGTATAATTGTTTTAAAAAACAAAAATATTAAATACTATTTTCTATTTAAATAATTTGTATATCTTGATTACAATAGCTAGCATATAATTTTTGCAAATAATGTTAAACAACAATATCTTTTAAGATTTAAAATATTTAAAACAATAAATCTATGCAAGATTAAACAACTTGCGCAAGCAAAAATCTAGTAAAAAAAAATCTTATTATATATTTAAGATATCTAAAAAGACTATCGATATTAAGATTTAATATTGTTGCTTTGTCTATTTAAACTATCGAAACGTTTTATCTAATACAAAGAAGATTATTAAAATAAAAATTAAAAAATTTGTTTTAAAGAAAATATATAAATCTTGTTTAAAAACGAAGCAACAATTAAAGTCTTTTAGATATTCTATATTAAAAAGGATTGCATTTTTCGATCAAATTTATATTAATATTAAAGAGTCGCTATCTATATTATTTTGTAGCAATTGTTATTTTCTATTAATTAAAAATAACATCTTTAGTATGTTCTTTATTTATATTATAAAAACTAAGAATAAGATTCTTTTATATTTATAGAAATTTTGTATCTAAATTAAGAAACAAACAAGTTATTAAATTAAACGTATACAAATAGACAATAAATTAGAAAACAACATCTTTGCAAACTAATTTAAAAAAATAGATATCTAGTAAAAGTTGTTTGTCTTTTATACGTTTAAACAAAACAATATTATCGAAAAGAATATATATATAATTGTTGATTTAATTTGTGCAATTTATAAGATATATTAGATATTTATAGAACTTTAAAATTACACTATTGAAGCAATTGTTTACACGTAGAATAGAATTACTACAACGTTGTTTTGTAAATTTAGCACTACATTCTTTAAAATAATTAATAGAGTCAAATTAAATATTTTAAATTTAAAAATATTAAAATGTCGCTTCTATATATATATGTCAAAGACAACAATAAAATACAAATTTAATAATTTTTTTTAAAATTTTTTTTTCGTAGAATACGAAGAGCTAAATTAATAAAAAATCTACAATTTTAAAATTAAGCGAGTTTATCTATTACGCAATATACGTTTTAATAAAAAGACTAGCTATTATATATCTAATTTAGTAGCTTCGAAATGCATTAAAAATAATTTCGATAAAAAGAAAAAAAAATAACAAAATAAGCACTATTTAATACTCTTAGAATAGATATTCTACACTTGTAGATACTTCGAATATTGCAAAAACTCTCGATAATATTAAAGAGAAGAAATAGCACAAATACAATACAAATAATTAATTTATATCAAATTAAAATAAATCAAATCAAGAAAATTCTATTGAAGATAAATTTATTTTACAAAATTCTATATTATTATCTAATTTATTATTAGCATTTCGTAATTCTACAATATTAAACAATACTATTGTAGAGTCTTTCTTATTATTAAAGTTATTAAAACGTATTTATAACAAAGTTTTTTTTTTTTTTTTTTTAGATTAAACAACTAGAAGTTCTAGAACAATAGATTGTTCTAACTACAAAAATCTAAATTGTTGTAACAAATTCGAAGATTACACGCATATAATATACGTTCTTTGTGCATTGTCTATTAGTAATAGTTTGAATCTTTCTAGTGTTAAAGCATCAAAAATACTAGATTTATCGATTATTGAGTCGCAATTTTATAAAAAGACTTATTAATTATTTAAATAATTGCAATAGCAAAAAGTTATAAAGATTAAAATTGTTTTATATATCGAAAACAATATATAAATGCTTACAAAATTGTTACATAATCGAAAAATAATTATTAGTCGATAAATATTTAAAATTAAATACAATCTTAATAGCAACATTCTTAAATATAAGATATAATAACTAATTTACAACTATAAGTAGATTGCTAAAATAGACTTTATTTTTATTTAAATAAATATAATAAAGTTAGCGTTCTTTAGAACTTTATTTGCATTAATAGAAGTTTGTAGTTTCTATATCTATTGAATAAACATAATTATTGTCTTTCTTTATAGTTTTTTGGACAAAACTATCTACATAAGTTAGTTTGACAACTTTATTAAGAATTCTACTTTGATATACGAGTTACGAAAAGCTCTTTACAATTTTCGATAGTTATTGCGAATCTAGTATAGAGTTATTTAAAACTTTCTTAAAAGTCTAGAATTTATATCTATTGTTTTTTTGTTTTTGTATCAAAGAATTAAAACACATATTTGTATATCTATATTAATAATATATTGTTAATTAATCTTGAAGAGATCTATCTAAAGTTAATAAAAAATTGTTTTAAAACACGTTTTAAGATAAGCGATCTAGACTTTATTTTGTATTATTTGAATATGTCAATTATACGTTCAAATAGCAAAATTAGTCTTAATTAGACGACTTATTTGCAAACAATATTAAATCGCTTTGAAATATTAGATTGCAAGACGTTGTTAATTTCTATAAATTTAGAATTTTTTAACATAATTATGTCTTCAAATAAGTTCTACAAAGCTAATATCGATATCATCTATTAGTATGCGTTAGTAATAGAATTATTGATATATATTATAACAATAATACGATCGGATTTAAGATTTGCTTTATTGATATTTTCTTGTTATTATTTTAATTTGGATTCTATATATATCTATATAGCTACTTGTGTTCTAAGATACGTCAAAGAAACACTACATTATAATATCTACTACAATAGAAACAAGAATCTAATAGACTATACAAATGTAGACTTCGCTAAAACAATTAACAATTGTTGTTTAACAAACAAATATATTTACTTTCTATTTAATAGCTCTATATTATAAAGCTTTAAACGACAAAATCTTGTTACTTAATTTATTTGCGAAACTAAGTACGTTGTCGTCGCAAAAACAAGCAAAGAAATAGTGTAATTTCGCTTTTTACTAATACAATTGCATGCAATTTCTAAGATTTCAATTCTTTTATATAAAAACAATTAGACTAACCGTTTTTGGAACCGAAACCCAAATTCTTGGCGCCAAGACTCGGGTCGGTTCCTTGGCGTTTCGAGTCGGTTCCAAAAGTTGAAACCGAAAACCAAAAAACGATCAGTCTAAAAACAATCAAGAAGCAATCGCTTTAATCTTTAATCTAAAATATTATCGACGCACGAAATATATCGACGTTCAATATTATTAAATTCGCGAAATTGTCGAATTAGATCTAATCGTTCTAAAATACGTGTCTACAAAGAACATAATTGCAAATAATCTTACTAAAATATTGTTGCCAATAAAATTTTAAAGATTCTTAGATATGTTAGACATGTTGCATTGAGATAGCAAACAAAATAAATAATAAATAGTTTATAAGCTAAGAGAATAGGCAAGCAAATCTAGCAATTGCTTGTCAACAATAATTGATTCGCTTAGAAATTAGAATTCACTTACATCTAGTAAAAATATTGGAGTCAATAAAATGCGATTGTCTTTTGCGAAACTCTTACTCGATTAAACTAGCGCTTTGGCAGTCTTGTGTATATTAGGTCTTCTACATTATAGATTTTATAGACAAGCAATAGATGCATAATTGCACGACACCATCTGCTTCAAGTAGAATAGCGAGAGACATATTTATATTGTGAGAAAGCGACAAGTAAGATAATATAGCATGCTTTGTTCGAAAGAGATACGCCAAGTCTATTCAAGTAGCTTCTCGCTTGAAAGTAAGAAAGCGCAACTATTTTGTCGTTCGCTTCTTTATATTTTAAAATTTAAATAATATTCGTCTATAACGCTTATAGATATAGATAATGCATTATAGTAATGCATTTGTGTTTTCTACAATAAATTAATAATTAAACAATATCTATAGAATTTTTATAAAATTTTAAAATTTAAATCCAAAAATAGAAATTGTTGACAAAATTACTTAATTTTCGATTTCTTGACAACTCGATTCGATTCCTAATATTGGAACCGAAAATCGAGTCGAGTTATGTCGATTCATGTCCAAAATATTAGGAATCGACTTGGGTTTCGGATCGATTCCTGGGATTAGAATCGATAAGTCGAGTCGATTTCAATATTTGGAACCGAAACCCGATTCGACGATTAGTCTACGAATATCTTGTATTAGTTTTCGAATTTTTTTATTTTTTTGGTCTTGAAAGACTTTAAAGCGAATTAAGTATTAAGTTAGATTATTAATAGCAACAATAAAAGCGCAAATCTAAACAAAATTTAGCAAATATATTATCTTTTTGTATTATTATATAAACAAATTTCTTTTTAATTATAACAAATAAATTTGTATTTCTTGCAATATTTTAAACTTGTTTATTTTCTAATTAATAAATAGTATTGTTATTAATTGCTTTTAATTTAAGAATTGCAATAAAGTTCTAAGCTATTAGATTAATAATATAAATTAAACAAAAAATAGAATTCTATTGTTTGTTTTATTAAGATTTTTGTTAATTTAAGACTTTATTAAGTTTATCTTTAAGAGTATTGTTATTGCTTGCATTATTAATAAAAAATTCAATTTTAATTCTTTTAATTTTAAAGAGCTTTAATATCTTTATAAGCTTTAATACTAATTGTCGATTTATATATTCAATATTGAAATAAATAAATTTAATAAAAGAATTGCAATATTAAAATGTAACATCGATTTAATATATTAATATTTGAAGATAAATAATTCTTTAAAAACTAAATTATATATTTAAAGTTATAAAAATATATTAAAACTTTTTTAGATTTAATTTGATTTTGTTACAAATTTGATTAAAATTTGTAAAAATTAATTTTAATAATTTGATGCAATTTAGTAGCACTAGATTTGATCGAAGTATTTCTAGTAACTGTTAAAAATTCGAATTATTAATAATTCGAAAAAATAAATTTAAATTAATAAATGTTTTTAGACTAATTGTTCGGGTCTGTTTTTCCCTAAAATCGAAAATCTGACCCGAAAGTTATATCTAATTAGGTCAAACTTTAACCCAATATAGTTAGTAATTTTATAATTTATGAAATTCGATTCCGAATTTATAAAATTCGGTTTCAAACAATTAGTCTAAATATCTTGCATAGTTAATCTTTTTAATTATTTTAATTAAAGAATAACAAATTAATATAATTTTTCTTCTATTAATGCGTTAGTTTTACATTATTTATTTGCATTATTACTAATAACTTACGCGAGTAAAGACTAAATCAATTATTAATTATAAATAAAATCTTTTTTATTTTAAACAAAATACAAATTAAAAAGATTTCTTTATATTTAATATATTTAAATAATTGTATACAATAGAACAATTTAATATCTTTTGTCAACTTTTGCAAACAATTTTTGACAAATTATTAATAGTCGAGACTACTTAAATATATTTGTTTCAAAACTTAGATTATGCTTTAATATTAATCTTCTTAATTTAATATAAATAAACAAATCTATTTTAAGTTTTGTGTAAAATGCTTTTGTTAATTATAATATATAATTATTATTCTTTAAATTAAATCTTAGTATTTGTATTTTATTTAACATCGTCTCTTAGTTTAAAATAATAAAATTTTGCTTAACATTTTATTTAATACTTTTTAAAATACTTTTTTTTAGTATTAAATATACAATTAAGATTTTAATTGAATTAATTCGCAAATTAATTAAACTATAAAGTACTAAATAACAAATTGCGAAAATCAAATTAACTAAATTTTTTTCCGAATAAAGACAATTATTAACTAGAAGTTTCTAAAGAATTAAATATTTTGCAATCAAAAATAGTATAAACAATATTTTTAAAAAATGTTAAAGAAAAAATTTCTAAAGTAAAACAATAATGCAAAAGAGTAATACAAATATAAGATAAATTAAGCAAGATCTTATACTAACAAGTAATTATAATTTAATAATACAATAAATTGTAATCTTAATAATATATTATAAATACATAAATCTTAAAATAGTAACTCTTAATATAATAATCTTATTTTCGATTTCTTAACAATTTGATTCAATTTTAAATATTAAAATTCAATTTTAATTTAAGTCGAATCGAATCGATTTCAATAGTTAGAACTAAAACTTAATCCAACAATTAATCTAATTTTCTTTATATTGTAATACAAATTTTTATTTACAATATCTTAAAGTATATTTATATATTCTTTATTATTAATATCTTATTTAATTTATTCTTTAATAATTATATTAAGCAACTTAAAAAATCTAATATTTAATTTAATATATTTTAAAGTTTAATCTACTTAAGTAAGAACTTCTACTTTGCGAAACAAGTCGAGTTAGATTAGATTTCGAGCTCTAAAACTTAAGTAAAAACAAATTAAGTTTCATTCGAGTTAATTCGAGTTATTCTTCGAATTAAATTCAGTATTTATTGAGTTATACTTAAACTCAATAACGCATTAAAAGTTTTTTCGCTAATCTCTAGTAATAACGCAAGCGAGTTTAAACTATTAGATTTTATAGTAATCTTTTTAGTTATTTTTTTTCTAAACTTTAAATATATAATGCAAAAAACATATATTAAAGACATTCTATTATTGTAAGAAATATAATGTCAATTAGATTATATTTTATAATCTAGATTCTAGTAGCTTAGTAATAAACGTTTTTGATATAAGCAAATTCTTATATTAGTTTTAGTGTTAATTGCTAGTCTTCGATTAATAGCTTACTATAAATAATATATAATATTATTTTGTTATAAAAGACTCGCAAATTCGAATCTGGTTTAAAATATTACTTTTTTTACTTTTAATCTTAACAAACAAGTTAAAAACAATTAAACTAATTAAAAAATTTGTTTTAGATAAGTTTTAAACGTTTGTTACAATCGCTTTAATTACTAAGCTATCAAAAGAATTTACAAAAAAAAATATTTTATATATTTTTTTTTTTGCATTTTAAATCTTCTTCTTTTTCTATATAACAATAAATAGATTACTATTATTATTAAAGAGAAAACTGTACACTTTGCAAAAGTATGTGTTTATAACAATAAAAGATTAAATTATTAAACAATATAGTAGTTCAACAACAAAACGACAATAATATTAGATACTAGCAAAAGTTGTAATTACTTTACACACTTAGTATTATTTGTTTATTCAATAAATTTAGTCGATTATTAACGTTTATATATAAGAGAAAGCGTATTAAAATTAATCTTTAATAAATCTTGTTTCTTACAAATTAGTATAGCAAACGCATAAAAAAAATTTAAGAAGTGTCTAATATTAATATATATAAATGTTATTTTATAATTTAGTAATTTATTAAATTTGTTAAAACAATAAAATTGTTAAAGTAGCAATTATAATTTTCTTTAATATCTAGTAACAATATTACGTTATTAATAAAAATAAATATACGATAAAATCTTGTTTTGCAAATTAAAATTTATTGCGCAAAACAAAATAAATTAAAGAAAATATTAAACTACAATAACTTAATTTGCTTCGAATTTATTTCGATTTAAAGCAAATTTTGCGCAATTTAATTTAAGTTTTTGCGAGTTGTATTTAAATTTAATAGTGCATTAATTAAGAAATTAATTTTTGAAAGTTAACTCTAAATAATAAGTTAAGCAAGTTAAGTATATCTAGATTTCTAGCAATCTTTTTATTTATTATTTTATTTATAATTCTAAGATATATATACAATAAGTATAAATAAATTTCGATTTAATAATTTAATAAAATGTATAAGTTTATATTTATGCGTCTTTTTAAACTTTGAAATTGTTTTAGACTTTTAAGATATTTTGAAAATTTACAGTTTCAAAACTAATAATTTAACCCTTTTAATTTTTTTTTTTTGTTTTCAATCTAATAAATAAGTCGAACGTACTTAAAACTATCAAAAGAATTGTCTTAAAAAAATCTCGAATTCTTAATTTTTAATAATTAACAATTTTGCGATATTATTTATAACATGTTTAATCTTCGATTAAGTTAACGTTAAAATTAATATTACAAAAAATTAATTGTAGTATTCTAATTATTAAGTTATTAAAACTAATATATAAATATATATGTTATAACTAAACTATAAAGATTTTATAGATATTACAATAATAATTTTATTAATACTTGTTTTAATCTTTATTTCTAGTAATTTTTCTATTTATTACTTTCAGGAATTACAAATGCAAGACAAAGAAATTGTGCTTAAACTATATTTTATTATTATATATAACTCTATTTCTTAATTATCTTTTGCTTTATTATTAAGATTTTAATAACTTAATAAATAAAAATTTGTTCAAATTTTTTATTTTGTATTCTTATTTTAACAAATAAAATAAAGACAATATTGTAAAAAAAAATTAAAATAAAAAAATTTAAATCTTCAATCTTTGCTAATAATAAAAGAACTCGAAAATATTATTTATAACGCACTTAATTTTCGATTAAATTAACCTCAAAATTAACATTTTTAACTTCTTATTAACAATGTTTTGATTGTTAAGTTAATAAGATTATTTTATAAATGCAAATATTAAAGGAAGAATATAATAAATTCATTAAACTTAAAATTGTATTTTAATCAAATTGTATTTTTTTCTTTATTTGTAGCAATATTTCTTTGTATTTCTTTTTTATACTACAAATATAATACAAAGAAATTTTATTTAAAATACATTTTATTATTATATATATTCTTAATTTTTAATTTTGCGAAAAAGCGTTAATTGCGAACAAAATGTGTAAAAAATATACTACAATATTTTAACATAAAGTATTGATAGATCAATTATTTGAAACCGAATTTTTACTTATAAATTATAAAATTACTAACTATATTGGGTTAAAGTTTGGCCTAATTAGATATAACTTTCGGATCGGGTTTTCGATTTTGAGAAAAAATCGATCCGAACAGTTAGTCTACGTATTGATAAATTTCTCAATTATTTATATATCAATTAAAGCAAAAATAAAAAATGCGAAAGAATTTTTGTTATAAATGCAAGTGTTTAAATTAGTTTGCTAAAAAATTTATCGAAAAATCTATAAAATTCGAAAGAAAACTCTAGAGTTGCGTCAATTGTAATCAAAAATTTAGAAAGATAATAATATTGTTATTTTAGATATTTGAGTTATTTTATTTAATTAAAAGATAGAGTGCAAGAATTTGCAATATACTTAAGACAACATTTGCGCTATTTAAGATGCGAAAAAAAATAACAAAAAAAAGTTCTAGATTTGCGTTAACTGTAATCAAGAATTTAGAAAAATAATAATATTGTTATTTTAAATATATAGACTAGTTTATTTAATTAAGAGATAGAATGCAAGAGTTTGCAAAATATTTAAGACAACAATTGCGTTACTTAAGATGTAAAGAAAGATAATAAGAAAAGAAAGTCTCAAATTTGCGTTAATTATACGTCTAGGGCTTTCTACTAATTAAAACAACAGTTGTACAACAGTTGTACATCGATTGAAGATTAGAAATCTGGATATTTTATAGTTGTTCAACGGTTTCACATTAGAAATTTAGATAACTATAGTTAAACAACGGTTGAACAACGGTTGAACGATAGTTGTTCAACAGATAGATACCTATAGATGCTAGTTTTTATATTAATTTTTTTTTTAAAAAATTAAAGAGTAAAAAATCGGTTTTTCTACGGTTGAACAACGGTTGAACAACGGTTGAAGAACGGTTGTTCAACGGATAGATACCTATAGATGCTAATTTTGATATACAAAATTTAAAAAAAATTAAATTTATTTTCTAAATCTCGAAGCTAGCTCAATCGAGATTTTAAGTCTTAACATATCGAGTAGTAAAATATCTAAATCGTTGATTCGTCAATACGTAAAGTCGTCAAGACGTTTTTCTATTAGTTCTGTTAATAGTTTAGAGTTTAAACTTAAATTTAAAGTTTTAATTTATCTCGAGAAGTCTTTATTTTGATTACTATCAACATTATCAAGTTATAAATAGAAAAATCACGTCA
>JAABUS010000329.1_pt1 | contig 122067 bp, 113 predicted proteins | sample 5560161 | NCBI WGS metagenome assembly JAABUS01 (sample SAMN10711885, study PRJNA513376) | rock metagenome | isolation source: Antarctica rocks | place: Antarctica: Victoria Land, Trio Nunatak nord | collected 2016-01-04
TAGAAAGATCAGTAGAAAGCTCGATTGATAGCTTAGTAAAAAGATCAGTAGAAAGCTCGATCAATAGCTCAGTAGAAAGATCAGTAGAAAGATCAGTAGAAAGCTCGATCGATAGCTCAGTAGAAAGATCAGTAGAAAGATCAGTAGAAAGCTCGATCGATAGCTCAGTAGAAAGCTCAGTAGAAAGTATTGTTTGAAGCACTGTTTGACGCGTGTTATGCGTTCGTTCAACGCGTATTTTCAAGCATGTAGAAAATTTGATAAAGTGTTTGATCGAAAGTTTGATATTGAGTCATGAAGAGTGCGTTCTATTGAGCTAATTAGCATTATTTCGTACGAAATAGAAAGTAGAAACTACGAAAGAAAGAAGTGAGAAGAAGTAAAAATTCTGAATTTTCTGAATTTTCTAGCGTCGACCTTCGACTGAGAGCGAAGATTACTAATCACAAGAGTAACAGTACTGTTCTCAAGTCATGTAAAAAGCATTGTTTGAAACACTGTTTAACTCGTATTATGCGTTCATAATTTGAAGCATGTAGAGCGTTTGATAAAGCGTTTGATAGAAGATTTGATAGAGAATTTGATAGAAAATTCGGTAGGGAATTTAAGTAAGCGAGTAGGTAAGTGAGTAGATGAGCGAGTAGATGAGTGAGTAGATGAGTGAGTAGATGAGTGAGTAAATGAGCAAGTAGATGAGTGAGTAAATGAGCGAGTAGATGAGCGAGTAGATAAGCGAGTAGATAAGCGAGTAGGTAAGCGAGTAGATGAGCGAGTAGATGAGTAAGTAAATGAGCGAGTAGATGAGCGAGTAGAGTGAAGAGTAGTACTAAATTAGCTAAATCAGCTTGTAGCTGATCTATGTAGCATGTAAGCTAATCAACGATGCAAACTCAGCTGACAGCTAGCTTGTAGCAAACGTTTCATCTAGTAGCTAGCATATGCGTCTCGAGCGCATTAGTATTGAATGAACTCTGCTCACTAGCTCACAAGCTATCTAAGCTCTTTGTTGAAACGTTGATGTTGAATGTTGCAATTTGCAATAGTAGCACAGCTTTCACTTGTTGCAGATTTTCTTGACTTCAGAAATGATCAAAGTCTTATCTTGAACGATGATAATAACAAAGTTTAAATTTATTAACTCATCAAGAAATGAGAAAGAAAGAGACAAAGATACTGTTGAAACAACAGTCACAGAAATGATGATTTTTGAACTCAAAGAATTATTAGTTGATGCAAAGATATTCTTGACTTTAATGAACAAGACAATAATGAAGATGAAGTGAGACTAATGATGTTTAAGTTGCTGAAACTCTTCATTGATGTCAAAGAATGCTTAAATTCATTAATGAAAAATGAATGATTGAGTTTCATCGAGATTTTGTCAGAAAAAAGCAACGAATGAAGTGAAATAATTGACATTGCGCTTCAGACAGTTAATCAATAAGAAATCTTTCATCAAAGAACATTCTTTCTTTTGATAAAAGAGATTGTAGTAGTTGACAAAGCTATTCATGTCTTACTTCAGAATTTTGCAAAAATATAAATGAGCATCTTCTGTCTTGAAAGAGTTGTTACAGCAATGATGTAACTTGTGTCATCAATCTGCAAAGATGAAAATGATATAAAGATCATTGACTCAATATTGACTCATTAAATTGTGAGTCTTCTTATTTATGATGAGTCGTGACTCAACATAGATGATCTTAGCTCGATGAGAGAAATAATGATCATCATTCACATTCATGCGCTGTATCAGACTCTGCTTTCATGCATTCAATTGATCTTTGTTCTTCTCATACTTAAGTATGTCAAAAAGCTTCTTGAATTTAGAAGTGATGATGACAGCAACAAAGTTTGCAGAAGAATGAATGATGAGAAAAGATTGTTTATTCAAGATTTGTGTGATGATCTGAACTATCATCACAAGAGATTGAGAATTCAATTTTATATAAACTGAAGAATTGAAAATGATGAATGAGAACAAAGTAATAATATTATGTTATCGAACTTGATTTTGAAGCTTTTGCATTGCACAAAAGATCTCAACTGAATTTTCAATCATACTTTAAGTGAACTGTTCAACAGCACACTCATTGTTGATTGAAAAATTGTGAAGCGACTTCATTTGAGCGAAAGAGTAACTAGATGAGATTTCAATGTATGAAAATGTTGCAGAAAGTGTAAATCTTTTGTAATGTTAAAGACTAAACTAGACTAGAGATTTTATTAATATAGAGAATTGATTATTATATTACTTAAACTAGATACAGAACAATACATCAGATAATGTACAAGATGAAAGACAAAGAGTGAAAGAAAAGAATGAAAACTCAACTTTTATATACATAAATTGAGCAGAATCAAGACTAGACAATAGTTTTATTAACTTAAGATTGTAGAACGACTGAGATAATTAAAACAGAATTGCTGAAACTAAATTAAGATGATGATGACTAAATTGATGACTTGATTCAATGAATTAAGATTATTTAAAATATTAATGATTTATGTTTTAAATTAAATTAATGATCTGACATCATGATAACAATGTTACGAGTGTGTCGAGATTGAATAGAGTTTTCTAGCCAACAAGCTCTAGGAGTTTTGGCTCATGTTGAATCTCTAGCCTCAACACTCTATTCTAGCGCTTTCGATACTCGAGCAAATCTGCTTCGCTCTCTTTGTTTTGCCCTACTATAGATACAGCTCGAAACTCTCTTTGATTTCTTCTGTATTCTTAATATTCTAGTTATAGCTACCTCTATTGATCAAACATTCTATTCAGCTACGCACTATCTCGCTGCAGTGTGGTTAGATTCTAGGCACGATCTCAACAAACAAAGCTATTCATATCTTGCTTCAAAGTTTCATGAAAATATAAATGAGCATTTTTTGTCTTGAAAGAATTGTCATAGCAATGACGTAATTTATGTCATCAATTTGCAAAGATGAAAATGATACAAAGATCATTGACTTGATATTGATTCATTAGATTGTAAATCTTCTTATCTATGATAAGTCGTAACTCAACATAAATGATCTTAGCTTGATGAAAGAAATAATTATCATCATTTATGTTCATGCGCTGTATTAAACTCTGCTTTCATGTATTCAATCAATCTTTGTTCTTCTCATATTTAAATATGTCAAGAAGCTTCTTGAATCTAGAAGTAATGATGACAGTGACAGAGTTTGCAGAGAAATAAACAATAAAGAAAGATTGATTGTTCAAGATTTGTGCAATAATCTGAGTTATCATTACAAGAGATTGAAAATTCAATTTTATATAAATTGAAGAACTGAAAATAATGAATAAAAATGAAGTGATAACATCATGTTGTTGAACTTGATTTTGAAGTTCTTGCATTGCATAAAAGATCTTAACTGAATTTTCAATCATACTTTGAGTGAACTGTTTGACAGCATGCTCATCATCAATCAAAAGATTGTAAGATAACTTCATTTGAGTGAAAGAATAACTAGATGAGATTTCAATGTATGAAAACGTTGCAGAAAGTGTAAATCTTTTGTAATGTCAAAGACTAGACTGAACTAGAGATTTTATCAATATAAAGAATTGATTTTTTTTTTGATTCTTACTCAATTTAACACTCATTATGAATCTATGCAAAATTCTATATATTGTAGCGAGTGTTGCATTAACGTAGCACTCTTTTCATATCTACTATTGCTTTTTCTGCGCTCTGTACTGTAACTGTTCTCAATGCAAGAACTTTATAAACTTATTTCTTCTTTACTTTTTCTTTCTTTCATTTAATTCTTTGATGACATCACAGTTTGAAATTGATTCAATATGCTTGTCAAAAGTATCATTTAGATAATTGCTGTCATCGCACTTCTAATTTCTAGAAGCTTTCTTAAGTTCATGATGTTTTCTTCATGTTGCATCATCTTTTATTTTGTTTTTCATTTGAAACATGTTAATAAAATGTGCTTGATCGACATTTAATCTTTATCATACTCACACATCATCATAACAACTTTGAATACTCGTCTTTCATGTAGAAATTGATTGAAGTTAATTTTCTCGATGCATAACTGCATCAATAATGCGCTGTGAGACTTTGCATGATTCTTGTGCAGTCACAGATGTCAATGTGTCATCTTTGATGTCAAATATTGAAAATGAGCTGCGTTGAATCTCTCTTTTCAAATCATTCTTCATGTTTATTTGATCTGTTTCTGTATGAGCATCAATCTTGTCATCACTTCAATGCATTAATGCTCAGTCAACAATAGAAACAAATTATATGCATTATCAGTCATCTTGTTCATTGCTTCATTTTCAAGTACTTCTGCATGTTTTACTACTTAATGTAGCTTCAGCATGATTTCTTAAAATTGAATGCTTTCATGCACAGTCTGAATTCATTGCAGACGTGTCTGATCTTTTGTTGATATCATAACTTTCATTGTTTTCAGAAAAGTCTGACTATCATTGTATACTTTGTATATCTTTTCATGACACTCTTGATTTGCTGTTGCTACGTCTGCAAAATGTTTTGCTCTTGCGACTAACTCTTTCAGCTCATCATGATGAGTGATGATTAAAGTCAATTTTCTCAGTCTCTTATTTAGCTCTCAGTTCATTCTCATTGTAATCGCTGTAACATCATTTTTGCTGTCACTATCATTTGAGTAAACTCTTTACTTTGATGTAAACATGTTGAGATTGTATTATCTTATTGACATTTTCTTGTTTGCAACTATAACTATCTTCAATAATTCTGATTAAAGAATCATTATGTAAAGATGATTTCAATTCATCTTCATCTGCTCAAGTGTTTCTTTCATTCACTTTTGCTTCAGCTGTAAAGATGTTTTACACAGCTTTGATTTTCAATCTTTTTTGAATATCAAGTTGTTACAAATTTAATGCATTGTCATCTTGATAACTTCATCTGATTTTCAAGAGTTCATGTTTATTATCAATCTTTGTATCAGCTTTCATAAGTGAATATTTATCAACGTCATGTTTATTTTCATCTGTAGAATCACTGTTAATGTTGCTCAATAAACATTGATGATCTGTTACAATGTTCTTTCTTGCATTGATTTCAGCTTAATGCTCAGACTCTTTCAATGATCTTTCACTCTCTGTAATGTATATCATATGATGACTTTATGACTAAGCAGAAAGTGCATCATTACAAAGTATATTTACTTACTTGTTGTCATTGATGAGTCTTAAGTGAACTCAATGATTGTCTGCATGATCTTTTGTTTAATCACTAGTTTTGCTTTGACATAATGCATGTAAATTGCTCATCTCAGCTTAAAGTTCAGTTAAACTCTCAAGATTCTGATATCTGATTTCAAGTCAATCTGATGTTTTATCAGCTTTACATCAACTTTCATATTGAATCATTTAGAAGTTTTCATAAAGTGAATCAACTTATGCTTTGTCATTAAGAATTTGATGTCATACATTTTTGATCATTGTTTGCATCTATCATAAATTTCATTAAGAACTCTGCAGTTGCATTTTATAAACTCTTTATATATCAAGATATTGATGTCATTCACAAAGTCTGTAAAGTTAGTTCTCAGCTTGATATCATTACATGCTTTTAACAAATTCACATTGTAAAACAAATATAATATTGATGATAGCAAAGAATCTTATGATATATCAACATTCATGCTGTGTTTCATCATCATGTAATCATCAATTGTGATCGTGATGCATTGATCTTTCAGAAAGTTCTTCACAAACTTAAGAAGCAGTTTAAAAACTTTTCTCTTCTTCATGTCATGTAAAAGTCTGTTGTGCATCATATTGTTAAATGCACTCTTCTTATTCAGACTCAGTAGTGAGATTACTCTTCTTCTTATGTCACTTCACACAGTATGTATCTTTTCTATAATTAGTTGCAAAGTCGTATTTATTGATCTATGCTTGCAAGCTCTCATCTGAATGTTCAATATTAAGTTGCAAGCTTTTATGATATTTTGCAAACATTCAAATACAATGAACTTCAGTACTTTGCTTAATGTGTTAAGTAGCATAATTGATTTATATATCTTTGCATTAAAGTAATCTTTCTTGTTTGACTTTTGCATCACTATTGTGACTATGCTTTTAAACTGAGTTGACTGTATTCTCTTTTATAAACATTTTTCAAAAAGAAAGCATATTTGTTTTGATGCATCATTGATGAGTCTGCGCATTATTCTATTTATATATCTTGTGTATTTCAACGTTTTGTCAGATGTCGCTTTGTAGATGATTCTTTTAATTTTACAATGCATCAACGAAGCATCATTTTCAATTAAGAATGAGTACTTGAAGTCTATTATGTTCAGCATGAGAATCTTTGAAGATGATAAAAAGTGAGTCTGAAACATCATCTTCACTTTATTCTGTGCTATTATGATGATGTCAGAGCACTCTGACTTGATCAGAAGAAAAATTGTTGCTTAAGTCAATATGTTTGCAATTGCATTTCTTATTCATTTTGCAATTTTGAACAGTTCTTTCAAGAATTGTTCAACGTTCTGCATGATTTCTTGATATTCACTACATTTCTGTTTTCTGATGATTTTGCTCTTCTTGTCACATGCTCAAATGTACTCTGTTCAATCATTGATGATTCAACAGCTTTTTCTCATTTATTACATGCTTTTGATGATCTTCATACACTTCTTCGTTTATTCTACTTTGATCATTTCATGTGATCTCGCTCAGAAAGTGAAAATCTTGATGATTTCTTCAATGCATTCAGCAGTTGCTTGATGTACTCATTTATGCATTAATGTTTCATCTCATGATTCAACAGTGATTTCAACATTTATTCTTTCAAAGTATTAATAAATTTCTCTTCATTCATTATCTTTCAATTGCGACGCGATTTTCGCGCTGACTTTTTGTAAACTCTGAAATTTATAATTGTCTGTATTAATAAATGATCTGAGAAGTTTTTCATTTCTTCATTGATTTCACATCATATTAATCAATTCATAATGTCATCTGTCATGAAGATTAAATCTATTGTCATTTGAGAATCTTGATAATTTCTCATAATTGTGTCTCAAGATAATGCTAGTGATGCATTAATGTTTATGATCATTTTAATTAACTTATTTGACAATAAATGTTGTTTTGAATAGAATGATTCTTCTCATGTGAAGTGATGCAAATTGAAGTCTTTTACAAGAATGCTTTCTTTTGACATGTGCAATATCTTTTTGATGTTTGAAAGATTTTCTTTTTCATGAATAATTTCATGATCTTTGAGTGATAAATTGTATACTTCATGAATATGTATAACTTTCTGAGTCATCTGTGCATCATTTGTTAATGTGTATAACGTAATTGTGTTTATGTCTTTGAAGTGTCATGTTGAATATCAGATGTTGCTGTCAATTCTCTTATTTATGTAAAAACAGATTTTATCTTCATTATTCTTCAGCATGAAGTTGATAATTGCTGAGCAGTATGCTCTGAAAATATCATCAAATCATCAAAGTTTTTGAAGAATCAGAATATCATAGTTTTTTATCTTTTTCTTATATAGTAGCATTATTATCATCTTGTTTCTGAACTTGTAAACGTTGTACTGTAGTATTCAAAGCTTCTTTTGCTGAAACATTAAAGTTCACATTTCAAACTGTTTTGTATTCTCTTAAGTGTTTGCAAAGCATTTGCTTCACTTATAAGATTTTTAACAGAAGATGACATTGACAATGACGTTAACATTAACTTTAATTCATTTGATCTTGACTTCTTGATCAAGTGATTCATTATAATGTTTTCTGATGTGACAACTGTGCTGAGCAAATAACTTTCATTCATTGAGCATCTTTGCTTTCTCTTCAAGTTGTTGTTCATCAGTAATTTCAGATTGATAAATGTTTTTATGAATATCTTTGATGTTGCTGTCTTGAGTTCTTTCTGTTTTCATATGACATGATATAAAGATTTGTGCTTTGTGACTCTCTTTATTCTTTCTTTTTCAGCTTGTCATTTATGACATTGAGAATTAAAAACTCTGTGTATGTCTTAACATGCTTCACATTTTCATATGTTTTAAGTTTGTTTGTAAAAACAGTGCTTCAAGCAATGATTCAGCATGCAGTAAATGCATTTTTGTTTGTTTTTGCACTCATACATCTTGTGATCATATTCTTGATACTTTAGACGCTGATGCACTTTGCAGCTCAAGTCGTAGAACTGTATGATCTTTATGTCAATTTCATGATATACTTTCTCATTGATCAGCTTGTTCATCATCTCAGCGCTGACTATGCATATCATCAGTGAAATATATCTCTTCTGCTCATTCTTCTTTGTGAGTCACTCAATCTTCTTGATCATCATTTCTGAATGTATATCTTTGTTGATCTTGATGAGTATCTTCATCTCTTTCTTCTTTATGTTCTTAAACATTTCTTCGATTCTAATCTCATGTATTACTACTTCAAAACTGACTTTATGCAAACATGCATTTAATGATATCTCTTTGATTCAAAAATCGTTTTTCTTCAATGTTTTTTTGCTGCTCTTCATCTTGATTTAAAATATCAGCAGTTTCAATTATCTCTTCATTGTTTCTATATTCTTGTACATCAACAGCATCTTGTCGACATCAATCTCTCTTGCTCATCTCACTATGTTCTTCATTATTATCATCATGATTCTCTTTACTTCTTCTTTCTTTTTGATGAAGATTTTTACTTCAAATTTCTCACAATGATTTTGCACTGACGATGATATATTAACGTTGAACATAAGATAACTCTCAACTGATATCATTGACTTCACGCTCACTTTCTTTGCTCAGCTGTCAACATGTTTTCTCTTCTTCATGAACTCTTTTTCAAGTTTGCTCATTATTTTTTTCAATCTCTTCAGCTGATTCTTCATATGCTGATTGACAGTTAACGCAGCGACGCATTAATGCATCAGCTTTTCTATCATTTCTGTCAAACTTCTCATCTCTTTTCAGAGCATTAGCTCGTTGTTTTTACATTTGTTGAACTCATAAAGTACTTACAGCTTGTGTAATTTTTTCTGTATATCTTTTGTCTTGACTGAATTTTTCTGCAAGATAATGATAATTATCTTTCATTCACTCATTAACATCACATCAACGATGCTTCTCATCTGCTTTTAATGATCAGAATGAAGCGCAAGCATCATGTTAATGATGTGCTTTGTCTTTAAATAGTTTAAGTAATTCATTTTCGTGATTCAATTTATGTTTTATTCATATTTAAACAGCGAATCAATTATTATATTACTTGAACTAAATACAGAACAATACATCAGATAATGTACAAGATGAAAGATAAAAAGTGAAAGAAAAGAATGAAAACTTAACTTCTATATACATGAATTGAGCAGAATCAAGACTAAACAATAGTTTTATAACTTAAAATTGCAAAGATTTGCACACATGACTGAGATGATTAAAACATAATTGCTGAAACTAAATTAAGATGATGATGACTAGATTAATGACTTGATTCATTGAACTGCAAAACAAATTCAATGAATCGAGATTATTTAAAACATTGACAATTTATGTTCTAAATTGAGTTGATGATCTGACATTATGATAACTTGATACAATTAATCTATTCAATCTGTAGAATGATTCAATGTTCATTGCATTTCAAAATCATGTTTCATTGATTTTTTAACTCATTTAACATCTTGATGATCTCATTTAATTAATCAAGAGCTCACTGACGTAGTTGTTCTTTAATCTTAATGTTTCATGAAGTTTTAATGTTCTTAGCTTCAGTTGAGACATTGAAAGATAGTAAAGAAATTCATTTATTTGCAATGCTTTTAAGCAAGTGAGCTGTTCATGATTCAACTGACTTGTTGTCACGTATCATGATGAGAAGATAAAGATAGATAAATTATGATAATAAGAGATTGATGATTTTGATAAATTTAGTGAAAGTAATTCAAAGAATTTCTTACGAATTTTCTGAATAAATAAAGTAGATTATTTTGTATCATTTACATGTTAATAACAGAGTAGTTGATTAGCATTTATTTACTGTTAGAAATCAATTTAAAGCGAGTCATAGAAATGTCATTTAACTAATAAATAAATGCTAAGAAAGAAAAGTATCTACAGAAAAGAACTTGATTCTTATATGTGTATTTCTCAGCTTTGTGCTAAACTTAATTGAGTTAATGTTTTACACATATAACGCAGAATTTCAATGACATCATCTTTAGCTTGAATACTCACTAAACTTAAGTAGAATAAAATCAAGACGAAGACTAGAAAGAATAAATGAAGACTAGAATTGTAACAATTCACTGATCATAACATGTATGAAAAGTCATTTTTCATTCATCGTTCTTGCGAATTTGAATGCAATAATAAACATTGTAAATATTAATTTTGATAAAGTATTTTGCATGAGCAAAGTGATTCAATGTTTCAGACAGTAGAAACAATGAGTAATTGTTTTTTACTGTTATTTCATTAAGATCATAATAGTTCATGAATAAATGAAGACTTTCGTTCAACTTCTTTACAAACAACACAGATGCTTTTGCAAAATTACTTAATGAACAAATTCATTTTTTTTCTAGCACACTATCTAGATAGTTTCATATCACAGCAAGCTTATTTCATGTCATTTTATAAATAAATTTGATGCAAAACATTTTGCTTTTCATTAAATCAATGAAATGTTTCATCTGATCATGCATGTTTAAACTATCAGAAAGAATCTCAGAAAATACTTTCTTGAAATCTTGAATAGCAAAGAATATCTTTGATTCTTTCATTTAAAGCGCATTGCATCTTGCAATTTAATGATTTGCATTTTGCAATAAGTTATTTGTAGATAGCAGTTGATAAAACAGAGTTACATAAGTCTCTTCTTTTTTCTTAGCTGTAAACATTATCAGCTTGATAAATTTTAATGTTTTACACAGATTAACTTGTATTTGCTTTGCATGCTGAGTGCTGTTTTCTCAATACAATTAATGATGCTTACATTAACAAATATTTGAGTTAATTTCATTTAATTATGAATAATCAAGAATCATATTATATTTTTGCATATTTACAGCATGAAATTCAATGTTTCAGCTTTTGCAAATCTTCTTATGATTAATCAACTTGATATTGATTTGATGTGTATCATAGTAGAAAATTCAATAATCATTGATCATTTAAATCTGTTTCAATATTGCATGATTCTTTAATTACTTATGCTTTTTTACTCATGATTATGATATAAAGTTTTGCTCAATCTTAAAGTCAATAAAACAATAAGCTTCATGCATTCTTTTAAAGACATTTGTCAATATTGATATCATCAATGCATGTAATAATCATCTTTTCATAATTATATTTAATAATTCAATGATGAATATCAGATTTTCTCTTTTCTTATCTTTTCATCATGATTGCAAATCTTTTATTTGAATGCATAGTTAAAATACATCAAATTATTAATCTTGTGTTTCAACTTTTTGCATGATCAGCACATAAGATTAAAGAGAGCAGCATTTTGCTTAAACTCATTAAACTTGAGTGTTACATTGTCTTTAAACTGCATGCTTGAAGCAAAGAACTTTGAATTTTTTGTTGCAGCAATAAACTTCATTTTTTCATGCAAGAATTGAAAACTCTTTTAAAACATTGCACTTTCACTTTGCTGTGAATGTAACTTTAATAATGCATCAATGTTTTGCAAATGCAAGTCAATGTTTATAAAATGCTTTAACAGATTAATATAATTGATAAAGATGTATGAAATGTGAACAAATTCATTCATGATGATTTTGTTAATCTTCATTTGCAAGTACATCATGCAAGTTTTATTAAATATATGATAGTTCAAATTTGCATACAGTTTGATAAAATATTACTTGAAATTCATGATGCTTTGATTGACTTGCTGCTTTGCAGTTTCAAGTTAATATTTTGTTTGAAAGTTGTGAATTTTCAAATTACTAAGTTTAGCATGTAAGTATTTAATGTAGTACTTTCAATTAAGTATCTCATCATGATTGCATATGCTCATCACATGATCTCATCATTGATTGCAAGACTTCTCTGACAAGTATGATGCAGATCATTACAGTTTCTCTTTTTTTATGATGAAATCAAATAATATTGCAACTATAAAGTCTTTGCAGTCTTGCAGTCAGAACATTAAGAAATCATAGTTCATGATGCTTTGCTTTTTAAGCTCGCAAGATTGATTAGCATGCTTGCATAAATCTGTCGTTGAGTTCAAGTTGTTCAACTCAACTCAGATTGAGTTTCAATGTTGAGTTGAATTGAGAAAAGTCAATTCAACTCAATCGAATTGAGTCAGATTCTCAACTCAACTCAGTCAATTCAATGAGTTGACTTGAACTCAATTGCAAATCTACTTTCTATCAAATTTTCTATCAAAGTGATTAAACTCTCTATCAAACTCTTTATTAAACTTTCTATCATATTTTCTATCATATTTCTCACTATATTTCTCATCATATTCTCTATCATGTTCTCTATCATATTCTCATCATATTTCTCACTATGTTTCTCATTATATTTTCTATCATATTCTCTACTACATTCTCTATCATATTTCCCATCATATTTTCATCATATTTCTCACTATATTCTTTATCATATTTCTCATCAATCTTTGTATCAAATTCTCTACCAAATTGATTGCAAAATTGATTGCAAAAAAAAAATTTGAAAAAAAAGGGAAAAAGTATACTATTTTTAGTACATAGTATACTATATTTAGTAACAAAAATCGAGTTCAAGCAACTCAACTTGATTCTGAATTGAGTCTGAGTTAAGAAATGTCAATTCAATCTCAACTCAAACTCAGACTTGAGTTGAGTTGATCTTTCTCAATTCAACTCAATTTTAACTTGACAACAAATCTATGCTTACATGCATCATTTCAATAGTGATCATCACTATGTTGATATCAATGATCAAAGATTGATCGAGTCTCTCGCTTGAGTTTCAATACGCAAAGTTGCAAGGCAAGCAGTACATTTTACGTCTTCAGATTCTTTAACTGCTTGTGTATTTCACTTACTGATTATCAAGAAATATGATTTGTCTGTTCATTAAATTCTTGCAGCTCAAACTTCTCATTTACATGTTTAAATGCATGATTTTCAAATCTGTTCTGATGAAACGATAAATTCTCAGTGTGAGAGAAATTATCACTTCTTTCGATCGTGCAACTTCTAATGAATCGCTGCGCGTTTGACATCTTTTACTAAGCAGCTTCGTGCGAATGAAGCAATTAGAACTGTGAGACGACGAGATCTCTTTACGTGAAACTGCGTAGTAGAAGATAATAAGATAGCATTTTATTGATGATAGAACTAATTGCTAAGGAATGAAAGCGAGAGCTCGCAGAGTTTTCATCTTCTGCCAAGCCGCTATCTCTATTCACCCGTTAGTCCCTTCGGCCTAACCTCGCGGGCTAGCCTCGCAGGCACGCATCGTTCATAGCCGGTGAGGTGCGTTCTCACACTTGACCTATAAAAAGAAGCAGAGATGTAATTCTGAAAACTCTCGAACATCAACATTCTTAGGAAAGATATGACGCTTTCGCGATCAGGCAGTTATCGAGCCTGACTAATCGATGGTAACTCAAGAAGCTTGGTAAAGGCAGTGAAAGCGTTCTTTGTTTTGAATCCAGTCGAAGCCACCACTGAAAAAGGCGACTTCGAATGGGACTGTCAACTTAGCTTTTGCTCTTTGGGTACGTTCAATATCTCTCCCCAAATTCAAACATTTACTTGGGAAATTTGGTCCTTTGATTTGGCCAACTGTTTCTTTGTTCAGTATGCAAAGGTTGCCAGGCTCATTGCATAAATTCAACAGTGTCGACTAACAATCACGGCATCGTCTGGTGTTGGATGTGATTATTCACATCAACTACCTCTCTGATCATACTAAACCCACCCGGACCTTTCAAATCCAAACCTCTGCTAGAATGACTCGCCCCAAAGACAGCTCCACAGAGAGGTTTGCACAGTAAGTCACCCAGCCACAAGACTATCAAGTATGACATCAACTGACCAGAACCAAAGTCTGTTCAACAACCACCAATTCTCAGATGTCTCCCTCTTTCTCGGCCCATCCGAGATCCCAATCCTCGCTCACCGCATGATCTTAGGTGTTCGAAGCCCCTACTTCGCCACCGCTCTTACAGGCGACTTCAAAGAATCTGTGGAGCAAACGTTCCGCTTCAAGCAATACAGCGCGCATGCTCTTTGGAGAGTCTTCCATTACATGTACGCTAACATTTACACCGAAGAGGCTGCTGAGGCCCTGAGTGCTGAAGGTAAGCCCATTCTGAAATCTCGTTTTAGACATCTAGACTGAAAAGAACTCATAAAAGGAACAGGCGATGATCTCGAACTGCTGAAACACCCGCGCGTGTTCGCAATAGCAGACATGTTCCAAATGAACGACTTGAAAACCCTCGCTCGTGAGAAATTTGAGAAACAGTTGCAGCAGCACTGGATCAGCGATACTTTTACCGATTGCATCCGGGAGGTGTATGAGACTACGCAACAGACTGACACGGCTATGAGGAGGGCGGCGGTGAAGATAGCAAGCATACACATAGAGGAGCTGTATTCGCAGAAATGCTTTCAGGCGTTACTGAGGGAGGTTGGTGATTTTGCGGCGGATATGGTTGGGGCGATTTCTACTGGGGGGAAGAACTATTAGCTCTGCCAGGGTTTTTGGAATCATGAAAAGCTCGAAAAATGAAGGACAGGATTTCTTTGACCTAGGTCATTGGGGCATAGCAGGGCACTTAGGAAGCGAGAAATCTGCATTTGAAAGACTCCATGAGATGAATGCGTTGCTTTTCTACCTATTGGAACCCTTGCTCTGTGAGTTACCCTACGTCATAACGCTGTACATACGAACCCCATCATCTCATCCCAGTCCAAGTAAGATCCTCCCTCCTGGGCGGTCCCGGCTCCGGAACCCTTTCCACCTTCAATCCAGCTTCGCTACTCCCGTCACCCCCACGCTCACTTCTGCCATTGCCCTCGTTCTCGATCTTCGCAGCAACCCCTCTTATCGCTGCTTCCAGGTCCTGCTCCCTCCTCTTCGCCTCCTTCTCCGCTCTCTTCTGCGAGTAGTAAGACGCCGCCGCATACTCTGTCCCGACGAGACCACCAACAGAGCCTATCATGCTAGCCGTATCCACAAGATTCAGGTTGTCCGCAAGCTCGGTTTCGGTGATGGCGGCGGTATCTTTGGAAGCTCTGGTGACACGAGAATCCGATAACGGAACTTCATCGGCGTGGAAGTTGGATGTGGTGAGTAGTGCGCGTCTGTGGAGGCGCTTGGTCGAGATTTCGATTAGAGGGGGTGGTTGGGGTTGCGCGAGGAAGGCGGGAGGGGAGATGGAGGTCATTGGCTGCTCGGAAGTAGGAGGAAGGGGAGACGGAGAGCTCGGTGGAGGGGAGAAGTCCCGGTAGCGGATCTTTTCTGTGACTGATGGGAACTCTTCTTCTTCTTCTTCGAGTAGGGTGTAGGAATCTGTGGAGGTGGAGCAGAGACAGGTGCTGGAGAGGAAAGATTGCCATAGCGAATAGGTGCGACTCGAGTGAGCCATTGCTGGTAGAAAGCGTGGAATTGGAAATTGAGTAGAGAGTAGGTACTGGATGGATATATCTAGAAGCTGGAGGAAGAGAGATATCGTATCTATGGATAAAAAGCATACACTGTCGTGCTCTTGTTTATCACCTTGTCAGCTTCGACAAGAGCTTCGCCCTGGGCTGTGTTTCATGGCTGCGGCACATGATAGACGCTAAGCTGTTTGGGGCCGGACAAGATGCATTGAGGATGCATCTCAAACATTACTTCTTGGGCTGCAATTATTGCCTGCCAGTCAGTTCAGGATTCTCCTCACCGCAATGCCTTCAATGCTCACAAAGGCTATCACTTCCACTAGACCTGCATCTCACTACATGGGTGTATTTCAAAACCCGCTCTTTTCATATAATCTCTTGCCTTCCGTTCTTCCTCACTTGTTGAAGTGTAAATCTGACGATTGCATAAAGGTGTGTATTCTACAGTAGGTTGAAGCTACACCCGATTTGAACCCCATCGAAGCCGTATGGAACATCATGAAGGACTGGATACAGGAGCATTATGGCGATCAGAACAAGTTCTCCTACAATACTCTAAGAAAAGCAGTGAGGGAAGCCTGCGATGCTGTCACACCCGAGCAATTAGAGGAGCTTATTGATTCGATGCATGATCGGTGCGAGGCCGTTATTGCAGCAGAGGGGAAACATCACATACTAGGCTGTAGATATTCTGCGTATAAATTATTCTGCATTTGGTTAGAAACGAGCCTAATGCAACCAAAATTCAGCGGCGCGCTAGCAAACAATACCCCTGAGATATAGTAGTGCCTTCAAACCCAGAAATTTGCCCTCCATGTGGAATACCCTTTTCCAAACGGTTGTGCCCCAATGTCTACTTTTTCAGGGAGCATGGTGGAGAGAGAAGGGTCTCCCAGTTACATATGAACTCCGTCAAGCGACCAGGTCAGTTGTTTCGAGCTCTTGATCTCATGAGCGCGGCCGCAGAGCTCTTGTGCATCCCAATTTGCCCAGACGACTTTACCATCGAGGAAGGCAGCCTCGGACGACGCAAGCCAGACATAAAATTGTCCCGGAAGCTCAGCTACAGACCAGGACCAGGATTATTAGTGAGACGTATGATTTTTCTTTCTTTCATCAAGATTGATGAGGAACGTTTCAAAAACAGGAAGGAATGAGTGAGAAGAGAAGGATAACCAAAAAAGCAACCAAAAAAAAGGGAAGACTCACCCGAATCCGTCGCCTCTTTCTGATGCCCGTTCAAATCCGTGGGCACCCAACCGGGGTGAACGCTCACCACGCGCAAGTGCGTGTTCTCTTTGGCAATTTGATCCCACATCTTCAATGCGGCGGCTTTCGCGACAGGGTAGGCGCCCACATTGGCCCATGGCGCGATATGCGCCAAGGCGGTTGTCGAGTTGAGGACGACTGATCTCCCCGGGGAGGCGTGGGGCAAAAAGGCCTGAAAAGCGTGCAGACCCGTGACGACGTTGAGTTCGAAGGCCTGTCTGAAGGTCTGGGCGCTGTAGGTCGCCATGGGTCCGACCTCGACAGAGGCTCCCGCGTTGGACACGAATACGTCGATCTTGCCGACTTTCGCCGCGATGGCATCGAACGCCTTGGTAGTCTGTCCCTTGTCGACCAAATCAGCTACCATATGGAAGACTGTGGTGATCATGTCCGAGGACGATGCTGCTGCTGCTGCTGCCTCGGAGATCGCAGATACACCGGCCGCGAGCTTGTCGGCGCGTCGTCCGATAATGGCGATCGAATTAGCCCCGGCTTTTGCGAAGGCAACACCGATGGCGTTGCCGATCCCTGTCCCGCCTCCCGTGATGACGATGTTTTTCCCCTTGGCGGAGAGCTCTGGCCTGGTCGGCGAGATAAACGGGTAAGGCTGGGAGTGCCATGCCTTGGTGAAGGAGACTGGGACAATCTCTTGACCTGGATCTGCCATTGTGGTCGCCTTTAATTCTTGGTTTCGTAGAAGTATGAGAGAGAAGAGAGAGAGTGTGTGTGTATCCGGGGGACAGTTGGTTGCCTGCAAAAAAGTGCTTGACGATTCTGAACTTCTGTCTCTTCTATTTTCTCTTCCTTGGGGGCAATGTTATATATGCCCTATCATTGTCACGGCAACCTCTGGTAAATCTTTAGGGCCCACCCTGATTGAGTAAGCCCATATATTCTATTTCATTTGCGCTAGCGAAACATACTCTTTTAGGCCTAGACTATATGAATGATTTTCTCTTCGGTTGTCACAGAACCTGGACTGGATGCCTGATCATCTTAGCAGAGTACGGAGTAATACGGATGTTCGCAGATAGCGAAACCTACTCTTTTAGGCTTAAACTATATGAATGATTTCTCTCCGGTTGCCACAGAACCTGAACTAGATGCCTTATCATCTTAGCAGAGTACGGAGTAATACGGATATCCGCAGCTAGCGAAACCTACTCTGTTAGGCCTAGACTATATGGATGATTTTCTCTCCAGTTGCCACAGAACCTGAACTACAGTACTGAAACGAGGACGACGTGTCACACGTGCTACTGTTCCTCAAATGAAGCTGCCGCTGAAAGCAAAGCCCCAGTCAAAGAACAGTTTGTCGGTCAATATTAATTTCCGAAATCTTAAATTGTTCGTCAGCATCCTGTATATGCAGATTCTGCCGAGGGAACGAACCTCGAGGATCTAGGCTGATTTGATTTGTTGCATTATCACCCGTCGCAGCCCCACAAACGGAATGTTTCGGAGCCCGTCGTCCAGCAATGAATACGCCGTTTGGCGAGCGGTGGGTAATGTACTGTACTTGGCGACAAGAGCCAAAGGGTGGAGCATGGCAAAGCCGGTGCAGCCAATGAACCTCTTGATCTGCAAGAGGAACAGGGCACAATCGATTACTGCCTGGCAATATACATTGTTGGTTAATGGTGGATGCGGGAACCCAGGGCGTTTCGCGACAGTCAGGATGATTTGAGCCATGGCATAATGGGCCGTGGTCAGAGCCGTCGAAGCATCTTGGTGTATTGCATCTCTCGCGGAGGAGCTAGACTGTATGATCTTACTCGGTGAGAGGACCTTTGCCCGGTGCCAAGCCCAGGCGTTGTCAATACTGGAGCCAATACCTTGTAGATAGGGAATACTATCCTTGGCGATTGACAGGTTCGTCGTGACAATGCCGCCGATGAGAATGAGATCGGCGGTCAGCTGATCAGCCGCCTGCTGCGACTCGCGAAATTGATTCCACAACGTTCTGGTCAAAATATCCATCTGTGGCGCCGCTGCTGGATTGCCGAATGGGGATACGAGGGTCATGAATAACTTGAGAAACCCACGGTCAGCGTTGGATCAAGACAGTGGAAGGAAGAAACACGGACAGTCTGGTTATGAACATGTACAGCAATCTGTCGGAGCAATTGATCTTGCGCAAAATCTGCGGTCGAGGAAGTCAACATTCGCCGAGCAGCGTCCAGGTGGGTGGAGTAGGCTGATGCATTGGTAGCGCACACGGTTTCAAAAATCGAAAGGATAACGGACGTGTATATCAAAGTCCGAGTCGGAGTCTTGGAGACATGCGAGATTGCCCTGGCGTGTTGAGACATGGCTTCTCCGTACATTCGAGTGGCCTCTATCACCACCGATCGGTTCCCGGCCACCATACCACAGTAAGCAGTGGCAGTCGCCTGCAGGGAAAGGTCAAGGACTGGACTTCGCTCGCTGTGAGACAAATTTCCCAATTGAAGCAACCATGTATGTCCTGAAAGTGCTTCGATGGCGGAAGAAGCATAGGAGGTGAATTCCGAAATGAACGCCAAAGACAAGATAGTCCTTGGTGATGGCTGGAGGACGATAGAGGCTCTGGAGGGAGGGCGGCATTGTGACGGTCCTCGATTGCGCTTGTAGCGCGATGCAACATGTTCGGTTTGGTTGATGATGATAGAGCCCTGCACAGGCCCCGAGCATAACCTATTGGTAAGGAGACATTGCCGGCAGGACGGCAGTGTGCCATCGCAGCCTATCCGTCTTTGTCGGCACGCTTGGCACCCACGGCTTCGTCGAGGCATGTCATTCAGTAGGATGGCGACAGGCGAGGTCACCAAATTCGTAGGTGGGAAGTTTTTCTAGACATCGAAGTAAGAGTTTGTCAGCAGGATTGGTGAATGCGGCGGGGCGGTGGACATTGTACGGTGCATGATACTTTAGGTACTTGACAGGATTGACCTCCAATCGATTGGGTTCTCCAGATTGACCAATCAGAGAAAGACTGCTTCAGCACCACACTTATTGACCGATGAAATATCCATGCTCTCTATCGATATCCACAATACATATCCAAGTTACCTGCGGATGATTTGTCCTGATGCTAATGCAAGGCCCCATATGCTCACTATAACAACCGATGCGCGAGGAATTGTAGTCAGAAAACGCTGCCATACGAATACGTCATCACATGGTCAGCAAATGTTACGCGAGGTCCAACCAGGGCTGCAGGGGTTCTTACATAGATACGGTATCCCCCCAGTTTAGAATAACGTGTACAAGATGTGTCTACCCCGAGTCCTGAAAACATGTTCGTGAGCAACCTTACTCACCCCGGAGTAAAGAGTACGCACGAGAATTAGGCGGTTGATACTTTGTCTTTATAGATGCTTGACCCAACTTCTGCCCTTCCTGATCAGTATTTTTCCCGAAATGCATCACAGCGAAGATATATAAGTTCTTCTGTATCATTCGCCTGCCTTGTTAGTGGCACGGTTGAGTCGGAGGACGGGATCAAGCTAGCTTTGCGCGATTTGACTGCCGAGTGCCCAAGTGCTCCTTACCTCATCCTCGACATCTGACATTATAAAGATGAAGTGGCTAGATCTTTCACATGCTTCGTTTCGTATCCTCGTACTTTTTCAAACCATGCTCTTGTTTGGAGATATCTATTGCAAAAGATTTTGGGTTTCACGTCAAATAGAGATTCGTCAGCCTAAATCCGATGTTGATATTCGTTCAACCTGAATTTTCCACAAAAAGTAATTGCTGACCTTTATGTGAGTCTCATAAATCCCCTTCTTCGAATAATACGTTATCTGGCCACCTTATAAACTAGGAAACTCGTTTGCCCCTTCCGCTTCAATGGTCTAGTCCACAACTATTGCGGCACTCGCGCGTGCTTTCTGCATATAGGGACTGCGTACCTATTACCAATCATCAGCCGCTTTAATCATGAGATCCATGTAGCATTACATTTACTCCCCTGGGGATCATACCAAAAAAGACCATTTCAATCAGGAGGTCGGTCAACCGCCACTCGATATACTCAAAACAGCCTTAACTGTTAAACCAGCCAAAGAAGGCCAGAAATAGCACCTTATCATCCTTCCCCTGACCCGCTTCCCAAACCGCTTAATACTCCCGCATTGTCCTGCAAAACCGTTCTGAAAAGTTTAAGTCTGTGTTTATATTTTCAACAGCCAAAGGTATACTTCTTAGGAAAATACATCCAACTCGACTGCACACAGGCCTGAGCTTAGGTCAAAACTATGCCCAGATACTTTGTCTCCTATTACCGTAGCCAAACCGAACATTTAGTACAGGGGCAGAGGAATTGAGTGGTTTATTGCACTTAACGATACCTTTTAACTGTGCAACGCATGACTAGTCATTTCTGAAACCTTACGTCTTGTGCATCTATATATTAGTACTCGTCATTCTGACTCGGCTTGGTCGATTCAAGTTTTGGTATAGCCAGCTTTCGAGACTCTAGCTCTTCAATTGAACGAAAGCGGATTGGTGTTGGCTGACTTGATATAAGCCTTAGAAACATTCTTGTTCCTAGTCTAAAGAGAATATTCTGAACTGAGAGATTGGATATCTATGATGTAGATGCAGTTGCAGATGAAGAAGTAGAGCCACGAGGAAGATAGGCATTGAGACTTTGATATACCCGTACTTAACATGGAAGACATATAAGAGACTGAACCACACCTTCGTTACTGTTCCATATAGGAAGATGCTGTCCTTCAAAGGTCCGACACGATTTTGACGCTCCAAGTATGCTCAAACGCTTGTGCGTTCTCCTGAATGCCTTCCCGGTTGTTCTAATTGAATGGCTAGAGATTGAGGTAAGTTACCTAGGCCTTTCCTTTGCCCTCCGTACGAGCCCCGCTGGATGCCCCATCCTGGAACCAGCTGAGAGCGGCGGTAAAGGACGAGAGCTGGCTTGTTGTCGCTCAAGTTTTAATATGGGTACATTCTGATTAACTTTTGTATAGAAGAGATTCAGCACTTCTCGAGCCTGCAAGCAGTATATTGACTAAGGCAGGTCCGACAACAAGACCTTCAACTTATTCAGTAGAACCATGGTGCCGAACTCCGCATCAAACACCTAGATTCGGAACAAAATGTTAAAGGTATCCAGTTAGTGAGCTAGTAGCTTTGTCTTTAATTGCGTCAACACAGATTTCCATGATACTCTCGTATCTCCACTAGCGTGAAATATGCACGAAGGAATGAAGACCGGAGTTAAAGATGGTATCGCCGCAAATGACCTCATGTTAATAATGTACTCTCTATGCGAATTTGAGTACCTTAGTTAGTACAGCTTTATAAGAGACTGCTCAATCTTCTATCGTTGTATTTATATAAAGAGCAAGTTAGATACAGATTGCTTCCCATAAATTTTCCTTGTAACGAAGAAGAACCAATAGATACACGCGCTACTTCATCACAAATGACTCGGACTTTGCTCACAGGTTAAACTCATATGCTTTGGCCACAATTTTCGTTACGACTAACAACGAAGAACAGGTGGATCGGGATTTATAGCAGCGCATGTCCTCGATGTTCTACTAGAGCGTGGCCACTCTGTAGTGACCAGCGTACGATCCCAGAGCAAAGCGAAGGCCATCAAAGACGCACACCCGGGGGTCGGAAAGGAGAAATTAGACTTTGTTATTGTTGAAGACATCGCACAAGAAGGGGCTTTCGACAAGGCGGTCATTTCCAATCCCCCATTCGATACAGTCATCCATACATCTTCGCCATTCCACTTCAATGTCACAGACACTAAGAAAGACCTGCTCGATCCTGCTATTATCGGTACGACGGGGTTGCTGAAGGCGATTAAGAAAAGCGCTCCCAGTGTCAAGCGAGTAGTATGTTGTCTCCTTCGGGAAGGTCGGTTATGAAATCTAATCGGCCCTGCAGGTAATCACGTCAAGTTTCGCAGCCATCCTTGATCCGAAACAGCCCACCAGGCCCGGATACGTATACAGTGAAAAAGACTGGAACCCCATCACCGAAGAAGAGGCCATCCAGAACCCAGCCAATGGATACCGCGCTAGCAAGACATTTGCCGAAAGAGCTTCATGGGAGTTTGTGGAAAAGGAGAAGCCGAATTTCACAATCGCTACCGTAATCCTCCATCCACTTGAACCAACCACAAAATCTCCAGCTAACTCTTCACACACAGGTGAACCCTCCCCTCGTTCTAGGCCCCATCGTTCACAACCTCCAAACCCTCGACGCCCTCAACACCTCCAACCAGCGTATCAGAGACATCATGACCGGAAAAGCCAAAGAAACCATCCCCGAAACCGGCACCTTCATCTGGGTTGACGTCCGCGATCTCGCCCTCGCCCACGTCAAAGCCGCTGAGCTAGAGGAAGCGGGCGGAAAGAGATTCTTCATCACGGCAGGGTACTTTAGCAATCGCAAGATCGCCACTATTATCCGGAAGAAATTTCCGGAATTGGCGGAGAATGTGCCTGAGTCGGCGAAAGGGGGAGACTATCCGGAAGGAGGTAGGGGTGTTCTGCTGTGCTCTTGAGGGGTTTGATGCTGATTTTCGCTAGGGATCTATAAGTATGATAATTCCCGGTCGATGGAAGTGCTGGGGATCAAGTACCGATCTTTAGAAGAGAGTATCGAGGATACGGTGAAGAGTTTGAAGGCAATAGGAGCGTGAAAACGGTAAGTGTAGAAATAGAATAACATCGTTGGAGATCAAGAAGCCATCAAATTCACAATAGAGGTAGATATGTTCTCACGACTCAAAATCCAGATTTATCATCTAAACAACACAACTATCTCTTAACATCCTCGCTTTCGACCTCCCTCCCTTTCTCCCACCACCTATCCCAATCCTCCATAACACCAATACACTAGACCCCCTTTCATCTTCTCCCCTCAAACTTACCCTCATACACCACCCCTTGCAGCAGCCCCCAGCATCCCCCAAATAAGCCCCTCTTCCAAACTCATCCATACATACAACCAACCCCAATATTCCCCAAAACCTCCAAACACAATCACCCCAATCACCCACCCTCCCCTTTGATCCAACAAGCCTCAACACTCGAGTAGATGCAGCAAACGGATGTTCAGCCCCCCACCGCGTAATTAGAGCCCGTTGCGGTTTCTGGATCTCTTTGAAAAACCGGCATGTCTTCTGGACATGAGCCGGTTTCGAGCTTCTTTTATACGGAAGGGGTTTACTGTGCGGCTTACTAGACTGCTTGCCTCGTTGGGAAGAGGAGGGGTGCACACGTTTTGGGATGTTGTTGATTTGGAAGCGGGGAAAATTGTGGGGTGTGTATTTAGAGGACTTGAGAAGCCCGTTTTTCTCTCTGCGGTAGAAAATTATTTGGGGGTTATACTATCTCAACACGTGAAGGTCTAGATGTGTGGATTCTATTTGGGAGTTGTGGATTAGCTCGGGATGTCAAACATCTCTTTACAGGTTTGTTGTTAACTTGGTATATAGAGATTTGCATGAAAAAGTTGTATTGAAGAAAATGCAAAATTAGCAATGTGTTACACCTACCTAAATCAAGCCGTTGCAAGTGTGTTCACTAAAGGGTGAAAATGGCCGAGAGCTATAAAACCAACATGCAAAGCTCGGCAGACGCTCTGACCCTACGCAAGATCTTGTGAAATTCAGAGTTGGTTGAAGATGGATTCTGTTGTATTTATGAACGTGGATATTGGTGAGTTGTGAAATCTTAGGACTCTTCTAAATGCATATGGAAAGCGTGTAGTCAGCCCAACGTACATATGGACTTTGTCGGTGGATGGAACGAAAGGTGTGGCGTCCTGGTCTGCGTGATGCTCTTTGCTGGCTGGAACGAAAGACACAGAATTGTGTCTGTGCTACACTCTACTTTGGCAAGCCTTCTCCATCACGGCCTCGGTAAATCATATCGAGGAGTTTTGCAAACAAGATTTCTCTAGGCTGGATATGATAGTCATGCGACTTGTTTCCTTTGTTGATTTTGGCACTATACTGGTGATTTTGAAGCAAGGTATGTGGACAAGGAGCTACGTCTACCCTGGGTAACCACAATGTCTGGTTGCGACTGCGTGCCTTATTGTACTGAGCTTTGTCACACTGACCGGTTTGCTCGATGAGTCTGAAGTGGGTCTGTAGTGGGCCTTTTTATCTGCGGCCATGAAATTTTAGTCGCCTCATGGGCTTGGTTTAAAGCTATATTTCAGACACTGTTTCACGGACCTGGACATCACGGCCTTAGAGCTGTGGTTTTGGAGCAAGCCATGATGTTTGCCCGAATGTCTGTGATGTACAATCCAAGCAACGTGCCGTGTTGCACTGGTCTTGTCCCAATAGCCAGTTCCGGAACGTTTCCTTGTTTACTGGATACATGCAGAGATCCTTCGGAGCGTAGGTGGATGTACCGTTTTGAGAGAGGACATTGCTAGGCAAGAGGTTACCCATAACCAGTAGACCAGCCAGACAAGAGGGTCAGTAAAATGCTCTAGCTCTTACAGTTAATAAAATCTGTATTAGTAGAATCGTCCTAAAGCAACAAGATGTAGTGAAATCTGACAGAAACACATAGGGAAAGTGAATATTGGATCATCACATAAACTTGGTCTGCTGCCCAAGGCATCGCAAAGGCTAAGCACCACATGTCCTACCTTTTCGTCTCTCATCCTCCTTCATCTCATATCTTTACGTCAGCGGCAGAGAAAAACGACCAGAAACCACTATCAACCCTGGACATACTTAAAGCGTGGGCAAGTAGTAAGCTCTCTGCTAGCAGGAACCCAATCTCTAGGTAAGCTGTAAACGCGCTTAAGCCTTTCAGATCCTTGAGCTGACCAGATGGTCTCGGAGCCAACATGCCCGAGAAATACTGTAAAGATTGCAATCGCTGGTTCAACAGCCACGAAGCTCTGGAACAGCACATGAAGTTCTCGAGTAAGCATCTGTTCCGATGCGAACCATGTGCTAGAGAGTTTTTCAGCAAAGAAGCACGTGTGGCTCATTGGCAGAAAAATATCTCACATCTGTACACCTATTGCCTCCGGTGCCAGGTCAACTATGCCACTCCCGAAGAGCTGAATTTGCATTATATCAATGGAGCGGCTCACCGGAACACTTATGATGCACGATGCAACATCCATTTCGCGAATTCCCAGGACATGCTTAGGCACAAACAGGCGACCCCGGCGACGCACTTCCTCTGTTTGCCTTGCGGTCTCGACTGCGCCACTTCCGCAGAGCTGACAGCTCATTGGCAAGATAGTGAAATCCATGAGGGGCAGTATGACGCAAGATGCGACTGTCTTTTCGATACCTCGGACGCTAGGATTGCTCATGAGAATGCTTCGCCCAAGCATAACGTATGTCAGCAATGCAGACTCGACTTTCAGGCTCTCTATCTGTTGCAGGAGCATTGGAGGACAACAGAGGTTCATAAGTACACCTATGATAATTTTTGTCGAGTCGACTTTGCGACTCCACAGCTACTTCTTTCCCATAAGAAGGCAGGTGAGGGCAAACACCACGTATGCGAACCGTGTGCGCTTGACCATCGAACTATCGAAGAGCTCAAGGACCACTTGAGGACGGCAGAAGTGCACCGAGGCTCCTTTTGCTCAAAGTGTGAAACACACTTTGACACGGCGAGCAAGCTGAAAGTGGTATGTCTCGCTGAGGAATTTCTTTGAAGCCTTGCTAACAATATCTAGCATACCTTAAGCCATCAGCCAAAGCCTCTGGCATGCTATGGTTGTGTAGAGGGAACGGAATACACTTCTACCGCAACCATGTTCGGGCATTTGGAGAGCGGTTCTTGCTCTGCTGGTTGGACAGTCAGACACATCAACGCCTTGATATGCCAAAGCTCAGGATCGAGCTCATACATCATCGATGAGAGAAAGCCATGGCTTCTTGCGGGCCCACCCAGAACCGAAGCACAAGATTCCGATCAGGACCCAAAGCGGAACAGCTGGAGGTGTCCCTTATGCACAAAGTCATACCTGAGCAAACCGGATCTCACCAGGCATCTCCAGACGCCAGACTGCTACCAAAGCTATCCGAACGTGCTTAAGTGTCCCGAATGCGCTACTGGGTTCACCAAGCTTAGCAAGCTACTCCAGCATGTCGAGACAAACATCTGTTCTGCCAGCGTTGAGGACGGCAGTATTGCAAAGTTGTTGGAGCATATGGAGGCCAATCTCAGCAACACTTCTCAGCAGTTGCGTCTCCTGAATTTTGAATATCGACTCGAATGCGACTTAGTTCAACCTAGGAAGCTGATCGTGAAGGTTGCTTCGATGACGGATCTTATATCGCTGTACCATTGACTTTGAGGTGCTGGAGGTGCTCTGAACTAACATCCTGCTGGGAAGTAGCAGCAGTCATGGCCAAGTTAGCGCGACGTCGATTCTAAATTCCCTTTGACAGAACCCGATGTCTTCCAGTGCGCCTACCTCGCTCGTTACATACGGGCAAGCGAGGCTTTTCTCCAAAAGTAAATTTCAGGGGAACCGTAAAATTCAAGGACGAATATTGCGGCAATCAAGCACTGAAACGACCGAGAACTCCTGTCTAGAAGCACCTTCCGTGGACATAAGCCTGAGTCAAGTCCTATTCGGAAAAAAAGAGATTTGGCACGAGGATTTGCATATCTAATTTCCTTACCTTGTCCGTACCCAGCGTTAATTTGTCTCAAAGATTTCTGCTTCTCACACCACGGCTCTCACTGATCGCCCATCACTGAGAAGCAGGTTAGGAATTCGCCCATACAGCAGAGTCTACTTAAAAATCTAGTGTCACATGGAATATGGACTATCCCAGTTTAAGATACAAACTGTGGGGCAAAGTGAGGTTTATCTAAGAGATTCATCTTAACGTGGCGGTACAATGCCATGAGCGCTTGTCGCTTAACGCGCCTGTTTCGCAGCACTCAACCAACCAAATCCAGACTTAGGTGTGCTTTTCTTCTTGTTACTGCCATAATATATCTCCCTGGACGTCTCCGCAAATCCTCTCTGTACATCTGTAGCTTAATAGGAGACTAATGTCTAATATCTAGCTGGATTGAAACTTATACAGCTCCGTACAATTCTAGTAAAACTCAATGGTGGTTTTGGCTAGTCGATTCCATGTCACGATTCTCTTCTTGCTATGATCAAGCTGATTACTTAGGGATCAAGTCAGTCAGACACCATTCACTTCTTACTAGCTGCTCCAGGATTGGAAAGGCAATGGCCTTGCAGTGTGCGAGACTGAGAGCTTCTCTGATTTGCGCCAAAACCAGACGATAAACCGCATCAGAAGAAATCACATAAACCTCAGTAATATCTCGGCATGAAGTTGAAAGCTGTTGGTTGGACTTGGAGACGAACTTGATATACTAGACTGAAAGCTTCACTTGATACCTCAGCAGCATCGTACTAACTCTATATGCTACGTCCCGAGCGTTGCAGATTGATCTATATTCGTTTGCGTTGGCGGTAGGGCTAATGGTAGACTGATCCTACTACATCCTTGTTCTTCATTTGTCGTGCTTGTTCCACCTCTACCCTCTCATCCAAGGATTACTGCTGCACCGATCCTACTTGCTCTTGCGATGGTTAGGATGGCGCTGGGAACGACCGAAGAATAATGGCGAGGGCGACGGATACAGAATCAGAACGTTAGAATACTCGCACAGTGACCTCATTGTCCATGGGGCTATCTCCCTCATTGGCGTTCTGTACAAGTCGAAGGTTGGGGTTGGTATCTGCAGAAAAGGTGGCATTTCAATACCACAACGTCGAGTCGGTGATGAGATGTAGAACTAACGAGAGGCAGAATATGGCTGACTTATGATGGGATCGAAAATAACTTCTCCGGAACAATCAAAGGAGCAAGGTCAAAACCCGTTGGTATTGGGCGTACTTCAGGCAAAGCAAGTAGGGGGAGCATTGTACGCTCCTTATATTAATAAGGTCACAGACTTTTAATCTCGCAAATCTTTGATGGGCGACGTTATGACGGATGGAGAAGGAAGTCACGCACAGATGGGTATAATCGTGGGCTTTCCAGGAAAGAACACTGGACACTGTTTAAAAGCGTGCCCATTGTTGTACATGAGCGCTGACAACGCCACTTGAAGTGGTACGTACCTTCAGAACCAGTCTATAAAGATGTACTTTGAATATCAGATAGAGCTTTCGCAGGTTACCAACCTGAGAAAAAGGTTTGTTTATGAACAAAAGGATTTGCCAGTGCTGTGGGTCGAACACCGGACACAAGGGGCAAAAAGCTCGGACCGACTCGATGTCAGTCTTCCGAAAACCTCGACTTGAGAAGTTTTACTTTGTTTGGTGACATTGACCCTAGTGTAATGGCTGGTCGCATTCAAGTAACCGCATACCACTACACCATAGGTTCTGGCCATGGAGTATAAGGAATTCTCATAAAATATAAACCACGCAATGAGCTTATTCGATACCCAGATTATAATCAAACTCACCGCTTTCATAATATTGCATCCCCCAAGGCACACCACCTTGTTGTGTTTCTGTTGCATGGTCAACGCGGTCAGCTTCGCTGCGAACTCGTCTACTTCGATCAACTCGACTATACAATTGTCTGCCCTGCCTCTCTACATCAAAGAGTCAATAACGCACTTCGACCGGTTGGAAAGGGCTTCGACCAGATTACTAGCTATATACCCTATTCCTATGGCTGTTACTCTACGAGGACATTGATCACACCTTCCATTATCATCATCCACTTCGTCAATGTTTTCGAATGCTCATCCTGAATACACGATTCTTGAGTACCAACAGTTATTCGCGTTCGTGGCACTCGGCCAGCACAACGCGTCATGCGACTCTGGCGGACATGGCTTTTTCGCTTCATGGAGCACCAAAAAAGAGGACAGTGGCTTGGGGTATACGAGGCTCATGGGTGGAATAAGGATTGATGGACTGCTTGCAAATTTCACATTAGCCAAAGGCTGTATGCGCGAATAGCGATATAAGCCAACGGTCTCTTGATCGATCGGCAGATGATTGTAAGAAGATAGGGCAAATCTGTTATGGCTAGATTGTGGTCTTTGCTGAGCTAACAGCCCTGCTTAGTGTGGCGCCTATCTATCTTGACCGTCTCTATTTGACTCAGACAACAGGAAAGGAATGATCAAGGGAGAGGGAAGACTGTGCAATTCAGAAGCTCCAGGCGTTATATACACAATCCAGAGGTTTTATCCAACAGCTCCAGGCTATTTATCTCCGAGCTCCAGACATCCTGCGCAATCTTGCTACGGACTTGATAATTTCCACCATATCCACGAGCAACCTATCGACTTTTCCCACCCGCCTTTCCCCCAGCGTCCTTGTTATGGTTTGCATTGACCCTCGCAGAGCTGAAAGGCTGCTCGGAAACACCCTCCGCTTCGAAGCGTTCCATCGGCGTCAAACCTTGCGACGTCGGTGTCGGGCAGACAATATTGTTGACTTGTTCTTCAAAGCCAGCTTGTAGGGTACGGTGGCTTTGATTAGAATCATTGCCTTGATCGAAAGTATCTCTATTTTCGACAGTCCCTAGCGGGGGCAACCACGAACCCATTCCTTGCAAGTAAGTCCTGGCTGGGTATTCATGGGCCTGTCTTGTAATGGTGCGATGAGCATGTTCACATCGAGAAAGCCTGGTGTCTGGAGCGTCGACGGCCGTCATTGACGATGCCGACCTGCTCGGTACACAGGTGGCTGAGTTCGACATGGTTTTTCTGCTAAGATAGATGAATATGAGTTAGCGATACTGATATCCGGTACCACTGAGGTGTAAGGCTGTTTTTTAATTAGACATAGAAATAAATGAGCTCTGACCTGGTGCTGTGGCCTTGGCGCTGTTGACTATCTCTAGGGTCCAATGCCGGGGCTCCAATTCAAAGGGATTGCGGAAAAAGTACTTATAAGTCGACGAGAGATCGAGATAAACATATATGAAAGCAACAGAAACTCAGGAGGTAGGCTCTGCATCTTATATTTCAATTCGAACCGGCGAAACTTGAGTGGCCTGCAAAAAAACTGCTACATCCGGGGGCCCAAGACACGTTGAAGACAGGACGGCCAACGACGCCTTTATCGCTAATGGATGGAAAACAACAACAAGAAGTCCATAACGTATCTTGCCTCTCCTTGTTCTTTTCCATGTGCTTCTATCTGCAACGAGGTCAGGAGGGCATTTCTAGACGCGGGAGCGGAATCGCTGCTGTAGAGCATGTCCAATAATTTGTTACCCCTAAAGATATCGAAAACACTTGCCGAAGATTGTACACGAAGCTTTGGAAAGCTCTCGTTTGGTCGTAAGCAGACTCCGGAGAACCACCAGTGATTGCAGAAAGGATTGTCTCGGCAAAGCCGGGTATTGTACCACGACTTCTTGCACCCACTGGTGAACGATTACTGACCTGACACAAACCATTGGCAAGAAGAAGTTGACACTGATGTGTTTGACTGAGGCAGGAGCCAATCACGTCGGCAAATATGACACCGAACTTCTACATAGGCGGTAAGTGTATGCGTCATGAGGCAGGAGACGCATTACGGCGATTCAATAAGAGGTCCCTGAGGCCAATCGAGTCTTGTATTACCTTGACTGCTGGTGATACTCAGAACGGCATTTCAGTTTTATGAACCCTTTAGCAAGCATAGAAATGTTTTACCACCAGGGGGAAGGCGAAAATCAGCAAAGAAAAACCAGCCTCCTTAAACAGAGCTGTCTACCACGATAAGTGACAGTCCTTTCATTCCGTAGTCAGTAGCCACAGACCCCAGTCTGTTATTGAGTGCACAACTGGTTTCCTAGATTGCCTAATAATATGAGCTTTGATGCAAGTAAGATGACCCTATCTTGCAGTCGTGGTTTATGGCAGGTTCTACCGACTTCCCCTTATGCCTGCTGAACCAATCATTCTATCAACACAGCTTGGATGCCAGGGCAACAAGGCATCAGGCAAACACTCCCTATACCATGTATTTTCAGATTTGTCATGCAATAACATTGGAACATCTCTCTTTTCGCCACAACAGCACACCTTTAGGCTGCGAGGAAAGATCGAACTCATATCATCAAATACTTGGACCAGACCAATGCAGCAAGCAAGGCGCGGATAACGACAAAGCAGGACCATTGAGCGCGTCCGAAACGCGAGCGTCAGAGTAAACACTGCGGCTCTGGCCACCTCATGAATCTTCCTAGTCGAAGGAGTTTTCCTCAGGTTTTCTGCGTATTCACACAGAACAGGTACTCGAAAGGTGACTGCACACTGAAGTCTACAAATAGCCTATTGCACGCAGCTCCAAGGTCGTAACCTTCAAGACCTCATACAAGATTCTGGTATAAATCAATCTTCTATCACAACCTCGAGCAACGATACGCCCCAAACTATGCCCTTCCTGAGTCGCCTTTCCCTGTACGATATTACTAGTTCAATTCATAGAGCAGCAATACATGGAAACAAGGCGTATGGACTCGCTCTCTGATCTGAGACGAGTCTGCTCACCAAAAGCCCCTAATAAGCAGCAAATTCCAAATTACCAGTCATCAATTACTCTACTGATTTAGCTACCTAGGATATTAACTGACAGCGGCATTTCATGTAGTTGTATGCTATGAAACAGCAGAATACTTTCGGCGACCGCACGAATCCACCTCAAAACTATTTACGAATCTATCTGGCTTTTCGGCGGCATCACCAAGCAACCGAGCATCAAGCATTGCCACAATGACTTATATTTTCTTCATCAATCGCCTTCGTTCAGACTTGACCATAATGACTTTGATTGACCTAACGCTCGTAGAATGAATCCTATCAACGACAATCGACTCCTTATCTACAACATACTATTGCTTTACTCATTTCAGCTTTTCGCACAGAGAAAAATTTACTGCAATAACCGCGGCGCAAACTTCAAGAAATTGTTTTGAATATAACGGAAGGTCGGAAAGAAATGCATGGAAAGACCTACTATCATTGACGGCATGTGGCTTACTTTAAACATGTTTTAGAGAAACAAATATACATAGGTGCCTGAGGGGGCCGCTGCATCTGCCGAGCCTTCGTCAAGTTAACTAGATGTATTCAGAAAGACGATTGAGGATGAAGAATCAAAGCTATAACTGTATAGCCCTCTCCTGATCCGTTGAGAGGTTTTCTTTTTGGAATCTACGAGTTTGAAAGATTATGCCAAGGTTATTGGCTGCTCTTCGGCGTGCCGAAAGAGGTACCATACCCCTCATACAGGGAAATATACAACTCTAAACATCTCCAGATACCGGTACAGTTTCTATCTGATATCCTACGCCCCAAGCACTCCCACCATCACGATTCGCCAGAAGGCCACCCACCCATCAGCCCTTCTGCCCCCCTCACCCGACACCCCGCTTACCACAACCCATACACAGCTTAACCCTTCGCCATTTACTACCATCTACCGGCCACCCCATCACTCACGAGAACTATCATCCCGTTTCGTATATTATACGCTATTGTAATGCTACGATTGCCATGCCATCCTGCTCTTACACACAAGCTCTAGCCTAAGCCTAAGGTGAGGATGAGAGCGGAAAATGGGAAATAGGATGAAATGCTACAACCAAGACATCAGGACCTGATGGATTCATTGGCGGGATCAGAAACTGCGTATAAGGGATTTGCACGTCTCAACAGAAATAATGACGGTGGGATGGTGAAGAAAGAACGTCATGGCTCGAAAGAGCCGAACTGTCAAGGATCTCGATTGATGAATGGATACTTTGCAGCTCTCTGGGGCTTGTCGGTTGGGAGAATTGAGGGCATATGTAGTATGAGTTCCGAGTAGGCGCCTCTGTACCGGATGTGGTATTCACTTTTATTATGACTTTACAATACAGTCTCAGGCGAAACTAGGAAAGTGTACTACCTTATAGATGTTCGATGAGTGAGTACTCGACTATCCATACCTGATTCAGTTATTGGAAGGTTAAATACGGGAGGTACTACTTTAAACCCTGACGTTCAGAACAACCAGTCCTCTCGTTGATATTCGTTCGTCTCCCCCACTACAGCAATCGCCGATCAGACCACTCCTTCTAGACGTCAAGTTCACCGCTTTGCAAGTCCTCAGAGCGGTTCTGTGGAATCCACACCATAGTGATAGCTTCTTTGAAGCTCCGTCACTCCTCTACACTTCGATGATGTCGTAGCACCCGTGGCAAAACTCTTCGAATCTTATTCATTGATGCAGATGTTAATCACATTGTTACTGCGTCGGCATGCGGGCTTGGGTTGTTGAAGCAATATGAGCAATGGGACCAGGGGACGCAGGAGGATGAATGGTAGAAGCGGTGGCGGGAAGTTGGCGGAGCGTATAATCTATGTAGTTACAGCGCACACTTGCCAGCGCACACTTACTGCGAGGTACTTTAATTTAGATAGAGAATCTCTTTAAAAGCGAAGTATTTGATAGTTTGATCTTCGCTGTTCACATTACAATTAATCTGATTCCCTTACTAAAATATCGAAGCAGATTTTTACTTCGTGTTCATACCTTTATCTTTCATCTCAAATATCTGACTCTCTTCTAGACGAGAAATCTCATTCCCGTCATTCAGAAGATCATAGATTAAACTTCTTCATCTTAAGTTCTTCTTCCGCTTCGTTCTCAATTTTTATCGTTTCAATTGCGACTTCGAATCTCTTTTCAGAAGATCAGAGAAAGATCGAAAGAAAGCAAAGAGCACTGTTCATGATCTTTCATCTGAAGGCTCGGGCCCTCGGCTCGTCGTCGTTAGCTTCGATGACAATACAAGAGAAAACTGAATGAGAATCGACTTCGTCAATATGTCGGTCTCTGTTGAAAATAGGGAAGATGGTAATCTCCGCCTTCATAGGGCTGGTAGGGCTGGGGCCCGCTAGTAGAGTTTCTAACAACAACCAAAATATCAATATGCCCCCATATGACCTCGTCTTCTAACAAGCTCATAATCTCACATTGAATGCTGCTTCGCAGTCTACTACAAAGGAAACAAAGTCACAACAGCAAAGGATTATAAATGCGACGTTTATAGCCGATTAGATTGATAGCAGCGAAATGCAACTATCAAATACCCAACTTCTGCTGAGGTTCTCTATTCAAATCAACCACCTCGCAGTAAGTGTGCGCCTCTGCGTATAATGCAATAATGTCAGATGCACTTCCACCTGGGTTTCTACCGTACTTACTGTAGTGCTAGGAAATGGCGGATACGTCAAGCTCTCAACGTGGCACGACTTGGATGAAGATGATATACAGAGCTGCGCCTTTGTAAAGCGTTTGTATATCGTCGTTCGTAGTCTCTTTTTTCTAGTACTCTTGTAGCGGTTTCAGCGAGTCTTATCATCGAGTTCTCATCTTGCCTACGTTTGCAATATTAATACCACAGATATGCTTGTTGTACTGCGCCGACCCATGGTCTTCAGTGTTTACATCTTTTACATTCTCGTTAATCCCACCACAACACTGCTAGTGGCCCGATCCCTTGAATGTGTAGTTACCATTTTATCTTTTGCTCAATCGCACGTTGGAATTTACTGCTGGTTTGATAATTATCATTTGAATTCATCCTAATACTTTTCGTTTACCTAAAGGACTTATGTACCGTCTGCTTTCACCCACAATCTCCTCTCTAAGACTGCTACTCCTTCACGTCGAACAGTTTCCACCTCTTTCGTTGATCACTATCTAGGTACCTGGAGTCAGATTGACGTTGTCAATCTTGGCCACTACATTGCTCGACCCAAACAGGAATTCAAACTCGAGGATGTATTGACCGGTCGTGGCCTTGAACGTGATGGTATTGGAGTTCCACACACCAGGACCTAAATGGTCCCGCGCGTCGACCGTGGATTGGGGCTGGCCGTTGAACTTGACCCCGATAAAGCCGGCGTTCCCGGAGTTGAAGAAGGTGTCAAAGGTCAAGACATACTGAGTTCCTTGAGTAATATAGATAAGCTGCGACAGAGTGGCCTGACCGAGTCCTACACCGTCAATGGGGCCAGTTTGGTCAACCTCGAAAGCAAATGATCCGCTCTTTCCGGGAGAAGTAAGAGCATATGTCGTGCCGTGCGCCACGAGCGCTCGCCACGGGGAGATCCCACACTCGAAACCTCCGTTCTGGAACGTTTGACTTGGGGTGGGCGCACATGGGGCCGCTGAAGTGGGGGTAGGGCCGCAAGAGCAGGCCGAGCTATACTTTGAAGGGTCGGAACCGCAAGCCGACGTGAAACGAGGGTTGAATCCGGTCGTGGCCGTCACCACCGCTTGTGTGTACGTCTGGCAAAAGGACTGCGCGGAAGCCTGGCGAGTTGGATCGGCGGACGGGAACATGGCGCGGTAACAGCTGACATGGGTGAGTACTAACAGGACTCGGACGAACATGATGGACAGTGGTATCGCTCACTTGTCAGCGTTACATGCGGCATAGCCTCCGCTAATCAAGTAGCATACCCCAAGGAGGAGCTCGCCCTTGAAATAGCCGGATAGTTTCATGGTGCCGATAAATATTCTTTGGAGTTGATAGAGATGAGGTGAGTATCATACACCGAGATGAAAGCAACAGCACGTCTCCAGCCCGGGAGAAGCTGTCCTTTTAAGTATCTCATCGCAAGTAATCCTGAGGGGAACAGACAATACTGCATCTGCCATCTCGGGAAGTTCCAGCCCCAACGGATCATAGCATTCCTCATGTGGAAGAAATACGAGCCCGCAAGAGCCTGGCCATGTCAACATGCACGACATCTCTTGGAACCTGGGGGCGGTCCTACCCGGACTGGTCCAAATTAGGCGAGTCCAGTTTGGCCAAGCCCAGTGGTACAGCAAACCCGGCCTTGACTAATCGCTCAGCGGCAGCCACTAGATGTTTCTAGCCTGTCACAGGTTCACGCGACTTTAGCCTTGTATATGTTCAATAGTTGCTGCATTTGATTGCTCTTGGCACGGTGCCAATCGAGGTGCGCTATCTTTCTTTTGGCTGTGTATCTCCATGAATACGAACCATGCTGTCCTGGCTTCTTGTCACACGACCTATGGATCGAGATTCCCCGCTCTTGGTGAATGGTTTAAGACGATCCACGGACTACAATTGTGAACTTGAGCAATTGCTCTACCGTGATTATTTTCGAGATAATTCCAATCCAGGCCTCTTGCTCCATACAAACATGAAGTCTGAACTACTACTTTCAAGTCTTACACTGGCGGCTCTTCAGACCCATGCTTTGACAACTTCAGGACCAGCGCCAAATCCAAGCACAACAATCTGCACTGTCGGCCTTGGATACGGCTGCCCGACCGGATCAACGTGTACGCCTACCATGACATGCCCAACGAGCGGGTACTGCGGAGGGGCCTGTATCTCCACGCCCAAGTCAAACCCAAGCACAACAATCTGCACTGTCGGCCTTGGATACGGCTGTCCGACCGGATCAACATGTACACCTACCATGACATGCCCAACCTCCGGGTACTGCGGCGGGGCCTGTATCTCCACGCCCGCATCAACTCCAAGCACAACAGTCTGCACCGTCGGCCTCGGATATGGCTGTCCGACCGGATCGACTTGTACACCCACAATGACATGCCCAACCAGCGGGTACTGCGGCGGCGCTTGTATCTCCACCGCTCAATCACCTACACCCACTTCGTGCGGGTCAGGACAACATAATGCGATGCACTGCCCACAGGGCTACAAGTGCGAAAACCGACACGGTAAAAAGTGCGATGATGATGATGCTGATTGCCACGGCACCTGCGTTCAGAAAACCGAATCGTGCAGTTCTTGAGCCTGTATTTGAGAGTTCTTGGCTGGTGGAATGAAGCACCAATTTGGGGTTTTTTTTTAACGTACTACGGATTACTCATGGGCAGACCGACGTTGTGAGAACCGCAAACTGTTCCTTGGGCGCAGGGGTCCATAGGTTTAGCATTACCACAGAGCTGCACCTTGGCCACCATTAGGGCCGAGACCTTCATTTTAGCAATTGGACTCTTTTACCAACCACCATCATCCAAGGGAGCCAATAGACGTACTGAAGTACACACCTCTTGTCTATAGCCACACCCTCAGCAGATTTAGTAGGCATAGTTCGACAGTGCAGTCACTGAAACAACAGCGACAATGCTGAGACTCGCAAGGGGCAGTGAGGTTAGAGAAATCGAGAGATGGAGCGGGCGAGAAAGAAGCCCTGAAATGCTCGTTAGCGAAAGACTACTACTCCTTCATCTTTTGTAAACAAATGAAGAACTCTTTGAAACGTTCTATATAAGAACTTAAGAGAAGCACAGTAACGAAGTTAAAAAGTTGTGTTTTAGATTTTGTCTCTTAACGACGGGAAGATTAAATCGACAGTCTTAAAAGTAAAAGTTGCTCTCACTTGTTTTTGATGTGAAAGTAAGGATATGAGTGTTTGTACCTTGTATGAGATGTGTGGCTATTTGTTCAAACTATACCATTAGCTAATGTCGCAGGCCTCTAAGGCGCTTGCTGTCGCGCCTTCTTGCATCTCTTTACGCTGTGCATCCCTTTACGCTGTGCATCCCTTTACGCTGTGCATCCCTTTACGCTGTGCATCCCTTTACGCTGTGCATCCCTTTACGCTGTGCATCCCTTTACGCTGTGCATCCCTTTACGCTGTGCATCAATTGGCGCTGCCATTCATCAAATTTCTTGTAGACGCTTGGTGAACGCTAAAACAGATCCTGTATAAGGCAAAGGTTTGGCGTCGATGATTCTGTCTCGTCTAACCTTAGACAGTTGGAAACGAATGTGCGCACCAGTCCACTGGATGCTTGAACTAAAACCATAACTGAGCAAGCTTGATCGATTATTGTCAGCAAGAGAACTTCCTTTGCGGCATATCAGGAATTCAGAAGCCAGTCGGTCGATACCATGCATCTTCAAAAGGTTGGGATTCTGAATCAAGAGGCAGATCCGGACGACAGTGAGCCTAGCCATCATAGAATCCTTGTGGACAGAACCCACTTCAAGTGCGTTACTATCGATCCTGGAATTTACGGTATTGATGATCTATGCTTCCCTCCAATCCTCTTAGAAATACTGCCGCCGTTTCCCACAGGCAGTTGGAACTGTGGCCGCATTGGACGAACAGTGGATAATCGTTCCCGCCACTTCATATAGAAGTCCAAGGAAATCTTTCCTTCAAACAATCCCTTGTGGCACCCAAATTCGTTTGATTACCTCTCCTTGAGTATCGGAGAGGGGCTGAAGATAAACGTCTACTTAGTATCTTCCCTAGAATTTGAGAAACCAATAATCGCCAAATTCGCAAGATCCCCCTAGGAGGTTGGCTACTACACTGCCGAGACTCAGGCATATTCATGGATTGATGGCCACCACATCGACCCAAAATTCTTAGGTTATTTGACAGAAGAGAGCCGGGTCATTGGATTCATCATCGAACATATGGAGGGTCGACGCGCTACCATCTCTGACCTTCCTGCGTGCGAGGCCATTGTGGGGAAATTGCATGGTTTGGGCATTGTTCATGGCGACTTGAACAAGCATAATTTCTTGACCTCGGACAAGCAAGCTGAAGAATTAAGGAATCCTCATACAAATTGGCAATGAACCGAAGTTCCTCAAAATTACATTCTTATGAGCGAGCACCACTGAAATTTATGAGTCTGTGCATAATGTCGGTGCGGCTAAACATCAAGGAGAAGTGAGTAACATGATTTCCAACATTAGCTTTCGGGCTTGATCCCACTCTGATGGTTACACCGCCTCCAAAAACCACGCAATGATCAAGAGCTTCGAGCGAGAGAGGTTACACTACACATCGCAAGCACCTCCTGTCTCGAGCTCCAAAAGGCTCGATACCTAATAAAGTGAGTCCCAGTCGAACGCAGCGCAGTGAATCAGTCCTCGCCACATCTCATAGCTGGCGCAAATGCATCGTCTCATCCGTCTCATCCAAGACGCATAGTAAAATTTTCAGCGTATGGCTCTGGCAGGCTAGCAACGGTGCGTCTAACCTCACCGCTGGAATCTTGAGCACGCGCCTGCACTCCGACTTCTACAATTCCCAGCTTGACCCTCACCGTCCTCTACACCATCACCCTCTCCTGGCCATCTCGCTTCCTTCGAACCTCCCTTTTCCCAATGTCCACGACTTGTTACAGATCCTCTTCTTCACTCATCGCTTCGATGGCTGACATGGTCGTCTCAGCGGACTTGGCCATAACCTTATGAGCATTGTTTCCGTAATCGCGATCAAATCCTACAACACATATCGGATTTGGAAAACGTACCACCTCGCAGACATCGCACTGCGGAAAAGATGTGGCGTTGCTCCATATCTAAACCGCTGCAAACGCCGGGGCGATTACTGGCGGAGCCATATGTTCGATATAGGTTATTAAGACGCGAGTGCAGCTTGACAGGTCTCGTGGAGAAGCTTCATCGTAAGAAAGACTGGTGATGCAAGAATGACCTTGACTGTATCATTCCAAAAGTTTTCTGGCAAGAACGTTTCAACGGAACATATCGATGACTCGGCCTAACTTTTATTTTTGATTATTGCAAAAAAGTACGCTCCATCTGACTCTCTACGAACCAATGAAAACCTTTGATATCCAAGGTAGGAAACGATCATATGCTTGATGAGTGTTGGGAACGAGATACATAGCTTAGCGTCATCGCAACGAAAAACACTTCTCTAATTCCCCCTTTTTCCAAAAAAATTCCATCCAGTCAACAACACACGCTCTTTGCATTTCGCCATGCACCTCCCCCTACAGCCTTCCCCCCCCCCTACCCAACCAAAACCAAACAACACCCTCCAAGAGAACTCACAAACCTGCATTGCACGAGCGGACGTCCCCAAATCTACAGCCAGCCCCACACCAGTACGAGCTTATACCAGAAACACATTTAAGCTATGTAAAGCCTGTCCCTTACTACATATCCAGAGCGTCAGTCTCCTTAATCATGGGATCCAAAAGGCCATCATCTTCTCTACAGTAGTATGATGATGAAAATCGCTACGTGTATCCCAATCCTACGCTGTTTGACGGCGAAGGAGCAGCAGTCAGCGCTTCTGCATCGAGGGGTAATATTTAGTCTGGTCGCATCTTCGTGTCTCAGTTGAGTGCGGACAGGTTCGCTGCTTGTTGATGGGGTTTCTTGCGCTATTTGAGCATGCTCCGCTTGTCGGTGGGCAGGATAGTGCTCGGGTCGTTTGCGTTCGGGTCATTTGCGTAAAGAGAAGAATTGTTGTCTTGACAGGTTGACTGCTGATGATCTAGAAGCTCTGTCTTGCGATACGGGTTCATCCGGGTGTATCTTACGCGCAAGCCCCTATTCGCAGCTCTCATTGTCTATGCCGACGCCCGCCCCACGCCTCACCAAAGCCTCTCACCCAAGCAACCCTCCTGCAATCCTGAGCCACCGCCTAAAGTACCTCCCGTTCCCCCTCCCCACCTCCACGCAGCCCCCTAATAACCCTACTGTCTCCCCCCCACCGATACCCGCCTGGAGCACACCAATCGCACTATTCCAGAATCAGAAACCTCAAGGACGACTTTAGATGAAATTTTTCAACTCACATGAGTGTTGGTGCATCCGGAATGGTGAATGAGGCAGTATGTGCTTTTGCAGGAGAAGCATGTTCTTTGGGTGATGTGGCGGCATGTGGCGCATTGCTTTTTGCATTCGAAACAGGTTCTGGTGACGCCCATCTGTGCGGTTGGATGGTGGTTAGCTTTGAGTTCTTGGGGGGGGGACTGCAACAACTCTAAGATGTGAGGGGATGAGTTGGCGGGTTGACCAATTGGCGGACCGACTGCTCAGACATAATCATTACGAATGATGTAAAGTAGGTGAGAATCCATATTCCAAGCGTACATTATCAACCTTGGAGATGTGGTAGGTTAACCCCACATCCCTCCTTCGCCGGATCCATGATACATTTCCTCCATAAGGCAGCCTTGAACACAAAGACCAAGGTGTACCTTTATGTTGACATTACCATTCCCCTCGACATCTGCCTTGCCTTCCCCCTTGCCTATATTTTGCGTCTGTGCCTTTGATACACTGTAGCAATCCTCGCACCACCAGACGTTACATCCTTCGCACCAGCGAGATTCTAGACAATCTCGGCACCGTGCAAAGAATGGTGGAGTGAATGATTCGCCCAAGGCAGGTCTCTGTGCTGCGCGTACGGAGGAAGAGTGCAAAGGCGGTGGGTTGAGAAGAGGCAGTTGGTCAATAGGCGATTTTCCAGCAAAAGCAGGGCCTTCTGGCGAGCTGTGACAGATTTGGCAGCCTTGTGCTCCTAGATCAATCGTCGCTATATTACACCTTGAATAGATTTCTTTGTTATGTCTGCAGAGAACAGCATCGAAAGATATGACCCCTGAGCAAGCTTGCAGGATTGGCACCCACTCCGAATCGATCTGTCGAGATATTATTTCCCCAGGGGTTGTGTACCAGTCGTAGCGATGAATTTCAATCCCAGTCTCATCTTCATCGTTAGGTTTTGTTATGCAGTTATTCGAAGCTTCAGACAAAGATCTGCGATGTAGCTGCATCCCAAGCTGCGCTCCAGGAGACGAAGTCACTCCGACCATTACCGTAGCCTGGGTAATCCTATCGTGGTTTATTGCAGTGACATTACTAATCCGATCTGGGTATCCAAAGTAGTAGAGTCCTTTCAACTTGGGACTTCCTTCTGGACGGGAAGGCCTCATAATGTATTTCAAAACTTGCCTTAAACCTTGATCGCTTATATTAACGCATCTGCGGATGGATAACATGCGAACATTGAAGGACGCGTCGCAGAGGATGTCACTGAGAAGAGCGTTTGGAACCGATAGGCCGTCCAAAACAAGAGTAGTCACGTCTGCGAGGACGTTTCTCCTCTTGAGAGAGCCGAAAACCCATCTCAAAGCTACGGAATAATAGTCGTCCACCGTCCGATATGTGCCTGTGTAACCTTGACGCCATCTCTCCTGAACGGCAACGTTTGTAGGAGATAGGCGATGTTTCAATGCGGATAAATTGAGATATCGAAAGCTATAAGGTGAGCCGTACATCAGGGACGTAAAATGTTTTGATGTAGCAGCTAGAGCAAGAAGAGTCGGTGTTCCCAAGTGTGGACATATTTGAGCGAGTATAAGGGAGTTGGATAATAGATCAAGCAGAGACATAGGCAGAACTTGGTCCCTTTCCTCAAGCGACATCTTCGGATGGGAGATCTGAGCAAAGTGGTTCTATGAAAATCGTATAACAAGATTTCGATTGAGAGGATTTGAGACGCAGTAGATTGGGTTGGATGAAACGTTAAAGACTTGCAGGCTTCTGTCCTTCTATTTGTGAGATTGAAGTGCAATTTGATAGACTGGGAAGGCGCCGCGATAGAAGAATCGTGTCCTGTCCATATCAAGTGTGCACCTGTAGGACACGTCGCCCTCACAAGCACCAGAAACCCAAGCTTCACAAATATATCACCCTCCTACAACAGCTATATCTAACCCTCGAAGCTCATATCTGAAGACTCAAAAAATCCGAACAAAACTCGCCAATCTACCGCGGCGACCCCCAATTCCCCTCCTTCACCCAGCTCTCCCTCTCCCACCGCCGATGGCACAATACTACTCCCAACCCCCTCCACAACCCCCCTACAACCCTTCCAACCTTCAATTCTACCCCTCTCAATACTCCGGCGCCCCCGTCTCCGGCCACAGCACCCCAGCCCAAGCCCAGTATTCCTACCCGTCCACCTATGGAGCCCCAGCACCCCAAAGCAGCGCCTACGGAGGCTTCGGCGGAGCAGCGCCCGCGGGCGTGAGCGGGCGGATGGGGGAACAGGGGGGCTTGAGAACGGGGTGGCTGGCAGCCTTTGGGACGGAGGGGTATGAGGGGGAACCGCCGCTGTTGGAGGAGTTGGGGGTGAATTTTGGGCATATTAAGGTCAAGGTAGGCATCAGCTTTCATATCTCCACTTCGAGGGGGCCCCATGTGGAGAATCTGGGAGACGCAAACGCTGCCTCGCCCAAAAAACCCCAATGCTAACCAATCTAACAACACGCCCAGACCCTCACAGTTCTCAATCCCCTCGCCCGCGTCGACCAACACATCATGGACGACTCCGACCTCGCCGGCCCCATCCTCTTCTTCCTCCTCTTCGGCACCTTCCTCCTCTTCAGCGGCAAAGTCCACTTCGGCTATATCTATGGCCTCGCCCTCGTCGGCTCCCTCTCCCTTCACACAATCTTCAGCCTCATGTCCCCCCCGCCCGATCAGGGCAACTCCCCGGACATGCCGCACCACCCCCCTTCCTCCGCTTCCTCGAGCAGCGCGCTGAGTAGCACACTGACGTTCCCGCGCAGCGCGAGCGTGCTGGGGTATTGCTTGCTGCCGCTGGTGGGGACGAGCTTGGTTGGGGTGCTGCTGCCGATGGATACAGCGGTGGGGTATGTGATCAGTTCGTTGGCGATTGTGTGGTGCACGTACAGCAGCAGTGGGATGTTTTGCGCCGTGGGGAGGATGAGGGGGATGAGGGGACTGGTGGCGTATCCGCTGGGCTTGTTCTACGTCGGGTTTGGGATTATGGGGATATTTTCGAGTAAGGGGAGTGTTGGGTTGGGTGGGACAGGAGGGGGGTAAAGGGGGCCAGGCAAGTTGGCGGTGAAGAGAGGGAGGGGAATATAGGGGAAGGAGATCTCTTGAGGATGGTTGTTGAAAATGCTGCATGGGATCTCAAGACGTATAGTATACCCAGGTCTGAACTGTGGCAAAGGAATGCATCACCGTTGATCTTCTATCAACAGCTGTATCTGTTGAGATCTATCAGTATCTAAGCTGATATGAATTTCATCGACCTCCCTCCCCCCTCATAGGCGCCCAATTCCTCAACCACCCCCTCGCCCTATCCAGATCCCCTCCCTCCGCCTCCAGTGCTGCAACACACCACTCGACATCATACTCACTCCTCTTTCCCTCCTTTTTCTTCCCCTTTCCCTCCCCCTTCGCATCCCCCAACCCCTCGGCAGCAATCATCTCCGCCAACTGCCTCCTCCTCTGAGTTACCTCTTCCGTGCAAAAATGCACCGGATTCCTTGCATCCTTCAACCCTTCCAAGAATGGCTTGATCATACCTAGGGCCTCTTTACTCGTAACAGCCTCGTCCGCTCTCACCATCCCTAGATCTCGGCGGCCAGTCTTACAATACTCATTCCGGCACCATGACTGCCCGCATCCTGTTAGGAGCTGCGTGAGATATTTGCGCTCGACGCGTCGTTTGAGCGCTTTGCCCTCGGGGTCGTACATCGAGACGTAGAGCGGGCCGAAGCACGTATCGCAAACGCCTAGCTCGTTGCGGTTCGATTGTTCGCGCTTGATCTCTCTGTTTCCGCTTACGCCGTCTAGAGTGCGGCCGCAGTTGACGTTGCGGCATATACGAGGTTTAGTTCGGGAAAGACGTTGTAAGTCGTGGTGTTTTAAGTGTGTGGACATGTCACGGAGGCGAACGATCTTGGCGCAGAGATGACACTCGGTTGTTCGAGCGCCGTCGACGAGTTCGTGTGGTGTGAGGCCAGAGAGAATGACTTCTGGATCGGAGAGCGGGGGGTCATCGAGACCTTGCTGCGGAACTTGCAAGTGACAGAAGGTGCAGAGGATTGGTTTCTCCGGGCAAGTGGTGGTGCGGTGGTGAGCTAGATCTGGTGTATTTGCTGCGTGGTAATCGCAGTTTGGGCAGAGCCGAGGGGTATGCAGAAGCGTGTCATGTTTTTCGTGAGAGACAAGGCTGTTGCCATAAGAAGAGTCGTGAGTGCAATGCCAGTGGTTTCGCCATTCCGACGAGGATTTTTGGAAGACATTATTGCATTTGGAACAGAGGATGTTATTGCGGAAGCAGAAGTTTTCGTGGAGAATCATAGTCTGACGCGGGACCAATTGGTGGCAATTTTTGCAACGTCCTTCGTCAGGACTTAGTGGAGCATTACCGTTCATGGCAACGTCTTGGTAATCAGCATCTAGCGAGCCGTCGAAAGAAGTTATTCGAAGATGGTATTTGATCGGCCGTTCTTGTGTAGTATGGACCTCTTTACTAGGATCCTGGTATCCACAAACAGACATCCAAAGGGCTTCCGCATTGTCAAGTTCAGCATTCGTACGCTTTATCCTGATCCTTTTGACGGGCCTTGACGAGAAATCCCCAAAGACATGTTCATCCTCTCGAGGCCTTGTCCGCTGCTTCGGTCCGGCAGGAGTGATAAACAAATCGACATCGTCGTCATTATCGATAGGAGATAGCTCCACCTCGATACCTTGTGAATGTTCCCAATCTCCCACAGTATAATCCACATATTCGCCTGGTCTTACTTGGCCTAATTCTGTTCCATCGAACTCAATACTTCCACCCGCAGAACTACCTTCGGCAGTTCCAGGAGCACGCTGTGCTTTGCTCACACGCCGTTGAAGAGTTTCTCTGGCTTGCTCCTCGTTTAGTACCTCGATGTCTACTTCCAAGTCGGTATCAACAAGGGAGATAGCGTCATTGTTGGGCTTGAGCTGATCTATCAAAAACCGAAATTCGCCCTTGCCGGCAGGAACTACAAGAATCTCTCCGTTCGTTAGGGTCGTAAAGTTATCGCGCAAGAATTTTTCTAGAAGCGCCTTCCAGTCTTCGGGGTCATAGCCAGCCTCCAGCGGTCGAAGTCTGACATACGTGCCCTTTGGCAGAAGTTGGAAATGAACGGCAATCCTCGCAGTACCTTCATCTCCAATTCTCCCATCTCCTCCATCTTTCTTATTAACCTGCTGTGATCGAAGGTTCCTGTCCAAATACTCGTCGTTGACGCCCAGTGAATCCCTCAGAAAGGGGCTCAATCCAACCTCGCTATCTGGAGCTGAGAATTCTCGTATCCCAGCAAATACAACTCTACCATTTTCAGGATTGACCAGTCGAAACGTAAGGGGATGTGGGAGCTCTTGCTGCCTCTCGACAATGTCGGCTCGGGCTTGACGCTCAGCTGTAAAGCCGTAAGGATCGAAGGTCGATGAAGGTGGAGCTGCGCTGGTCACAGTGACGGTTGCAGAGGATAGAAGCTGTTCTAAAGCTGATGGTGGCAGAGTTATCTTGTCTCCTTTCAGAAATGGTGTTTTGGATGATGAAGATAGGGTAAATTGTGATGTCCACTTCAATGTGGAATGTGCAGGTACACTCATGGTGGGTCAGTGAGAAGAGACTCGAGCAATCGATTGGAACAATGGTTCGATTGAATGGGTAGCATCATGACATATCTGATAGTATTGATGAATATGGGGATTGTACTTCAGGGTTTCTGGAAGGATCGATGGCGATTGGTGAGTGATCTTTGTCAGCAACGCGCTTATCGATAAGAATAGGTAGCGCGCTTGTTAACCAAAGCCGACCATGAAGTACAGTAAGGTAGCAGCTCAATACCCTCGGGTGTAAAGAGACATCTAACAAGATTCCTCTTCGTAACGTACAATATACGACCTGTCTCGACATACCAGTTCTCAACAATCGGCCATATTCCAGAAGCACGAGCCGGCGTAATGACGACGTGGACATGCACCGCCCCATTTCATAGATTGCGGCACAGTCCTAGCGCGTCGAGCCTACTTCAGTCTTCAGAAGTATAAGATGAGAATGCCTTGTCCGCAATTACAACCCTATCGTCCCTTCGACTATTCGCACACAGGATGGCACGAAAGTTTGGCATTCGATTTGGTGGTGAGGAAGCATACGAGCTTGTACAACATACAAAGAGTGGTAGCCATGCCTTTTCACGGATTGAGTCAACGGCCAGCACTTTGGCCCAGAGCGCAAGATCACTGCCGGCCAAGAGTTTGACTAGACGTCGGATCAAACGCTCGATTACGGTCGTAGTCATCATCATTCTTTGCTTGATTAGCTGCTTTGCCTTCTCATTCTTTATGGTAGATATTGGAGTACCCTCGGCCCTGGGGGTGACAATAGGCAATGATGACACCTGTGACCTCGAAACTTTAACCGGCAGTAGTGTGCAATCGGCATTCACCATCAACCTTAGATGTCCCTCTCGCCTGACATTCGCCGAGGCCAAGGCTATCGATGTGATTTGGGACCTCGTCGTCGGCCAGGGTGGTCGGTTTTTCTTGGGTTGGATATCTTACAAGGTCTTCATGGACGGTCTGGTCCGCGTCATGGAGAAATCTGCTGTCCCGCACGAGCTTTACGCGTCAATGGCCTTCGAACCTATGTGCGCAATGTCGATATGGAACTCTCTGAAGGCACTATTCATGACGAAGGGCTGGCGGAGCAAGCTCTTTTTAGCCTGGTTCTCCATCTCGACCCTTTACGTACTCGCGTTTTCCACTCTAATCAGCGCGGGGTCTGGATATGTCACGCCATCAACGGCTGGTTTCACGATGACGGATGGTTCATTCGTCACAGCGTCGTCGGAAAGCCTAATTCGATGTTTCAACCTTACTGACGGGGCTCTAATTGGGCTCTCAAATGGAACCGTTGTACCTGGCCCTCCAAGTCATGTGGTCGAAGAAGCAACAATATCCACTACCTACCCACCCAATTTTGACAAATTGAAAACTTTATCGTCCGAGCTTTTCTACACTCTTTACACCTGTAAGCCTATGTAAATAAGGACCAAATACGGTATCACTGACCGTGGTTGTAGATTCATCGACTGGTGCGGGCAGGCGTATCTACACAAAAACCAATTCTTCGACAACGGATCAACCTTTTGTTTATTCTGAACCAGCTATGGGGCGAGGTTACACAACGAATATCACAATAGATGGTCACATGCACATATTTGAGAATTATACATACAACCCTATACCAATTTATTGCTACAACAACCAGAGCCTACCTGCAGATCTTACGCCCATAGCAAAATGCCTCCCAGAACCGTATTTCGTGTGGGGCTGGTCCTCTCTCCTTCTCTTCATCACTCTCAGCCTTCAGCTTGCCTGGATACTCGGGATGTTCGGTGTCTGGCTCGATGCCAACATCAACAGCCAACTTTGCCGGAAGGGGCGCAAGGTTCGGGGTTACTTTCGAGCCGCTGCCGATATTTCAGAAGCAATGAGCGAGAACCTAGGAGATGAGTACTGCGCTTACTCTAACTCGGAAATCGCGCAGGAGCTGAGAAAGGAGCGGAATGGGCTCCGTTACTATACCAGTAACGAGAAGGATAGTGACGTCTCGCACATCGGCATCAGCTCAAACAGATTGGAAGGCTTGGATTTGAGAGATGATGCGATTTACGGGGCATACACTACCAGCCGAGGCTGAAGCTTCCAACTGCTTCGAGACCCTTTGATCTATACAAGCAACTCTCTCCCATCATCTTACTCGCTTCATCGAAAGGATGAAGAGCTCTCAGTGCATTCTATCTGGGATATCCGGATGATCAGGAATCACCCACTGTACATAGCTGCCATGGAATTGATCCAGATCAGCGGCCATCACTAAACTATGAGAAGGCTCGTAGTGCGAAAGACCACCACGACGACACTTCGATACTCTCACTTCAGTGTACGAGTATATGTAAGGTCCTAGAGAGCTATGCGATATATATACAGTACATGCGCATATAAATATGTCTATATAATATAACTCTATACAAACATATAAAGGTAAATTTGCAGCTGCTGAGAGGTCGATCCCTTATCTCGATTATAGCTGTATATAAAGTTATCTTAATTGATGCCAAAATCCTACGTCAAAGCTCGCAAATATCTGATCTGCACTTCCTCCAATAATAGTTCGATAGTACTGCATTTCCATAATTCACCAAAGTAAGTGGAGAAGCTTTTCTTCGCCACCAGTTGACCAGCGAACACAAACTAAATATGCATGCTAAGAGGCCTTCCATAGCCATCTAATATTCCGCTTCCGAAACTCTGCCCTAGGCCCCGGCCCTAACCCCTCAAAAACAATACACACTGAGCACACCCCAGCACTAGCTTCCTCAACCCTAGAAACCCTCATCTCACCCCGTCGCATCTTCCCCCATCAACCTCGCCAAAAGCACATATCCCACCACCACCATCACCCCCACCATAAACTTGTGCCGCCCCAACCAACTCCTCCCCGCTTCCCTCGCCGCCTGCCCCCCTCCCACCACCGCCCCCACGACCCCGCTGCCCCCAGGGCCCCTCCTCAATGCCGCTGCTTCGTGCGAACATGGGCTCGAAGTTGAGGCGTCGGGGTCTGGTATTAAAATTCCGGTTGCCGGATCGATTCTGGTCTCGCGCATCCAATTCCAGTTCTCGGCGTCCAGCTCCGGCCACTCGGCGCGGAACTTGACACCCCCGTCGCCGGCTTTGACGGCGCCGACACCGCGGGTGCTGGAGCTGACGCCGGCGACAGGTTTTGATGCGGAGCCGCCGCCTGTGCTATTCCACCAGCGTGTTCGCGCGGCGCACCAGCGGCGTTCGGCGTCGGTGGCGTGCACGCTTCCGGTGGTCATTTCGTCAGAGGTCATGAAGGACATGAGGCCGATCAGAATGGTGGAGACCTCCCAGGCCGGGTTGAAGGACTTGGGGTGGAAGTCGGAGATGCTGAGGCAGAGGCGGGTTGAGGGTTGGAAGCGGCCGGAAGGGGTGTGCATGCGGATGGAGGGTGGGGCGAAGGGGTAGTTGGGGGGAAAGAGGAGGGTTCCCCAGTATTGGCCGTGTTCGTAGGGGGTGTTAGGTGGGCCGGTGAGGATGTAGTGCCATTCTAGGATGTTGGTTTCCGAGGGGTGGGCGATTATGTAGGGGGGTGGGTTGGCTTGGATGGTTTGGTATTCGCGGGTAAGCTGTGGGATGGGGTGTTAGTAATAGGGTACATAGGACGAGGACGGCCGGGGGGAAGGGTCTTACTCGTTTGTTCGCTGCTCGAGTGGCCATGGCGAAGGTGTCGCCGGCGGTGCCGGGGTTTGAGTTATTGCGTTGTGTTAGGGACTTGACTAGGCTTGTCGCTTGTCAGATCTGATAGAGTCTATTCGAAAATCGTTTGAGAATTGGGTGGTGATGAGGTGTCGGTCGGGCTGTTCTTCTGCTGCTTCCTCGGCCGATTGTTCTCCTGCTGCTTTGTCGAAGAGGGTCAGTTGTTCTTGTGGTGATGTCGGTGGTTGTTCGCTTTAATTCCGGCGCTAGTCGCATTGAAGCTTCTTGCACTCGTGCTTGCAGTTCAGCTTCAATGGCCACACCATTGGATCCCGAAGATGATGTGAGTGAAATTCGGTGGGTGCTTGATTTGAGCAGGGATTTTGAAGCTGATAGCTCTCTGTAAAGCAAATCTTCGAGAAGCTTCAGAAACGCGTGAATCCAAAGATCCAAGAGGAAAAGGCCAGAGCCGTAAATGAGCGAGAGCACGCGCAGTATGAGAAGGCACAGAGAAGGCTAGGCGAGCTGGTCAGTAATCCTGCAAAAAATCTTTTAATGTCCCCAGCGGCATGTCTATCCTTCATAGCGGGCTTATGGGACCCCTAGATCGAGAACAATTCTACATTACCCTGTACGATTTCTTCTGTACGAATACTCAATGCCAATCACACGCGGAAAGGTTTCCTTGAGCGCATATTCAATCCTATTCTCAGCGCCAATCAAGACCGCCCTTACACTCTCGCGGAGGCTATAAGAGAAGCCTCAATTGGGGCGGACAAGCTACATAAATTTGGTATACCAGCTTAGGCCCTAAAGTCCTGCGGAGAGCAACTAATCGAAATGCAGATATCTTTCACCAGCCTATATCGTTGTTTATAGACCGTCCCTCACCTACAGACCCCTCTTCTACGCCAACCGACATCGATATCTACCTCTCCGTACGAGAAAAGTCGCGCATTCTCCTCAAGACCGGTACCGATGTTGGAAATGCAGAAGGCTCAGCATATGCAAACCTCCTTGCACGCAATCTATTTGGCGGGGCAGAAACTCTAAACCTCAATGCATCCCTTGGAACACGTACGAGATCAGCCTATCAAGTCAGCTTCGAGACACCATTTCTTAGCAACCCCGATTTTCGAGGCGAAACCGGCGGGCTAGCAAGCTCGACACAGAAGAGCTGGTCAAGCCATGAAGAGGTTCTCAAAGGTGGTTGGGCTAAGTTACGATGGATTGCTAGAGGCGGGAGCCGGCACGAGCTCGGATACAACGGAGTTTGGCGCCAGATCACTGGTCTTGCCGGCAATGCATCGCCTACAGTCAGAGGGGATGCAGGGGATAGTGTCAAGAGCAGTATATCACACACGTGGATGAGCGACCAGCGGGACAATCCCATCCTTGCCACTCGAGGTCATTACATGAAGACAAACCTGGAACTAGCTGGCTGGGGCCCTCTTCAGGGCGACGTAGCCTTCGGAAAAGCCGAAGCCGAAACCCAAGCCGCCGTTCCCATACCAATCCCCGGAATCGAAGGAGACAGCGGAGTTTCGTTTACTGCCGGCCTCCGAGGAGGCTTTCTATACCCTCTTCCCCTCGGTTTCGACACCAAACCCACGCCCTCACGCATCAACGACCGCTTTCAGCTCGGTGGCCCAACCGACATCCGAGGATTCCGCCTCTCCGGTCTCGGCCCGCGTGATGGCGCCGACGCTGTTGGTGGAGACGTTTACGCAGCAGGAAGCGCAAACCTCCTTGTTCCACTTCCGCGTGTTGGCGCCGACAAACCGTTTCGTATGCAAGCCTTCGTCAACGGAGGCCGCCTTCTTGCGCTAAAGCAAGCCCCCGCTGATGGCAACGATGACGCGCGAACGGTCCAGAAGAGCTTAGGGTCCACTATTTCAGAACTGGGCAATGGACTACCTAGCATGGCTGCGGGCGTGGGGCTGGTGTACGCGCATCCGGTGGCGAGGTTCGAGTTGAATTTTTCGCTGCCGTTGGTGTTGAGGAAGGGGGAGGAGGGGCGGAAGGGGTTGCAGTTTGGGGTGGGGATTAATTTGCTGTAGTGGGTGGGGGGTGTGGAGGGCTTGCCGAAGTGGGGGTTGGAGTGAGATGGTGAGATGGATGAGGGTAAGATGGGAGAGTTGTGCTGGTTATAGTTGGACGCAGCCTTCCTGCTCCTTGCACGTTTAGCAATATATCTTAAACCTCGATTACTTTTATATGACCCTGTTCGAGATCCCCCCTTGCCCGTTCAAGTTTAACCTCCCACCCCACCACCTCACTACCTTAACATCCTCCACCATCTTTCATCTCCACCCAGCCTGCCCGCCTTTCCACCGTTTGTCAGTTCTTCCCATGTGGACTATTCCCTCTACTCATTTGGTCCGTTTCGTTTGAATCCGTCCCGTTCTCATCTGCTACACTTTCGTCTTCATTGAAGACTTTTTCGATCTTTACTCTTTGAATAGATGAACTTTCGATTTATTTTAAATTTCATATTTTGCTTCTTTTGGGAAAAGATTCCCGTTTCCATCAACATTCCGTCTCTCCGATTTTTGAAATCCTCATCTCCCACCTCACTTGCCCTTCGCCTGCCCGTCTCCTTCTTTCTCCTATCCTTTCTCTCTGACAGAATAATCTCCTTTGCTGTCTCCCGTCTCCCATCCCTGCCCCTCCTTCCTTCTTTCTTTCCCCCTCTCCGCTCTGTCCCTCTCACCGCCCCGAATCTAGTCTCCTTAGTCAATTTTTTTCTAGGAGAAGGAAAAACAAGATGGGAAGGGCTTTCTGCCTTGTTGCCATTATTCGTCAGAAAACCCAGCTAACCCACCTCCGCTCCTCCACTCCTCCGCGTTGCGTTCCTCGGAGTGGTGGAATGGGCGGATGTGTGTGTTTAGCCAAGGTAAGTGCCTTATGTCACCGAGGGAGTGGGTGTTGTTTCTTGGATTTATAGTTGTTCACAGAAACGTATGAAATCTGTGCAAAGATCTTTCTGTGAATCTTCGAAACTCATCAGCGAGATGGTCACTGTTCGTCACTCTGCGACTATCCTGATAATTCTAAGCTCCTCCGGCGCTCTGCATTGTAACATGCAGGACCCGGACCTTGGACCCCGGAATGGCGAATGGGTGGAAATTATCTCGAGCTGAGATTGGGTGCCTATTTCGTAAATAGGGAAGGTGATATTCTTGCATTTATAGTCTTTTTGGACGTACACATTCCTTCCTATAAGCGTACACCCCTCTTTTATAGGAATACAGAAACGCCCTATGGAGAATATAGTCCTGCATTTGTGAACAGTCGCGTTAACGTTTCTGTCTAAGAGAAGGACTTGTGTATAGATTACTCCTTCCATGGCTGATGGTTTGATTCTTTGGGTCCAAATTAGTTAGCCATAATGTACGTCGTGCTTCAGCGTATGTAACGAGACAAGGCCTTCGTTGCATTAACTCAGCAGAAATAAATCCTCGTGGGTACGGTGACTGGTCAGGTAAAATTACCAGGCAACCAAAGACATAGAAGATTGTTTTCGCCAATTCAGCTATGACGTACAATGCAGTGTACTTTAGGTTCGGGAACGGCTCTACCTGCGTCTGTACATGCTGTGTTGGGATTCAGGTAAGTCCATTGCGACTTGGTGGAAGCAAGTCACTCTCCTCGAGGTCTTGATCCATTCAGAGGAGCTTGAAGATTTAGTAGATCGAAAGAGTGTTTGTATCAAGAAGTCGCTCTGGGCTCATTATTTGATTTACTCCGCTATAACTTAAAAGGAATCGATTATATTGAACCCTTGGTAAAGCCATTCATGACATCCGCCAACCTTTGTTTATTTGGTGAGGTGGGAGGCTGTTATGATTCGCGGCATGTTGCAGAACCAAGAGAGGATTTCAGCCATTGAAGTTTTTACCTGCTTTAAACCAGAATCAACTTCAGCCCCAACTGCAGGGAGGCTCAGCGACAGTCATGCATCACATTATGGTGAAGTTATCAGCGTATGGCGCAGCACATCTCAGCAGGGCAGGGATCCAGATCCAAGATCGCCTAGTGTCTCACTTGGCACTTCAACGGTGGAGGACAATGTGAGACCGCAGAGGTTCATCCAGGTCGCAATCTAGCAATTGCAGGTTTTCGATGATCCAGTGTTGCCTTCACACACGTAAAAATAGTGAATTACCCTTTCAGGCGATCATGGAGCCGATTAGTGCATTGGTCTAGGTTTGTATATGGCTGATGGACTCTGTCTATAAGACTGGAAGCCAGTCTCCGTGAATGGCATTCGAGATCGATGAACTCGTTCTTTGCACCAACATGTGTCCACACTCTATTGTTCATATGATTTGGCTCTTCGCTCTTGTTGGCCTGTATCTAAGAGGAGAAGACACATAGGCACATGAAGAAATATCGAAAGTCAGATCTTTCCCTGGTCCTGACCAGTCTATAAACGCAAAGAAGAGAATATCACTTGGCTGAGATGGGAAAGAGTCGTCGCACAAGAATTAAAACGCCCTTGGGAAAACCTGCTTCAAGCCCTCACGAAGCTGCCCGCAAGCAAAGCGGATTGTTATCCGTCGTGAGGCCGCCATATTGATTTCCATCGCCCTTTTTTCGCCCTCACATGCTCCTTCTGCTCTGCCCTAACCTTCTTTCGAGCGTTAACACTATATCTACTACTTCTTATCTCGGCCCATAGCTCGCTCATATTCAAGGTTCCCTCACCACCAAACAGAGCGAGGTCAGTGTGATCATGCCGCAGTGAAGGTCGCAGTGCAAATACTATACTCTGCCTACCGGCGGGGTTGCCCACCACTCTATGCAGTCCCGCACGTAGTCGATTTCCGGTCATTGTTCGCAGAACCTGGCCCACGAATAAAGTTGGTCCCTCTACGTCGATCCATTGAGCAGACTTGGGGAAATAGCTGTCTTGATTGAGTACCTGTAGTCCCTTACCAAAGCCGACACAAAGAGTAAGGAGCCCAAGATCTGTATGCGCCTCTGCGGTGCCTGAATTAGGGGAATAATTAAAGGTCCTCAATTGAGTTGGTGTAGCTTCATCCCTACTGGGCGGCATGGACAAACAGCCATCAAGGACCGAATCCCACGACCCATAGGCAAGGCCCATCGCACGCGCCAAATCTGCGAGCACGCGATATAGCAGGGTAGAGGTTTGTTGCCATACTTGCCCGGTAAGTTGTTCTAACGGGTGATGGTCTGGTCTTGTAGCCTGATGAAAAGTAATGTATTCTTTCTCTCCTCCTATATTTGTGTAGCCTGTTTCACTGGGGTTGGCGGCGGGATATTCTTGGATTTTCACGTGAGTTGGTTGTCCAAAGAACGACGCACTAGCGGCTGATAATTGTTCATACAGGACACGCAGTGAAGGTGATAATTGAAGGTGGAGGTGACCCTGCCTAGTCAAAAGAAATAGCTGCTTATCTGTAAGCAACGGGGGTGGATGTAAGGGTGGTGGTGCAAAGTCTGGTGCCTCCATTGTGTTGGGACGTTGAAGGAAGAATATGGGCATCGGGTCGCCAAGACATTTTATATATTACAATACCAAAAACGAACATTATCATCTAGGTAGTCGTCCTCTACCTAATGGTAAAGTAGCGGTAAACACAGCTACGTACGCATTGAGTGCTGGGAGACCAAGGTTTTGTAAACCGCATAGCTTTGATAGAATTATTCATCCAGGTTCCATCGTAGTTGAGGAAACGCACCGAACCTACACTGCGAAATTGAGGTAATGTACCTCAAGGATGGGTTTGCTCAACTATCATCCAGAAATGTACGGTCAGGATAGATCATGGTTTGATTCCATTCGTGCCACCGACCAATCTTTTGCTGGTGCCAACTAGTCGAAACCTACATCCGAAAATCAGGACATCAGACCAGGCAGGCCTTTGATCATCTTGAAGCATGATGGGGCAATCCTGGGAAAGCTGGCAGCAAAATTAAGAAGGAATTGGACCCCTTTGAAATCCTGCCCAAACTCCTGGCAGTGTAGCCAAGAAGGGAAAATCCTGATCGTTGAGAGGGATTGTAAATTCAAAATGGTGGTGTACAGGCCTCGTCATCTTTCAGCCACTGCGTATCTTTGTGGTCTGAACACGACTCGTCACAACAGGAAGCCCATAACTAATATGTACCGAGCCCTGGCTATCAGTGCACGTGTGTAGCAAATGAAACCATTAAATCAGTATGAGCATCTTTGGGTTCCAACCTCTGGGTAGCATGACCATTTGTGGGTGTTATTGGAGAGTAAAGTCTGCTATGAAAAGCACATTCATATGTCAGAAGTAGAATTCGTACTCGTCCTCACTGACATTATCCCCGTTCGAATCCATAAGGTCAAGCAACCATGCGCCCTTCTCATCTCCTTTGTTCGTCTTCTTTCGAGCCCACTGTCGCAGCTTCTTATCCCTCCAATCAATAGAAGTTTCATCTTCAAGCGCGGCATATGCAAACAACTTCACAATTGCTTTGTTGCAACCACCGTCTATCACGGCCAACCTCAAGAGCTCTTGGTCCAGCTCGACTCCAATCACAGATTCAGAAAGCAGCTTCACAATCTCCGGTCTACCCTCTATGATGGCGTCTCTCATTCCTTTATCGGCAATATCTATATCATACATGCCTCGCTTGGCATTCCAACGCATAAGACGGAGGAGAAAGTTAACCCTGTCGTCGGTCCATGGTCCGGATAATGCGTGACGAGGGAGCTTTGCAAAGGTACAGATCACTTTGTTTTTCCCTGGAGATTGCCAACTATCCGAATGGGTTCTATTGTGCAACTCTGCTTCTGCAACCCTTTTCTGATACGCCGGTTCCTGCAGCTTCAGAACCGCGGTCTCGAGTTCCGATGAGAAGTCAAGGGTGAACCATTTTTGAGCAAACACGTCAGTCTGAAGATCGGACATGCGAGAAACATCTGTGGAATTGATTCTCGTTGGGTTGCCGCGGTAGAGCATGTGGGTACAAAAGTGGAGGCGGACAATTGACTTGCTTAGCAGGAGGTGGAAACGGCGACAGACCAAAGGCAATGACAGGTTTTCGGATTGAATGTAAATCTCCTCGAGAGTCTCAGCCGCTAAAGACTGGAGACCTGGTGGAGACAGTGAAGCGGCCATCATCAGCTACTGTATCACATACGCTGGTGTTAGGCTAGGAGTACCTCGGTGGTCGAGCTACCTCTACCCCAATTTGGGGTAGTTGGCGCTACCTACTTCAGTAGTAGCTAGTATTCTATACCGTACCACAGTAATTAATTTACGACCGATAACGCTAAGATAAGGCAAGCGAACCTAAAAGTGGTTCTTCATTGAAACTCTAACAAAGGTAGAATAACCTCTGTCCCCTGTTCACACACAGCGAGGTGGTGTCCTGCATCCAAATGGCGTCCGATCAGAGCTCGGCAAACGGTGCCTCAGGCAAGCTATGGGGGGGTAGATTTACGGGTATAGCTTCTCACAATTCAATCATACGACACCTTATGACTGATTTTACGCACTCAAGGCGCTACTGACCCATTGATGGTCAAGTACAACGAGTCCATCTACTTCGACCGTGCCTTCTACCCCCAGGATATTGCCGGCTCCATCGCCTTTGCACGCGCCAACATTGAGACTGGAATCCTTACAAAAGACGAGTTTGCAACAATCGAGAAGGGCTTTCGCCAGGTCCTCGAGGAATGGCAGAAAGACAAATTCGAAATCAAGCCTGGTATTGATGAGGACATTCATACTGCGAATGAACGCAGATTAGGGGAAATAATCGGCACGCAAATCGCAGGGAAGCTCCATACGTACGCATAGTTCATAGGCTATGAAGATTGGAGAGCTGAAGCTATGAGTAGTGGAAGGAGTCGCAATGATCAGGTCGCCACGGATCTGCGACTCTGGCTCCGTGACGAGCTACGGGAGGTTGAGGGACATCTCATTACCCTACTCCAGGTCGTAGCGGAGCGGGCGGAGAAAGATATTGATTACGTTATGCCAGGATATACCCATCTGCAACGCGCTCAGGTGATTTGAAAGTATACACACAGGGAATGCTGCTTACCGATTTCTAGCCTGTACGCTGGAGCCATTGGCTACTCAGTTATGGAGCGGCCTTTGTTGCTGATCTAGAACGTTTACGTGAAGTAACGAAGCGCGTCAATAAATCTCCTCTTGGCTGTGGCGCTCTCGCAGGGAATGCATTTTCCATCGATAGGGTAGCAATGGCAAAAGAGTTAGGCTTTGATAGCTTAGTTTCTAACAGCATGGCCGCTGTAGCAGATCGCGATTACATTCTAGAGACGATGCAGTGGGGTTCAACCCTTATGCTACACATATCACGATGGAGTGAGGATCTCATCATCTACAGCTCTGCAGAATTTGGATTCGTTCGATTAGCAGATGCATACACTACCGGAAGCTCGCTGATGCCGCAGAAGAAAAACAGTAGTTGCCAACCTGCCATCTGTCATCTTCATATTAGCTAATTAATATGGTAGGCGATTCTCTAGAACTTCTCCGCGGCAAATGTGGCAGGGTCTTCGGTCAGATGACAGGGCTCATGATGACTCTCAAGGGCATACCATCAACGTACAATAAGGATTTACAGGAGAGCGTGGAGCCAATACTTGAGCATGTAAAGACTTTAAAAGACAGCCTTCTGATAGCGGGTCGCGTGCTATCGACGTTGACGACGTTCCCGGACAGGATGCTAGCGGCACTAACCCCTGATATGCTTGCTACGGATCTAGCTGAATACCTGGTCAGAAAAGGTATCCTATGTTTTCCTTGGTGATCAATACTTCACCACATGCTAAGCCCTATGTAGGCGTACCTTTCAGGGAAACTCACCACATCGCTGGTAGAGTGGTTGCACTCTCCGAAGAAGAAGATAGACCAATGGACAAATTATCATTTGAGCAGCTTCAAGGGGTAGATAAGAGGTTCGAGCGGGATATCCTCGACGTTTTCAACTACCAAAGATCAGTGGAAATGAAGTCTGCAATTGGGGGGACGAGCAAGTCAGCTGTCATGGAGCAGATTGAGCTACTGAAACAAACTATTAAGATGGCTTAGATACCCAGAACTGATTTTTTCAAAATACCAGGATACGTTGGTCCTTTCATAGTAAACATTGGTACTACCATTAATGGGGTGGGCGTGACAAAACAATCAACGGCACCAGACTGAAACCAAAAAGTACCAATGCTTGAGAAGGCAGGTGGCTATGAGCCATTGGCTAAAATTATACAATTGCCCAAACCTGGTCAATCACGCGTGTCTACTTCTGCTGCTTCCGAATCTGGTATACTAAGCTGATCATAGGATAGAGTTATCAGATTCTATGGATCTCTCATGTCGCCAATAATGAGCCACGAAAGTTGCTACAAGGAAGATCGCGAAATGGGTTCTAGTCAGCGTCTAACACGACGAACCTCACCGTTCTACGAGACAAGACACATATATGAAATGCGGTTTTGGTAGAAGCTTGAGGTTTCTACCGGCTAGAATTCGCTACGATACACACAAAATGCTAGAAGTTGTTCCAAGATTCCTGCAAAATTACCGCTAGGCCAAGATTGTTCATAAACAAAGATACCTTTCTCCGCACATGGTCGCTCACCCAAGTCAATACTCACCGAAACAATTCCTCTCATACATCCCACCACTCCCAAGATCCTACCTCCGTCCACCATGCGATGCATGCCCCAGGGCGAGTCTATCCTACATGAAAAGACTGCCCACAAACCTCACAATCAACACGCAGATCAATTCTAGCAGCAAGAATCTCTCTTCGCGTGTCTTGGGGACAGTGGTCGCCACTTCGACCAATCTCTCGGGGTTGAGAATCGAGGACTTAGCTTCTCTGGCCGGTTCAGTCGATGCTTTATGGTTGGCTGGTTGGTCGGCAGAAGCCGTGTGAGAAGCATTGGCATTTAATGATTGTGAAAGAGTGGCAGTGGCTTCTGACACCATGGCCGCTACTTCAGCCAACTTCTGAGTGCGGAGGCCGCGGCTTGAAGTGTGTTGAGATTCTGGTACAGCTTCTGGTGCAGGGTCTCTTGAAGCCTCGATAGGCACTGCTGGTTCGGCTTGCTCTTTGGGAAGCTGCGGAGTTGCAACACTCGTTTCCTTCTCGTCAGGGTGCTCAAGGATATCATGTTCGACATCCTTCTGGGGCGTCGTGACCTGTGGCAGGTCATCAACTGGAGTAGGAGATCCAGTAACCATTCCAGTTTCCAAGGTAAGCTCGTGTGGCTTGCTGTTCTCTTCAATTTCGGCGTTGTAAAGGTTGTTGTCAAGCTGATCTGCTAGGGACTCTGGTCCACGGTTGGATTCTTGAATTCCCAAGTTGGTTGCATCCATCTCTTGTTGAGCATCGTCATGCTGACCGACAGATGGCCGGTCTGGATTCTTCTGCTCAAGCTCTTCTCCATTGGTGTCTCCCATAGCCGAGGACTTCATTTTCTCTATAAACCAGGAGGTTTCTCCTGGGAGAAGCAGACAACGGGGATTGTAGAAGGGTTGAACTGTCTTATCCAGATCAAGAGCAGCCTTGGTAGGAGAGTCTGAAAGCTCTTCCACAGCAGCGACCGCAGAATCACCATTAAAAAAATACTTGAGCGTTGTTTTCGTCCTTCTGCTTTGGCTTTTCTCTATCGTCTCGCGCTGTATTTGCATCCAGACTAAGGTTGGCTTCAACGGCGGAATCAGGTTGGTCTGCCACAACGTCGACTGGAGCATTACCAGAGGTGGAAACCTTACCAACGTTCTCACTCTTCGGCATCAACTCCTCAAGACGCTTACTCTCTCCTGACGAAGTATTCATTTTCTCCACAACCACGGAGGTCTCTCCTGGGCTAAGGAGGCAAAGAGGATTGTAGACATCTTGCGCTATGGTGTCATTGTGATCAGTGTCAGTCACAGGGGGGCTATCAGAGATGTTCTTCGCGACAGTAGCCGGAGAATCATTACCAGTGAAGACTTCTGCAATGTCTTCGGATTGTGTAATGTCAGCATTGAACACGGGTTTCTCGACGCGAGTGGAGTTGTCGACTCGAGGAAGGTCGTCCACTTGAGTAGCCCTCTCTCTTGGACCAAGATTCGTAAGAGGTGCAGACTTCTCGACGGGAAGAGGCTCGGCCTGAACTTTGTCGTCTCCTCCGTTGACCCAAGCCCTCAACATGCCAAGGGTCAAGGGCGTCTCTTGTGGCAAGGTGCGGTGCGATTGATCGGAGGCACCTTCGCCGGCATCTATCTTTGGACGAGGATCAATGTTGGAGGGGACGTTGGTGACTTTATTGTCGGTATTGGTAACGAGAATATCTGGCATCTCGTCCCGATACTTAATATCGCTCTCCTTGTCGTGTCCATCCTTCGATGCTGCCGGCTCAATCTTTTCGGCGCTTATTGAGGGTCCTGCTGCCAAGAGGAGGCGATTGGAATTGTAGAGAACTGGAGAGATTATCGCATCTTGCGCGGGAACCTTGGCAGCATCTTCGATCTCTTGGTCTTTCCCGCTGACCTTGACAGTAATGGGGTCTCCTGACTGGCTTGGTTCAACCTCCTCGGTCTTAACGACGCTGGTCGAGTCATTGGCGTGCGAGACTCTCAAAATCGTGTCCGCGATAGTCTCAATGGCTTCAGGCACTGCAGATATCATCTTTACATCCTGAGAACTCTTTGCTTGATCGGTTTTAGAAGCAGATTCATCTTCTTCGGCCGTCACGGCTTTCTTAGCTTGCATCTTCTTGCCGGCACGTCCTTTCTTCTTTCCCTTGCCTTTCGGATGAGGGATCAAGCCAGCATTTGCAGCTGGGCTTGGACATTGAATGCTCGAAGATGACTTCTCGGAAACCATCGGAGATGTGGAAGGAACGGTGACAGAGGATACCTTCTCCGTATTTGATGACAGTTGTATTGGTAGAGATTCTTTGTCCCTCGGTGGAGAAAGTGAGGAGGTCGATACATCAGCCTGCTGATGTAACACAGATATTGATGGAGATGTCTTCGTGGCCGGAGACAACAAAGAGGATTCCTCAATGGCCGAGTCTTCTAGGGCGCCGAGGCTCCCAGCGCTCGAGTTTGGATTGCTGACGAGCATATCACACGCGGCAGAGGTTGCATGAGAGGAGCTCTTCTCTGGCACTGGTAAGACTGCTGTCGCAGCTGGTGCGGTCGCGGAACTGAAGAGGACTTCAGCCTTCGTACCGTTGTCCATCGAAGCAATCTTTTCAGCATCCTCATGCTTCTTGTCATTTCCAACCGTCTTTTCAGAATCAGCGATCAATTTATCGGTACCCGGAAGAGAGACGACTATCTTAAACGATGTGGGTGGTTTCTGCGGGTTCCTATCGTCCTTGTCTGCGCTTGCATTCTCGCCGGCCTTGGTCTTCTTACCCTTGCCCTTCTTTCCCCCCTTGCCTTTGGTGGACAGATTGGGAAAGATGCTGGTGGACTCGGGAGCGGCACTAGCGCTCTGGCTCTTCGGCTCACGCGCAGTGGCGGCGCTTGCAGGGACAGTGATCTGAGGTGGAGACTCCTTCTTCTCAGGTGTTGACGACAACGAGGTTAATGGAGAGTCCTGCTGCTTAGGCGAAGATGCAGCAGATGGCGTTGTCGGAATCTTCTCCCTCAGCGAAACAGATGAAGCTGTGGTCGGGGGACTTGGCAGCAGGGGCGAAGACGACGTGGACTTGGTCAGACAGGCCTCAACTTTTGGGGAAGATGATGCGGATGGTTTGAATGATCCTTGGGCAAGATTGGTATCGACTGTCATGGCCTGCCGAGCTTGATCAGTGTCTGCAACTCCAGGCGTTGGAGCTTTACGCTCTACCAATGGACGCTTTGCAGCTTCGAGCTGTGAGCGCTCATCATTATCCTTGACGTTCTTTGTACACCCCACATCCTGATACTTGGAGGTGTCTGGAGTATGATGTTCGTCTTTATTGTAGAGAGCCTCTATTATATCATGCTCTTGTGGTTTGCTCTTTTCTTCGACTCTAACAACATTTGGTGTCGCTGGAGGGATCTGATGGAATTGGCGTGGCTCCCCAAAGACCTTTGGGTTCATTCCCCAAGAATCGACAAACTTCTTGGGGTGATGAGTTACGTCCCATTCGTCTAGCACTGGATCCCATTTCGCTTGATAGTTGGCTAACTTGTCATATGGTGCTAGGGACGGGACCACGAAGAAAGCCGCGGGCGACTTGATTCCTACATTGCACAAAGATGCCTGGGCCTGGTGGTGCTCTTTGTCAACACCATCGACCTTGACAATCGAAGTCTTCTGTATCATGTTCATTAGCTACGTCATAAAGATTACTGAGACAGACTGATACATACCTTCACCTTGAAGACCATATCGCACCACGATCCTGGTGCGACATACCCACGTGCTTTCTCTTGCTAAGAATGAAAGTTAGCTAGGAATGAGGCTTCTAAGAAGATGGACATACAGAAGAGCGAAGGGTTTGAAGGAACAACGGCTTCCAAGCCGGATCCACGACAAGACGCGGCTTGATCTGGTATGGCATGGCTGCAACAACAGAATTACTGAAGTTGCTAGGTTCGAAGTGGCTGCGTGAGGAGGAGAGTATGACTGGAGCAGTACAAGTCTCGAAGAGTATGTGCCGAGTCAACTGGAGAAGCGTATGAACAGTGAAGTACTGCAATACCATACGATTGCAGTTTCAGGAGTAGGTTCGACGAAGGCATTGTGCGATATTGTGCACGAAAGCTTTGTTCAAAGTAAGAATCTTCTGGGGTCGATGGTATTTCAAGGATGTGCTTGAAGGAAGAAAGAAGAAGATGCTGGATGGTTGAGAAGTATAAGTAGCCCTCAATGATAATGTGGAGATGTATTGAGCTGCCGACAACGCTTTTCGAAAAACACAATAGAAAACACAATTGGAAATGTTATCGGAATCACAATAGGGGAAAATGGTTCTCAATAACATAGTTGGTACTTTGATGCAAAACCTTATCCAGAACCACAATAGGAATCAAGCGCTGGTCAATAACACTATCGATAGCAATAATGAAAACCCCAACCACGAATATATTCGACAACAGACACAAGCGCTTCTTCATCTCTACAACATATCCGATATAACTCGCAGAGCGGTCAACCAAGTGCTCCGTCTCTCAACACATTCTACATAACCCTCTTAGTAGAAAGTAACAACACACATCTCTGCAACACAATCGCCAACACAACCAAATGCTTCATCTCCATAACCTCGAACCTAGAGGGTAGACTACTCAGTCTTGTTCAAAAAGATCCAAGCCCGTGAGTGGTCGACAATGAGATTCTATATAAACACGCCTCCCTCCACGTATACTTAAATAAGGAGCTACAGCAAACCAGGTACAAATTAGTAAACAACGGAAATCGGGTAGGGTATTGCGTCTCTGTTCTTTCGAAATGGAAGATTGAAGGAGTTGTAGTCCTGTTTCGACATGTGACATGATCTAGATTGATACATTTTAGCCTTGATTGAACTTGTGGGTATGCTAAAGTTATGCAAAATTCCTATGAAATGTTTCAGAACACGGTCCCAAGCCAACCCCATCCCGAACAACCAACCGCTTCAACTCAACAGCCCAAGTGCTCCCCATTCATCTTCACTAACATCTAGCTACCTAGCCGCTAAAGCTAGATCTCGCAACTCAGAACTCCCCCCCCCTCTACCCGCCCTCCCTTCACCTTCCCCTTCCAACTTCTCCTCACCACTTCGACTCATTGGAATAACAAGGACACCAATCTCACAACCAAGACCAGGATAAACTGCAGCAGAAGACACTTATCCTCAGGTTCTTCCTGAACCGCCGTAGCCGCTTGGACAATGTCGATGGCTTCGAGCACCGAGGTAATATCGGGTTTCTTGACTGATTTGGCTAGGATAGTCTGGTGTGCTGAGGCTTCGGGAGATGTGGTGGTTGGTGGTTGTTGGGTGATTGTTGTTGTTTCGAGCATGTCGTGAGAGGTTGGGATGTTGTTTTCGGCGATTTCCGGAGTGTTAGTGGGAGGCGAGGCAGAGGGGAAGGGAGGTGAGGTGGCTATGGTATCGAGAGAGGATGGCTGGTCTGGGTCGCTGTCTTCGTCCGAATCTGGCTCTGCCTTCTTTCCCTTGAGTTCCAACTCGTCAATCATCTCTGAGGTGGTCGAGGTATCGAGAAAGCTGAGTCCGTTTGTGTCCATGTTTTCTTCCACAACTGGCTCCACGGTCTGCTTCTTCAGTCCTGATTCATCAAAATCCCCAGAGGCGGTCGCGTTTATCTTCTCGATGATCCAGGAGGTTTCACCTGGTAAGAGAAGGCATTGAGGGTTGTAGAATACTTGTGGTAAAACCGTGGAGACTTCTTCGTCGCGGGAGGTATGTGGATGTTGCTTGGCGTCTTCTTGCGAAGGTTTCTCCCCTATCTTCTCCTCCGAGACTGGCTCGTCGACATCTTCCATCAAAGATTGTTCGACCATCTTCCCCTTCAATCTGGACTCTTCAAAGTCTGGTTGTGAAGTACTGGAGCGAGCGGATTGATAGTCTCCGGCGAGGGGTCCAGATGTAGCTTTCTTAGGTGCCTCGCCCTTCAATTGGGACCCACTGAAATCTCTCAATGCTGTCGCATTCATCTTCTTGATGATCAAGGATGCTAATCCTGGCGAGAGAAAAGAGTGTGGGTTGTAAGTCTTCCGTGGCGCACTAAGAAGCACAGCAGTGTTTATAGGAAGCTCAGGCGTAGCTTTCTCAGAAGCTTCTGTGGATCCTTTGCCTGTGGAACTCTCTTTGAGGATCTCAAGGTTTCTACCAGCTTCGCGGACGATCCAGGGCTTGTCGGTGAGTAGGCGATCGGAGTCGTAAGTGACTATTCTTACGAAAACGTTTAGATAGTTATTATCGTTGGTCAAGCGGCCTTGTGTATTTGGTACAACTGGGCCTGAGAGATCTCGCGTTTTGGTAATTCGAGGAACGTTCTTGCAGTCAACTTTCGCTTTCTTGGTGTTCAAACTATCGATCTTTTTCGATTTGCCATTTCCTTCTCCCGTCTGACCCTTGCTATGCATTACCAAACCCCTCGTCTTCCAAATAGGTCGTGAAGACCCCCTAGGGACGAGTAAACAGCGAGGAATGAATAAGTTTTGGGCTTGGCTGACCTCCAAGGCGGAACAGTTCTTGGTAATGGCGGTACATGGTTGTACAAGAGCAATCGCTTTTGAGATAACGTGAATTGGGCTCTTGGCGATCTTGTCAACACTGCAATGTTCTTTGTCGGCAGTCAAGGCTTTTGAATGGTCAAGCTCAGAAGCTATCTCGATCGCTGAGCCACCGCAAGTAGTCTTATCGTCCTCGTGATGGCGTTCTTCACAAGCAGTCGCATCGACGGAGTTCTGCATTTCGGGAGCGACTATAGGAATTTGGTTCTCTAATTTAGCAGTCGAAGTGTCGATGACTTGCGGATCCTCGAGATTCTCATAACCCTTGTCTTCCCCACTGGTAATCAAAGTGTCGATTTCGCCACATTGATGAATATCTCCTTGTATGTTCTCAGCGATGGGCGGGTTCGAGATATCAGACTCCTGTTTCATGTCTTCGGACATTGCCTTCTTGCTGTTCTCTTCCTGAACATCGGTCTTTTTGTCATCAAGCTCAGAAGACGCGTTCACAGCAGGTGCATCGGAAGTCGAAACGTCATCAACAGAAGCTTCCACTAAGCGGGCTCGCTCAATCTGATGCTCTGACTCCTTATCGTCCTTGGCGGCGAACATGATGGCTCGCTTCGCTTTCCTATTGGCGTTCTTCTTCTTGGCCTTGCCCTTCTTAGCAACCTTCCCTTCAGTAGGAAGAGGCGCGGGAAGGTTCTGCTTCGAGTCTTCAGCCGGAGTTGGACTCTTATCGCTCATGCTATGCTCAACGCCCGAGATTGCAAGGGGTGGAGTACCTGAATCAGAACCTTTCTCTCCAGAACTTGGCGATGAAGGCGTGGAAGGTGAAGAAGCAGAGTAGTGAGGTTCGTCAGAAACTGCTCTGTCGTCCTTTAGAAAGACAGAAGAAACATTAGCAGCAGGTGCGGTAGCCGAAGGTTTTAGCTGATCTTCGTGCTGTGATGGATCATTAATTCCGGAATCTTTTCCTTTGCTATCCTTCTTCGCTTTCTTTGCAGCCTTCTTCTGCTTCTTCTTATTGCCTTTCTTTGACCCTTTACCTTCAGTAGTGGCATGCGCAGATGGGCCCGGCTTCGACTGATCAGTTAGACTGGAGGTTATGGTTTTTGGTTTGGATGATTCCACTTCTGTTTGAGGTGTGGGAATCTTAGCTGAAGACGTCTTCGCGTCTCGCTTATTTGGCACCGCATTGCTCGGTTTCGGATCTAAGGAGAAAGAGAACTTTTCTTGCGGGAAGGACAAAGCTGTTCCAACCATAGAGTACCTAGAGCTATCCGATACTTCTTCGACCTTGTTTGCTACAGCACCTAAGGCGCTGTTTGTTGGGACCTCTACAGCTTGATCAATCAGTGCGGGCTTAACAAGCACAGTCGATAGGCTAGATTCGTCGTTGTCGAGATTTATTGCCTCAGCTAGACATTCTTGGTGCTCAAGGGCTTGTGATTGTATATTCCTTGGAGGCTCCAAACTCTTCTCTGCCTCATTGGCTACTGACTTCTCAGCCTTTCCCTTCTCTGGTGTTGATCCAGCTGATGTCGGAGGGGTGGAACTACCGGAGGCGTGACACTTCTTGTCTGGAGTGGATGCCGCAGGACTCTTAGCAGTTGGTGATGACGAAGCGGAGCGTTTATCTTCCGGGGATGAAGACAAGCTTGGGTGATCATAGCTCTGTGCTAGCTTTGTGTCTATGGTTATGGCCTTGTCAGACTTGGAGTCTGCTTGTGATATAGGTTGGTTGTCGTTCTTAACGGCCAAGATGTCATCTGTCATAGGTTCCTTGGTCACTGGCTCGTCTTCCACGGTTTGGCCGACCACAGGTACTTCCACAACTGGTATCACCACAGCTGGTTCTCTCTCTGCTGAACCCTTTGCAACTGGTTTATCCATCACTAGTTCCTTGCAAGCACATGCAGCATTATCGTCTTGCTCGTCTCGCTCGTTGGCTTGGATTTCTACTGTGTCGTTACCAGTGTTGGTGGTTAAACCCGTATCTACGGTTTCGGTAACTGCAGATGATACTGGAGGTTGCTGTTTCAATGGACGCGGTATTCCGTACACCTTGGGATGCAGCCCCCAGGAATCCAGGAAAAGTCTCGGCCGATGAGTGACATGAAAATGGTTAAGGATACGGTCGGCCTCAACTTCGTAATTCGCGAACCGATCTTGTGGAGTAAGTGTAGGTAAGATGAACGTAGCTCTCAAATACGTCGTCTCGACATTGCACAAGCCAATCTTGACCTTGTACTGCTCCTTGCTCTCGCCGTTACAGTTGAAAATCGTAATAGCGACGGCTTGACTCATAGCCTTGCACCAAGGTTTCGGTTCGACATACTTGAATTCTGATTGGGCTTGGAGAGTGAGTACCTCGCGCATCATTGGCATCCATCGAGAGTCGACTGAAAGTTGGGGTGTTGGTTGAGAAGGCATACTGGTCGGTGCTTCAAGGTATTTGGTGAAAAGGGTAGAGTGTCTGGAGAAGATTCTCGAAGAAGAGGAGTATGACTGTCCAGGCTTCTTTGTGAAGAACGCAAATTTCCTGAGTTAGCGATAATAGCTTTACGTCAGTGAAGTTTTCTAAGCTGATAATGTATCAGAAAACTTGCTTCAACGTGGATGATAGATATGATATTGGCCAAAATGCTTAAGATTGTGTAAATCTTTGATGTTTCTCTAGCTTTTGAATGCTATGATCGATTGAAGGAAAGAAGAAGGTGCTGTACGGCCAAGAGGTATAAATACCCTCAATGAGATGTTGACAATGTATTGAGCGCTCGATAATTCATGATGAAAACACAATCGAAAACACAATAGGAGGCTTCATCTGCATAAAATTTCCTACTTAGCTTGGGTTAGTGCTTCCAGTTGTGGAGAGGAGCCCACCTTGGGTGCTAAATCTTGACAACACATTTCGACAGCCTACCACTGGGTAGTGCCTCCTACTATCGAGACATCCTTTTTGAAGTCACTCAATATCACGGTGAATCTGGATGACCGTTCTCCACAGTAACACTTCGAAAGCGCATCTCAAGCCTCGTTATCTGGTGTCTAATTGTGTTAAGAAGAAGCCTGACTCACACTCGTTTCCAAGCGCATTGAGAATCTCAATAAAACTTCCACTAGGCTGTTGTGAGACCCTTTTAACAAAAGTATTGTTGGTGAGAGTATGCTGAATCGACACAAAAGGCATTATATGCATGTATACATGCCAGGAATCAGAGAAGGGAAAAACACCTATAAACGAAAGGAGTAGGTTCCGAATCCTTTATGTTCTGTGTGAATTGAGGATGAATCAATGTCTCAGAGTGAAAGTCTTGTCACGTTATAGCTTTGCTTTGACTGGTCGTCGCTCATACTACTCCCGATACCTCGTTTAACAGAACCAGAAATCTCAAAGAGATGTCATGTTGATGATAATCGAATTCTGCTGCTCGAGATTATATGGTTATTTTGACCGGTCGCACAGAAGAGAAATCTTACAACTGTCCGTAGTCTATGTAGCTAGATTCTACAGCAACGTAAAATGATCTTTCACTAAATTATACAATGAAGGGGGGAAGAACAAGCACAGACAGTCACTTACCACGGATCATCAAACGGCAAACAGTATCGAGTTTTACACAAGCAAGAACAACAAATACAACAACACAACTGAAATCACCTACAAGCAAAGCCATCAGCCCGTTTAGTAGTGGGCATGTCGGGTGCGTCAGGAGCAACCGATGACTTCTGATTGTCAAACAGCGAAGTAATGTTCTGAGTGATTCGCATCAAACTGCGATTGTTTCAGAGAAAATTAGTAGGCTGTGTACCTTCGAAGGAATATCCTACTCTGGTTCGAATGAGCTGTCTGACCCAATCAGTGATTCCATCTGACTGTGTGCAACTCATCGAATCGACCTTTTAGACAGGCTGGACAGGCTAGCGACCACTACCATACAACGCAAACTCTTTGCATTTAACAAAGGATACTTGGTACTTCAGTCTCAAAACCAGCCCTATATTGGTGATTGCGGCTAGCCAGCCGAGCTAGACTTTTTCCAGGTTAGCTCGATTGACAGGCTAAAAGCTAGGTACGGTGCCTGCATCCATCAGGTCTAACGTACCTTTTCAACCTCTACACAGACTTTCTGGGGAAAGGCTTGAAACACCACTAGTGAACTTTTCAATTCTTAAACGCTTTCTCCCCAAGTTACAGTAGATGACACACCCAAGCATGTACTAATCAGACATGTTCACGGTTCGCACCCCCTCGCACCATGCCATGACTCCGTATGAGTCTCCTTTAACCTTCTACACATACCCTAATTTCTTGCCATCTCTCTTTCCTTTTGTCAACTCCTCTTCTCAGATTTCGGTCTAGAATTTCCTTACCTCTCTCTCTTCCAATTCCTTCAGCATGCGCTATGCTCGCTCTCAGCGCGCAGCCAAGCGCCAAGCTCAGAAAGCCTCGCACCCCAAACTTTCACGAACCCCTCCTCTGAACCCTTTAAAACACACCTCTCCAGACCCCTCAAACCCCCCCTCCAATCACCCCATCTTCTTTTGGAAAGCCACTGGGCCCCACGGCCACCTCTACCAATGGTACTCCTCCTGCTTCACCGACAACACTCTCACCTTCAGCTGCGCAGAACAGTACATGATGTACCAAAAACCCCTGCTTGCCTCCGACACTACCTCAGCCGAAAAGATCATCGCCGAGAAATCGCCCCGGAAACAGAAATGTTTGGGCAGAAAAGTCCAGGGTCCAGATCTCGAGATTTACGATCGGTGCAAACTCGACATCGTGACTAAGGGAAACTGGTTAAAGTTTGGCTAGGATAAAAGGCTTAGAGAGGAGTTGCTGGGGACGGGGGATAGGGAGCTCGTGGAAGCGAGTCCAATCGATCGGGTTTGGGGAATTGGGTTTGCGGCGGAGCATGCGGAGAGGATGAGGGAGGAGTGGGGGGAGAATTAGCTGGGGAAAGCGTTGATGAGGCTTAGGGAGAGATTGAGAGAGGAGGGAAGTGGTACGGAGGGATGATGGGGCGTTGAGGGAAGGGGTGGTAATCCTGTTTGTGTGGCGTATGGTCGTATGCGTATCGAGGCTAGACGATAGTCGAATCTAAATGGTGTCTTTGATTCTAATCTTCTCTGCTTCCTGACAAGCAACCGCCCACCAAGGCATGGACCATCCGTCTTTCACCCATCGACTTCCTCTGTAGAATATCTGCATAAGCATCCGCGATTGCTCCAGTGCGTCTCTCTATTCATTCTAGTTCTTTACCCTCGATGGTCCGTCTGGTCTTATTGTATGTATGCCTATCTGTAGGTTTTGCTAACTTTCATTGAGGGGTACGATCGAATTTGTAGAAGCGGTTTTTAAGCGCCACGTCGTCCGCTTGATATGCTTGTCTAAGGTCTCGAAGATGATTCAGCCAGGACTCGACCATGGGAAGAGTGTGGCTCTTTGAATGGGTTTGAGACACTATTGGAAGGCGTATAGGAGATGGGCACGGCTTTCTATCGATTAGGAGATGGAATTCCAGACAGAACCACATCAAAGTAGTGCTTGTATAAAAATTAGCTATAATCCGTCTTCCAGCTGTAATTCTTTAGGCTGGAGCCCACTCTTGCGCTCGCGTCATAATTTCATGAGTTTGTAGCTCGTAGACTATTGCAGTTTTGGCGCGTCTCGCAGTATATGCAGAAAGTCGTTAATCCGAGTATCGTAGTATGCGTGGTTCCTTGACGCTTATGAGGAACATCGTGTTACTACAACGCCAAACTTGAAGGACCTAAAGTACAAAGAAATGACGGTAGCTTTCAATGAGCATTCATCGCGCTGAACCGGCGTAGATTCCTGATAAGCCTCTAAGGCCTAACTACACATTTCAACAAGTCACAGTCGTCTTTACATAGTAACAGGCAAGATCGAGATGAAGGGCTAGGGCTTTCCTTATATCCTCTTGAATAAAGCTCCCAGATAGCAGCGACGACCATCACACCGTTTACTAGTAATTCGATGGTGCGGCTAGGGCGTGAGATGCGCTACCTTACTGTAGCGCGAAGGGCTAAGCGGCGGACGCTGGGATCCTAAACGGAGTGCCAACTAAGCATATTTAGCTCTTTGCTTAGCGCAAAAGTCTAAAAAACTGATGGAGGACGATTACTTTGCTTTATGAGCGAACAGACAAATATATCAGCACCGCGTAACTCCATGCTCGCTGTCGTTGGTGGTTCTGAAGCACGAGTGATTGGCTTGAGAAGTGAGACATGTTGATTTCCTCCTCAAGTTTCCATCAGAAGACATGAAGAGAGCGCTGGTGAGCTGTCCCTCCTGTGGCTCCTGCGTTCCATACATTAAAGCCATAGCTGATACTGCCTCTGTAGGCGCTTCGCACGCGTATCATGCCCCCTTGCTTACAGACAAGAGACATTCTGGCTCTAAAATCTTGGAGAGATCCATCGCAACTACAACAGAGCAGACCCAAGTCAACCGTACAAGAGTTAAAGTCATGGGGAAACGATGCATTGGAGTCGGCTTTTATACATGGGTCAAAGTTTTCCAAGCCATCAAATCGTAACATTAAGGATTCCCATCAAGGAGCGCCGGACAAAAAGTCACATCAACCTATATCAACGCCATCTGGCATCCGGTCCTCCCCACCACCAGATCGCCAACCTCCAGCACGAGGCAAATCAAGTTCACTACAGGCTCGGCGTACGGGGTCGCAACATACTCAAGGACATCGTTCGCGAAGCAGGACATCATCGAGGACGGGTCAAGCACCGAAGAGGAAAGCTGAGGTGTCCCCTGGGCCCCGTCCGTCGCGGAAACATAAAGGAGCACCCGCATTGTCACTTGAGAACGAAGTATATTCCAAGACCGCCATGCAAGCCATATCCAAACAATACCCTGATATTCCGCGATGGTATTTTTCCAATCCCAAAGAATGGATACACAACTATGTGCAAGGAGCGTCAGAAGCAAAGATACACTCGGAAATCTCCGAATTAGGGAGCTCAGGAGGGTTCAAATGCGATCTATCATTCCAAACATCGAGTCAGGCGCCATTGCAGGTCGTTCATGGAACGGCCAGGACTAAAAAGGAAGCTGATCATGCAGCGTACTTCAATATGGTGCCCAGGCTCCACGAACTTGGTATCCTTCAGAGCGTTGTTGGGTCCCTGCGGGTCGAGAAACTCGACCAGCAGGTACTCGCTGATGAGGCTAATGCTAAGATGGACATTTACAACTATGCTGCTCGGTTCGATGCGGTACCGAAAATCGATTTTAGGGTTTTGCCGGGGCGAACGCATGCCCGAAAGGTTGTGGAGTTTACCGTTAGGCTGTCCGAATTGAACATAGAAGTTGTGCGTAAGGGTCATGGACTTAAACAAGCAGAGATAGCTGTTGCTTTACACTTCAAAGAAGCCGCCGAAAAACATCATGCTGAGCACGGAGATGGATCAATCATCATCAAAGATTCTACAGCTCTTACGACCAGCAATGCTCGAAAGTTCTTTGACTATTACAAGATTGTCCATCCCAAAGTATCTGTTGAGGTCACTTCAAAACAAGCGAGGAACCAGAGGTCGCTTGGGGACATGCCTTTCCTGGCACAGGTACTAGTCGATAATGAGCCTACGGGCGAACCTGTTGAGATGGTTGGGAAGAGAAAAGCCGAAGATCTAGCCTACTTAACGGCCGCGATAGCTCTAAAAAAGAGGGAACCTGAACTGTTTCCTAGATTCTTCCGGGCATTGAAAACTGGGAACGGTGAGATATTGAGACCACTCAACGCAATTGATATGCCACTCGATGATGACGCAATACTTGTCATGCGAGAGACGCTTTTAAGCGCTCGTAGAGCTGGATTACCTGACCAGGCGGAAGAGATCTTGTCAGATGAGGAAATATCAGGGAACAAGCGACGGCCCAAACGTCAATTGGCACCAAGTCAGATCGAGCCACGTAACTTTCAAATGCAAGAAGCTTTGAGTGATTATCTCAAGAATCCGAATTTGGAGCAGCTGCGGAGAAAGAGGTCTGAATTACCAATGAATCAATATAAGGCAAAGGTACTTGATCAGGTGAACCACAATACTTACAGCATTATCGTCGGAGCTACTGGTAGTGGCAAAACTACTCAAGTACCGCAAATACTGCTCGAAGACAAAATCTTAAATGGCAGAGGTGCGACCTGCAATATTATCTGTACCCAACCACGTCGGATCGCAGCGACATCTGTGGCTCGACGAGTTGCTGAAGAGCGAGCTCAGAGTCTGCAAAATACTGTTGGATATCAAGTTCGCTTTGATGCAAGATTGCCTAATCCAGGTGGCAGCATAACTTACTGCACCACTGGTATCCTCTTACAACAGCTTCAGAATTCACCTGACGAAGTTATGGATAGCACTTCTCATCTGATTATTGATGAAGTGCACGAACGCGATATCTTGATAGATTTTCTTCTGATAATATTGAAAAAAGTCATGGCACACAGAGCAGCTAGTGGTAAATCCACTCCAAAAGTGGTGCTCATGAGCGCTACAATGGACACTGAACTGTTCGCAAACTACTTTAAGAATAACAATGCTGGCCATGGTACGAGTGCCTGTCCCGCTCTTTCTGTACCCGGCCGAACATTTCCTGTCAAGGAGAAGTTTCTTGATACTATACTGCAGGACATGACCAAAACACACAGTGCAACGCAATTACGAGCCATGTACTTTGAGCCAGCGACTCGGGATTACCTCAAGATTAACGATAGATACAGCCGGGAGAACGCCGAGGAAGTGAAAGTAGCGCCAAGTAGCGCAGTTGCGACCGCTCAGGATAATGATTTCGTCATTGACTGGAAGCACGAACGAAAGATTTCTGCTCAAGGTGACATTGAGGTCTCAAACGAAAAGGAGGACTCAATCATACCATATGCGCTGGTGGCGACAACTATCGCACACATTGCAAAGACGACGGAGAACGGCGCAATTCTCGTGTTCCTCCCTGGTCTCGATGAGATGCTGAAGGTCGACGAGTGGCTACGTCAGGGCGTACTGGGTGTCAATTTTGCCGATACATCCAAATTCAAGCTTTCGATGTTACATTCATCAATCGCAGGTGGACATACCGAAGTCTTTAATGCAGTACCACAAGGCTGCCGCAAGATCATTCTAGCCACCAACATTGCAGAAACCTCCATCACCATTCCGGATGTACAACACGTTGTTGATACGGGAAAGCTACGGGAAAAGCAATACGATCAGCTTCGCCGTATTACCAAACTCCAGTGCACCTGGATCAGTAAATCCAACTCTAAACAACGTGCAGGTCGCGCCGGTCGAGTACAAGATGGTAACTACTACGCCCTCTTTTCTCGCACCCGCCACAATTCCCTTCGCGCTATCGGCCTTCCGGAAATCCTCCGCTCCGATCTCCAAGAAATCTGCCTCGACATCAAAGCCCAAGCCTTCAAATCCCCCATCCGCGAGTTTCTCTCTGAAGCCATCGAACCTCCGGCTCCCGCTGCCGTCGACACCTCCGTTGTAAACCTCCAAGCTCTTGACGCCATCACAGAGGACGAGAGAATCACTCCGTTAGGCCGCCTCCTAGCTTCTCTTCCCGTACACCCAAGCTTGGGGAAAATGATTGTTCTAGGTGTACTGTTCCGCTGCCTAGATCCCATGCTCATCCTGGGCGCCGCATCAGCAGAGCGAAACATCTTTGTCAATCCCTTAGAAGCGCGGGGAGAGGCTCAAAGAGCTAAAGCCTCATTCGCCGGGCGCTCAGCGTCTGATCATATCGCCCTCCTGAGTGCCGTCCGTGAAATGCGTCGTATCCGTGACACAAAAGGCGACCACGCCTCGCAAGACTTTGCTTTCAAAAACTTCATCCACAATAACTCTTTCAAGGTTGTTGACGCAACTGCACGACAGATTGAAGAAATCCTCGTTGAAGCCGGACTAATCCCCTTTACGCCCTCTAATGCTCGCTCGAACTCTGAATTCGGCGATCCCCTCCTCAATACCAATTCGTCAAAAACCCCGTTAGTCAAGGCCCTCGCGCTTGCGGGTCTTCATCCAAATCTCGCCGTCGCTACTGGTGGCCGCACGTTTCGGACCCCAGGCGAAAAGGGCACCATCGTCCATCCCTCGTCCGTCAATGCTCGCGACAAAGGTGACGAAGATCGCATCCGCTATGGCAAATTGTACTCATACAGTACCATGGCCCGTTCCAACGACGGCGGCACCCTGTTCTTGCGCGATACGTCCGAGGCCACACCCCTCATGGCCACCCTCTTCGGCGGCAAAATTACCCAGCTGACCACCAGCAAGAACATCCTTGAGATTGACAATTGGCTCCCCTTCTACGTCCAGCACGGCGGCAGTGGGGGCAGGGCCGCCAAGACCGTGCTCGAGTTTCGCAAGGCCCTCGAGCGGTTGCTGGCGGGTGCATTCAGGGATCTGAAAGTCAGGAAGGAGGGGAGGGCGGCGGAGGGGGCGAGGAGGGCGTACCTGGCAGATGAGACGGTGAGGGAGTTGTTTGCAGAAGGCTTGGTGGAGGTGCTGGAGAAGGATGTTGGGGCGGCGAAGGTGGGGAGGGGTTTTGCTGGGGAGGGCGAGAACCCGGGGGGTATGAGTCGGTTTGCTAACGCGAGGAAGTGGATGAGCAAAGGAAGAGGTAGGTCGGAGAGGGAAGATGTTGCGGCGTGGTAGGCGATACGCTCGTAGGGTGCCAATGCACCCTTATTTTCGTCGCAGTTGGCGGCATCCCTGGCGTTTTAGGGGCCGGGCTTTTAGATTTGCGCAGATTTGGGGTTCGCTGTTTAGATGTATAATATTTATATTTCCCGTGTCCATAGATGCCTTTCGTGGGCCAACCCAGCTCTACCTATATAATTCTTTCTACATCCCACCTACCCTCCCCCACAACCATCTCGCCCCCTACACGTGCACCAACCTCCACCAAACCTAAATATTCGGCGACAGCTGATCATACCGTACGCAACTCTCGACCTGCTCCGCGCTCGCCAGGAGGTACCGCCGCGCCTCGAGCCCCACCCACACCTTCAGCATGCTGTAGTCGCCCTCGCGCACGTTTTGGAGCAGGCTCGCGCCGCCGCCTTGGGAGCCGAGTTGACGGAGGATGGGGAGGGCGCTGTGGAGATGGGAGAGGGGTTAGTCAAGTCTTGGGGGTTGTGAGGTGTAGGTGGGTGAGGGTGGGAATGTGGAACGAGGGGGGAAACTTACCTCTTGAAGAGATCCAGATTCGGGTCAAGGCTCCTGCCAATGCCCTCGAGGAGGAGAATGCTGATGACGACGTTGACAAAGTCTCCCTCCATGCGGACATGGTGTTCGCGCACCATGGACAGGACCTGGTTCAGGACATCCCCGATCTTGATGTTGCCGAGCGCAAACGTGCTTGATTTGACGCCGAGGACGAGGTGCTGCATTTTGAGCGCGAATACTTCCTTGTCGAGGACGGCGTCGGGCTGGCGGCAACGCTCGACCATCAGGTGCCCGGCGCGGTAGCCGTCGAATTCGGCGACGGCTTTGAAGAGGTCAAGGAAGTTCCTGCGGTTGGTGGCGTTGAGAGCTGTAACAAGGCCCGTGTCAATGAAGATGAGCTGCGGCCTGTAGCCCTCTTTGTCGATTTGGGCAAGTTGTGAGACCCAGGCCTCGGGGTGGTGGCGATGCGGGCGCAGTCTTTGCAGGACTTCTTCGGTGACGTCAAGGGAGTCGGTAGGGGAGTCGGAGGGTTTGTGTCGTCCTAGAGTGAGTGAGATTTGTGTAGGGAGGTAGAAGCGGACCATGATGTTTCCAGGGTGCAGGTCGGCGTGGACGAAATTGTCAATAAGGAGCATGTGAAGAAAAGCATCGAGGCCCTCGTCAGCGATTTCCTGCTGAAATACCCCTCCGCCGTCTTCAAGGAAGGCTGCCAGGGGGATGCCTTGGGCGAACTCCTCGACAAGGACTTGTCGCGTGGTATGGCTGGCGTAAGGGTAGGGGAACCAAGCCGTGGTTCGATCTCTGAATTTCTTGCGAAACATGGTCAAATTAGCAGATTCGATGCGAAGATCCAATTGCAAGCGCATCATTTCGCCAAACTGAGCCACTTCGTCTGGTAGAGATAGCCACTCGATAGTAGGGATAGCGTTTAGAATTGTAGCGAAGAAAGTCATGATGCGCAGGTCACGGCGGATGAGGCGCTCGACCTTTGGGTGGAGCACTTTGATGGCAACGTAAGAGGAGGGAACGCGTTGAGGGGTGGATTTGATGAAAGTGTCGACGTTCTTGCGGACTCTTCTGCGCATGTTTTGTGGTTCGACTTCCAAGTCCGCATCTTCGGAACCGGCGAGATCAGGTTTGAGTTTGGCTTTATAAACCTGAGCTATGGCTCCTACCCCTAGAGGCTTCTCCTGGAATTCGTCGAATATGTCTTCAAAAGGGCGGCCGTTGAAAGCTTTGACGATTGTCCTTTTCGTGTCTGCTAAGGAATGGGCCGGAGCATTGGAGTGGAGAGAAGACATGGTATGGCACATTTCTGCCGGGAATATATCTGACCTTGAGGCCGCCCATTGTCCAAGCTACAAAGGATCAGTTGGAGCCAGTTTCGCCGCAGAGTCAAGTACCTTGATGAAAGCTGGGCCAGCGCGCTCCATAGCATGGACCAAGAATCTGTACCACCAGAGCGTACCTGTACGCTCATTGTCGTGTGCCTTTTGTCTTCGTCCAAACCAGACCAACGGCACCGCTGCTATTACCGGAACAAAAATGACCACAAGGTGTAGAAATCGAAAGCCCGTTGCTATGGGCTCATAGATGTACTTGTCCAAGATTAGGTAGAGACCGTGCCATGCTCTCCTGAAGCCATGCAGATTGTCGGGCATCGATTTCTCAATCTCCGCCCGCGAAGCCTCCAACATGAGTTTTTCCGGTGTCTTGCCATCGCCATTGTCCTCTTCACTCAATTGCACGAAAGCGGCTGGGCTAAGCAAAGCTAATAAAGTTTTTCTCCCTCTTGGAGGTCGATGCGGCGCCTTTCGAGGTATAGGCCATTTTGCAGATATGGAGAAGCGTCGCTCAAGTAAGGCTACATGCCGCTGGGCTGCGCGACGAAGGCATAGTCGGCCGAAGTAGAAGGCCGTTCTCATCGTACGGATCAGTCCTTACAGTCCGAGTCATGGAGGCTGTTCATAGTCCATGGTCTTCATGTTGCCGTGCCCTCGGTTTGGCGCGATCGTTCGCGTAGCTTGTGAAAGCGCAACGTCATTTTGCCCGCAAATTCAGGCTAGACCCTTTTCGTCCTCTCGACCCTGAAGTTTATCCTTCTTCGACCGCCGAACTACTCTCCATCCTCATAACCCCGTTGTCGTTTATATCATTGCCTCTCAATTATATTCACCCTAACAAACCGCGAACACTCATAGCACCTACAATGGGCTGGTTTTGGGTGGACAAACCCCGTGCATCGACCATTGTTGCGCCTCATCCTCCCACAAAATCAAATGCTACTCCTCCCGTAAGATACGGACTTTTGTTGCTACTATATTATTGATGCTAACTTTCTAAGCCTGGTTGTCCGATGCATACCGCCATACCCTCAACGCCTTCATTTCCCCCTCGAAATTCCTCACGATCTCCCACAGCCGGCTCATGCCCAGTGCAAGCGCCAAACGCCCCTCTGGAACCTTCTGCCCCACCTCCATCCACCTCGTCTCGACTCAATCCCCTAAACTACATGTTCCCAAATCTCTCCCAGTCTCCCGCCGCAAACCAATCTGTCGATCTTCCAATAGAACGCGAAACATCATCGATACCAAGAGGCGATTCGGAGAGCAACTGGGAGTATCCCTCGCCGCAACAGATGTATAATGCAATGCTGCGGAAGGGCTACGATGACACTCCCCAAGATGCTGTGGAATCCATGGTAGCAGTCCATAATTTTTTGAACGAGGGTGCTTGGGAAGAGATCGTAAACTGGGAACGGAGATTCAGTCGCGGACTCGGCTACGGCTGGCAGGCGTGCCGAAGGGGTGAACAAGGATTCTTCGAAGACGCTGATAAGGTTGCACCGGAATGGCAGATTGCGAAGCCAAAATTATTGAGGTTTCAAGGCAGACCAGATGATATTTCACCCAAAGCAAGAATATTCGATTTCTTAGGGCGCATGTATCCTGCTAAATTCAAGTAAGTATTACTTGCTGGTCAATTTCACCCAGCGCTAATCTCCTGTAGTTCTGACGCCCCATTCGATCGACACGACTGGTATGTCCAGCGACGGACGCCTCAAGGAGACGTACGAGAAGTCAGATACGTCATCGACTACTATTCTGTCCCTGAACCGACCGGAGCACCTGTGTTCTCTCTAGATGTACGACCAGCTGTAGATGGTCCTACAGCGGCAGCCGAGCGGCTGATGAGATGGGGTGGGGATGTGTGGCATAGGGCTAGTGGCGCAAAGGCCAGAGAGAATGTAGCAAGCTGAGATTTTTCGAGTTTATAAGTTTGCGACGGAAAGTGGTGGGCGTTTTCTTTTGGGACAAAAGGTATTACCCGGTTATGAGGGGCGGTACCGGCTGGCATCTGTTGATATCCCTACGCTACTATCATGTGGGCGTCGTCCGAAATTTAGTTATTAATCATTGGCTGTTCCACATCCACATATAACCTTTCAAGATCATGGTCACAGGACCGCAAGCATGGTTAACAATCTAGCCTTCTTACTTGACCTCTCTGATCCTACCTTTTCTTGTCCTGTTGTCTGTATCCTACTAGCCTGCAGTGAAGGGAAGTGAAAGCCTAACCGATATCTCATTTCAACAATCCAAAATGGACAAGTAGTCTCACCATTTGTTTTCTCGTTTGGCAACGTACAGCAATCAGATCCAGACGCGACAAGAGCCATTGAGTACACAAAGCCAACGACTGGATCAATCGTCATCGCAGCACTCTATCCACATACTCGTCGCATCTTCTTGTCATTCCTCACCAGCTCGCGCGTCTGCTGGGTGAGCTGATGGGCTGATTGGTATGTAAAGACGTTGGCATACGAGATGCGGTTGAAAAAAAGATAGATGGCTTCATTGAGCGATTTGGAGAATTGTTCGAGAAGCGTTAGGGACTATGCATGAAGACCCTGGAGCCAACCGAAAGCAGAGGACGATCGGCTATGTTGGCTGTAGCATTGGCATGCGAATGGATGAGATGTTCGAAATACTGTAAATTCGCCGGATTTGTGTGCGGCTCGGTATTGGCGTAGCCCCCCTGCAACCTCCAAGCCTGACTGTTTGAGAAGGTAGCTCCACTTGTAATGTGTGGCTTGACTGCGTGAACCGTTAAGAGCACACCAAGAAAAGGCCTAAAATGTTCGTAAGAACGAAAGAGACGAGAGGAATAATCTCGTCATGCGTGCCTGCCATGGCTACAAATTCAGTTCAGTACATCTTGGTCAGAACCGAAGAAACATACTTGAGAGCGGTTGCAAAAATTGACACAGAATTAAGCCTTGATTAATATGAGGTTGAACGTATTGCCAGGTCGCCCGGCGACTGAGGGCCTATGACCCGTATGAATTGGGAAGATGGTCTCAGGGTTCTTCTAGAAATGGATAGTTAGTATATACTAAGCAAATTTTATGAGCATTGGTATGGAAAGACAGATTTCGTTTTTTCGTTCTTTCTTCGTGTTCGACGTACAGATGCCTAAACATTCAGAGCTTGGTTAGCGAAGCAAATCGTGAGACACATACTAAAGATCTTTCTAAGTTCACACGAAGTTCATCATTCGAGCTAAAGCTACCACACTCTTGCTAGTAGCTCTCTGAAGGACGTAGCATACTGACGTGCTCGGCCTAGTGTAATAAGTTATTCGAAGAAATGTCTGCTAGTGGAATTTTCCAGTAACATCGATTTTTGATTTCATTTTTTAGATTCTCAAAAAAAAGCTAGTAAAGGGCTTTCAAGATTTTGCTAGAAGAGTACAGTGTGCACTATAATATCTACCAATTAGAGATTTAGAGGATCCACAGGAATAGAATAATGAAGATGTGAGAGACAGAAAAAAATATAACGCTTTCTAAAATCGAAGATGTATTGATGATCGATTAGCCAACGACTGACTACAACATCTTTAGCATTCAGAAGCGGCGCAACGAAGCACTGCCAGGGACTCTCCTGCAATGAGCCCATAAAATTAGCCCAAGTCTGGTCCTTATAATTTTCCATGTCTGGTCGTTTAAGCCTTCGGTCGACTCGTTCAGACGATGAAGATTACTTGAACTGCAAATAGAGGCTGATGTTGATGGGAAAGAGGTGAGATAAGAAGGAAATAGAGCAAGTAAGTAAGACAGGGATGGCACGGATAGTAATGTCGATTCCGAGTGCGGAAAGCTCCGCCGTTTAACTTAACGTCAACTACCAAATCCCAGCCATAGTATGCAATGTGCGTCTTAATGGGAGTGAGATACTATATACGCCTTGTACAGTTGTTCAGTTCTGAATTCCCATCACATTGGTAATTACAGCTCCTACTCTATAATATCCAGCATAAGTTAGCTCGACTCTTGATAACGGCGTGTTCACAAGGTTGGCCGCCCACCAGTAGGGGTTTGGCTTCAATATTGAGCGTAGTAGGCGGTGACCTTGGGATGGTGGCATGGAGGCCGCCTACGCTGATTCTATGCGGACGTTATCGCTAAAGCGTTACATGAATTCGTTAGTTATGGAGCCTGTAAAGAAGGGATGGGTTGGCCAAATTAGCGTTTGGTCGTCCTGACTTAACCGGCTCTCCAACCTAAAAGACATAGAAGAGGTCATAGTGAGTTGTTATAATAAAGCTGCTGGGATGATGTGGAACAGAAATACTATCAGCGTGAGTTTTGCACAACGAGGTAGGTGAAAGCCTGTCACTAAAAACCAACAGAGAGGCCAACTGCGTGGAATATCTGGTAGCTTGGCCAGTTTTCATGCCTCATTTCCCAATTTACGTCGCACATGCTTTGCCATTGAACCTGATGTGAGATGAGACTGTTTCACGAGTTTCTTGAGATCGATTTCTCCATTAGAAGACCTTACGGTGAGATATGTTGTTGCCTTATAATGGAACGGCAAGATCGTGATTCTGCATTTGGAGATTCTTTGCCGTTTCATGGCTATCAACTTGCGTCTGTACTGCTTTCAATAAATTGGGTCGCAAGCTAGTAATCAAGGCCAGATTATTGGGTTGTGATGGAACTTTCACGCAGGCAGGCACCAACCGGCATTCGACCCGTAACATTTACAGGTGAATACGTCTAAAATATTTACAAGTTAGAACACCGAGTCTCCAAGATAGGAGCCGAACCTAGTTAGCCCAAAGAACTATCATCTATCAAGTCACTTACCTAGTAGCGATTTATAGGTGTTACCACGAAAATCAAAGTCAAAAATAAATTAAAAAACAAAAATCGGTGGCTGCCTGGAATTGAACTCCAGAGCTGAAGCAAAAAAAGGATGGAAGTACTCATAGCCTACCGTCTGTCGCCAGAGATATGACCATCTATGGTGGTGTTGGCTTCCCGCTCTGAGGCCTACCGTCTGTCGCCAGAGATATGACTATTCGCGTTCCACCTCGACCACCAAGACTTCAAGGTAAAAGGTATAGCACAAATGTCACATTTATATTACTGCATGAAACATTAAACATCCTATTAGGCTTGTTTATCCTCAACACACAACAATATTTTCCCCTTCCATCACACATGAGCCACCTTACCTTTCTAATCCTGCACACAGTACACAGATTTTCATCGCTATAACCGTCCATCTTGCCAATACCGGCATCTGTATATGATCACAAGCTGCTTCTTCGCCCTATCTATCAATCAAAGCTACCGTCATGGAAGATTCGACCGAGACCCCACTTGAGAAATGCCAACGCTCAGGTTTGACGATATACTCGGTAACAGCTTCAGAATCTGCAACGACTGCTACAGCCATAGATGTTGCTACCGCTATAGCAGATCAGAAGAGGAATTCCGCTCCTATTGATGCAGGAGAAGAGTCAAATCCGGCCCACTTAGTGCTAGATAGAGAGCCTCGTGACGAAACGACAGTTACAGATAGAGATCACCTCCCAATTTCTCCGCCCATTCGATTGACAGAGACGTGCATCCCAACAAACTTGAAACCGGATAAAGAGGTAGATTGTGAGATCATTCATTCAGAGGAAAGCCTTATCCCAGCGGCGCACGAACTCCAACAGCCGAGAGTACCAGCTTCCATCACCGATGTCACAGGCTTAGTACCGGACAAGCATCTAAAAAGTGCGACGGCTTTCCTAGACACAAAACCCCTTCCAGCGGCTCAATTAATCGCACCGCCACACAGGTCTACCCCTATCATCAAGTCTCGTGTGACTTCTCGCAATAAAGAAACGGCCATTGAGAAAAGCATTAGACTAGGCACCCCAGTAGTCTGGAAAGAAATCCACTTTGAGAAATGGGGACGGAATTGCTACGACTACACCACAAGAATGATAAGTATCGGTGTATTGAAGGACCACATATTTTCTCGCCAGGAAGTAAACTGGTTCTGGACTCGTTGTGTCGCGGCTGTCTTTCCAGAAGGCCACCCGAGGAGGTCTTCCCTCCTGCAGCAAGTATGCCCTCGCCGGTCTTATAGATATCACTATCTTAAAGTAAGATCAAGCTAAAAACGAAGGAACAATAGATGAATTCTCCGGCGGTGCATGAAGCTTGGGAATATCATGCGACGAAAGAAGCGTATTGGGCCAGAAGGGTGAGGGAGAACCGGAGAGTTTTCCGCTTCGTTAAGAGGTGCAACATCACAGGCAATAGCATAGGCATGCTTGCTATGGAAGACCGGTGCCGTAACAGTGTCGTAGTGCCGTACATTGGCCTCCTTTCTCTACAGTCTCTGAAGTATATGGACATTGTGGCAGGGGTACAAGGCCCTTATATAGGTCGCAATGTCCTACGAGCAGTTTGGCATGGAGTTATCCTTAACATCTACCACTATGAGAGTGACTCGTTAAAGGCGCAGAAGTTGAAAGAGGTATACCACAAGGAGTGCCGAATTTTGTTTGAGATGCTGACAAAAGGTGTCTCAGGCGGATAGTGCAGAAGCAGACCAGTATTGGGAAGCTTTCGAGCGGATGAAAATTACTTGCTATGAGCAGCTCACTTCTCAGCAGCGCTTGCGATACGATTCAACAATCCCTTGCAGTATGGAGCTACGTTATGATTCAAGCAAGAGATGTGGGGAAGAACTATTGGTAAGAGACAATAAAACCAATGGTTGTTTATCCACTACATAATCTGACAGCGTAGTAATAGACCGGTGATAACAGTCCTCACGGCTCTTATGCAGATGAGCGCCGTTTAAAACCCCGGCGGAAGCGAAAGAACGACTGTAAGTATCTTCCCAATAGATCGCTCAATGAGCAGCACTAACCTTCGCTGTGTTAGGGAAATCTGTGGCAGATAAATATCCTTCTAATTTTAACCCCCAAGTAGACAACTGTCCGTTTACTGCATGTATAGAATGCTCTTGCATCAATTGCTATGCGGTATTCGGGTTGCAGAATCAATTCGGTTATGCGGAGGAGAGAAGATTGGGGAGGAGCGTCTATGACATGTCTTCACCTCAGCCTATAGCGCCGCGGTCTTCCCGTCAGAGGAAGATGCCAACAGACCCACAATAGAACTAACAAATCGTATTTATACCAGAAGACAGCTATGTAAGGCGTCACAAATTCTCATCGACACACAACTTCATCATGCTTTTCACTTCCTGTTCATTTTCACGTTAACTCAGATCGCTTCACCAACCCTTAATCCACTCGTCCTAACCTCCTGTATTTTCAGGCCTTTATTCATGAATCAGCCATCACAAGAAGTGGCGCCCTAAATAACATTCATTTACTGGAAAACCGTTCATCGGAGCATATAAGAACACCAACTTTTCCATCAAAATTTTCCATCAAAATTTTTCTTTTCTAAACTAAATATATTTCTTACCTTGAATACCTACTCTTCATATTTAACCCTTCCGATATAAGAACTATATCCGTTACCTATAGATGCTTGGTAAATTATACCGTGATAAGACTTGGATATCCATCAAGAATGTCTAACAACTGAATAAGCCTTCCTGATTACCAGGCAGCTTTCTTGTATATCTACTCATACACTGCACTATGTTTGAGAGGTTCAAATGGCTGGTAAGAATCACACCAACTACTGTATTGCTTCAGCAACGTAGCTATGGCACTCAACGAGGTTCCCACAGCCGATGTTACCCCACATCCAGAAGCTTCTAAACCTGCCACGCAAGTAACCTCACAATCTGGAACAGAACTCGTCAGCTCAATAATCACGCATTCTCCCAAGTTTATCGCCTGTCTCAATATCGGGACGCCAGCGTGTGTGCTGACGCAGAGTGGACCTGAAGAACCATCTCTGTATGCTGGTACGAAGATTACTACAGGGACCATCAGGGAACTTTTTATTCGATTGAAAAACAAAAAGACTCGGCGCCAAATCGAGGAGCAGAATTTCGTAGACGACAGGTGGAGGATGATGTGGCCCGGACCTCCAGCGAGACCTCCCGATCGAACTGTCACTATCTTTCGGAGCTTCATAGTAAATCTATTTGAGTGCTTTATAGTGAGGGTTGAGAGCGGGTTGTGTGGGTTCAGAAGAGCCTACAGCGAAGAACTGGATTTTAAGCTGCGACCTGGAACTCGGATAAGGCGAAACCCCCAATTGAGCAACGCATTTCTCAACCACCAAGCGGCCTGGCAGTGAGTCGAGCTCCTCCGGGAGACGAATTCACCTGGGTGCGAGAGATGCATTTCGAAGTCAAGGAGATAAATCATTAACATTGGTTAAACGAAACGCATTTCGGTGGGGTGAATCGCTCTTGATCAAACCAACAAGATCCGGGTGGAATTCCAAATAGAGCTTCCCAGCGAATATGCTGAGGAGGTAGCTGAATATAGAAAGCAAGTCAAAGCACACATCAGGGAAGATTATTTCTGAACTTGGTCATAAGAAATAAAAAAACTCATCTTGAGAAAATTCGTCACAGCCTCGGAAATTATACCCACGCTATGCTTGCTCTCAGCAATCTTGAAGCCATCAAGCTCAGTCGGGACGATATAAACTATTTCTGCAAGGGGAATGTCGAAAGAGTATATCCTGAATACTGAGCATACGAATTCGCTGATCCCAAGCTTCAGAGTTGCGCTGCCCATCGTCCCTAACGACAAATTGGAAGGCTGGGACGATAAACAGGCAATTCTCGAATGAAAGACCAGCAAAGTTCCAGAGGAGTCCTGGTTCTCTCCAGATATTGGACGAGAATCTGAGATCAGTACGGAAGGCGTGACCATGGAAGATGAGTGGGGTTACAAATTTTACGCCCTTTAAATCAGATCTAAGGTCCCTGGACCAAGTCTTCTACATGGTTAGTTTTTTCGACGTCGAAGCGCCAGTCGTTTCGCAAAGGCGGTATGGAGGTAAAACCGTCAATGGCATCTATTATTACGCGGGCGCCACACATCAAAATTGCCAAGCTTACGGAGATAGGCAATCATCGAATTTATGAAATGAAAGCGCTGACACGAAGTCGACCAGGCCGGCATTGTGCAGGCTGAAATATATAGGAGAGAATAGTACCACGACTACAGGAAGTGGATGGAGATTTTGAATAACCCTAACGAACTCACGCCAACAGAAAAAGGATCGAGGGACTTTAGGATTCTCAACGAAAACATCTTTAAGGAGCGGGTAGACTCATCAGAAGACAGCGGAGTTCTGCACGCAGCATATTGTTCCTTAACGATGACTGACAGCAGCTGGCTATACTGAGTCGTTTTGGTGATTAAACTCCGTATAAAAATTCAGACTGGGACGAGCTACTCATTGACACGCCGACGGCGGGGTCAACCCAAAAGTAACGCGAGCATCGGAAAGAAGGAATTCGATAGCGCAGCAACGATTTCTCTTGTACTAGCAGCCTGGGCTAATTGTTCGGTAACATCTGCGTCGCATCTTGAAAAGGATGACAGCGATTCTAAGGAACCACTCATTCATCGGCGAGTGCGAATCTTGATCAGTATGTTAGAGCTCTACCAGTAGGGATATGAATAGCTAAGCAACCAATCTAGTAGCAGGAAACGCACTTGAGCTTCGAGCTGTTTCTTCGCGGAACCTTGCAACGGTTGATAGTGAGTCCGATGAAGCGCTCGTCCATCGAACCAGACGGCAGAAGAAGCACGGTAAGACAGGACTTATAACAATACCGGTTTTACTAACACAAAGCTGGTCAATGGCTTTATAGACGCTACACTAAAGTCTGCTGCGAAAACGGGTGCAAAATCCACTGCAGAAAATATCAGTTGCCAAGGCTCTTGCTAATACCTAAAGTGTCCTTACATGAGCCATATCCTGCAGATTACGACTTTCATTGGGATATATGCTCGCGGAATCGGACTTCTAAGTCTAACTGTCGAATTGCTGAATTTCTCATCATGTTCCCTCTTATATCATTCTTATCGCGAAAGATGATTCAAGCATGATGAAGGCCATCAATCGGTGCTGGAACGGACATGACCTTCCTAACCAGCTCCTAGGAATCAGACAGGAAGCCTTTCAACAATGAATTCATCGAAGCCTCCCTGTTTTTCAGTACCTAATTCATCAACATTCATATATATATAGTCTCTATGACCAGCTTATCACTTCTCTTCTGTCGGTCATCCGTGGCTATAAAAACACTAAGCTCCCTGCATATCCCTCCATTTCTTCTACATCTTTTTCATTCCTCAATACGAGATCGTTATGTATATTTGTTCTACTTACAGCTTTTCACTATTGTTGCAGGCAATCTAACGACGGTCTGTTTCATGCCGCAACTATCCTTAGTATAGGCTCGTACACCATGGTCTCCGAACCCGCCTTCGTCCGCTTTATAGGCAGTTGGCATGAAAAGAGGCAGTTGATGCCGACATGGTAACATACAACAGCGCAGCTGCCAAATTCAATGCCACCGCTGAGGGCATCGAAATCAGCTGCCTTGCGCTCAAGGTCCCTCAGCCTTGGGTGGAAAGCTTGGTGCGCCCAATGGAAGAGGCAATCCGCTTCGATGCATCGTGAGAACAGCTGGGTATGTGACATTCAGATGTCGATGCGTTTGTTCTTCTAAATCTTGACAAAAGACATAGTCATGGAATCTTTCAGAAGCGGAATGCCAAGCTTGGCTGAGTGCGCGAATAGCAGCTTCAAACCTTCCTAGCCATCGATCTTCAACAACACTGATTAATCACTCTCAAAGACCTGACCTCTATGGCAGAGACCAATTCATTTCCCGCCATTCTCCCGAAAACCATATGTTGCAGTTGGTTCATGGTAGATCGGGCTGGTCATAAAGCCTTCATCTCGTGGTTTGAATATTCTTCAAATGATTCTTTATAGAACAATTACTGCAGCAAAGTGGCATCAAAATCTTCTCACAATAAATCGTGCGATTGGTTTAATACGGGATCTTTCTTGGCTTATTCCGTTATGAGGACTACAAGTTGAGAGGGAAAGACCAGCTCATGTATTGGACGCATTGGTTTCTGGTGTTTGGCTGCGTCTAATGGGATGATCGCCGGTATTTCAGGCTTTCTGCCCCTCATCTTGATCTCGACAAATCATATATATCAGAACATCCCAATAGCAGAAGGTCGATCTATGAAAATAGACCAATGGTATACTGCACACAGCAAGGACAAGAAAACACTCTTAGAAAGAAAGGCTGTTGAATGACTTTACAAGAGCACACTGGAGCTGAAAGGGTTACAGAAAAACATCGGAAATACGCTACTTGAACTAGGAAGAAAATACCAGGTTCGGTGGCCATGTGGTTTGTAAGTTTCAGCACAAGTTGAAGACAAAGAACACTTCGTTCATGCGAACAGTCGATGAACCAACTTCGTAACAGTTACATGGCGAAGAAAATTTCGAGTTCAGAATGTGTGAGAGTTCACTGTTGAATTCTAACCACCACATTCTTCCGCCCGTGATTTCTCATCATCATGGCCGTGTCCACCGCCGACAGTTTCACCGCCAACTCGGCCATGAAAAGCCCCGAGACGTTCCTTACACATCTCAAGTCTCGTGCCACGGATAATATTCGAGTTCACGAGCGCCTGACCGCCTTTTAAGAGGCGGCGCAGAAGAAAAGCTACCTTCAGTCCATCAGCGATCCTACCATCAAAGAGGACGAGCGACGCTGTACCACCATCTCCGCCGCTGCCAAAGCCTTGCTGGCTTCAGAAGAATTCGCGCTTATGATCAGCGACATCAAAGGAGCGGCGCGGTCCAGTGACGAAACCTATCCATGGCATTGCATCTGTGTGCTTCGCATCGGCTCCGTCTTATGGGTGTACGATCCGATCTTTGATCCTGCTTCGATGTCGCTGAAACAACGTATTGATCAAATCTTGAGATTGATGATGACGAAAGTTCTTTGAACCTGGTTCGGCAAGCATGATACCATCATCAGCGATATGCGCCGTATATTAGTGACGCAGTATTCAGCTCTGAGAACAATGATGACATCACAGAAGTTCTTTCAAAAGAAGAGAAAGATTCAGAATATCAGAATGATGATGTAGAGTCAGAGCAAGAAGACGAGAAGATTTATCAGTTGATGTTGGCTATCGCCTCATCGGGCCCGTCGAAGATCAAGATCGATGTATCTCTCTGTTTTTGCCTGTGAATGAAACAGATGATCATCGCAGAACGCGCGCAATGACCGAGCTTGAAGAATTGTGTGACCAGACACAAGCTTCGCAAGCATCGCAGGGCACACAGACCGATGATTTGGGGGCCAAGCAAGTTTGGAAACTCTTTATATTGAAGCTTTTCTGTGAGCAGATCTGACGATGAAAATCAAGATCTTGAGTGCAGAGTTTGATGCCCCCTTTCATTCAATCAATCATTAAATTGTCAAAACATATCTTACACCCTTCAACACTTTAATCACAACTCACTTCTACCATATAAAACCTGGAAGACCAATTATTGCATTTCTGATAGGGTTACTGAAGACTAGAACCATCCTAGTGGGGTCGTTCGTGTGGAGCGTTGGTGAAAGGAAGGCTGTTTCGGGTACTTAGGGCTTTTGTTCCCAAGCGAGATTTACAGCTTGAAAATCTACGTTTCTCGAACATTGGATGCCCGCGAATAATTATTCAAACTGTCATGGCCGTAAGGTGGATTACACAGCGACGCGGCCTACCGAAATAGCCTGCACGATCGATATCATCGTGAGCGGATTCTCTGGCATTTTGCCAGCTGACACAGCTCAGCAACCAGGTCCGAGTTACATTGAGACCGTTGACTATTCAAGAGGGCTTCTTACAGTGCAGAGGAATTAATCGTAGAACACAAAATGAACAAATATATGACAAGAGACAGAAAACTCGACGGAAAAGACCAGAGAAAGAGTCCTTACAGAGAAAGCTGAAAAATGTCTTCGAGGGGAATTGGAAGACTGGGAATGTTCCTGCGAATGGTATATATAAGAAAACTTCAGATAGACAATAATTTGGGAGAACAAGCTCTTGAAGATCGGTGTCACAAATCTAACAAACCTGACTTGGGTACCTAGAGAAAATTACACAACCAGAATCCTCGGAACGCGCTTTCGAAAATGTCTGACTCACATCAGCCTGAATCGAAGCATAACTACCAAAGTAGGAATCAAGAACACGAGCTATAGAGCAATCAAATTTTAATATCTATGAGGATTTTCCCCAGACTCAGGAGAAAGCAGCAACAAAACGTTAAAGGAATTCTGGGAAAATGTAAAGCGCAAAATGAATTGGATAATTAAAGATACTTAAATGTTGTTCTGAGAGAAAGAAAGAGCAATCGTTAGAAGAATACGAGGATGTGATGATTGACGTTTCCACCCCCTATACGATTTCGAGACCACCAATTATGAGCATTATATATAAAATCTTTTGAACAGCGGGCAAGAGATCTGTATCTACATGTTTACTGTCATAACCGAGTTCTTGACGGGCAAGCAAGTTTTCTGAAGTCGTTACCTGAGGTTTAGAAGCGAGGACTAGATTTTGGGTCCGAGGTAAAGCAAGATGGAATTGATCTTTCTCCAATACAGAGCTGACATCTTCGTTAGCGAATCCAACATTACAAGTGGTGTTTCTTTGGTGTTCTCGCTTTCATGAAACTGCTGGCGTCTATAAGCTTCCGCTACAGATAGGCAATACGTCGCGTTCGTTATGATCCAAAGGTCGTGGTTGATGCGTACGCTGAAAGCTGGAAAACCTCGAAGCTGAATGTAAGTGCACTGACAAATAGCCTACGAATAGTAACTAATAGGATTAGTGCCGGCCATGGATGACATGATGGAGGTGACCAGCTGGGAGCCTCCCAACGCGGTTGAGCGCCGGATCGCAGAGCTGCCGGTCGTTCGCCGGCCCCGTTTCCGCGGGGATCGTGGTCGGGTCGCTCTCGAGCGACATTTATCCTACCGCCAGGCTATTATGGCCTTTATTCGGGGATATATCCCGAATAGGGCGTGTGCGCATTGCCGGAACGGCCACGGGGCGATGATGAACTGTGTACGGCTGAAGGCCGACGCAGAGCACTTTTTCTCCAGCCACTGTTCCTTCTACCTGCCTCCGACCCGGCCCCGAAGTCGCGCCTGGTCGAGGAATTTTGAAGAAACACGAAGAAGTCCCGGAAATTGCTGAAGGTAGTGAAGGCCCATAGAGATGAACTACCTTAATCGAGGAGCGAACAGAAACGTTCAAAGATAAAGCGGAACTCAGCGGCGATTTCACCTTCCTCATCAACAAGGTTGAGAAGTTGAAACCTTCTGAGCAGAGAGCAGAGGCATGAAGACTTAACGTAACTGTCAAAGAAATTCGACAAAAAGGGTATATCGAGGAATCTTGGGTCTTCCAGAAGGAGCGGGCAATTGCTTGGCTCGTTATTGCTCAAACAACCATGTCACAGCAAGGCACTCTTGTTAGCGAATATATAGTAAAGACTAGAAAGACAGTAAATTTCTGGACACGAGAACTACAAATCCGAAAGCTCAAATAGAGAGCTTCTTGAGAGAGACCATATGGAAAACAAACCGCTCAAGAGGGATCGCCTCAGGAGAGAGAATCTAGAGCAAGAGTGCAGCCTGCGAGGAATCTCAGCGGCGAGCGGAAACTTGAGAGCCAGGAAAGATACTTGGGAAATTCAACGTCTGCAGCTAAGAAGTCAGGAAGAGGAAAGATCAACTGGGATGCATGGCAAGAAAGGCCGTGTAAGGGAATAATTTCAGAGACGTTGGGACCAAAAAATAGCGCCTGGGTGCGGTCCTGAAACAGAGTGGGAATCAATGCTCAAAGTCTTCTGGGACCAATGTTCTCGCCGTTTCATCAGGGCCTAGAAGCGCCTTGGAGATGAGGAAGACGGCGCTCTTTCAGGGGAGATCTTGTCAGGTTAGAGACGAGGGACTGCGCACCACACCTTAGATGCCCATAGGCTTCAGCATGTTGTGGGAGACGCCCAATTGTTCACATGTGGACTTGAACTTGTTCAATCTTGTGAACCAGAACTACTCCAGATATCCAAGTAAATTCAAAAAGCTGGACGACCGGGTGAGACCGACACAATGGATCGAAGAGAAACTGGATGTGACGATTATGGGAACGCAGCGTCGATCAGATATAGCGAAGAAGCACAAATATATGGCCTTTGCCTAGGTTAGGGGTTAGGCAGCTCAGATATTTAGCAAGAACCGGAAGCGGTAGTGAAAGTGCCGCACGCAAGAGTTTACCGAATATATCGAAGCCAACGGGGATGAACTCGTCATAATGTGAAGGAACTCATTACGACGTCGATCGACAATCGACGGAATTGGTCAAGATGGGGCTCAAGTGTGTCAAGCTCTGGCTCTCATCTGCTTTGTTTGATGTATATTTCTGCAGCTTGGGAGACGGGGGTGAACGGATTAGAAGTACGTCATTTGCCCGTAATGCCTCTTCAGATGGCAGGAAGAAGATAGAGTAGGAAGATTGGATAATATATACCGTGGGAGGCTTTGCTATACAGAGATCTGAAATCGTATATAGGATTATCAATCCAGATGCCGCATCTCATTTGATGTGATGATTTCAATGTCTACCGTGTTCTTAGTTGAATCGGGTGAAGAGAGCAAGGGTTCGAATAGCTACGCGTATCTATGTAAGTAAAATGCGTCATCCATTTCCCTAAATCAATATGTTCCATTGTGTAGTTTAAATAATCATGCTTGGAAAAGTCTGGATGAAACAAAGCTCACCTTAGACGTCATCTTAGATACCGGATTTTGTCGAATACATTCCAATGCCAGGGATGTCCGTCTTTTTGTGCTGTTGACACTATGATGAGTTGTGTATTAATTTTCAGATCAAGTAGCCGAGCTCCATACCTATAGAGTAACCGCGAGCGGCACCTGCTAGCTGCAAAGAACTGTGACATGGTTCAGAGTTGCAAATAGAAGGTTTCTCGAGGTTGTGGAGGCTCTCAGTGGGGATAATTGTGCTTAGTGACTTGAACTTGACGGCTGCGATCTCTCTGCATGACGGCAAAGAGAATGTATGGTGTTATAACAACATTGTATTTGGGTTTCTCATTGTCGAAGCAAGCCATTGGTGCTGTTTAAGACGGTCGTTGTTCCTCAACACATCTTGACAAAGCACGATATGGTTCCATATCAAGCACAGATAATCAACAACACCTAGTTGTGAATAATTTCATACTCTTCAACACTTCCAGCTAAGAGCCCATAAACATGCCTCTCGAGTTACCTCTCTTCAGACTCTTATTCCTTCGAGGCATCTCAACCCCTCATTTTTTCATATTAGCAATTGGTCGAACAGTGAGTCGGTCAAGATGGACAGATCGCGAGAGTGCAATACACCAGGTCTAACAGTAAGAATAACGTATACTGCCTACAATTTCGAACACTGCAAGCACACACTCGTCGAGTATAGCAACGACCTTCTTATCCAGAATCGTGCGATGGGAACAGAGATAACTCGAAAGGCTGTGGAATTGGCATTCAAGGCAAATGTTGAGGACATTTATGCGGAAGGTAGCGTAATGAGGCAAGAGCTCCTCGAACAGGTACGTGCGTGGGTTCTCCTATTTTTCTTTTTCTAGTTTGCTGTAAGACTCTTCGCATCTCGTTTCCTGCACGCTTATCAGAAATTTATGATCTTTACACAAGATCGCCACTAGCACTGAGTGCCAGGTACTGACTCGTGTATTGCATAGCTCAACTGCCCTTGCGTATCCAACTACTGGGAGAAGCGTCTACGACCGGCAGCGTTTCTCGTCTATATGAGGAATGATGTAACACCATACGGCTTTCTACCTCGCTCGAGTAGTGACATCAGCAGAAGAATATATGCGATGCTCGAAGACGACAATACCAGAATAGAACTACCGTACCTTGGGCTCCGAGATTTACGACAGCTGCGGTACATGGATATCGTCTCGGATATTCGCATATCACGCCTGGGTAGAGACGCGGGCATTGCCCCTGAGCCAACAATGGCTCATGTTTGGAAAACAGTCGTCATGAATATCTTCTGGTTTGAAGACTCAGAGCTGAAACAGGAGAAGCTGGCAGAGGTATGTTCGATCTTTCTTGTCTTGTCAGTACATCGATAATGGCCTGACCATCTTTAGGCCTATACTGCTGAGGTCCGCCGCTACTGGAAACTTATTGAATATGCAGATTTCGTAAAGTTGAACCCGCTGGCACGACATGTGGCTCCGATCGACGGTGGAAAAAGTCCTGAGAAGGTTTATGGAAATGAGCTGCTCATCCCTGCAATTGCACATTCACAAAGCCGGGTCCAGTCTGACACGAGGCCCGTAGAATCAGGCATGACGGCGTCAGCCGCTTCTGGGCGTCAGCCCACTGCTTGGAAGAACCTTGGATATTTCCCCTCCATTGCAGCCCACTCTGCCCATGCACAGCCCCATGTTTTCGAAGACAATAGCGAGAATTCTAGGCTTCGTAAGGCAGTAATAGAGCACAAGGCTACGATTCGAGACTTGAGCGCCAGGCTTGTCAAAGCGAAGGTGAGCGAGGCTCAAAATCATAAACACTCGGCTCGGGAAGCTCGCGGCTCTCACATCAAGGCCCAGAGGCAGGAATCAGATGTAGCTGCTAAAGTCCAGCCGCAAGCTTCTTCAGCCACTAAATTATCAATACCAAACAAGCATAATCAGGATCTGAAACTGGAAAAGACAGTTCCACCAATACCACATCCGTTTGATTCAGGACCTTTACTCACGCCTTCGCGAGAGGATGTGCAACATGTCCAGCGAATGGAGCAGTGGCAAAGCCTCCCCGATGTGCTGCAACGCCAGTTAGAACAGCGCCCTTCATGGCCGGAACAACAGTCGGAACAGCGTTATATGCACGCTTTCGATACACAACTCGCCCAAGTGGATTGGCAGAGGAGAGGCGATTGGAATGACTTGAGCTGATGGAAGCAGTGGAGAAGTGGAAGTAATGAAAGTTTCCGATGTGGTCTTGCTATTCTAGGTTTCACAAAGAACATTTTCTTGAAGGTCAAAACCTGTATTGGAGGGAACTTTGAAAAATGGTAGGGTGGTGCTTAGTGATCTGACCCTTTTTCAACTTAGGCGTATAGTCATCCCATTGATTGGCGAACGTCACGAAGACGCGAGAGGAAGCAATTAGACTGTCATGACTGTCAGCTAGGTCGCCTCTAGAGGTTTCGAGAATTTATGATTGAACTTTTCGCTACAAGTCTTTGGGTCTAAATCTTCCTCTTTGAGCCTCGAACACCGAGTCTTCAATTTCGACCTGAACGTATTATGACTTCTTACTCGTAAACCTCGCATGTTCTTCATATCGAGCCTACGAAGTCGAGACCTCGGTTTCACAACCTCTCAGCGTATCAATGTGAATCTTTGGCCTCTTGTAGGACTGCTCTTAGAGATAGCTATACACAATGTAGCTGGTATTTTGCTCGCTGATAGAGTTTGGGGTTACACCTTTTGAGTTTTTCCCGAATCTATAACGCGAAGAGGATTCTAGAGGTATGGTGCCTTGAGTGGAATAAATGGTTGCAGCCACCAGAGGGGAACTTATATCCGCTATAGTTCAACGGTAGAATTATTGGTACACCCACTTTCCTACACGCACACCCCTAGTCTGAGTCCATACCACGTATTCGAGACCGTATCTAAACCAGGGGCTGTCACAACAAATTTGAGAAACCAGGTTCTGACGCGCCTAGATTTCCAACACATCTTGAACTCCCATTTAGTGCGGAAAGGAGCACCTAGTCTACCAGGGAAGCCCTCCAGGCAACCCTTTATATCTCTTACTCTATCCATCAATCCTTGTTAGAGTAACATTACCCTATTTTATCACTCGGTTGTCTTCACCACTAAGCTCCACGCGATGACCCTTATCGACGGAAAAGACGCGCGGTCGGACCGGTGGAGATGGGTTGTCGGTCATAAAATGGCACAAGTCAGCGGTGTAAAATTTGGACGGAATTTGGGAGCCTGGCACCTACCTTGCATACAATAGCCAGACAGTTTTCTCTACACAGACATCTCGTCTCCACGTGGAGGTGTAAAGTATGCAAGGGACGTCGAATAGAACATCGACCACTAACGCTATAAGCTCGCTATCTCGTCCATCACTTATCGTTATAATGCATCGAGTGATAAAGTACATTAGGGACCAAAGCAGTTGTTGTTATGATTAAGGTAGAGTTAGCAAAGAGACTACCCCGATCGAAACTTACAGCCTTTGCGTGACTCAGCTGTCTGTTTAGCGATGATCGCATTTCGAAAATTGTAGAGCCAACTTATGTGCACGAAGAAGGGATTGTATGAAATTCTACTATGCCCATTGATTGAGCTATACTGCAGGAGGGACATGGCTAACCGCCATGACACACAGCAAAAGCATCATCATACCGCTCACCGAATATCAAAAAATCCGAATTGTTGCGTTTTGGCAAAGGTTTTGTGCAATTTGAATCTCTCGGTGCAGTCTTTTGCCAGCAGAAAATGTTTTAGTCTAGAGCAGCACCTTATGTGCGTGGGTTGAAAATCAAGTCCCTATCTGCAGAGTGTTACTGGGTTCTGGTAACTTAGTTAGAGTTTGAAACAATTGAGAGAAATGTCGGCTGTTCTGAGTATTTCAGCTGGTTGCAAGTTGTTGTTTCGCCGTATTGAATTGTTCTCGAAACTTACACGACCAAAATACAACCATCACACATATCAAGCTCAAACTGCTGTAGCTAGTCATGAACCTTGTACAGATAGCTCCATTACTATCGTAACAAGACCCTCAGAGTCAGCAAATGGTCATTTCTGAGGTAGGCATAGGACGGCAAAAAGATATTGACCAAGCTCATGTGGCCGCCGCCCATAATCGAACTCCTGACCAAAAAAAACAAGCGGTGTTATCTACCAATCATGTCTGCAGCCACGAAAGGTTTGGGTTCACTAGGCTTGAAGACAACCCGACCAACTCAATGGGCGTAATTTTCTTTTTGACAAAGGGACCCCCGAAGACCCTAGACAAGCTAGAGTTTGCCCCGAGTTAAGACTTTGTATGAGGAAATAAGGTCTTATTACAAATATATAGTTCAAAAAAATTCAAGATCACAAAAATGATGAAATAGGGGCTTACCACCAACTGATATTGTATCCACAACATCAACCTCGTTAACACCTCATCGTCGTCCACATCGTCATCCACCACCACCACCACCACCACCACCACCACCACCCCCGCCACCATCCACATCACTGCCACAAAATGGACGTGGGAGAATCGACGACTAATTTACAGGCTATTTTGTGATTACTCCTGAGAAAACTTTTGCGAGCCAAGCACTTCCGTGTTCTTGGTATTCCTGTCGAGTGACCTGGACCTTTTTCAGTGCATCACGATTGGCTGCAAGGTAAGCACCGCCAAGCCATGTAGATTTTATGGGACTACAAATGTTAGTCTTGTGCATCTTCGAGATTCATCTAGTATTGGAGCTAGTAAACTTACTCTTGAGCTCTTGCAAGTCTCAAGACACACTCCGCAGGCGCAAGCTGCCGAAGCTCTGTCTCCCTAAACACTGTCTCAGCCAGCGAAAAAGCTAGGGAGTACAGCAAGACACTTACAGTCTCTCCATGAAGCCATCCATCTTCGAATTACCCCCAACCACAAGGACGTTTGCCAGTATGGCAGGCCAAAAGCCTGGTGGGAGGCCAGACAGACTCTGCAAGACCAATTCTGGTATCCCGGCTTGCATTATACCTATGTCTCCAGGACTAAACAACAGTTCTGGTACAGCAAACCTCTCATTGCCAAGGGTCATGGTCTCTTCCACGATACCTCCAGGAGGCAATACTCCCTTTTTCGGTTTGGCAGGGTCAAAAGGACGCACGAATCCTTGGTTGTGAAGGTTATAGTCGGGAAGCACATAGTCGACAACGATAGCTTTCGAGTCATCTGGAAGATGTCTTGTGCGCTCACTGATGACGCCTTTTCCTATTCGTTCAAGGTCGTTCCTAAAGTTGTTGCTAACATAGCAGACAGCTTCTTTGACCTCGTTCATTACATATGTCTCGCCTGACATGTTATACTGGCGGCTAGAGACAAATTCTTTCAGATAATTGGTCAGGAACTTGCCTCCGACATCAAGGCGACGAATGCCCTGGTGGATGGGACGGCCATTGAATAAGGGGGTCACCGTCGTGTGAGAGAAGCCAGAGTCAATTACAAGCAGACACTCTACCGGAAGAGCAGAAGTGTCAGACTCTCGGGGTACTCCATCGAATAAGCTTGGTATGTCGTTGTAGGCGTTTAGAGAGGGCCCTACCAAATATCAGTCTAGTGTCCAACGCCTTCTAGGAGCATCTCCAACGACGGACCTACGTGTCGACTGTACGAAGCAAACTCATACTCTTCAAATATAATCTGATCACAGTTGGTCTGCAAGGCAGCAGGAGCGTTGGGGGCTTCTGTGAGGATTAAATTCGTTTCTTGCGGTTCGCACTATCTACAGTCAGAACTTTTCCGAATCGCCAATGGAGCGGCTTCAAACCTTCAGCTTTGCTGCCTTTTCAAAAAAGGTAGCGTCCCAAATAGCTTTCTCTACTTCCCAGTTGACGAGATACCCTTTTTCCACTGGTCTTCGAAATGCAATTTCTCCAAAGTCCTTACATTTTTCGAGTTGGCTACCAATCCAAGTTCGTTTTTCACGATCTCTTGCTATACAATTTGGGATGATCTCGCAGTTGCCAGGCCTTGGTTCATTCGAAACATACCCAGCTTTGATAGTATAGGCGCCGTTATCTACTATGAGCGTCCGATCGGGAAGTGCGCGCTCGTGGCTTTTGCTTTGGCGGGCCGGCATCTTGGAGAAGTATGGTGGTTGATCATCTTCTGAACCACACCATCATATTTCTATCTATAAGTCTTCAAACACACCAACAACACATAGCATCACCTTTGTATCACAGAAAAAGGAATGAAGTGATGACTTGATGTTGAAATTCAACAACTAGCGTTGCAGGGGTTGTCCATCTCCCGCTCTCGCTTATGATAGATATCTTACCGTTACTTTCTCCCTCTCCGTAGTCGCATCGTCAATTTCCTTCATTCTGCGGCGACTCGCGACATCTTGTAGAGGGCGGCGTATTGTAACCCTACGACGTTCCAGAAGTCGTTTGTGAATATGGCGCCCTCTGCATGGTCTGATGGTCCTTCTGCGCTCTGCGCCAGCATCGATTCTACTACTGCTCTTGTCAAAAACTTTCAGATCGCCCTTCAGAATCGTACCCAGCCAACCCTTGACATGCCAGATCCTCCAAACCCGCTCCGCCTCCTGTCCGACGCCGCGTCCGTTCTCAAAGCTCAAACCACCAAGCTCTCCCTACTCATCCTCAACAAACCCTTCACGCCCTCCGCCATCACCTTTATTCTAAACTCCCTCTCGAATCAGTGTCTTCCAGCTCTTATTAGCGCGCTTGAGCTGTGCACAGCGGCGCAATGGACATCTTTCCTACAGCAACACCTTCGCGCGTCTCTCAGCCATATCATGGGCCAATATCTCGACCTCATCACTTCTATACCCACAGACGAGCATGGAATCGATATGGATGCCGGTCGGGGCGTTTTGGCTACCACAGGCGTGCTATGGGAATCATGCGACAGGCTGGTCGAACTTGCATCTTCTGGTCTTGTATCTCTAGCTGTACAAAAGGCAGACTCCTACCATGCTCTCATCAAAGACGCCATCACCGAGCTGGAAGAGTGGAATCCGAACGAGCTCGAAGATGACTCGGAAGACGACTCAGATGACGACTCAGATGACGACTCTCTTCAAGAACAGCTTGAGAGGACGCACATCAAAGCCGACGGCCTTGCATCCGCCGTCTCCGATCAACATACAAACGATACCGCTCCTCTACCTTCAACCACAACCACTCATCTCCAATCCCTCTCCCTCTCCCATCTCCGCCTTCTTCGCCTCCTCTATCCCGCCATCCGCAAACGGCGCCTTGCTACCTTCCCACCCATCAGCGGCGCCACCCCAATTTCCTTCACCTTCCCCACGGCTCCCCAACTCCAGCGCATGGATATCCTGATACATCACTTAAAGCAATTTTCCGAGGAAGCAGATGAGATCGCTGGGGCGCTGTACGAGGGAAAAGAGGAAGACGTGAAAAGGAGACTGACGGGATTGCGGGAGATGGGGATGGCATGTGTGGCAGGGGCGAAGCTGGACTGGAGTGATAAGAACGACGAATTTTCCGAATGGGCCGATAAGTGGTTGGGGAGGCTGAGGGAGCTCGAAAGTACTTGAAGCGAAGTTCTTTGGTCTCGCATCTGAAAAAGACGGCGTTGAATATCTGTTATTTGTGATACCCCACAAGCGCCACATTGGTTGTCGATGCTAGCTCTTCTACCATTTGCCCAGCACAATATATTGGGGCGCGTCTACTTCAAATACTGCCACCTGAACTCCTGTATCTTACCTAGCTTTAGTAAAAATAGACAATCTCTAAAACTTTCTCGACATGAAAAGTTCATTCCATAACATCATTTACTCAGATTTCCCTCTACATGTAGATAAGGGATGTAGGGGGCAGGACTGGGATAAGGAAGGAGAAGAAGGGGGCCTCCGATAGCGAACAAAGTGTATTACGTTAGTTGATCTGGCTATCATTAACGCACCCACGATCTCCTCTAATGACTAATCTTGATAACCCATTCCCTGCATCATTCCTAATACTCCCAAAACCCCCAATCCTCGCTTCGAAACCCTAAGCGCCCTCCAACCACATTATAAACCCCCCCGGGGTTTTCCCGCCCGACCTATATCAACCACGTAAACTCCTCAACCAGCAAAACTTCCTTCGCCAGCTCACTCCTCCTCAACTTTCGACCCAGCTGCACCAGACCTCGCCCGAAGCTCACATTTCAGATCCTTGGTGGACAGTCCCAGCAACCTCCTCTCCCCTTGCCTCAGCGGATTTCCTTCCAGGTTCATATTCGTAAGGCCCTCCATATTTCCGATCTCCAGGTCAACATATTTAATGCCATTATTGCTCAAATCCACCGTCCGTAAGTGTTGTAAGGCGGCGATTCCCTTGGGTACGCAACTCAGCTGGTTATTGGCTGCGGAGAACGTTGTTAGGACTACGCATACGGACATGTTAGGGAGGGACTTTATTTGGTTAAAGGAGATATCGAGGGTTTGTAGATTGGGTAGCACGAGGGTGCCGGTGGAGGTCGCGGTGGTGAGGGACGTCAGTGCGTTTGAGGCGACGGAGAGGGACTTCAGGTTGGTAAGGGCGATGACGTCGGATGGGAAGAGACAACCGCTTAATCTGTTCCTTGATACATCGAGCTCTGTCAGGGGGATGGATGATAGGGCATGAAATGGCAATGAGGCCAATTTATTCCCGGAGACGTTGAGAACGCATAGCGAACGCATCTCTTCCACATACTCTGGAATGCCCGCGATGGCATTATCATGGAGGTCCAGGAGTTCAAGTTTTTCGAGACCACAAAGGGACGCGGGGAATGTTCCTTCTAGAGCGTTCTCGGCGAGCCGGAGTTCTCGGAGGGAGTGTATTTCAGCAACAGTCTCAAGGTGCGTATTTTTTATTCGGTTTTTGGAGAGGTTAAGGGTTGTCAGGTTATCCAGTCTCCGGAGCCCTTTAGGGAGTATGAGGAGTCGGTTGCCATGTAAATCGAGGGACTCTAGGCCTCCAAAAAACAGACCGAGAAAATCATCGTCCTCTCTAAAGGCAGCTTCTGAGTCGATATCCGGGAAGACCTCATCGCTAATTGTTTCAAGCTCGTTGTCTGCAGCGTTGATCCTCGTGATGTCAACGCTCTCCAGTGAGCCGTATTGGGACATGTTGATTACTTCGTTTGGGATTTCTTTGAAGCCGAGGGCGGCTATATTGAGTTTTCCGTCTTCGAGAGCCATGTTGATTTTTCTGCGTAGTCTTGAGACATCGCTGTCGACTTGGATCTCAAAGCCGTTGCCGGCTGCTTTTCCCTGGGATTTTGCGGCGGTGCGCTTGGCTGCTTTTGCTTTTGCGATAGTTTCACGTAGAGCAGCCGACGATTTGGGCGTATGATCTTCCGCCGGGCGGTTTATCAGTCCGCGTGAGGTGGTAGGCTTTTGAGGTGGGAACCTTGAACCCCCTTGGGCTGGTGCATCTGACAAACCGGCGAAGGCTTTAGTCGCAGGTGGCGCTGTTCTAGAACGCTCAGTAGCCGTCTGTGCAGGGTTCGAGGAAGTATTCGAAACTGATTTGCCGGCCAAATTCGCTGTTCGAGTTGCAGTCGCTTTGCTCGGCGATGGATGCACTTTCGAAGGCGTCGTACTGCTGGGGAGGTTTGGCCTCTTCTGAGGAGGCGGCACGCTTATAGGAGCATAAGAGCTTACAGATCTTCGAGTAGGCGTCACATTTGGAGCTGGAGTCTTCCTTTGGGGTTTGATAGGCGATGCAGGCCTTGAGCTAGGAAGCGGTACATGGTAGCCATGGCTAGTGCTGGGACGAGATCGGCTAAGAGACGAGCCTGCACGCAGGAGCATTCCATCTGGGACGTCTTGGGTGAATGCGTTTGATTGCCGTCGGCGTGGTGATGGCGAGGGAGGAATTTGCGAAAGAGTCTCTATAGTGCGGTCCGATAGTGACGGTCTTGGGCGTCGGTGAGCCGTGGGCAATGCTGTCTCGGACTCTCCCTGAGTGTCTGCACCATCCTGCAATCCACTCGCCCCGTTTTCGGGTTCTCTCACTTGCTTGACAATAGGTTCGAGTGGCTCCGTCTTGACAGGCGAAGCTCTTCGCGGCAATGCATTGTAGCTGCCATTCTCCATCAAAGGTTTCGCCACGGCCGACACCCTATTTACAGGATTTCTATCCTTTTGCACGACGAATCCGCTTAGATTCCGAGCACTGTATCGTAATGTTGTGCTATCACCACAGGTAGCACTTGAACTAGATCTTGCATCATCGAGATTTGGCTCAGCTGACAGGTTGACTGCACCGCGTGGGACAGGAAGTCTTGATAATCGTGGTATGCCCGATGGCCTGCGGGTTGCAGATTTGTTAGAAGAGCTTTCCATCGTCTCTATCTCGGTGTAAGTCCGTTTCTGATTAATTTCCTCGTTCACTAATTCTTAGCGTTGATTTTCCACTGACAGTCCAACCATCTTCCTTTAAACGTTGTTAACAAAGGCTTCCCAAACAAAGGCAGAGCGCTTCAACAATCAATCACGCTACCTGTTTGTGACTCGGACAATCCATTGGAACCTGTGATACTGAGATTTCGCAAATGTTGACATCCATCCGTTACCCTCGCGACGAGCGGCTGATTTCCGCGTTTAGCGTCACACTCGTCTAGATGCCAGCCATCATGTGCTGTGCGTCGAAACCCCCACCCCAACCACCTCCCCACCTTGACGTGTTCAAGCATACGTTCACCTCGAGCCATCATGCAATCCATCAGAGAATCATAAATCCTGGACGCTTTGGTGCTTGCTGCTCACAGGCCAAAAAACAAAGTACAAATCGCAGCAGAAGACAGAACAAACAAGGACCTTCGGGACTCAGCCGATAATCGTTTCGGAAGCCCAGTCAGTTCCTCAGTCTTTGGCAGGTCTTAACGCTTTGGCGTTCAAGATTCAATTATACCACCTACACCTCCTAGCCAATATGTCCGATGACGCAGTTCTACGAACACCATCGCCAAAGGGCAGAAGCCGCAGTGACAGCATTGTTCCGGTTGACGCGAGTTTCCACAATGTAGTCGACAAGACCCTTGAGGATCACTACCGCTCTCCACCTCTCAACGCTGCTGGAAGTCTGACACCACCGCCCTCTTCACAACCAGCCAAACCGATGACAAAGTCAGGCCGGGGATTAACTAGTAAGAGGGAGCATTCACTTACGTTGCCACCGGCCACCCTCAATCCCGGTCCCTTAATTCTGCCTGGAGGATTATTCGGTGAGATACCTACATTGGATTTCATCAAGCATTTGGATGAAGGGGAACTTCGAAACCTCCTCGGGGACCTCCTACCCGCTCTTGGTGAAGCCCGGATGTCGGCCGCTCACTCAAAGCTTCAACACAGTTTATTGAGTATTGAGAATACTGAAGCTGCCCAGCGGGCAGAGGTAGAACACGAATTGACAAGGCGAGAGGTTCAGGTTCTTCAAGCAGGCAGTGACACGCGCCAGGGCAAGTCAGGACAGAAGGAACGTCTTGCTCGCCCCTCAAGAAGCTCAATGCAGCGTCATTTGGACCTGGCCTTGAAACAGTGCCGAATACTTCAAGATGAGAACGCCGTACAGGAAAGGCGACTCCGACAGGCGAAGAAACTCATCTTGCAACTGGATGACAAAACATCAATGCTTACCGAGGAAAATGGTCTTCTCCGACTGCGCATCAAGCAAAACCGGGATCATCTCAACTCTATGCGATCATCGGGGGCTATATCTATTAATGGAACACCATTTACAGAATTCGGTACTCCTCTCCAGAAACACCCTCCGAGAACACCCCGTACCGCTCGATCAGACCACCTTGTGAACACCCACGTCTCCAGTCAAGACCCTTTTGACGCCTTGCTATTTGCCGGTCAAGTCTTGAATGGTGAGATGACCAGCGTCCCCGCAACTCCGACGCGATCTCGACCGAGTAAGCTACACACCAGTCACATTCGAGGGGCTCATTCGTTATCCTCGTTGCCTACAACGCCGGTTCGGTCAAGACCTGTCACTGCTGACCATACTCTCCGTACTCCCGTCAATCAGATCGCTGCGGAACCTCATGCCAGCTTTTCTGCACCAAATACCACTTTCGCCTACAACGAGGGAGAAGATCGTCGGCTTGATGATCGCGACAGCACCATATCCGCTTCGGAAAATGAAGAGGAAGCTATTGTCGACTACAATGTTCCAGCATCTCAAGCAAGCCAGCGAGCAACAAATATGCTTCGACGTTCTTCCGGTTCGAGACGAGAGGATACGCTCGTACTGGACCAACTTCCAGGTCCCAAACCGTACACCCAGGGCAAAATCTATGGTCTGGTGAAGAAACCCAGGGAGATCAAGCCGGAGTCGCAAATTAAGCGAGCGGGCGATTTTGACAGCTATGACGAGATGGCTCGGGGTAGCAAAAGAGCGAGGATAGGTGATCTCGCCAGGGGTCGGGTTGGACTAGGAATCGCTAGTGTGCCTAGCCCTGGGCATTGAGTATGGGGAGATTTGTTAGGCTTTCGATCGGTTACATGGAAGTTACAAAAATATTTATATTCCTGAAGGCCTGGGCCTGCATTGAGCTTTTTCTGTGGAATTTGAGAGGCCCTGCTTGCTAGTGTCTTTTGCTTCGAGAGTTATTGAACTTGATTTTTCGGCAAGGTCAAATACTATGAATGCTACGAAATATACTTTAGCATTCATATCTGTACAATCTCTAGGTTTGATAGAACATACTTTTGGAGGTCATACAGGTTGGCTTGCTTCTGAGTGCTTCAATAAGCTAGCAGCAAGGTTGAAACCTGGCTTGCCGGATAGAATAGATAGGTCTTAGAGAAATGGAATACGATACTCAACGGCTTATCTATGAGTTCTTTGAAACATTGGACAAAGCGACAGAGATATGTACAATTAGGGGCACCCAAGCCGTTTGCAAGGTAGTACGGAGCAGGCAGGCAAGATCCTATTCGTACTCCAAATCGAACAGACATGTGAACGGGATGCCGATCTACGAAGAACACCCCAATTATGAGTCGATAAGCCGATTTACGAGCAGGAGGATCTCGTGACAAGAGCGGAGCATGCTGCACCCACACTGATCCAGGTAACAAGGCGATCTACATGATGAGGCTGTAGATACCACGTACTAAAACTCGGTTCGTGCCTCATAGCCTTGCTTGGGAAATGTTATCAAGAATGGCCTTTCGTTCCCTGTATCGACTTTCGTCTTGCACCCGTTTTGTCAATACTCAGGGCTACTTGGTTGAGAACTGATTCAAGGCTTAGCCTTACAAGCCCTATCATACTTCCTCGACAGCTTCGCCCCATTCTTCTCGCAGCGTCTTTCCTTGGCAATAACAATCTTCTGATGGCAATGCCAGTAGAACCTATCAGTTTGGCCATCGGCGCAATTGCTTTAGCTTCTCTGTTTACGACGTGTATCGAGTGTCTTGATTTACATAGAATTGGCCCGTTCTTCTGAAAGGGGTCTCATAAATCTCGTTTCCAAATTCAGTATTATCAAACGTCCATTCAGAGTCCGGGTGAAAGCATTGGGCTACTGAGTCCTGATGAAGGCATAGATGGTGTCCTGGACCAGGTTATCGGCCATCAAGAGATCGAAGGTGTTTTAAAGCAGATTTCAACCCTCCTCCAAGACGCGGAAACGCTGAAAGCAAAGTACGGAGTCGCGGTAGACAGCACAAACGAAGACGGACAGCCAACTTGTATTAAAGTCAACAGATACAGGAGAGACATATTTAAGCAGCACTCCATTGTGGACTTCCTAAGCCGTCTTGCGGCGCACCAGCGAAAATCTATTATTACTACCAAGACCCGGTGGGCAACCCGAGATTCAAAAAGGTTCAAAGCTCTTGTTGACCAACTGGATCGGTTTGTTACCAAGCTCACCGAAATCGATGTGTCGTGTGAGACACAAATTCGCCAAGACATGGCTATCCTCGAAGAACTCGAGTCCATAGTCGATTTGTCTACCCTGTCCATCATGGAGCAAACTTGCAGAGGGCCCAATCGAAGCTGGGCCACAGCCGCAAGGATCCACAGTGACTACCTGTCGAGCGTTGGTTCTGTCGTCGAGAGGAACAAACGAATCCAAGCTTGGGATGCCGATGTTGTAAGTATCAAGAGTAATGGCCAGAGCATGAGCTCGAACGAAAGGAGGAAAAGAAAAATATATGAGCCTCTGTCACCTTCGCGATCGCCAAAAGATTCATAGCCCCTGACTCACCACCGCTTCGACTTTCAAGACCAATTACATTATCCCTCTTAGTTTATGAGGCCGGTCTAATAATTTCTAGATGCCCCAAACTATTCAACCAAAGTCTACATATTTTGCTGTCAGAAGCTTGACTTGCGTCATGACGTTAAAGAGAATCTGCTTTTTCAAAGAACGTGCTAGAGATGTTGGTCGAGGAACTAGCAAAGTTTCTGATCATGACTGAATGAGTTTTCATGACGAGGCTCGCGATAAAGTCATATAACGAATCACCGACAATTCTCGCTTTCGGTTGGATTATACGTGCCATTATGGCGAATACAGGAACCAATCCGTGCATGACGAGCCTCGTGCCAAGATCCACGTGTTCTGTCCTCCTTTGCTGCAGTATATCCAGTTTGCTCTCGCACTTGCTCCTCCGGATGAGTTTTCAGAACCAGCGAATTAAATATGGTAATTCACCCCGATGATCGACTCCTTGATAGGGCAATTTATAGTGCAGAAGAAGGATATGAAGCTTGTCGCAGCTATATGCTTTTGTCCGTTCTAATGCAGGATTGGGGGAGCCAAATGACGGTATCCGTTAGGGCATGGAGCGCGAGCGCTACCTTGCCACTCGCCTTGACCAAGTTTGGATGGATCAACGAGTAGCGGCCTTGGCTATGGATAATCATATACATGATCCGATTGACGCTTCCAAACTCTTCAGGCATTCAAAGGGTGACGGCCAAGTTGCCTTGATGGTCATCATGGCAGGCCAGCCGGTCTGTGACAACATAACACGCTTGGCACTGCTGTTTAGTTATGAAACCCTCCGTACAATAACTTCGGATCTCCAAATTAGAAGAACTCGCTGATGTGGACGAAGCGTCACTCTTTCGGTGGAAAACTATACACTTTTGTCAAATCGATTCGCCTTATAACAGGGCATTGGAGAGCTGTGATAAGGCCGGGGCTCTTCTTGGCTCGAGCGTCGAGGACGTTCGGCCACTGCATGCTCTGAGGTAGAGTCTTCAATGGGGTCACAAATTCTGCGACCCTTGTGTCTTGGAACAATCGTCTTGATATTTCCTTTGGGGACCCTCTTTCGTATCGTCTTGAATGCTGGTCGGTATTTCCAAATCGGATTCGTGAAGACCTGCGTATCTTTTTCGGGATGTGCTCGGATGAGAAGCGTAACCCAACTTTTGAAGCCAGCCGGGGTGAGACCTGGAATGTCTAGTCTCTTATAGTATCTTTCTTGGACGAGGTGGTGCTGATAACTAAGGTCTCTATACATCAGGGATATTGATGAGTGCAAGTTATGTCAGTGGCGTGATACCTTACTTTGTCTGGCATGTTGAAACATACTTGACCCCCTCTTGCGATCTTTTACGAACAACGTTTTCAAAGTCTCTTGAAAACAAGTTGACGGGCAAAGGTTACGACGCTCTCAAACCTAACTGACAGATGGGTTTTGTACGTACAATCTCTGTTACAGGAGGAGACTAGGACTCATGATCTGTCAATCAATATATGTAACATGTTCTATTCTTGCCATAATCAGGGCGAGGTCTGCACAAGGCAAGCGCGCCAGTTAGTCTGCTTTTTGCAGTAGATTGGATTTGCTTCTCGTGAATTGTGGGGCCTTTGAATTTGCCGCGTAAGGCATAAAATGATTACTGATAGACTTGCAGGCGATTGAATAAGGATGTCCTTGCCCTCAATCGAACGAAAAATGTATTCATGTTGAGCATTGAGAATCCAGTCTATAGGAAAGCCTCTGTTTCCGAATGATAAGCTCATTCGTCAAATATGGGCGCTCTCCTCTTCCTTCCCCCATCACCCCTGGGTGTTTCTAAATATTATCAATAACGCCAATAAGAAAGGCCAGTCTTTCCTCAAGTTTCTCTCATGTTATGTGTGGCCATTAAAGTCATTGAGCGAAGCATTACTTTCCCGGCAAGTTTCGTGCGGCAGTCTGGCTTCTACTGTCATGTAATCCGCAATGCGAAAAACATAATATCACTCATAATTCCTTGTGAGAATGTAGATACGAAGGTAGGAAAGCATAGACTAAAAGGCAGCGTCGCCTGGCAGACAACGCTCAAGACTTATCACATAACGAAACATAACAAGCTGTTTGAGCAGAGAATGAGTAGAGCAACTTACCCTTAAGCGAATGGACTAGGGCTGAGCTAGGCGAGTATCCACACACTAAATCTCCTTAGCGAAATTCGCGATTCAATATCACCGGCCTTGCGAATCACGACAACCACATCGACTTGGTCGCCATCAGCCATAATGGTACGTTACCAACCCTGTATTTGCTTTGAGATATAGATATACGGTATGAATTATGCTTGGGACATCTACTAATGCGCCGCTGCTCTAGACGATCAAGCACAACCAACAAATCCAACATAACCGTGAGCGAAACCTCAGATACTCATCAGCTACGGCAGACTTACCAGTATACAGATTTCCGCAAGGACTGGCAGCGTCGTGTTCGAACGCACTTCGACCAGGTAATCCAAAGACCTTACACAAACCTCCTCTCCGCCAGGTCGAGGTTGGAGAGAACGGCCGCTAAACATTATCTGTAGCCTGGACGCAAATCCCGCCGCCGAAATGCACGCCTCACCAAAGCTGCAGCCGTCGCTCCCCGCCCCGTCGACAAACTCCGTCCGGTAGTCCGCTGCCCATCAATCAAATACAACCGCCGCGTACGAGCAGGCCGTGGCTTCTCTCTCGCGGAATTGAAGGTAGATGATCCCCGAGATGACGTCTATGGCACGGTAGATGTGTAGCGTCACAGCAGCTAATACCAATTTCCCCGTCTAGGAAGCTGGCATCCCCCGCACCCTCGCCCCGACCATTGGCATTTCCGTTGACCCCCGCCGCGCCAATCTCTCACAAGAATCTCTCGCCACAAACGTCGCCCGTCTCAAGGCCTACCGCGAGCGTCTCATCCTCTTCCCCCGCAAGGCTGGCCAGCACAAGAAAATGGACACCTCTAAAGAAGACATTGAGAAACATCACAAGGAGGGCAGTCTCATGAAGAAGCACATGCCAGTGGCTGACTCGGCCAAGGAGTCGGCAGTTGGGGAGGTAAAGAAGAGTGAGATGCCAGAGGGAACAAAGGACGCATATAGGACGCTTAGAGACGCGAGGAGTGACGCGAGGTTGGTTGGGGTGAGGGAGAAGAGAGCGAAGACAAAGGCCGAGGAGGCGACGGCGGCGAAGAAGTAGTGTGGGGGTTCTATTTCGCATGTTACGAGCTAGGCTACTTGAGAAAACGGGTAGAGCGAAGAATTCGGTGCACTTGCAGGGCTGTCCAAGTTTCCGTCTCTTACACGCCTTGTTGCTCACGGTTCGAAGTTCTATGGGAACATATGCGAAGTGCGAAGGCTCAGCGGTCAATCCCTCCCGCAGAATCTTATTCCCTTTCAGACCGCCTGGATGATTTAATATATCACATCTCTCAAGGATAATCATTAACCATCTCCCGCCAAAGCAGAAACCACCCAAAACCCCACCAGTCCGCCTTATCCACCCTTCCCGTTTCTCGATCTACTCTCTCTTCTCCATCCCCACCCTCCTATCTTCTCATCTCCATCCTCTCCCCCACCATCACCCTCCCACTTCCCCATGTTTTCCTCACCTCCAACCTTGACAACAGGTCTGCAGCACCATCAACCAAAACCAACCACCACGCTCACAGCGATGTCAAAAAGCGATGATACCAAAAGGGGGCGGCGGTTCAGATGCATAACGGAGATTTCGGTGTGCGGAGTCCGGGTCTGGGAAGTGAGAGTCTCGGATCATCAAGAACTTGCAGCGATGGCGGGGAGTGTGGGTACGTCTTTGGCGAAACCTACCTTCCAATTCGCTTTAAAACGACTCCTCGGAAATGTCTCGCGCTTCTCTGCCACAACCACCTCGAACAGCTTTTCTGGAACCCGATCCCCTAGCCAACGCACCCGCGCGTCTCATGCCGAAGGGTTTACAGGGGCTGCAGTAAGACAGAGGGGGATGGTGTAGGGACGGTTGAGGGCGATGCATATCTGGCGTCGACAAAGCTCAATCGCGGCTTTGGCTGTACTGCGGAGTCTGCGTCTGGCGTTATTGGAAGGGATAGGTTTCGTGTTTTGCGCGAATGGGCTTGGCTTTTAGTACGAAGAGAGTATGTAGCCAGTTGGTAGGTGTCATGGCGTAATATTGTGGTCATTTGCGGGGGAAGGGAAGAATTTTATATGAACGTAGATAGAGTAGATGCTCTCCCTATATCCAACCGTCATCCACTCCGCGCCCCCCAACCAACTATAATCCCGCTCATATCCCTTAGAACCAGTCTACCTACCCACCAGCCACCCTTCCGCAAACCCCGGTCCCTCATACCCTAAACACTACCCCCATGACCACCTCCACCGCCTCAAAAACGCCCTTCCCTCCTCTCAACAGCCCATCAAATGCCTCCCCCACCCTTGCCAGCTCGCCGCCACCTTCGGCCTGCAACCATGAGTTTGGGAACGCGGCGTGGGCGGAGATGTGGCTTTCGAGCTTGCCGGTTGCGTCGAAGGCTAGGCGCCAGGAGATGAGGAGGGAGATGGGGGGTTGGGAGAGGAGGAGGGAGGAGCGGCCGAAGTGATGGTGGAGGGGTTGGTGGGGGGTTGGCGGAGGAGGGTTTGTTAGAGGTGGTGAGGGTGGTGAGGGGGTGGAGGGGTCAGTTGGGTCGGTGGGTTTTCGATGGCCTTTGGGTCTATTGCTTGTGGTGTTTTTGGACTTCGTAGTATCATGTATATCCAGGGATGCTGAATCGGTAAGAAGGTTCCCAAATTTCTGCTCACACTGAAACCAAAATTTGGCTCTAATTTCGGACAGTTTCCAGTAGCGATCAATGGCGTCTCTGACAGCAGCTAGATCTCTACCATCAAAAGGCTTTCGTAACCATGTACCTAAGTCGGAAGCAGCCCATGGGTTTATGCTGGACAAGGTGATATCGGTTGTCTTTCTCGTGGTTAAGTTGACAGTGACCTGGACTTTGACTACGAGAAGCTTCTGAGGTGAGGTGAAGGTAATCTCTTTGCGGCGTAGATGAGGATTATCGGATGGAGGACTTTCAACGCTATCTTCGGTAGCGGTGACGGTATCGAGTGCAAAATGCAACGGATCGGGCAGCGCGTCTAGCACGACCAGAGGCGGTGTTGGTGGTCTTGGTACAGGAGGAGCCGGGCGTTTGGAGAAAGGAAGAAAGAGAGAAAGACGCTGTGCTAGAGATTCAGGCTTTGTATGTTGACTGGTGTTGGAGTTGGCATCCTCGTTATTCGGTGTAGCCTGCTGTATGTGGCTATAGTAAGTCCGTGGACCTAGCCTCGACTGTTCCTGACTATCAACAGCTGTCTCTGTTGTGGCAGAGGTTCTAGGTTTTAACGGCGAAGATTTCGCACTGGTACGTGTCCTTCTTTTCGGCCTCTTACTAGGACTGCTCAGCAAAAGGCCGTTTGGCGGCTCAGGTGGAGGCTCGAGTCCTAGCTGTGTCGGCGTAGACGGTAGTCTTGGCTCCGCATCCACATCACGTCTAATTCCGGGATTGACATTATTTCCAAGTGGCCTAGGTATTGTAGGCAGCTCAAAGTCTTCTTCCCGGACTACGCCGGGCCTGGGCCCTCCACCTTCTGCTGTAAATTCTGGCTCCACGGCCAAGTGAGGTGTTTGATCCTGTTCCACCAGTTCATTGGCAGTGCCCTGCGCTGGGTCTGATTCTGTTGCCGCTTGCGGTGGAGATGCCCGCGGTTCGTAAGGAACACGCTTCGACGGAGAAGCGTACCGGCCAGGCGTCCTCGATCTCCTTCTCGGCGCTGCGGACAGCCCTCCGCTTACGGACTGGATGTTCCGCACTGGTGATCCTCCATTTACTCCGCCAGTAGAGTCCGGTACTGGTGGCGTTGTTTCTCTCGATGGTGTTACTGGGCGCGTAATAGTATGTATGCCACCAATCAGGCTTTGTGCGCCATCGACTGCGGAGGACCGACTGAGGTCAGGACCTTGGCTACCGCGAGAGCTTGGCCGTTTAGTCGCAGCGGTAGTTGATGAGGGTAAGAGATTTGGATGGAAGCGCGCAAGACTGGCTTTGGTAGGCGACAAGTACGAGGCCCGAAACGGCGTTGAAGGATCGCTTCCGCGACTTGGAGATCGGATTTGCGTATTGCTCGCGTCAACTCCAAGAGAAGTGGATGGGGAAGTCTTGCGACGCTTGGCCGAGGGGGATTCCATCTCTGGCTAATGACCGCAAGAGCATCACATTCGTACTAATTTAGAATACTTTGGTAACAAGATAACATCGGCGCATTGCACTTATTTTATGCTCCCCAATGCACTGTCGCCGGTTTATGGATTGGTGGACCGAGGGACGTGACTTGGCGACATGCTGATTCGGTATCAGTTCAACCGAATAGCGAAGCCCTAAACTTGGGCGCGTCCCGCTGAGCGCACTTCTATTGCTCATTATTTCTACCATGGTCGAACAGGCCATCCCAGGGCCAATTCGCTAGCAAGCTTGTTAATTGAGATGTGTGATGAACTTCCCACTGTATGCAGTTATAAACCCAAAGCTTCGATGGGCAGCTCGAGGTGCCAATGTACTGAAAACGGTGATGTTCGACAACTGCCACTCAGTTACACAGAGCTACCTAGCTAAATCTACTATGTATCTTTCGTCTGAGTGCATTATTCCTAGGTTCGCCAGGAGGTAGAACAACCTTTGACCAGACTTCTAATTCTCTTGGATGTGCACTTGAATCGTGAGATGACAACTGTCTACCAGGTAACGTTTTGATTTAAATACTTCTACGAGGCAGGTGAGACGCTAACCGAATACCATTTTCTCTATTCTGATTGTATTCGGTCTCGATTTGGAACAAGTTTTCCATTTAATATCGTTGATAACTAGGTAAGGGTGTTGGAAGCCAGTTTGCATGGTAGGTCAGGTGAGCAAATAGGTCTGGGGCGCAGCATTTTCCGACTTCGGTTCTCTCCCATACACCAGTAGGCCTTATTGATGTCTGCCATGGAAGCATTCAGAGCTGTCCAAATTCCGCATTTTACCTCATAAGTCTAGACCGTAATCCTTGGCAAGAGACTCGTCGATGATATAACTTGATCCACCACTTCCTCTGTATACCCTAATCCATAGTTTTGCGATGACAGTAGGCTAGGTTTCGAGTCCTACTCCTGCATAACCTGGTCGTCAGGATAAGAGTCTTCAAAGTCCGACTGGTTGAGTATAAGCTTTTCCACATTGACTTTTACGCTCCACCTTATATTCTGAGTATGTCCCTTTTCGTGGGTCTCGTCTCCATAGTCTTGTATGTCGCTCGCCTTGTTCGCCTTGCCGGCGGGACGATGATGGAAGAAATAAGTCGGTTGGGCAACTATGCATCGAGCATCTTGCGAGTGATCGGTGCACCACCAACTCAGCGCGTTATCGAAGATTCCTCGCAACTCTTTAACCGAAAGGCCATACAAAAGCTTTTGGGCTCCTTTGTGGCTCACTGCGTATGCGAAACTGCAAATCGGAGCGCCAGCCATGTGGACGAGCCGCGAATGCTCGCCGAATTCCGTAAGGTGTGGCTCTCGGGAAGCTTGTAAGTTTGCAAAATTCGGCACACTAGGATCATCGTGGATGATGTAGAGTCGAGGATCATCTTTTGCGAGTCCGTCGAGACAAAGGCCAACCCACAACACATCCCATCCGTCGCCATAAGGGGAATGGGTTTTTGTGGACTCGGTCATGTTGAGAAGGTAACGGCTGCCTCTGGCAAAATCCATCAATTGGGTCTTAAGCCGGACATCCCAATCCATATCATCTTCGAGTATCAAGGCGGATGAGAGACCGTTTTCCACAACTCTGTACGAAAGCTTTCATGTTAGCCCTCTGCCACACATTATACAAGGTATCTAAGGGCCTACTCACGTTCGAATAGCATTCATATGACTCCTCCATGACCCAATTTGTGCCTCGGTCAATTGTCGACCCTCTTGGTTGACAGGTAAAGCTTTGTTTGGGACGTTTTCTCCTCTGACGCCATCGAGGTAGTTGAGCTTGATCCCAGATGCCGATGCAGCAAGTGACAGTGCATCTCGTTTGTCGGAACGCTCTGGTAAATTCAAGACGAAGATCTGCTCGAACTATGAAAGAGTCAGCGCTCAGGATGAGACCAGATGTTGCTAAAGTTGCTTACACCCAATGTTTCATTGCCAATTGGATGAAGACCATCTGTGTACTCATCCTTCCACAGGACTTCTGATGGGCCCAAGACTCGAGACAATCCGTTAACAAGATGCAGCAACGTAAAAGGCACCGCAATCACTAAGAACAGAGCAGCAATTGCATAGGCCCTCATCTTCGTGACTGCCATTGTTGACAGAAGTAACACCACAACGGAGAGAAGGGAAGTATTTCAGACAAACATATTTAGAACACCTATCTGCATGACATTATTGTGACATGGCTTTGGACATGCTAGAGTGATCTAAATCAGATGAACAAGGCATGTTTTCGCGCAAAATGTACTTTGAAGCCACAGTATGCACGGCTATGGAGCTGCAAACAGACACCCCGTCCAATCAGATTTTAAGTCACGGCAATGGAAAAGCCCACAGACGCCCCGTCCAACCAGACTTTGCGTCAGGCTGTAGACCGAGCGTTCCTTCGTCCCAGACGCATATGATATGAGCAACTTTGAGGGTTCTGGCAGTCAGAAGAGTGGTTCAACTGTCGCGTTATCTAAGGCGGAATGGGTAAGGTGTGTGATTTTAGTACCTAATATGGAATATCACCAAGCAACACGTGCGATCGAGGCATTGAAAGAGTCTTCGTCGCCTTTTCTTCCTGTTACCGTCTTAACGCTGTATGCACTTCATATTATGCTACGATAACGGATCTAGATCTGGTTGGACATCCAAGATTCATCATCGGAATCAGATAGCGATCCATACATGATCGTGCAGGTGTGGCCCAGGCTCAACGAGTACCTGGTCATTGGGATTATTGTTTTGCAGAAAGCTACTAGTAAGGATCTTTTCTTGCATCTCTAGGGCAGTGATTCAGTGAATCCACTGAAAACAGTGTGTGCAGGCTTAGGTAGACGTTGGGAGGTAACAGTCGGGCGCTGGTCAGATATCCGTAGCCCCCGTGCCCCCGTGCCCCCACTAAGGTAAGCTCGTTCCTCGCTTAACGACGGGAGCTTAGTGGGGGCTACGGATAGCTGAGGTGATTGCTTTTCTGTCTCTTCTGTTTTGCTGAATGGCAAACCAAGCCATACTCGTATGATCGTATCCTTGGAGAATCGCATCCACATTCAATTTGTAGGAGCTCGATTTCGAGTGTACTACAGCCGAGCAGCAATTCTCCTATATCACTTGTGCCAAACTACTCTACTTCCCGTCAGTTTCCTCTTTTCCCTTGCTACCATTACCGTTAGATACCGAGGACGTAATTGGGTGACGAATTCGAACCAATCGCATGTAAATACGAGCAGACTGTAAGAGGTTGCGGTCGATGACATCCTCTTCGCAATAGAACTGACTTTACATGCCTTCAGCTACATGATAGTGACAAGTGATACGAGCACCAATGTGGAGATCTTTTTCGTCGCACTCGTTACCTTAATTGTCCAGAAGGTTGCCGCGCGCCAAGCGGACCCCGAAGCTCGGACCGTCCCCGGACATAGTTGCTGAGGACTCGGAGGAATTCCTCTCCGCTCTAGAAGAGAGTAATATATAAGAGTTCGTTGCGCCTCCAATCTCCATCTGTTCTAACTATCGACGGCCAACCATGAGTAGCAACCCGGACAAACCAGAGGACTGGTCCGTCGCCTCCAGGAAGAAGGCCCGTACGTATGCTTAGATTATTCTCCCTTCTTTCGAGCCATAATCTTGAGAAATTCTTCGGGTGCATCTCGAGCCTCTCTTCCCCTTTATCTTGACGCATCACGAAGCTCAATTCTATGACCCAACAAGGCAATGCTGACATTGAAATTACCAATAGCCTCACCCATCGGGACCTCAATTTTTGTCGGCTTGCGCTCCGCTGATGTCGCCTTGCAGTACAGTATACTCCAGCGAGGATGGGGAGCCAGTCTAATCGAATCGCTGGGGGGACGTGCTCTACAGTCTTCTACAATTGCTGGTAACGGCATCCTTGGTCTCACGCCATATGCCACGGTCATTTCCGCGATGGCTCTGGGCAGTACTGTCAAGCAGCTCATAAATCTTCTTCTTATCTCGGAACAAGAGATGCTCCCAGGTGCAGCCACGGCCATATCTCTTTTAAATACGGTTCTTAACTCCACAAACACGCTGCTCTCTCTTTGGGTTGTTAGCTCAGCTGGCCCAACACTCACGTCCCCAACCGCTTCCATTGTGGATGTTGTATCGTCTTCGCCAACTCTAGCCGCAGGCGCTGGCTTGTACATCCTTGGTATAACTATTGAGTTGTACTCCGAAATACAACGCAAGGTCTTTAAGAATAAGCCAGGGAATAAGGGAAAACCGTATGGCGGCGGTCTCTGGTCCTTGGCAACGAACATCAACTATGGCGGCTACACTCTCTGGCGTAGTGGTTATGCTATGACCGCTGCCGGCTGGCCGTGGGGCCTCGCTATAGGGGCGTTGTTCTTCTACGACTTCACTTCTAGGGCTATACCTGTCATGGACGAGTATTGCACCAAAAATGTAAGCCTAGCTCAACTACTAGATGCGCTCGATCCTTGCATATATGATTGTTGTTAGTGGGCTTTGCTAATCTCTGCACTTGGAAATGAATAGTACGGCGAGTCGTGGCTGGAGATCAAGAAGCGAGTACCGTATCGACTTCTCCCAGGCATCTACTGAGCTTTGAAACCCGTTATATCTTGGTACTGTATGATGTGGAATATTTGGTCTTGATCACTATTGCAGATTTTATTCGAACTATAACCCGAAGGTGTCCACGTGTTGTTTTCGGGTTGCCCGTGCCTGAATAACTTTGATAAGGTGTATGGAGTTGTATTCAGGGTTTTAAATTTCGGATGTAAATAGGAAGAACTCTAGATATTATGATGACTCTATAGATTAGAAGTATATGGTTACGTGGCCTTAAAAATCATTTTTGTATAGAAAGTATCAATTGAAATATCAGAACCATTCCAGAAATGACATCATACAGAAGAGCAATTGCCTGCAATTTGCAAACAAATGCTCAACTGCCAACTCAACATGATATTCTCATAACCCCAACCAGATCCTCAAAGCATCTCTCATATGCCCCCACGACTTCACGCACCCCTCAGCTCCGTCGCGCTTATTCCCCGCCGCACCCTCCACCACAGTCCACCCCTCTCCTTGCGCCAAAAACCGCCTCCCCCGAATCCACCCCCAGACGACTACTACTCTCTCCTCCTCTCCTCCCCACTACCCACCGCATCTCCTTCCCCAAAAGCCCCCACCGCCCATACACCACCATCCACCTCTCCTTCACAGCAAGACCGCAACCCCAAAACCGCCCGCCCCAATCATAACCCCCCTCCGGACCCAAAAATCGTCTTCGGCTCTCGCCTCGCCGGCCCCGCCGAACGTCGGGATAAGATTCTGCGAGCGGCCGAGAGTGCGGAAAGGCCACAGGAACCGGACAATTGCTGTATGAGCGGGTGTGTGAACTGTGTGTGGGATGTATATCGGGAGGAGGTGGAGGAGTGGGCGAGTAGGAGGAAAGAAAGGGAGGCGAAGGGGACAATGAGGGTTACGGCGGGTAGCGAAGGAGAGAGGGGGAGGAGGGTTGGTGCTGGTGGGGGGAAGCAAACAGCCGTGGGGGATCTGGATGGGATGGAACAAGGATTTGACGGAGTGGATTTGACGGATGAGGGCTTATTTGAGGGGGTGCCTGTGGGAATTAGGGAGTTTATGGCTACGGAAAAGAGATTAAAGGAGAGGAGAGGAGAGAATGGCTGAGGTGGATGTTATCAGTCTTGGAGGTTTGGGCGAGGTCTACTAGATCCGCAGCGGCAAGAATAGGATAAGAAAGGATTAAGGAACTACAGCATTAGAACTAGCAACCGCCATTACGAGCGGATGAGCCAAGTTGGGACACATTGATAACCGACGATTGCAAGAGGTGGTGGTCAAGAACTGGCGAGATCGGTCTTCCAACGGTTAGCTATGCTGAATTCGACAGTCCAATGGCACAGCATTTTCTAGCCGCACTGGCTAATCAGAGTTTGGAGCCACCAACAAGAGGACATGAGGGGCGTTGGAGATTCGCTGATGGAATCACAAATATCGATATACCATCTAGCCGACAGATGGCGACAGACAAGGGGATGGCAAGAGGTCCTTCTCTGTACCCGTACATACGGTACCAGGGATATTGAACATATATCTGATGAATGGAAGTCTCTTGAATTTAGACAATATAGAAGACATCGAGCAAATTGGGTATAATATAGCAATCAGTCAACATCTATGCCTTTGCTCTTGAGCTCCTTCCTTGCTATCTCGATCTCCCCCATCAACTCCTTGTGCGCATCTGGAACATCGTTGAATGTGAATAC
>JAABUS010000331.1_pt1 | contig 122001 bp, 49 predicted proteins | sample 5560161 | NCBI WGS metagenome assembly JAABUS01 (sample SAMN10711885, study PRJNA513376) | rock metagenome | isolation source: Antarctica rocks | place: Antarctica: Victoria Land, Trio Nunatak nord | collected 2016-01-04
TATAAGTTAAAAAAAATCGTTACTATTACTATTACTATTTACTAGGACCATTTTGGGGTTACTATTAGTAAATTACTTAGTAAAATAGTAATTACTTAGTAACGAGCCAACACTGGTACTATACTATGCCTGGAGAACGATTAGCATGGACTATACTGTAGGCTCCAGCCTGTAAGCCTTGCTTTTGTATATTCTTCATTTCATCAATTACTGAGCTCGATTCAATTGACGAACGCCGCTCCTTTGCATTCTTGAAACCCAACAACTATCATTAGCCTCCGTGCTAGGTCTGTTATCCTTTCTAGACTGACAGCGCCCCTGAGCTATCACTTTAACTGTTACCTGGCCATGACTCCCAAGTAGCCGCCAACACCCTATCTTGCGGCCCCCTCATGTCATCGCTTCAGAATGATTATTAATAAAACCAAAACAATGATGAGTATCAAGATGATGGTCAGCTGCTTATTATCCCTACTCTTCCTTGCCACATCACCAAGGCTCTTCCTCGCTCGGTCCAGCGTACTCTGATGCCTGTCTACATGTTCCTCGACGTCATCCAGCATCTGCACTTGATCGTCTAGCTCGTCTCCGATCTGTATGCTAAGTTCCCTCTGCCTTCCTATACTGTCCCCTAACCTGTCCAGCTGTTCATCTTGGTCTTGTAATACGCCCTTATGATACGCGTGTATCTGTTGGTTGTTCAACTCGCTTTGATCGGGTGGTCCCTCAGGTTCGTCGCGGTATGGAAAGAGCGCGGCTTGCTTGGCATGATCAATGTAGCCAGGATTTGAATCGGGATTATCCGTGAAGCGAACAGACTTGGAAGTATTCGGTGATTGTGCGGAGCGTTTGAGGACGGAAGAGGAAGGCGTGCGCGGATTAGTTGATCTTGCGTGGGCGAAGTCAGGATCTAGTGAAGGGTTGTTAGGCTTAGTAATGATTGACGAGGCGGTGGTCGTCGGGAAACCACGGAATTGGGAGGTTAAGTCGTCGAATTGGGACCGGAGATGGTTTGCTTGATCTTGGAGGCTAGCTGATGCTGTGCTAGATTAAGGTCAATTCTTGCATTCAGAGTGAAGCGGAATGGAGCGTACGAGTCTCTTCTCTCTTCTGCTTGGGCTTGCTGCTGTTCTAAAGCTTCCAGACCCTCCCGCATCGAGTCGAGGGATCTTGAGATGTGGCCATCCTGCGAATTGGGCTCAAGATTGAGCGATATCGCTCGCTGTCTTTCGAGAAGTGATAATTTGATGTGGTCAGCCAGTAGGTATAGCTGTGATGGGTTTGCCATGATCAGGAGAAGTCTGTCGAGTACAAAATCAGGGCTCGATCCTTCTAAAGTAACCATGAGATTGTCGGTCATTGTCATGTGACGAGTTTTGAGCCGGCGCTACTGCGGGAGCGTTCGGACCGGCTGTTCCGTGGAATTCGTACTCGGTAGGTTTGGGAAGACATGGAATGAAGTTTGTTTTCAAGGTAGCTTTGTAATGATGGCTGAACAAGAAGACTGGGAGTTGGGATCGCAATTATCGCAACTACAATTGCCAGTAGACACTACCCCGCCTCAGCCTTCGGTCGTTGCACCTTACGAGTCATCCGATCAAGCTTGGGCAAGGAATATACAAGAGTCCCAGCCAACCGCTCAGCAAGGTACGAATGAGCACAGTCTGGAGCACTCTACACCTACCGTCAGATTTCCCAGTGATTATTCCGTTGTTCCAGACATGGATAATTCTTCCGACCGTCAATTTCCACATCCAACAAGCTCGACATTGCATGACTCTGCGAATACCATTCAACAATCGTCAGGCTATGAATACCGAGTCTTGCCTGACCGGAGTGTACTAATCTTACCGGGAAATTCTACAGCAGCCCCAATGTCAAATGAGAACGGTGCTGGCGGCCCTGCAGTCGGGTTGCCTCGCCCGCTCGACCCTCAAGAACGCCTCAGAGACGCAGCAATGGCGGCACGTCAAGTCGTGTATCCGGCAGATCAACATACGTTGCATACGCGTAGCAGAAGGAGGGAGTGTGTTGCTTGGGCAAGGCCTCCCCAGCCAAGAACCATTACGAAGAATCAGCTCGACCCGAGAGCGCTTGTCTATGTCGGATATGTTGATCACCACCTGATGTGCCCGATCTGTTACTGTCCTTTCGAAGAGCCACAGAAGCTTCCATGCGATCATTATTTCTGCAAAAGATGCATTGTCCAGAGTCTGCAGAACCAGCCCAACGGTGCTCAAAGCTGTCCTTCTTGCAGATCTAAAGTCCCTCTTTCAAGTATCACATCTGCACCTAAGATAGTCGAGCATATGCTGTCTGACCTGAAAGTCGAGTGTCCACTTCAGGAGAAAGGATGCGAGATGGAAGTGACACGAGGCTCGGCCCAGGACCACGTTGATCGATACTGTCCATTTTCAGAAGTCAGATGTCCGGTCAGGAGCTGTAAGCTTTTGGTTCAACGGAAGGACGCAGCTATGAATCGATGTCTTCACCAGATCACCTCGTGCAGGGACTGTAACATCTCCTTAATGGAACTCGACGTCGAACTGCACCAGAGCAAGGACTGTAGCAATCGCATGACTTGCTGTCCCGATTGCAAGAAGGAAGTCAAGCGGATCGAACTTGAAGCGCACATTGAGGATTGTGTGGAGGCTATCTTTCCATGCCAGGGTAAGACCTACGGTTGCTGGTTCGTTGGCAAAAGATCGGCACTCGCGTTACACAAAGTCGATTGTACACTTTCCAGGCTTGCGCCCTTCCTCGAGAAGCAGAATGACATGCTCGAAGCACATGAAGCTGCTCTTCAGCGCCTTCAGTATAAGAGTTCTGTACTCGAGACCTCGTTTCAGACCATTCAGGAGACGCTCGGACCCAGTAGTAACTTGGTCAACTCGCCCACACCCACGACGCCGACGACAGCTGGAGGGCCGTTTGACTCGACTGCTCATCATCTCCTGAGCTTACACGAATCTCTGCGTGAAGAAGTGAGCCGTGTCTCCGCTACTGTTTCGGAGCTCGATGCTAAAGCTACTATGATGGTGATGAACGAGAGTTTACGCCTCAAAGACGAATTAGCACATACAAATGCAGCAATTGGTGGGATGCGCCACCAGGTGCATTGGCTGGTGAGTGGGAGATTGCAAAACCAGCAGAGGATGGCAATGGTGAGGACGCAGGCTACGAGCAGTAGTTCTCTAACTGGTACGTCAGCTGGAAGTTCTGGTCAGGCCGCTGAGGCAGGCCTGATCTTAGGACCTGGACAACCCGTCAGGAGAATGAGCGATTCAACAAGGCAAGAAACCAAGCTGTAAGTCATACGACTCGGCCGAGGTTGCGTGGGATTATTACTCTAGCAAATTGGTATCGTCAAAACTATAGAGCGTCTGCCATACTCAAGTCTCTATAGTCATGGTTATCTGCAAATCAATGGGTGCACCAATGCTTGGCCCACATCCAAAAGAATATGTTGACGCAGTGACATGGGATGACCGACCGAGGATAACCCATAGCAAAAGCAAAATCCGGTTGGATAATGCAGCGCTGAGTAGTACGGATCTTGAAAGACAATGCGACAAAAACCGAGGATTTAGCTCATCTGCATCACTCTCGGGAATATGAGGATATAAATTTTATATTGTTAATCAGCGATATCATTTTCTCCTCGACGTACCGAAAAGATACAGTCTACCTTGTCCAACGAAGCAAATGTTTGTCTTTCTCCAGGGAATTACCTATTCTTGTCGGCTGCGTAGGACCATGCCGTCTACTGCTCACAATCAGGCTCGACGTGGGGTCTATTTGCCGTGGTATGACTTGAGGCTTCTATGATAGGGGGCATTAGAAATTTTGAAATGGCGCTCTCTAATATCATTAGTCCATTGCTCTATAAGGATAGGAAGTCCCTTCATCCTGTATGAATGCTGCTACCGTAGTAAGTTGCGTTTCGTTCACCCGTGTCGTGTCGTGCTCAGCCATGTCGCGCGATTATTACTTGTACCCAGATCGCGTGGCCGTAAAGCGGCCGTAGAGCGGCCGTCACCCGATCGTGGCGCAGATTTCAGTGCTCTTGGCGAGCACTGAAACTTGGAACCGCCGCCTGGTGACGGCGTCGGCGAGGACGTTTCTGATTACCCCCGCGAGCCACGACTTACGGTCTACGGTACTACAGCCGGTGTACCTCATAGCTTCCCCCTAAGAAACAGACCGTCAATAGCCCTATCATGCGTCTACTGTTCTTGTACTGCGCTCTTAATCTCGTCATCCCTAGTCTGTGCTTTCGGGTCTTTGACAGTCGCAGCCCGGTGGTCAGATCAGTCATTGAACAATGCGTCTCGAATACAACGAACGAGAAGCTCCAATGCTACAGTATACTCCGCTGCATTATCGACCATTCCCCTAGCGAAGTCTTGGCTCGTTGGTCTGCAGGTGCCTCTATTCTCGCTTTCATTCCAACCATTACTGCCCTCCTCTCAAACAGCATCAACGAGGTCTCTTTAATTGCCGATAAATCGTTTCTTCTTGCAGTTGCATTATCCCTCTCCTCCGTTACCGCTTTCAATGCTCGGTTCCGCGATAAGAGTGACACTTCCACTCGTGCCATTTTTGTGGAGTCAAGTGTGGGCTCCAACCAGTCACAGGCAGCATGGGCGAAACTAAAGGACTTGATGCTGAGTACTGAAAAGAAGAGATCAAGATCCCGGTGGCTGGGCTGGAAGATACGCAATTACGCCATGTGCCTGATGCTCTTTGCACTTTGTGCATTGGTGTGGTATGAGGTCCTACAAATCACAAGATACGGTAATATCGCATTCGTATGCTCTGTCAAAGTCAGTGTTGGCATATGGGCGCTTCTGAGCCAACTCCTCACCCTTCTGAATGTTGGGTGTCGCCGTTGTGGATTCGACACTCGTGCTGTCTCCTATCGATCCAGAGAAGTCAGATTACCCACGAGCCATCAGGCAATGACTCCATCGCCTGCCACCATTGCAGGGCAGCAGAAAGTGGTCCCTTCCGCCAACGGTAGACCCGCCCCCATCGATACCAGCGAACCCTTCACCATCATACTTCGTGCACCAAGCCACACAACCCTGTGGCGACTCCTGCAGACATTCACTGCCGTTGCCAGCTTCACTCTGTATACGTATGGCACTGTAATCTTAGCAAGCATGACACTAATACCAGCCTCTGACGCAGTAAGAGCAATGACGGTCCTGGCGGCCGGCGCTGGGTTCGCGAGACTGGTTGGTTCTTGGGGAGTATTACCTTCCACGACATGGAACAACGTCGTTGTTGTTGATGTGCCGCCTGATTGCATGGAAGATTTCCATGAATTAGTTGGGGAGCAGGCTAGAGCTAGGGCTAGGGCTAGGGTATAATCAAATGGGCACTTTAAACGGACGGGAGACATAGAAGTACGGAGAGAAGGTGAAAGAGAGGGCAACAGCTCCATTAACCACCGGCTAAGCAGTCGTGGCCGCGGCACATTCCCGGGTCTCTCCTTCCGTGTCCGTGTTGTAAGCTTCCATGTTACTGTCCATACCTCCTTTCTTCCTCTCCGCCAACCTCTCAAACTGTACCATACATGGCTCCAAATACCCATCCATTCTCCTCTCAACCCCCACACCCTGCGCCTTTTCTCACCCTCCCTACTGAAACCCTCAATCAGATCATCGGCTATTTTGTGCCCACAACGCACCCGGCTCTTGATATGGAAATCCAGATGACCAACTGGCCCTGCGAATATAGTGCTCTCTTCTATCCAGCAGGAACTCGCGACCGAACCTACGATCTGCAGAATTTAAGCCGCACGTGCCAGCGCCTGCACTCGGCTGTTCAACCGTTTCTCGACCGGGAGACAGGGCTGGAGAAGGCTACATACGACCAATGTAGCACCATGGCAGAGCGATTGAGGCATAATGCTCGATTGAGCGCTATGGAGGTCTTGGATGCCATTCTGGATTGGTTGAAGAAAAAGGCAAAAGATGGAAGGCCGCAAGGGTGGTAAGGCGATTGCAGTGCGAGCTGAGAAGACTGCGGTTGGTTCTACTTGTACAACGAGTATACGTTACGCTTGAAGTGATATCTTCAAACCTCGAACACTTCCCACTCTCCTTTAAGACAGACTCGCCTACAAAATCTTCAGCAACCTTCAGCCTTGTCGACGTATTACTTGTTCAGCCAAACATGGTGCCTGATGACAAGAATTGTGGCTCAAAGCGCCCGAACTGCCTCTTGGGTCTCACAATCGGATTCCTCGATCTCGTCATCCTCTTGGCTTCCGTCACCCATCTGGCTAGCGATCCCAAAGACCGGAAAATCCAACGCGATATATGGAACCCAAATGAACTTATTTACCCTGCGGGAGCACGCAGCCGAACATACGCTCTTGAAAAACCTTGCACTCACATGTCGGCGCTTGCAGACGCTTACGCAGCCGTTACTGGACAGAGAGTTCGAAAACGTCACGTGGGAAAAATGCAGCCTTATCATGGAAGACTTAGTGTGCGATGTAGACGCAGACGGAGCCCGAGAAGGTAGACTGGCTTCTATGCAGAATTGGTCGATAGGAAAGAGGATGAATGGGAGGCCACTTGGATGGTGAGATGGCACACCCGTGAGATGTGAAGAGTCTACGGGACCCGTATGGCCGAGTACACTGACTACGAGAACATCGGGACAGAGCCTTCTGTTAGCTCAGCTTAGTGTATGCTACTTTGTTACCGCCCTTGCGCAATGATCTGATCTATCTAATCGAGAATTGTCATTGCTCACTGCAGACAGTGAAGCTCAAAATATGACCATATTTATAAATCACAGCTACTTGTTCTCAATCACGTGGAAAATTAGACACTCGTGGCTCTTACAGCAGCTAGTTCATGTATCTCTCATTCCTGACGATCATTCCTCCTAGTATATATCAGCCACCTTGATCGACTTCATAGTTCATCGACAGCTATATCCCAAACATGGAGGACGACCTGGATCCTCCAAAGAAGTCTCCAAACGCTCCAGCACAAACCCACCCCGGACCGCCAACCCTCCTTACTCTCCCAACCGAGATCCTCCTTCTCATTGCCACTCACTTCAGACCAACCGCCGGACCCCACCCAGAACATCGTCTTCTTGAGCTATCGCGAACACGGCATCTGTTACAACGCCGACGGTCGGCACTGCTGCGACGAGCTGAGAAGCTCGGTACACACCCTGTCGCGGTTGGACCAGCCGCTGGGAGACGTGACAAGTATGGCGTTGAGGGACGAGGAAGAGGTAGAGAGCGATGTGCTCGCGCGGTGTCGGCAGAGGATTCGGGATGCGGTCAGGTCCGGCTGCGACTGGAGCAATTTGATTTGCATTCGTCTATCGCTGGAAGATGAGGTTGATAGAATGATGGCTACCGCCTGGGATCCCTATGAGAGGGGCGTTGACTTGAGGACGTGGGAGGCGGGATGGCTCTATGAATACGATGCTTAGATATCGAGATGCTTCTTCGCTGCGATTTCCACAATCGTAGCAACTTAAGATCCTACCTCCCAGATTTCGTTTCACTGCCAATCTCAGCTCCACAAGAGTCATGTGATCAAACCATGACTCTCCTCAGGCCCTCCGTGCCCCCAAGCACTCTCCTCCCCGTTACCGCACACCGGCCTTTGCCACTTTCCCACTTCCCCACTCTACTTCTATTCCTGCGCTCCCCCTCCGCCTTCTTCTCATCCTCGGGATCATCCTCCTCCTCGTCTCCCCAGCCTTCGATTCCGCCGCTCTTGCCCTCCATGAACTGCTGCTGCCGCTCATGGCTGCCGTCTACCCATTTGAAGATGCAGGTGTAGCAGAAGACATAGCCTGTCTGCGCGGCTGTAGGTGTTTGGACGGGGGAGAGACAGATGGGGCAGAGTGGGGAGGTTGATGGTCTTGGAGGAGGAACGGTTAAGATAGGCAGTTGAGTGAAAGATGAAATTGGTGGACAGGGCTTGAAGAGGTTGTTTGGATTGGCTGGACTTGACGATGACGGTGTTTGAGGTGAGGCTGGTGGCGGGAGTGGTGGAGCTGGAGAAGAAAGAGAAACAGTGTTCGTTGTTGTTGGCGTCACAGCTGTTGGTGACTGCCGCCTTTCATGGGCAGAGGCACCCCCGAGTGGCTTATTAGACGGCAGGCCAGAGACCACGGGAGGCGGCAAATCGAGCCCTTCCGCAGCCTTCCTTGATAGCTGTGTAGCGAAGTCGCTTGCGTGCCACCACTCCAGGAACTTTAGCGCAAATATGCTAGTCGGTAGCAGAAGTCTCAGACTTGAATTGACAGCACGGCCTATTGTTGCTGGGGTGAAGACGCTATTGCTTTGCCCTGGGCGAGCACCTGGCCTTACATAGGAGGTGGCCTGCTGCTCTGCAAGCGCAATAGCGCGATGGTCAGCGTCATTCATTCTTCGAATCCTTGTTCCGACCAGCCAAAGAAACGGAGAAGAGTATTTCGATGTGTCAAACAAGTAGGCCAAGTTGAAGGCCAGAAGCGAAAAGTAATATGCTGCGTTGATGCTCGGATATATATTCCGCAGAAACCATTTGTAGTACCACATGATCCTTTGCCGTATCGTCGCATCATATGGTAGTGTATCTCTGTTGTAGCTCGGTCCTTGGATTACCGTCTGTGGCGCATGTATTTCGAAGCTTTCGTCGAGCTTCCTCTTAACGTAGGGGAGGCCGACCAGAATGGCGAGATTCGCCCATATGTCCTTTTTTCGTGACTTCAAGGTCTCCCGCATCAATGCGGGCGCCCCCATACGAGCGCGAGGAGCTTCTCCGCCTTTGATCCGGAGGACCCTCTCACGCTTGAGGCCATAGAAGTTCTCGGTAAAGCTACCACCAAGGGTAAGGAGGTAGTGACGTTCTACGAGCAATGCGAGCAGAGCATAGAGCTCATCGAAGGAATTAAGGACGCGTAAGAGGTAGCGCGGTTGTCGGTGTGTGGCAAGGGCGAGAAGGTAGCGAAGGGACGGGGGAATGAGGGCGGAGAGCTGTTGCTCGGAAAGGAGCTCTGAAGACCGTCAGTCAAAACCTTCCGTGGGGAAAGCAAAGAGAGTTACCAAACAATGATGGCTTATGGTCGTCCAAGCCATGTTGTAGCGCAGACATGAACTCCATCGCGCCCTTGACTCAGGCAGCATTGCGCACGACAAACACTGTCGGATGTTCTTGGAGAGTCGCAGTGCGCAAGCTTACTTCTAATTAGCTAGAAGGATGCCGAGGCAAGCCACAGCCGGTGCCTAGATCTCAGCCCTAGCCGCCCCCAGATGTTGTGCGTCATGCCGCTGCCTGGGCGACATATAAACTATTTGTTAGAACAACCGCTCGGTTTTCGTTATCGAGTGCCACAAGCTTCCTTCGATAGCGGAGTTCCATTGCGTTAGATCCCTTCAGCTATGGCAGGATCATCTACATTGCCGCCAACAGCGGACACTCACGGTTCCGATGATGCGCCTAAAGGTAGCATACGCTTCGCACCTCTGGGTACGTTGAGCCCTCACATGCTTTTGTCAAGCTGTTTGGGATTTTCTAACCTCATGGGTATAAGAAAACAATCCAGAAGTGATGACAGCCTTGGTCCATAAACTTGGACTTGCTTCCACACTCGCATTTCATGACGTGTATTCACTTGACGATCCTTCCCTCCTCGCTTTCGTGCCCCGACCTGTTCATGCCCTTCTCCTCGTCTTCCCTGTCTCTAAAACATATGAGACCCAGAGAGCGACGGAAGATAGCTCCCGGCCAGAATACTCTGGCTCAGGACCGGACGAGGAAGTCCTTTGGTTTAGACAGACTATTGGGAACGCCTGCGGTATGATGGGTCTGTTGCATTCGGCATGTAACGGCGGAGCGAAGGAGAAGATTGGTATGTCGAGACCTAGATTCGCATTGGACCTTTACGAACGACTGCTGATATATTGGCTAAGCGCCTGAGACACCTCTCGCGAACTTGATCACCGAAGCCCTTCCTCTCGCACCTGAGCCTCGGGCTCACCTTCTCGAAAACACACCTTCGATTGCATCGGCTCACGAGTCTGCTGCGGCGCAGGGCGATACTGCTGCGTTGTCAGCTACGGCTTCGGTCGACCTGCATTTTGTCGCTTTCATCAAGTCAGCCCAAAACAATTTATGGGAGCTCGATGGGCGGCGAAAAGGCCCTTTGAACAGAGGGAAGCTCGATGCGGAGGACGATGTATTGGCTGACAAAGCGCTGCAGTTGGGCGTTAAGGCTTTCTTGAAGAGAGAAGAGCAAGCTGGAGGCGGAGATCTGAGGTTCAGTCTGCTGGCGTTGGCGCCGAGTTTTGAATAGATAAACGAGGCGCATCACATGCCAAAGGCGCTTCCTATTTCGTTGATTGCATCAGCGAAATTTATGAACAACAGCAAGGTGTTCTGATGCCTTCGTGGCGGGACCACGCGACCTGCGTACTTCAACTGTATCAGGCCATTCGGCTTCCGAAATGCCAACATACAGGTTTTGCGTCGATTGTGCCCGACTGGTCTACCGCGCCGCAGCGTTCTAAAGGTTCAGAAACGTAAAGTAGGATGCTCCACCAGAGTGGCTGGCTAAGCAGATCATCCTCTCAATCTCCGTTGAAATTGTGGGAACGTTGGAGTAAAGCTAAGCCCCCCAAGCAATGCCAGCGAAGTCGAGTGGTTCGCAGAATGTAATTCGAATGAGCATAGCTCCAGTAGGTATGACCTAGGCATGCAGACATGTCGACTGGTAATGATTTGCCATTGTTGCGCAAGGCGCTCGCGAATGACGCTGAACGTCTGCAGCTATCGCTCATGCTTATAATGTAATCTACCACCTGGTCCATTGTCATAATGTCTTTCCCACTGATCCACTGACGCCTCGCTAAAGGGTTTTTATAAAATTGACAGTCGGATCTTAGGTGACCATGGGCTCGGAATCTCCGTTAGCATGAGTCGCCTCTTCATGCATCCCATTATGGCCGTTCTGTACCGTCGAGTGTGGGTCCAAGCCGATGTCGATATGATCTGGGAGATCAATCTTGCTCTGCCTTGCTTTATTCTCCGACCACACGCGTAAGCGAACCATGTCGGAAAGCCGCGAGTGGGAGGGTTCGCCCGACCTCTGAAGGAGAGCTTCGTTCACGCGCTCAGCGACCTTTTCGCGGAGTAATGGGTCGAGAATGTGTCTTAATTTGTCAGGGATGGGTTTGTCGGCAGGAAAGAGGAGAAGTAGCATGGTACATTCGAGATCGTTCAACGTCTCTGGAGTTGATGGAGCGCGTGGTCCGAGGTGTGTCTCCGCAAACTGCTGAGCGATCATGAATTCGTCATCATCGTTGGGTGCTGTTGCCATGCAGTCTCTAATGAGCTTGACGAGTTGCAGACGCAGCAAAGCAAAATGGAGGCTAGCATCCTCGTCGAGAAGCTGAGTGAAAGCTCAGTCAGCTTTAATCTTTCGGTGCGTTCTCTACGATAGGGGATAGATGAAAATTGGGCTGCTCAGACTGAAGACTGAAGTTTGTTTTGCTCTCATCAATATCACAAGAGACATATGAGTGGTGCATGAACAAAGAATCATCATAGCAGCAGGTTGACGCAAAGTAATAGACCTTGTGTTCTTCGGAAGGTAAAGGAGCTTACCAGTGGATCGAGATCGTTAATCTTCTCAATCGCGCTCAGAATATCTTCCTTATATACCAGATCGCGGACCTCGAGTCTCTCTTTGATGGTATCGACGCCCACCCTTGGCTGTATGTTGGCCTCTTTTGCAAATTTTGCCGCAGAAGCCGGATAGCCCACGCTGACGAGATAGTCCATAATGAAAGCGTTCATGTCACTAGATTTTCGACGAATGTTAGCGACGGCTGTTCCAAAAACCAGTGAAAAACTTTCACAGCTGTAACATTCAGGGACCGGCGACGTGTTCAGATAGACAAGTAACAGTGTTCTCCTCAAAGGATTTCCTAGGAGAGATTCCCAACTTGATTGTAGTACATCATGAAGCGACCATGTGTCCGGTCTGGCGTTTGTTCTAGGGGAACGTACTCTTTGGAGACCTTGACGCCCGGAACACGCTTCTCGAAGGCATGTGGAGTAGGAGTAGCAGTCGAAGTTGTAGACGAAGTCTGGTACTGAAACATTAGCGGGTATATTGGTACACTGCGCTGGTGACTTCACCATGGTGTCCCTGATATTCCACAGTGCGAGAAAGCAAATGATCGATTTCAGTTGCGTTATCAGTAGCTCGTAAGAGGTCCACTTTGATACCAGAGCCTCCTAGGTATTACGAGATGTTGCTATTGCTTAAGCTTACCCCTACTACTGGAGCATTTGTTGGAAGCCGCAAGTCGAATATGTCTCCATTGACTCGAGAGCGCTTGGCTGGTTTCGATTTTGAGTCATCTGGATAGGCAAGACATCTTTTGTTAAGGTGTTCAAGGCCAATTAACGCCTGAGCAAGCCTGATAGATGGTGCTGTCACGGCAAGGAAAGTGCCGATAGACTTTTGCTGCTTGTGCATCGTGACCTTACTAATTACTAGGCACTGCGGTCCGCCTAACCGTCATTAACGCGCGCCTTCCTGGTGTCCTGACGAGCCAGGATCTGCTCCAATCACTATGATCCGTTGCAAGCACGATATTGTTCCGAAATAGTCACGACTCTTCGTTTAGTTTTGCAGAATGTAACCGGTAGGCAGCAGGGCGTCTCCTTTTTGGGACTGAGGTAGCCCTTTGCCAAGCCATCTCCGCTGAATGCGACAAGATGGAACAAGCCCATTACTCTCCACCATGGGCAGACACGAGCATTATTGGTATTGCTGGCAGCTCTGGCTCCGGAAAAACATCTCTAGCTCTAGAAGTAGTATCTTCGCTCAATCTGCCTTGGGTTGTAATACTATCGATGGTAGACCACCCCCAATGAAACAATTATATCTTCTTAATTAGTAGTATAGGATTCTTTCTACAAGGCTCTGACTCCTGAGCAGCACGCCCTGGCCCATAGGAATGAATATGATCTGGACTCTCCGGAAGCAATAGACTTCGATCTTCTGGTAGAGCGGTTGAAAGACCTGAAACAAGGGTAGGCCACAATGTAGTTAGCCGATGTTTGCGTCCTATCGCTCATAGAGATACAGTCGTCGTGCAGACATCCCAGTCTATTCGTTCGAGGAGCATCAGCGCCAGGAACGGACCACCCCGATTTATTCGCCACATGTGCTTGTATTAGAAGGCATTTATGCCCTGTATGATCAGCGCATATTAGATGTCCTGGACATGAAGATCTTCACAGAGGCAGATCCGGACCTTTGTCTCGCAAGAAGAAGTAGGTATTAGTGCCTTTACATACAATATACACGCACCTTTTGATGCTTGGTGGCTGATGCTAAGATAAAGCAAGTTGTTCGCGATGTAAAAGAAAGGGGTAGAGACATCGAAGGCTGCATCAAGCAATGGATTGCGTACGTAAAACCAAACTTTGAACGCTATGTTCAGCCACAGCGGAAGAACGCAGGTCCTGAAACCACTCCGGAGAGCGGTCTGCTGCAGTAGTACTGACCGGGATACAGATATCATTGTCCCAAGAGGAATGCAAAACCGTGTTGCTATCGACATGATCGTCAAGCATATCCAGCGAACCCTCCAAGAGAAGTCGAAAAACCATCAAATGGAGCTGCAGCGACTGGGCCAGGAAGTGGAGGACGCACCACTGTCACCAGACATCCTCCTCCTGAAGCAAACGAAGCAAGTGCTGGGCATGACAACAATCATTCAGAACCCAGCAACTGAGGAGGTGGACTTCATCTTCTACTTCGACCGGCTCTCTACCCTGCTTGTCGAGAGGTAAGATCCTCTCTTGAACTCCAATGCTTTCATCCACGTCAAGCTTATCTTGTCCGCTAGAGCTTTGGAAAACCTTCAACACACCCCTATCACAATAACTACTCCCCACTCAACCTCTTACACCGGACTTTCCTACTCGTTCACACTCTCCGCCGTGGTCATCCTCCGTGGCGGTTCCTGCCTCGAAACCGGCCTCAAGCGCGTGATCCCCGACTGCGCTACCGGTCGCGTGCTCATCCAAACGAACTACCGCACTGGCGAACCAGAGCTACACTTCAACGCGCTCCCGAAAGACATCGAATCCCATGACGCTGTGTTAGTACTCGACACGCAGATGAGCAGTGGTGCCGCAGCATTGATGGCGGTACGAGTGTTGGTCGACCATGGGGTGGCGCCAGAGAGAATCGTGTTTGTGTGCTTCCTTGCGGGGAAAGTGGGGATGAATCGCTTGTTGAAAGTGTTTCCGGGGGTGCGGGTGGTGGTTGGAAGCGTGGTGGAGGAAGGCATGGAAAGATGGGTTGAGAAGAAATACTTCGGCTGCTGAATTGGCGCCGGACTTGCAGATACTTTAACATTGCATGTTTGTCAAGAAGATGTTACTTGTCCCACGGGCTGGCAGGGTGCTCTCTCCGAGGCTACAATAGAAGGCCGAGACCTCCCTCCTGTTACAGCGCTCTCCATAGCGTCTTGACATTCTTGCCTTTAATGGATTAACGATTCTCCACTTTTCCGGTTCACTATGAATTGATCCGTCCATAATCAATCTGTCGATAAACCCTTTCGAGAAGTACCAAATAGTATATACGCCATCTCTTGCTAGTGCACAGGATACTACTAGTTCTTTCAAGCCAATTTATTCTCTGCATCGGGGACCACAACCAATCTGGTAGAGTAAAGCTACTAGACTATCGAGAAGATGTTTTTCCAAAGTGCTCCTCACTGTCTGCTCCCCGATGGATTGCAGGAAAGCACTGTTGCAACAAAGACCGCAGTAAGCTTCCGCCACGATAGTAGGCCGATTCAAGGAAGTAATGCTTTCTATCAATACCTAGCTTGACGCAGACTCCCCCGGCAAGGCAACAAAACCATGGCCCAGCTATCTCAAGCTTGAAGGTATGCCCTACGAGCCCCCTATCTCGAGCCCATGCAGAGGAGGTCATTTCGAACCTTCAACGTTTTAGTTCGAAAAAGTCTATAAAGTAGACTGCAGGGAAATAACCGCTACGTATGAAAAATGCACCGGCAAGAGTCATCATCAACTGATGCCAATCGAAGAGAAGCAGGGAAAAGAGGGTCGACGCAACGATCGCAAACCCCCCTAGTTGTCTTGCGAGGCTCGAGTGCCCCAGCAACCAAGATCCTTGTCCTTGGGTCCGTCGATAATCTTCCAAGCGCAGTGTCCGTCGTCAAAGACGTTGGGGAGATCGTACCTGTCTATCGTATCAGCAGCCGGACTGTCAAACCAACATCTCGTTGAAATGCTATCTCACCTCTTGTAATGCGCTTGCTGCTCCCGCTTAACCTTCAACAACGCCATATGGAGCCACCTTAAAGTCTTAGAGTACACTTTCGGCGGCTCGATTGTATCTTCAGTTGAAAATTCAGGGGCTGTAGGCTTTTGCAAAGTCACACCGTCTATGCGCTTCCGTTCGCCATAAAAGTATGGTTTCTCGAACTCGATTTTCTCGTAATCCGTGAGAAAGAAGTCTTTCGGATTCTTGAACGTTATGATCCACCAAGCATCTGGATTCCCTTCCACGTTGATGCGTGAAACGACCTCAAGCTCTTTTATATTGACGCAGGACCTGACATATCGGAGTGCAAGATGGGGCACAGTGCGGTTGAATGTGAACCTCAGCTTCGTCAGCAGTTTGCGACGAGTTGGGCCGATGGCCTCCATGAACTCTAAGGCGGGGCGGTGAAAGAAGAACATAAAGCCGTTCTTCGAGAAGAAGACCCTTGTGGACTCCTCGTAAATCAAACGGCAACTTCGGGCGAAAGCGAAGTTACGCCACTTATACAAGTCTCGCTTGAACGCTTTGGTCTGTGTGCCCTTCGATCCAATGTATTTGGGGCTCACGAACACAAGTTCGTAAACCTTGACTCGCAGTTCCAAGGGCAGGTCCAGGAAATTGGTCCCATGACGACGGGGCACTGCGACATCCACATCGTGCATACCATAGTCTTCTGCGTCAAGCAATAGCTTTGCACCCGAAGGCGGCGCAGCTGCCACGAATCTGTCCTTCTTCAGTCTCTTCCTGGTTGAAGATGTTAGGGTTCGATTGCTGGAGTGATGGCAAGTGAATCTGCAACATACCTACTGGACCGCTTTGGGTTCTTGGTGTCCTTAGCATTTTTCATATTGACGACGAATTGTGGGAGACCAAGGCCGTTATTGAATAGCACTTGACGCAGATACTCTGTATGATACGGTAAAGTTAGTGGAGTAATGTTGGTCGCCACAGTATTGAACGATGGTGTTGCCGCACGAAATGTGAACAGCATAAACGCAACCACTTGGGCTAACCAAAGGATGGGCCTTTAGATAATGGTTGCACGGAGGTAATTGAACGGACGAACGGAAGAGATAATCGTTTAATTTCGCTGACATGAAAAATTAGTCAAGTAGAAGTAACGGTTATTGTGATGATGGCAAAAGGACCTGATATGATGGCTTGACTTTAAACCCGCGTTGAGTGCAGGAAGATCTGTAGGAGGAGATGATTGATGTGAATCATGAGGTGAATGAGGTCGATAGCCAATTGAACCTAACAAGAAGTGACAAAAGCGGTGATAAGTAAGTGGTTGAAAGCAAATATCGGATTTAGAGATGGTTGGGAGACCAGATAGAATGTTAGAAGTAGTCGAGATGGACCTACCAATGGATTAGGGACAATAGATATTGACCTTCAGATTTAGCTTCCAAGTCAGAAGACAACATGTGTCTAAACGACGAATTGGAAGAAGTGATCAGAAATCTAGGCCTCAAGCGCAGATCGGATTGGTAGGCTGACGTGACTACCATGGAATGTACCCGACAGGAAATAAGTAAAGGAGACTATCATGCTCAGTTGAAATGACCAGGATTGAGCTGCAATGTAGCTGGCCTAAGACTGGTGAACAGTAGGCGGAGAGTCAAGGTGGTGAGATGGATTGAAGCAGTTAATAGGTCTGTGCCACGGCAATGGTATCAATAGAATATGCCACGAGGACGGCTTGTTGCATACCATGATCGGGGGTCAATCTACTCCGCAAATCTTGGAAGCCTGACTCAACATACAACATGGCCTGCCGGTTTTGCCTCCTTTACATGGGACTGTCGTTAGACCTAATCCATCGTCATAATGAGATAACAATATCCAAGCGCTCGTTGTTTGGCAAGCCCCTGGATCCTGACGGCACAGATCTCAAGTATGTGCAAGGTGTAACAGCGGGTGATGCAGCTTCAAGCACGAGGAACTTAAAATACTATTCTTATAGGAGATAGTAGTCTTGATAGAATAATCCGGTGCGCCACAGGAGTAATGTATTAACAACTTGGGTAGCTGCCGTGATCGAACGGACTGTATCGCATGTGTCGATACTTGTAGCTGCTTGTGTGATTCTCAGTCTCTATCGAATGTTCCTTTCCCATGGACTCTGTATTGCATCATGTATGGTTTTTGATAGCCCAGGCGTTCTGCCGCTTCAATTAGAATAATTGCCCACTGGTCATTCAATATCTCATCAAGGTACTTCGCTCACATGTTATGAGCGTGTCTAGCATCGGGTGCTCATTCGTTTGGTAAGACCTTGGGACGGGTATCCTGCCGATGCGTTTGGATGTCCACCTCACAATTTTCAACGGAGTGGTGGTTTTTTATGAGACCGAGAGGCTTCAGATCACTCCGTATATCATCATTGCGCGTACGATCGTCGCTTTTTAGGCGCAGCGCTACCCTTCTTCGTCAGCCCGAGGTAAATTTCACGAAGGAGCCCAGCAGAAAATGTCAGCCCAACCGGGGTATTTAGTTCGGTTGAACATAAAAAGAGTTCTACGCCGCTCTAACCACTGCCTCGGACCGAACGAGTCTCAATGTTGGAAGAGAACGCAACGGTAAGGACAACCCACCTTATAGAAGTTGCCACTTATCTTCGCGCTATTCGCGCTACATGAAAAAGTGCAGGTTAACATGGTGATCCACTAGGCCTACGTGAACGTATAAAATTTGATGCCCTCGGTGTACTTTAGATGGGTCGTGGGGGGATACTACCAATCGGCTGTACCATGGTTCAGGCAAGGTCCTGATGGCCTATTGTAACAATTGCTTATCACAATTGTCGAAAGAACAATCTTGAAATAGAGCCTCTGTACAATGAGGCCGAGACTCCAGAGCACCCTTGGCTCGCTTCGGCAGATGATGGGCAAGGGACGTCGGCTTGCTCGGCATGCGGCTCGCGGACCAGGATTAGGCCGCTTCCGATTTTAAGCCCCACGGCGAATGGAATCCCACTTCTTCTAGTGCATTTTGAACGACCCCTGCAGATTTACCGTCACAGGAACTCGTTTTCGAGGGATCAGGCAACGAATATGGTACACAAAGGGCAGAGGGCGACAAATCTGGTCTTTCTTTGTATTCAATTGATGTTTGCACAGTCGAAATTACTTCTTGAGCGTGAGAAGGGCACCTAGGAGCTCGTGTGGCACCCGCTGCAACGCCCTTCGCCTCTGGATACAATAACGGTGTGTCCTCCGGGTCCGATGGCACACCTAAATCATCCCTTCGAAATCCTTCGAACGTACGCAGGCTCTTTCACCTGGCAGCCCTTGGTCCGCTTCTCGAGAGGCATCGTCCTCAGTCTGTTGAGGCGCATCGCCATTGGGCAGATAGTTGTTAGGGACAGCGACGGTGCGGTGACGATATGTGGGGCGCCGCAAGTGAAGGATGGGAAACCAAGGTCAGAACTGAGGGTGCTGAAGGAGACATTCTGGGTTCGGGCGCTGTTGTTTGCCGACATGGTGAGCATTGTTCCTTGGCACCCTGGCGCTCGGAGCTGCTGGGAGGTATCTCCAAGGGAGCCAACTGATGGAATGAAACCTAGGGCTTTGCTGAGAGCTTCATGCTTGGCGAGCTCTCCTGTTCGGACCTGGTCGCCTTCTTCGAGGTAAGGATGGACGCTGTCGCTTTCGGTCAGCCGCATATTCAATGCAGTGCCAGGTCTTCATCCTCAACCGCAACCGGCTGTCCAATGCGACGACATTGACTTCAGCACTTGCGTCTACCGTTACCGGACTCGCCCGCAGCACCAATACTCTCGCCAACTCTCAATTGAATGTCTCGGCGCACTACGATATCAGTAATACTATGTTCGCCGCTTTCCTTTCCGAGGATATGACATATTCGTGCCCTATGTGGTCTCCGCTGTTTGACGCCGACTCGGCTCACGAAGCTCTGGAGGATGCTCAAGAGACAAAGTTGCAATACTTCATCACCCAGGCACGGATAAAACCTTCAGACCACGTCCTAGAAATCGGCACTGGCTGGGGCAGCTTTGCAATCTCAGCGGTGAGAACAACAGGCTGCAGGATCACCAGCCTGACTTTAAGTAAAGAGCAGAAGGCACTGGCAGAACGAAGGATAGCGGTGGCCGGGTTCTCGGATCGAATAAACGTGCTACTTTGCGATTATCGGGCTTTGCCAGTACCTGCAAAGGGTCTGTACGATAAGGTTGTCAGCATTGAGATGCTTGAAGCGGTTGGCAGGGAGTATCTAGACACATACTTTGAGTGCGTGAACCGCTTGTTGAAGCCTCAGGGAGGAATTGCGGTGTTCCAGTGTATCACAATGCCTGAAACACGGTACGAGGCTTACGCAAAAGGCGAAGACTTCATCAGGAGGTACATTTTCCCAGGTGGGCACCTGCCCACAGTCAGCCAGCTGGTGAGAAGCATCGAACGGGGCTCGGGAGGGACCTTGGTGCCTGATGCTGTTCTGAATATCGGAGGCCATTACGCGAAGACATTGCGGATCTGGCGAGAGAAGTTCGAAAGAAACTTCCATAGTCAGGTCCAACCGGCATTGCTGGAAGAGCATGGCAATATGACGGAAAAGGATATCGAGCTGTTTCGGCGCAAATGGCAGGTATGCCAAGGAGGATTCTGAGGCCCCTGGCACATTGCTAACGTATCCATAGTACTACTTCACCTACTGTGAGGCTGGCTTTCGGACCAAGACGTTGGGTGATGTGATCATTACCGTTGGGCGCGAGGGAGCAACGGAGATGCTAGAAGACATTCCCTTGTGACAGAAGCTCTGTTGTCTCTTGACCACTTCGCGCAATCGCAAGGAGTGGATGGTAGTTCTTTCAAGCGTTCAGCGTGCATGGATGCATTTCCTCCAAGACATTCCCGAGAGTCGAGATTCGCTAGATCGAGGGCCTTCACGGCAGCCTTTGCTAACAAAAATAGACTATGCACAATAGGCAAAAAAGCCGCCTCATTTTTTGACCTTTGTCTTCCTTCTGTTCGATTTTCCGTTCTGGCCATTCACACCTTGCAATGACTTTCTTAATGGTGCCCATTTCTTTGCGTGATCGGCCTCGAAACCGTCCTTCTCCTTCCTATACAAGAGCATTGTAGCTCTGGCGTCCTCCACGCTTGAGTGTTCTCCGCTTTGTATGTCGATGCCAAGGATCTCTTTAGCGAGCTTCTTCAGGCCCGGAGTTCTTCCCGCAGCGTATTGACGAAACGGCGGATACCGACTTGTGTCTCTAATATCCCTCTTTGGATGTCCAAGCAACAACATGTCCAAGTCCTTCCGAATTGCATGCCCGACCAGGATTCGTCCGTCAAGCAGTTGCGCTACGTCTGCCTGCACAATTTCGAGCGTTCGAGCTGAGCGAAGTAGCTGAGAAGTGATGCCGGAAACGAAAGTACGGTAGTCTGTGACGGGCTCCTTTGGCAGCACAAACGAGTCATAGATTTGATGGCCGTGGTAATTGACGATTGACACTCGCGCAAGCGCTGACTCCTTCTCTGGGTCTGGACCCACACCAACCATCTCGCAATCGATAGCGATGTATTTGCCAGCTTCCGCCGTAGAGGACAGGCCCTCGTTGATCTTTGCATTGTCGAGAGCGGTGTCTGATAATGATGGTAGCGATGTGCTCTTAATTGATGTTCCGTATGCTTGTGCAAGGTCTTTGGCGGAGATGTCGTTGTTTTCAGCCCACAGTGTTAGAGAGGCCGAGGATTTGGTGGATAGCGCTGATTCCTTCGAAGATCCAAACCCCATGTCGCGAGGCTTCGACCTCTGCTTCTTAATCGTCACTCGTCCGGCGTTCTCGGCTTCTGGAGTGGAGACGAGCTTTGTCCTGACGCGCTTTATCCCGTTGCTTTGAGGCTGTAATGCATGCTCGTTCGCTTTGCGCTTTGGAGGTCTCGAGGTGTCGCCTTGAAGAGTGGCTTGTAGCTTTTTCCAATTACTGGACAAGTCTTTCAGCTCCATGTGCTGGCAGAAAATTCGAGTCTCATAGGACCATGGCGAGTGCTGAGGTAGAAAGATTCGGCTCGAAGAGTTGCTCTGCGCCCGCGAGGACTAGTGACCCCGCCTAAACCGCCTAAATTGGAGGATGTTCATTGGCTGGAGGTGCCTCCGGCGTGGACTACCATCATTGTAGAAGTACTATGGCCTACCTTACCTTACTTAAATATTAGGGTAGATCGGTGATTATGATATGATATGTAATATCGGCCATTGCACTCAGCGGTCAGCTGTTATGGTTTTGGGACAGTGTCCGAAACTCAGTCTGCCGTCAAATCAAGGCTACAGCATCCGTGGCATCGAGATAGAGGACGGAACAGGCGTGCTGCGAGCCACCCAATGATTCTGCATCCAAGGGAAACAACATGCAATGGAGCAGCAGGAAGCCTCCACTATTGGACTACTTTATCACTGCGTCATGACTGGATGAGCACAGAGACCTGAATCAAGCGAAGCATGGATCTAGCAATCCGGTCCTGCTATCATTTTATGTACACCATACGCGCAGGCTGCCCCTGCAACACAGGCCTCCCTCGCTAATGCGCATTGTTCTTGTGATGTCCTGTATAGCATGAGTATCGGCAGAATCAGCCGCGGCCAGTAGAACGCTTACGCAGATGGAAATAGTAGTTGTTGGCGTAACCGAGTAGCATGAGAGCGCCGATAACATGGACGATTGCTAACCCAGGTTCCATCAGCACAATTCCAACCATGTCGGCAGGAGAAGGTCACGTAAGGGGAAACCTACGTGCTGCCGATGCATTCTTTCCAAAGTAGCGAGCCTGGTATCTGCCGAGCAGTCCGCTTGGCTTTACTTCTGGTGCAGCCCCTCGAGGTAGTTTCTCGTAGAAGCTCACGACACGCTGCATACGAGCAGCGTCTGGTGTTGCGCCAATGCCCTTGATGCTGGTCAGCCTGTTCAATTCTGAAAGGTATTTTTCTGTGCGTGTTCCTCGTGGCAGATAAATCTTCTTTGATTATTCTTCCCCAGGTACGGTCTCTCTTCACATAGGACCTAAGGGTCATTTGGACTTACAGAAGGCGAAGCAATCTAAAGCACAGTGTCAGTTGTTGTAGGCTAGAGAGTTGTGGGGAGTATACAATGCTCACCTTTGGAGGGATGAGGGTCGACAGACCACGGCGGGTAACAAAGCTCATGGTTGAGACCCTGGACAGTGTGAGCCGTGCTTAGAGAGTTTTTCGGACGAGTCTTTCTGCCCGACAGTAGGACATACTCTGTTGGTTCCAAGAAGGGATGTGATACAATCAAAGCAAATGGATGAGACGATCGACGAAACGGAGGACTGCCAAGCCCTGCTTAGTCACCGGCTCGAGTCCCTCAAGACGTCAAACAACTCGAGCCACTCACCCTCCCATACAGGACTCTACTTTAGATTATGTCTTCCCTCCGACCTCAATGTGCTAGCCGGCTCCTTCAGCCTCTTCGGTCTTCTCGACGCCATGGCATACCTCTCCAACTACGACGTGCGAGCGCACCCTCCGGCGACCACTCGAAACAAGCACCTTCAGAAGAGCCAGCACCCAAGTCCGATTCCAGCACAGCTCCAGGCGCAAGAGCTGGCGAGTCCGCCATGATCAGGCAAGAGGACTCACGGGAGGCCCAGGTCTCGCACCAGCCGAATTTCCGGGCCCCCATCGATCATGGAACATCGTAATGTCTACACCGAAGCAGAGTGGGAAGCATAGCAGCGATTGACTATGACACAGGTCGTTTTCTCCAGTACCCAAGCATGTCATGGATGGAAGTGAGGAGGGAGATGTTACTGCTGCTGCTGTGCTCTCTGGGGCTCCTGTTGAGCTACAGGCTCGTGTCGCACGGTACGCTATCGTGATCCTACCATCTGGCTAATCGTCTTCAATTGTTGCTGGAGCTCGTTTTAATTCTGGAGAATATGTGGCACTGGATCTAGCTGACGTTACCCAGAATTTACAGACCCGCCAAAACCGCCGCTCAATCCGGCTCGTGGCACAGTCACCAGTGGCGCCTCGATTGGGACGTCTTGCAGAAGGGACATCGCTGGGAGAATCCGCTTATGGGTTGGCAATCGAGTGCCGACTTTCTACAGGGCACGCATCTAAACTTCAAGATGAAAGAGGATGCAATCCGCTTCGCACAGAAACAGGGTTATGAATACTTCGTGCAGGAGCCAAACGAGAGGCGAATCATTCCCAAGGCATATGCGAACAACTTCATATATAGCCCGAAAAGGCTGAAGAAGATACCGACGAAATGAATCAACGTTTGACGACGAATTCAGAAGCTTTGTACATAATTTGAATTCGAAGTATTTCCACGAATTGAATATCTTCACGATGGGGTCCAAAGGCCACACTGACTTAAACTAGACACGAAGCCTTTTAGCTGCTCATAACGGAAAATGGTATACGACGGGTCCAGCACAAGCAGCCAGAGATTATGTCTTGAGCTTTGCGATTTTTGAAGTGCTGTCTCCCTATTTCTCAAGCCCTTCATATATCATCCCCTCGATCTTTCCCCACAAGCTCATAACATCAGGATCTGCTCATATTGTCAGCCACTGCGAAGCATGTACAGTGGGAAAGTAAATTCCAATAAGCCAGGTACCGCAGCGACGGGTTTGTGGGAACGGAAAACGCGGGCGGCACTGGTCACAGAGGAGACGCGAGGTATACCTCCAAACGGCAAGATCTGACTCGCCACCATTCCTGCAACGCCTTTCTCCCGATCACACCACCAAAACAGATTTGCCAACCCTGCCCACCTAAGTGAATCTCGAAGTTAGTATTTCTTCGTTAAGTCATTGAATTGAGCCAGGCATTATGCCTTTCAAGCGTGTGTTGAGAACCTTAGAAAGGGGTAAGAGATGCTCAGAAATTTACATACCATGCTGTCCCCTGTCCTCTCCCCCCAACTCCCCCATTCAAGTGGCTCAGCATAAAGGTTAGTCCCCATCCCTGCGGTGTCTCCGGAGGTTCCGGATACAGCATGGGGAGCGGATTTGTGAGATCAGGCTTCGCAGCAGGAATGGCTTGGCGGCCAAAATCAGGGAATTGCGGGATTTGGTTTTTGAACATCTCGTCGACGGTGCTGGACTGAAGGAGCTGATGGGAAGTTGTAGGGGAGGTGCCGCCGTTGAGGAGGGTGGCGAGAATTTCTGACAACGGAAAATTCAGCTCATGGACTTCGGAAAGCATTGTATTTTCCAAAAATTGATGGAGCTTACGGCAGTACTCAATAGGCTTCGCAAAGCAGCCTCCTCCAGCGCTGTTGTACGTCTTTGCGATTTCCTCGCCCTCCACCACCAGGGGCCGTCGATGGAGGTGGTTACGCTGGTAGATCTGCCCATCCGGAGTCTTTTGATGCATGTAAGCCAGGCTCTCCTTCATGCTTTTCGTGGGGAACATGTTGATGTTCTCGATACCGAGGGGCTGGAAGATGTGCTTCTGGAAGTAATCGTTGAGGGACATCCCAGAAACGCGTTCCACGATGGTACCTGCCCAGTCGATGCCAACCCCGTACTGCCATTGCGTACCGGGCTCAAAGACGAGGGGTTGGCCCAAGATGCCGCCGGGTAGAGCGTCGAATTCATCGTTGAAGGTGTCATACCCCCATTTAGCAAGGTCGGGGTTGAAGAACGTATATCTAGGATTATCTGATCAGCTTCCCGGTCGCAAAGGCTCACGCCAAATTTCTTTTCACCCAAAGCCAGCTATTTGCAACGTCAGTCTGCGCTCCGCTAGACATTAAAGCCAGCATCTTTACCAGTGTGCGTCAACAGCATCCTCAATGTGATGCGCTTCGTCTTGTCCACATATTCCGGCTTGGACTTCTCGTCCAGACCCTTCAATATACGCACGTCCTTCAACTCCGGAGCGACCTTCTCCACTAGATCCGCGTCATCGAGCGAAAGCTTCCCTTGTTCGCATAGTTGCATAGCCGCAATGCCTCCTATCATCTTTGTGCAACTGGCAATCCAGAATACTGTGTCTAAGGTCATGGGCTCCTTGGAATCGCAACCTTTGGTGCCGCTGGCGTGGGAAAAGATAGTTTTCCCATCTCGCCCAACGGTGGCCGTCACGAAGCCTGGTATTTTATTTTTGTCTGATGTTGCTTCGTCGATGGTTTTTCGAATGCTGGCTGTCGTGGTTTCGGAAAGCGTCTGCGCCATGGTTCAATGTGAAGACAGATCTTCGGATGTTAAAAGATCCAACAACTCAGCGCACACAATCGCTCTTTATGATCATTTGGATCTTCCGAATTGGCGTGCTCAAACGCCGTCCGAAGACACGTTCCGGCCACTTTCGGCCCCCAGGAAGGCTTTGCGTCGCCATCCATCCTTGCGGGGTATTCGGTGGATAACGAGCGACGCGGGGTAAAGATCTTTGGAGAACGTTGGCGCACTGCGCGATCATTTGTCGAAATTATCCGTCACTTCGAAGGAGGGGCTTGGGATCGACTGATGAAGCTTCATTGAGAGCCCGACTGGTCGAGTCTTACACCGCTTCCAGCATTCGGTTAAGGTCGACCCCTTGTTCTTTTGGCTGCTTCATACACCGGATACAGGCATCTTCCACAGCATCCCATCCGGCCTGCAGTTCAGGGAAGTTGCCATCCTTGGTACGGCTGACTTCTAATCCTTCGTCCAAGGATTCATCTTCTCCAATTCCTCGCCATCTGTCGCTAGGCTAGAGTCTTCTGCACGAGAGGCTCACTATGAATTGCTGATAGTCTCGTGCACTGTCATAGATAGGCTGGAAGCAGCTTCTTCTCGCGCTGGTATGTGGGTGTCACCTGGTCGTCCCAAAAGATCCAGTTCTTCGTGCATGTTGGTCTCTCAGCGCTTTTGATTTTCCTCTAATGAATCCTGTACAACACGGAGGCTTGTCAAGGAGCACAAATCAGAGTTAGGTTCTTCTATTTGGGCGTCTTTGGTTGATCGGATTCTGTCAGGAGTTCCCGGGAAACTGTGCACGCAAGGACACAAAACAACAGATGAAGTGCTGCAGGGAGCGATGCGTCACTGACACTTACTAGCTCTAGGATATTATTGTCGGAACAAAATCCCCGTCACCGCGACCAAGGTTTGACCAGATCTCTAAGCATGGATATTCCTCTATACGCCTCGTCTTCGGTTTGGATAGCGCGAAAGAGCTGACTCCTCGGGCCAGCAACCTCATACCAGGCAGTATCTGTGGTCGATTTCCATACAAAGACCACGGAACTGAGGCGCAGAGCCAGGTCTACAGGTTGATTGACTCGCCAGCGATTACCATACGAACCATGTAAGGGTCTGGCACATTCATGTGAACACTGCAATTAATGTCGTCGTGTATTTCAAGTCTACCTCTGATGCGTTGGCCTTTTGAATCAAGTTGTAACGTCTTTGACAGGCTGCAGCTGCTCTAGCATGTTTTGCGTCAACTCCGTCCTGTGATCGTACTCTACCCTGCCGTGAAAGCGAGACCTGATGTGACTTATTAGTTGTTGATGACCTAAAGGTCGACCGCCCATGTGATAAAATTGACCCGCTTTCGGCCCCGCCTTCTGCAACTTGAACGGCAACATTGTATTTGTCTACAAACACCCCTCGCTGCGAGTTGTGACTTCTACCTGTCCGAAGACTATGGGATCTTGCCAGATAGCGTTTCCATGGGCATTTGGTAGCCAAAGCCTAGGTTAAAAGATTCTCGAGGCTCTGGGAAAGTCACCTTCAACTCGGTCTTCAAATTCACATAACGTCTCAGCTTCTCTGTCGACTTCGGCACATGTGTCGAAATTGCCATCGGGGTCGACGGGGGAGCTGAGCCCAGTGGAGTAGAAATCTCGCCTTTGGATTAGGCGAGATCATGCAAGGTTCGCAACCGTTCAAACCGTGCGTTTTAGGCCTTAAACCAAACTGAACTGCCTGTCGTCGCCCTAAACCGTGCGTTTTATGCCTTAAACCAAACTGCACGATTTAAATCGATAGTGTGCGCTAATTTATGCCTTTAATGATGCAATAGAGACTTGATTTCGTAAATGTATCGATCTCTTTATCGCCTTTTTATCATTTTGTTGTCGTGCATTTAATTATCTTTCTTCGTCATCTTTGCAATTATGACGACGATTAAATTTGCATTTGTATATAGACTTTGTCGCATTCAATGCTTGACGCATTTTAAAGTCTTTATTATATAAGATTTTAATCGTACTCTTTTATTATTAAGAATGTGCTTTGTAGAAAAAAAAACGCATTTCAATTCAAATAACATCGTCGAAATAAAAAATGTGTTTATAGTTATTCGTGTAAACATTAATAGACGTAATCTTTAACTTTTTTATTATTAAATAATATCAAAATTATTGATATAAATAAAAAACTTATTTAAATATTGTTTTAACTCGTTCGTAATTGTTGTTAATTGCATAACGTTTATTTATTGCAAAAACTTTAAAATCTTTATTATTTTTGTAATTGTCTTAGACGAAGATTTTGTTAATGTAAAAGTATTGTATGTTTGCTACAATTGCAATAATTGTTGTTTAACATTTTCTATTTAATTAAATTGCTAATATACAATAAAATAAAACATTTTTCTTGTAGAATCGAATACAATAACAACAATATAAATAAAAATTAAATCGATGTTCTTATTTTAATATTTCTTAAATTTTTTTTATTTAGCGTTAATTAATAGTTTTATAAAGTTATTAACAATGTGCGTGTTACACATCTAGCTAGCAGGTTGCTTTACTGGACGAGTTTTACTCGACAAGCTGTGCTAGTCTCTAAGAGGACTAGCTTGGCAAGTAAAGATAAATTTGCGTATAACTAGGTAGATTTTCAATTCAACTATCTATTACAACTTGTCTAGTGCTTGCTTTGTTTATTTCTTATTTTGCTTTCGTAACAAATAGTAGCTTCAATTAATATATAAAGTACTTCTCTATTACTAACTTATTGCACTAGCTAATCGACAAACTATATTAATTATTTTGTTCTTTGCTAAATTCGATATATTAGCTTATTAATTATTTCAATTATTTGTCAAACAAATCTTTGTATTGAAGACAATCTATTCTTGCTTAATACTTGTTGAACTACGCAATTGATTCGCAAAGCAATTTGTTAAGCTATGTAATTAACTCGCAAAGCAATTCGTCAATATTAGTTAATTTGTTTATTCTTTAACTTATTTGTAGATTTTACTTAAATTTCGCATCTATTAAGTACGCAATATTTATTTTTTACTAGCTTCTATCTTAAGCTAGCTTTATATATAAAGAAGAAAGTATCTATATTAGCTTATTAATTTCTTGCTTTTCTATCTATTAATTATTAGTATTTAATTTATTTTTTATTTTTTACTTAACAAGTTATTATTAAGATTGTTAAACAAATTTCTTATTTTTCTCTATCTCTTGTTTAATTAACTTGTAGATATAGAATTTATTTAATAAAAGAATCTTGCATTTAACTTGCGAAATAAACTACTAATAAATTTCTCTTTAAACAAATTATTAAGAGATTTGAGACAACTACTTAAAATCGCAAATTATTAAAGATTCGATTTAACAAATATATTAATTCTATTATTTTGTTAACTTTTGAAGATTTATTAACAATCTTAAAGTTTTTAAATAAATACAAGAATTCTAAGCTTGTTGCTCTAGCTTCTTTTATTAAATCGATCAACTTAATTGTTATTATCTTGCTAGATAACTTGTATTTAAGTAATTTATCTTCTTTTATTAAATTAATTAATTCGACTATTATTTGTCTATTAGACAATTTGTATTTGTATAATTAGTCTACTATAAGCAATAAGTCTTACAATTAATTTAAAAATCTAAACAACAATTTTTTTAACAAATTGACAAATTGTTTTAGATCGAATATTTGTTATTAAATATTCTTTATTTTATATAGAGATTGCAACAATTATAGTAGAGTAATAGATTTGTTTAGTAATCTTTTTAGAACTTGTAAACAATAAGAACTTGCGTTTGTTCGCAAAAACAACTTGTTATATATAAAAATATTAGACTATATTAAATTAGTAGAAGAGATTACGTTAACAAAGTAAATCGACATTTCGAAAATCGCAATTATTGAACAATCTCTCTCTTCAAAGATATAGAGTTATTTTGCTCTTAATATTTAAGATATATTTATTGTTCAAGATTTACGTAGTTAGCTTGCTCTATTTATTTAGAATTTCTTTATTTAGTCTTTTACTTACTAGATATCAAACAAATAGCACAATATTAATTAGACTTTTTCTAGCTATTAAATATTAAACAAGCAACACAATTTTGAGCAAATTAATCTTGCTTAACAAATATCGAACAATTAGCATAACTTTAATTAGAACGTTTTTAGCAATTAAATATTGTTTGCGTTTAAACATTCGATTAGTTTTGTTACTTATCTATATATTTATAACAATACTATCTATAATTAATTGAGTTAATTAAGAGATTCGAAAACTTGTTAAGAGAGCAAAGCATTTACGTCTTAAATAATAAAGCAATTGCGTAAATTAATACGTTAAGAAATTTAATAATTTAATTAAGTTAACAATTTTTTTTAAAAACGTTATTATTTAAATAGAAGCAATAATTAAGACAATTTAATTACTTTAATCAATTACTTTAGAGCAACAAATTTAGAATTTTTTTATTTAGACGTCTTAAAAAGTTATAGATCGAATAATATTATTTTTGCAAATAAAAAAACAATTTATTGAGAGATCTTTACATTTGTTAAACAAATAAAGAATTATATTTATATAACTAATAAATTTGCAATAAAAAAGAATTTGTTATTATATTTTTATAACGTTGTTATAACTTAATATTTAAAGAAAATCGAAGAATTTAAGCACAAAATATTTAGAAATCTTTTGCTTATTAACTTTATTAATAAACTAGAGACGCAATTTAAAATAAAAATTAATAAAATTTTTAACAAATTTATTTCGAAGATCTTTACAATTAAAGATGCGCAAAATAATTGCGAAATAAGCAATTTTCTTTAAAATGTTATTTTGTACTTTTAATTAATTAATATCTCTAATTTATAAAATTAATTTATATAGATTTAGAATTAACTTAATTTAGAGTTGCGTTTAATAATTATTATATTAACAATTTATATAATTGTTTAAAACTTTATCGAGAAACTAAATGCAAAGAAAAAGCTATAAAAGACAATAATAAATATTTGTTAATTATTAATTTAGAATTGCAATTGCACTTAAAAGTTTAAGAAACGCAACAACAATCTTAAAAATAACAATTAACAATAGTAGATTTGTTAATTATTTGTGTTTTATTAGTTATACTTTTTTTATATTTTGCGTTCTATTTACTTTAATCTATATTAGTTGTTTACAAACTATTAGAATTACTTATCTTTACAAAATGCGTCTAATTTTAATAGCTAATATTATTTTGTTGTATTGTTGTCTTTTTTTTTAAGCGTCTTGCTATTATTGTTGTTAACGTCGAAACACAATTAAACAACAATAACAAAAATTTATTTTTTTCTAAAGCAAGTAATTGTTGTATCGAAAATAGAGATTAACAAAATTATAATAGTTATTAAGCTCAAAAATACTAGTTGTTTTATTAATTGCTAGTATACTAGTAGTTATTTTATTAGCAATCTAGATATTAATCTTTTGTCTTGTTAATATATTAATTAATTGTTGTATTAACTTATTATATAAATTTTTTGTTATATAATAACTTATATTATTCGACTTAGTTTTACAACATCTTGTTACGCTACTACTTCCTAAAGGATCTTAGGAGATATTAGAGAGAATTATATTGTTAAAGAGATTTGTAGGCGTCTTTAAGCAATGCAAGCAATCACTTGATAACAAGGGTTGCAACTAGATGTAGCGATAACAATAAGTAAGAATTTATCTTGAGTTGAACACGATTCATAAGGGAGTCGCGTTCGAAAGCTATATATCTTTTTCATCATTGAAGATTCAAGATGTTTAAAATGATTAAGATCTTAATTATCTTAATTATCTTAATCAAAATTTAAGATGTTTAAGAATTAAGTTTTCTTAATTATTTTAATTTTGTTAATAAATCTTTCTTTTTTAATTACTTTGTGAAGAACGATGTGCGACAACTAATACATATTAACACGCGATTCGTAACATTATCTTCTCTCTTTAAGAATGTTTGTCTCGAAATTATTCATTCTTTCTTTATTATGTTAACGAAGTTAATCATTGAACAACGTCGCAATTTGATTGCTAATTGTCGCTATAAACACGCTTTTATCTTAATGCGTTCTTGTCGAACTTATGTATCGTTTAACGTACTTTATCGAATAAATCGAGAATATCTTAAGTGTGAGAAATGTTATTGGAAGAATCGAAAATGTAACTTGGCTTCTAACTATCAAAAAATAAATAAAACCATAAAGAAGATTAAAAAGCTAGATGATAAAATAACGAAATTGCGCTTAAGAATTGCGCATAAGACGAAACAAAGAAAACACTAGCTTTGTCGTTTAAAAAATATAAGAAGTGTTAAGTCGAAAAATATCTTAAAAATCAAAAAAGACGAAAAAGAGATCAAAAATGTTAAGAAGATGTTCGAAGCTTTATTTGATACAAGCATTAATTCATCTTTATTTGCTCTCTTGTTCTCTAATGTTTTGTCTTCTCTTATAAGTGAATTTGTTGTTGGCGAAATTATCGCAATTTATTAGAGCAATTCTTTAGATTTTTGAGTGACTCTCATGTGTTTTTAGAGATAAAATATTCTTTTCACTTAATAAGATACTTCTAATCTTTTTATTATAGAATTTTCTCAATTTTAAATTGTTTCTCTTTTTATAAATAAAAATAAAAGATGTCTTGTAAAGACGTGATTAAATTTGTTGATTTCAACAATGAAATATAAAATACTAGAAATACTTTGACGTTTTTAGATAAGTCGAGTTCGTAATTGATTGATCTTTTAGTCTTCTTAACGAGAAACAATTTAACTTTGACATAATTTAATTTCTTACTTAACTTTCTTATCTTAAGATTTTTTGTAAAAAGATATATTTTATTTCTCTCTTTTAGCTAAGATGTCGTTTTTCGTTTTCTATTTTAATACTTGATTAATTTCTTTTGCATTTTTAAGATATTGTCGTATATCTTTTTTAGTGTTGCTATTCTTTCGATAATTAATTGCGCAAACAAATGTGTACGTTCTTTCTTAAAGAAATTCGATTTCTTGTTATAATTAACGAAGAATGAAGTTATTTTAGTGATATTCGAAACCTTTGCATTGAGTGCTAATTGTGTCATAAATAAAAGTGATACTCAATTGCTATAAGTATTGTTGATGTAGTGCCTTAAATATTGCTTAAAACTTTAGTTCGTTCTTTTTGTTTAATTATTTGTGATCGAATGATAGACAATAGACATTCGAAGTCTTGTATCTAACATTAAGAGAAGCGTCTTCTAATAATTAGACGTGAAAAGCTTGTCTTTGTCACTAGTTAGTCCCTTAAATATATCGTGATATTATATAAGTCGATTTAATATAATGTATTTTAGTTGTTTTGCGATGAACTTCTTTTTGCATGCGATAATATGTAAGTACTTAATAAGCTTATTAATCATTATTAGTATCGAATTATATTTATCTTTAATTGCTAAATTCGTCAATTTCGACAATTTAATAATAAAGTTTATCGTAACTTCATCTTATAACAATTTAGATAATTTCTAATATTAGATTTTGTTATAGTTCGCATGTGTATTATGTTTGTTTTGCTAACAACTAAGACATCGTTTAATGTATACTTCGACAACTTATTTTATTTATAAAAACTAATAATGTTAACGTAAAAGCTAAAGAGTTTTAGTTACTCTTAAGTGCTCTTGCAATGATTTGTTATAATACTCTTTTATATATTCGTCAATCTTGTTAATAAATATCTAGAGTTTTTCTTTCTTTATTAAAAATTCTTCTATATCGTCTCGAAGTATTCGTAGTGTAGCATTTAGCTTATGTTTGTTTGTTAATAATAATTTATTTTAATTAATCTTAAGTATGTTGTGATTAAACGATTCTTTTGTTTTTATATAATTATTTCTTTTGTTAAGTGCGTCTACTTTGTCATTATCTTTATCTAAAATATATTATATTCTAAATTTGTATTGTTTAAGTTTTTTTAATTATCGCATTTGTTTTTTGTTAAGCTACTTAATAGTAATGAAATGCACAAAATTTTTATAATTTGTAAGAATCGTAAGTTTAAATAATTCTTTTGTATATACTTTTTATGACTCTAAGAAGACTACTATAGCGAGTAGTTTCTTATTGTGAACATTATAGTTTTGTTTAGTTAACAAGAATTTTCTTAAAAGATATGTTATTAAGTGTTATATATTTTCATGTCTCTAATTGAAGCATGCATCAATAACTAGATTTAATGCGTTAATTTCAATTCTACTTAATAATTGCGAATTGTACATTTTTAATATTAACTCTTTTAAGCATTCTAGCTTAAGATTCTAAAATAATTTCTCTTTTGCGAATTCTTATAATTATGACGTATTCTTTTTCGTAAAATTCGTTAATAATATCCCGTTTACTAAGTAGTTTTTAATGAATTTCTTATTATAGTTTATAAAATTTAAAAAGAATTATATTTCTTTAACATTTATTGATAATTTTTATTCTTTAATTGTTTGTAACTTTTTAAAATTCATGCGTATTTCATGTCGTTTAACGACAAATTTAAGAAAGTTAATTTTCTTTTAATGAAATTCGCATTTCTTTGACTTAAAATGTAAGTTTTTTATGTTTAAACATTTTAATACTTTAAAAATATAACTAACATGTTCTTTTAAGATTTTTGAGTAAATTATAATGTCGTTCAAGTATATTATGACAAATTAATTCAAATATTGTCGTAATATATTATTGATTATTTCTTGATACATTGTTAAGACGTTTGTGAGTTCGAACAACATTACTATGTATTTGTATAATTTATATCGTATGCGAAAAGCTATCTTCTATTTTTCTTTTGCTTTTATTCTAATCTAATTGTACGCTTCTTGTAAGTCTAATTTAATAAAATACTTCGCTTCGAATAGTCGATCTTAAAGCTCGTTAATATTAAGTAGTAAATATTGATTTTTAATTGTAATATTATTTAGCTTCTAATAATTGACACATAAACGAAGAGTTTCATTCTTCTTTAATACAAAGAGAATCGAATATTTTGTCTATAATTAGAATTTTTTAATAAATTCTTTCTTTTCATTTTTTGCCAAATATTCGCGAAATACTTCGAGCTTTTTCTCGAATAAAGCATATATAAATTCAAACGTAAATTGCTTGTCTAATTCAAGTTTAATTTTATAATTTCACGATTAATGTTTAGAAAGAATTTTTGTCGTTTTCTTTTCTTAAAATAAATGCTCTTAATTGTTGTATATTTGTGATACGTACTTTAGCGATTTTTTCGTTGTATCAAATAGTTCAAGGTTTCTAGAAAATTCGTAATTTTCTTCATTTACTTTAATTTTATAATTTAATTAATCTTTATTAATGCTTGTTAAGTTAAACTTTATTAAATCGTTCTTTTGCAAAAATGCAAATTCGTTGCTTGCGATCGATTTTCGATTCGTTCTTTTATTTATTATTGAACGTTATTAATGCGTAGATTAAATGTGAATTACGTAATCACATTGCGCAAATCTAAGTACTCGTATATTTTAATTAACTTCTAGATTGTGTTGCTTTAATTAAAACATTTTTAAAACAATATTATAAATAATTATTTTCACTATATTAAAGATTAGTTTCTCGTGATGTTGCTAAATAGCTATTAATAATAATTTCGTTTCTTTGTTCACTCTTTTATTCTTGTTAAACAATGAATTTTCATCTATAATTATTAGATTGTATGCGTTAGACTTCTTTTAAGTAAAGTATTCTTCTCTCTTAACAAAAGCTCTAGTTATAAAATTACTTATTGCACTAGAATTAATCATTGCGATAAGTTAACGATCATTGATTTTAATTGATGTGATAAAACATCGTGCGTATGCTATTAAGTTTAGTTGCTACTATTGGGCTAACATATTGCATTCCTCTAATATGCTCTTTACTAAAAAATTTGAACTTTTCTTTATTTTAATGTTAAGACTTCTGCTTCGAACGCTTGTTTGCGCTAAGCTTTCTTCTTTTGTTAAGTTAATAACTTTAACTTTCTAGAAAATTAATTAACTTCTTCTTTGTCTTCTAAATGAGTTTAGCATAAGTTGTTATAGCATCTTGTTTAATTAAATGTCGCGTATTTCTTTGCTTTCTTTATCTTCTTTTAAGATAAACTTACATTGCTTAGTTGTTGTTCGATTTTATCAAAAATTTCTCTTTTTATAGTGACGTCGCTTTTTAGCGCTTTCTCGCATTTATTTACGATTTAATTTATTTGTTGTTTCTTCGATAAACTAATTAAAGTCTTAAGATGTTTCGTAATGTTGTTTAGGCATTTGTGAAAGTTCTTTTAGTTGTATTCGTCGTCTAAGTTTATTACTAAATAAGAATATAACGTTTTTGATCGTTTCGCTCTTATAGTTTTATTAAGTATTTAATTAACTTTTTGCGTAGATGCGAATGCCTTACTTAATGATGTTTTATCTAGAACTTTCTATAATTAATTTAGATTTTCTATTAAATAGTAGTTGTCGTTCGATCTAGTTTTAAGAATGTTCGTCTTTGTGTCGATTTGCTTCCTAATGTCGTTCTAGCTATTAAGTATCTCTCTTAACATAGCATTAATTTGTTAACGATTTATTAAGTTTCGTGATCGATAATCTCTTGCAAAATGATTCGATTTGCCACATAAATAGCACGTTTTTTGAGATTTGTTATCTTGCTTTTCTCTAAAGTTCTTCTCTTTACATTGTTAAGTAAAATCTAGTTTTATAAATGCAAATTCACGATAATTAAAATTACTATATTTCTAATTAAAACGAGATTCTTTTTGCTAATATTTGATCGCTAGTTCAAAGAAGATTTTTGTTCTTTTTCGAGATTAATCGTATCTTTTTTTCATAACTCTTTCATATAGTTTGTCGTTAAAATCGATAACTATTTCGATAAAATTAAACATATCGTTAAGAATTCTCTCATCACGCATAATTTCGTCCTTTAGATTGTTCTTAAAGTTTCGTCAAAACATTATCATAAATGCGACATCGTTTTACTTGATTAAATTAACATACTTTTGAAATTTAACTACGTAGTCTATTGCAAAGATTCGTTAAATTAGATGTTAAACTACTTTTTTTGCAATTTGTTTTTCGTTAAATGTTTTAAAGATTCTTTGAAGCTCTCTTTTGAAATTATTGAAGTCTATGAACATCGTACGAGAATTTTCGTCATAATTCTCTAAGTATTTTCGTAAATTTAGTTTAAGCTAATGTTAAACTCTTTCTTTAAAAAATGTCGATGCGAAAATCGTCTTTTGATTCACTAAAACAAGATAGAAGATAAAATAGATATTTATTTACATAAGCTAGTTCTTCAAGCCAATACGATCTTCATAATAGATATCGAGTTTGTTGATTCTAATTTTGTCGTTTCTCATAATCGATGATCGACGTGATGCTAATAAGCTAGTGCTCGAGGTAGAGGCGCGTTAATCTAATATAAACATTCTTAAGATGTTCAAAGTGTTACGCTACTATTTTCTAAGAGATCTTAGAGAGTATTAGAGAGAATTGTATTATTAAAGAGATTTGTAGACGTCTTTAAGCAATGCAAGCAATCATTTGATAACAAAGATTGCAACTAGATGTAGCGATAACAATAAGTAAGAACTTATCTTAAGTTAAATACGATTCATAAGAAAGTCGCGTTTAAAAGCTATATATCTTTTTCATCATTAAGAGTTCAAAGTGTTCAAAATAATTAAGATCTTGATCACCTTAATTATTTTGATCAAAATTTAAGGTGTTTAAGGATTAAGTCTTCTTGATCATCTTGATCTTGTTAATAGATCTTCCCTTTCTAATTATCTTGTGAAGAGCGATGCGCGACGACTAATACATATTAGCACGCGACTCATAACACATCTTTGCGTACTATTTAGGAATCTCGCAAAACAATATCTATTACGTTAAAGAAAATTATTAAAAAAAGATTTTATTAAGAAAATAACGCAAGAATTTGTCAATAATTGTTGATGTTTTTTATGTTAATTTGAAGATAGAATTTCTATTATTTAAACAACTTATTTGTATAAAATGCTATTGTGTTTTCTAGTTAACTAACAAGCTTTTCTAATATATTAAGAAAAGATACAATTTTAAATATTAAATAAAACAAGCGTTTGTCGAAATCTTTTACGTCGACAAAGCAATAATAAAATTAGAATATTAGATCAAATTATTAATAATTTAAAACTAATTAAGTTAGATGTTAAAACAATAATCGACACAAACTTAATCTTTTGTTTATATTATTACATTATTATTTTGTTAAAACTTAATTAACAAAACTTGTTATATACTATATACGTAAATATTAAATATATTATAATTCTTATCAATTGCAAGTTTCTTAAGAATTTTGTATTAAATTTCTTTATTAAAAAAATACAAGCATTTATCTTTGTGTGCAATATTAATATTGCAAGACATTTAATTAATAACTATTTTGTATTAAATATATATATTAAAGATTATATACGCAATAGAAAATTTGTTGCGTATATTTGTTAAAAGATATATATTATTAATAATCTTAAAATTAAATTGTTATTTAATATAAATATTATAACTTTTAAACAAATAATTGTTAATCTTAATATTAAACAACTTACTTTAAATAGTTGTTAAAAACTAACAACTAATCTTAACGTTATAGCACAAAATAATGTTAAAATGTGTTAAATTTTAAAATTAAAATATAGAATAATTGTTGACGCAAATAGCATTGCTAGATTATTTGTTCGAATTAATTAGTCTTTACTAGATTGTAATTTCTTATTTAAGTTAAATTTTATTAACACTTATATATACGTAATAGATGTTTTATTGTTAACAATTTATATACGCAACAAGAGCTCTTTGTTAATTATTGTTTATAAGTTGACAAATTTCGATTATCTAATTAAGTTCGAAGAGCAAAACTACTATTAAATTAATTTCGACAAATATAATTAAGTTGTCAAAAATAATATAAAAGTAAAAATGTTGTTAAACAAGTATTAAATAATTTTATTTAATAGTATATATATTTGTAACTTATTAATCGAGATAGTTAAGCTTTATACTCTTGTCGATAAATTCGTTGTTTTTTGAAAGAACAATAGTAGAATTGTTAAATTAACAAAAGACAATTAGATAATTGTTCTATTAAATAACAATTAAAACTTTACAATAACTTTTAAAATAATACAAAAAGTCTATTTGCTAAACAAACAAAACAAAAAAATAGTTAATAAGAAATTTAACAAGTTTTATTAATAAAAGAAAATAAAATAGTTTACGCAATTAACTTCTTTTAATTCTTCGATCTTTGTTATTTAGTATACAATTAATAACTTTAATAATTAGTTTGCTAAAAAGTATTAAATAATTACGAATATTAAAGATTTAAACAAATTAACAACTATTAATAATTACTTAATATCTATGCAAAGCAATATTATAATATAATTGAAAAACTACAATTATATAAGTTTAATAAATAATTTTGTCTTCTTTCTTTAGTTTGTAATAGTTGAACAAGATTGCTACAAGTTCTTGTTTATTATTTATTAAAACAAGAAATAACTTAATATTGTCGTTATAGAATTCAAAAATTCCTCGTAATTCTATCTTAACTATTCTAGCATTATCTTGCTTAAGCAAAAGATCGACGCCTTCGACCTATTTATTATTAAGAAACAAATTGTCGCAATTAAAACTATTTAATTCTTTAAAAATCTTAGAATATTAAAAATATATTTAAGTTTTGTTAATTATTAATGCGACAAGATTGTTTAATATATATAACGCGTCGACTTGTTGCAATAAAAAAAGATACAATTGCTCAAAAATTTGCTTGCGCAAAACAATTAAAAGCGTAAAACGTATTTTCGAAATATTTTTATTAAACAATTATTAGATTTGTTAAGCTTTTTCTATTAACTTTAGTATATTTTTATAACATCAAATTTCTTTATTTATTTCGACGTTAATTGTTATTTGTTTGTAAGACTCAATACAATAAAGAAACAAAAATACAAGATTAAAATCTATTATATTAAAGACAATTTTGTTAATAATAACTTTCGAAAATCTAATATCTAGCATATATTGTTTTTGTTTAAAATATTAAGTATTGTTAAGTTTTATTATTCATTAATAGAATTAAATATTTCTTGTTTGATTTAAACAATTAGAAAGACAAAACATTTAATTAAGACTTTCAAATAATTAATTATTATCTATATAGATTACTTGACTATATTTGATATTATTAAGTAGACAATTTTGTTGTTATTTGTTACAAACAAGTTTAATCTTAGACTTATATATGTATTGCAATATCTTTCGCAATTTAATTTTAACATTTTATATAAAACAAGTTGTTTAAATACAATATCTAATACTTTGTCTCAATTGTTAACATTAATTAACAAAAAGAAAACAAAGAATATTAAAGAGTTTAACAAAGTTAATACTTTTATATTTAAGATCGAAATCTTAAAAGTAAGCAAGCTCGTTAAACAAATCTTTAGAAAGAAAAAAAATTTAATCGCACAAATAACTTTTAATAAAACAATATTATTTTATGCTTGCTTAATAGAAATAAGTATTAATTTCAAAAAACAATTGCTTGACGTTTATATTAAATTTGTTAAATAAACAAAAATTATAAATATTATTTAGAAATTTGTTATATTGTTAAATATACAATTTTTTGTAAAAAATAAATTGCTATACTATACAAATTACGCCAATTAAAAAAGACTTTATCTATTGAAGAAATTCAAAAAAGAGATTTTTATTTAAGTATATAACAAAAATTATTACATTAATTTTACTTGTTTATATAAAACAATTTTTATCAATTTTTACTTTCGCAAATTAAGCAATTGTTTATAGTATTATATAATATATTGTTAAGAATACAATTTTTGTCAAACAAAGCATTATTAATTGTATAACGCTTTAAATTTTATTACTAGTTCTTTAGTGCTCTTTTATATAGTAAGCTTCGATTTTATATTAATTTTATCGAATAAGCAAGACATAAATATTGCACTTATCGCAATATATAAATTTTTCAAAAAAGTTATAATTATAATTAGTAAAAACACGCACATTGCTAAGAACTAAGCTAATATAATAGTAAACAAACTTGTAAATTAAAAAATATTAAAGACTTTTATATACAATTGTAATAGAAAGTTTTTATTCGAGTTCTAACATATTGTATTTAAGAAACTTGATATTAACTTTTTAATCTTTGTTGCGTATTATTCTTAAATTAATAATTAAAGCAAAAAAATTAATTAAACAATAGAGCTTGCTCTTTGCTATATAATAACAAACAATTTTGAACTTAATTAAATATTTTTTCTCTTAATTCTTTGAATACAATTAAACAATTTATTTAGTTTCTCTATTAATCTTTTGTTAAATAAGATAGTTATAGAATTTAAAACTTAAAATTCTTTAACTCTTTTTAAATTTAACAAACAAAAAAAATTAATTCGAAAAAAAATTAATAAATATAACAAAGATTAAGATTGCAATTGTTTAAATTAATATAATAACAAAAAATCTTTACAATAAATCTTATTAATCTTTGATTTTTAAAATAAACAATTAAGTTTTTCTTTGTCTATATAAGAGTTATAATTTGTTTTTTGTAAAATTGACAAAATTAACTATTTAGCAAGTTGATTTCTTTATAGTTTTCGAACAAAAAGATAATCTAATCTATAAACTTAACTTGCTTATTAATTAAAAAAATTATTTAGTTATTTTTATTGCTAATTTAGAGTTAATTTTTAGAAAAAATAACTTTTACAATTGTTTGCAATCTAATTATTTTAAATTAGTTACAAAATTTAATAACAAATAGTATATCTACAAAGTTAAATTTTTTATTTATTATTAACTTTGTTATTACAATTGCGAAAAATCTATTTTAAAATATTTAGTTTGTTAGAAAGACTATAGACTCAAGTTCGATTATTAATATAACAAAAATTTGCTAGATAAAATCAAAGATTTTGTTTAAAAATATAAGATAAAGTATAACGTTTTTATTAATAATATTATATAATATTTTGATCAATTTATAGAGTTTGTTGCAATAAAAAACTTAATCAAAGAAGTTATATCTACAATATTGTAACATTTTTTAATTAACAAAGTTAAAAAGATTTTACGACAAAATCGTAATTGTTTTCGAAAATTATAAAATAAATATTTTTGTTAAGTTAAGACGTTAAACAAGCAAGCTATTATTAATTAAATAATTTTTAACTTTATTAGTATAGTTTAAATTAAGACTTACAACAAGCTATTATATTATAATTTTTAATTTCTTAAGCAATACTAGATAAGCAATTTTTGCAATATTATACTAATAATAATACGAAATATAAATGTTAATCGACGTTTTTATTAATATATTAATAAAATTAAGTAATAAAATCTTATTTACTAGATACGTAATTTCAAATACTATTAATATTTACTTAATAATCTTTTCTTTAAGATTAACAATTTATCTAACTTTACAACTTAGTAGATTGCAAAAATTTATTACTTGTTTGCGCGTTATTTACTATCTTTATTAATTGCTTAACTTGTTAAGTATTATATTATTATTATAAAACTTCTTAAGTTTGTTAATATATCTATAATTGTTGCTTAAAAAGTTGTAGCAACTTATTAAATTAAAAAGCACAAACAACAACTTATTATTTAAAAGAATATAACAATTAAAGAAGTTAAAAAATAAATTATCTTTATTAATTTTAAACAAAAAGATATTAAACACAAGATTATTAAAGACAAAAACAACAAAAATTAAAATAATAACAATAGCAAGAACTTGCTTAACTATAGTTGTTTAAATATTTAAATTTTTTTAATATTCGTTAAGAACAAAATTAAGAATTGCAATAATTTTTTTACTATTAAAATATACGTTTGTTACATTCTTTTAAAAGAATTAAAATTTCTTATTTTTAAAAGTAAAGTATTCGAAATAGCAATTAAAGACAATTATTTAGCTTTAAGTTAATTTAAATTTAATATTAAATTTGTTAACTTAGTTAACAACAATAATAAGACAATCTAATCTTAGACTTTTATTATGTTAATTAATTTTAATATTATTTGCGTAATTTTTGCTAAAATTAAGATTAACAAAAGAGATTAATTATAATTAGCAATCTTTAATATCAATAACAATTTATAAATATCTCGCAAATTATTCGATATTTTTGCAATTATAGAATACAAAGAATTGCTTTATATATTAATCTATAAACAAAAATATCAACTATATAACAAAGAAATTAATATTATGTCTATTGTATCAAATGTTAGCTATCGCACAATAAAAATCAACAACGTAGCTATAAATCTAGTAAAGAACAAAATTTATATAACAACAAAATTTGTATTAATCTTATTTACAATTAAAAAGTTTCTACAAATTTATATATAAAATATTGTAAATTAAATAAATTTAATAAACTATAATAATCTTTATATCGATTTTGCTTGTATTAAGTTTGTCGAATTTAAACTTAAAACTATTAAGAGTAAATCTTAATTCAAAAAGATTATTAATTTAATTGAGCGAAAATTACAAAAAATATTTGACGCATTTATACTAGTTAAAATATATACAAAAAAGAAGAGAATATATATCTTAGATTTTAACTATAAATTAATTAAGTATTACAAACTTATTAATCTATTTAATAACAAAATTAAGATTAATTGTTTTAATAAATTAGCGCATATACGTTTGCGAGATAGCGCAAAAAATAACAAGCTTTCTTTAAAACAAAAAGTAAATATCTTTTTAATAAACAACAAAAAAAGATTGCAAAAATAGATCTTTGTTTTGCTAATTTTTTTTGCATAATATATTAACAAACAATATAAAGACTACAATTTTTACTTGTTTTAATTCTATAAAAATCGAGACTATAAAAATCTTCAAAATTATTAATATTTTAATCGACAAATTATACAACAAATTATAAGAAATTAACGCAAGATTCGAAGCTATTGCAATAAATATTTTAACAATATAAAACAATAGTATTACAAAAATATATAAAAATGTTATTCTAAATAGAATTGCTAAATTTGCTTAAAAGTTGTTAAATTTATTAGCTTTAATTTTAGAAATAAACAAATTATACAAAGTAATATATATTTTATTAATTAATATATGCACAATACGTATACTAAAGTCTTCGAAAAAACTTATTAAAAATAGTCTCTTAACTTCTACAATTTGTTAATTATTATAAAGAATTAATTTGTCGCGCTTATTAAATACAATAAGAAAAAAATCGAAAAAAATAAGAATGCAAGTAATAATAATAGCACGAGAATAAGTTGTTTATTGTTCAAAAAATTACAATATATAATTTAATAAGTATTTGTCAATAAATAAGATTTTGCTTTAATTGTCGTTTAATCGACATATTACTACAAATCGATAGATAATAAATAGGTCGATTAATTTGTAAATAAATTAAGAATTAAGAATTTAAGAATAATTGTTTTTCTTTTATTTTTACAATATGCTTTAATTGTTTTATAGACGTATTATTATACGTCTATTCGACAAACATTTTTGTTAATTATTATTAACAAGAGTGTTGTTTTCTTTCTTCGAGAGAGTTATTTGTTATATATCTAGCTAGTAGATTGCTTTATTCGACAAGTTTTACTCGACAAATTGCGCTAGTCTCTAAAAGAACTAGCTTGGCAAGTAAAGATAGATTTGCGCATAGCTAGATAGATTATTAATTTAACTATCTATTACAACTCGCCTAGTGTTTGCTTTGTCTATTTCTCGCCCTGCTTTCGTAATAGTGCAAAAAAGCGTCAATTTCGTATCTATTAAGTAGAAAATTTAATAACGAAAAAACTTTATTAATAGTAACATATCGTCTTTCGATATATTTAATAATTTGAAAGAACAACTTTAGAATTTTTTTTATATTAGTTAGCGTTCTTTAGTTATTAACAATTAGGATATTATTAAATAAATTAAAATTGTTATTAATAAAAAATTGCAAAAAGAACTTAATTTTGTTAATAAATTAATTAAATATTATAAATTAGAAGTTTTATCGAATGCGATAATTTCTTTTTGACATTAATCTTTTATTTAATTGTTTAAACTTTTTAAATGATTTGCGAATTTCGCATAATATAGATAATAATATTATGCAACTTATTTTGCGATTTAAACTTACAATAGTTTTAAAGCTTTTTATTAAAAAAATTGTTGTTATTGTTTTTATTGCGAGCTTTGCGATCGTTTTTAATGTTTAAATGTTTACTAAATAGAAACGTCTAAACAAATAAATTAATAATGTGATTAATGTAGCGAAAACAATACTTAATCGAATTATAATAAATGTTGTCAATTGTTTAAAATTTCGTAGCAATAGTCTTTAGCATAGACTTATTGTTAATAATATTATTTATAACAAAATATCTTAATTTGTTGCGAATTGCATAGACAAACAAAACATTTAGTATAATAATAGTTATATTTGTATCGTTATACTTATTCTAAAACTTTTTTAGTATTAATAAAATAGTTTGCAAGTTGTTTGCTTTATTAATAAAGTATGCAACACTATTTAGAAAAACAAAATTATTAAAGAAGATTTAAACATCGTATATAATATAAACAAAAAATATTACAAAGTGCAAAAGATATCGCAAACGCTTTTAACTCTTTTAAAATAATAGATAAACTCTAAATTTAATTGTATTAAACACAAAAAAAAGTAATTTGTTTGTAGATTAATTAATGTAATGTAGAAACGTTCTAAAGTTTTTGTTAAATATTTGTAAAAAATTTACATTCGTTATAATAGTTTACTTTATATAAAGATATTTTAGATACTCTTTGTTAATCTTTTTGATTATGTTGATATTTAATTAATTATTTTTTTGTTTATTTTTCTTTGTTAACAAACGAAGAAAAGCTATTTCGATGCTTTTATCGTAAATAGTTGTAACAATAGTTTGTTAATTAATAAAGTCGATTCGATGTTTCTTAATTAAATAATTCTTAAAAACACGAGTTTCGTTAATAAGTTTATAAATAATATAGTAGTAGTTGCACTTTATACAATTGTTTTTTATTAATTTGTAATGTTATTAAATATTTAAAACAAGCTTTTAACCTTGTTTAAATGCGTTATTAGTAAAAAATAATTTAAAAATTGTTTGCGATATCTCTTAAAAATTGACATACAAAGAAGAAAAATTAATTGAACTATTATTGCTTAGATTGTTAAACAAATTCTTATTATTTTAGCTTTAAAATTGCTCTATATTTCTAATCTATGTAGCTTTTATATCTTTTTTTTTTGCATTTATTTTAATTCGTCGTCGCTTTATTATTGATTTAATTATTTTTAAGACAATCGATTTTTTTGTTTCGATATATTAAGTATTTTTGATTAAGTTCAAGATTGTTGTATTGCTTGCAAAAAATTTAATATTAATAAATAAATTTTATAAATTTTTGCGCAAAGTAAGTAGAATAAAAAAAAAAAAAAAGCTTTAAATTAGATATCTTAAATAAGATTGTAAAATATAGAGTTAAAAAAAATATTAAAATTTGGTTTTTTGTTGTTCGATAAACTCTAAGTTGATTATTAAATCTTTTAAATCGTCGAATTGCTAGTTGATCGATCTAGTAATAATAAAATAAATAGTAATTTTTATTCGTTAATAGACTTAGTAGACGTATTTTATTTAATCTTCTTATCAAAAATCTTTCTTCGAACGACGCTAGATAAAAAATAGACATTTCGACGAAATATTAAAATTTATTTTAGAGTTTCATCTAGAGCTAAACAAAATATCAAAATATTTATAAACTATTGATTTGAATTGTAATGTAAATCTTCTAAATCAAATTGCACGATTTGCTAGATGCCTTAAACTAAATTGCACTAAACAATTTAAACTAATAGTGCATCGATAGTGTGAAACGATTTGCAAACGCTTGCGAACCTTGAGATCATGTGCGCACAACGCGAGAAGGTAAGAGAAGGACAATGTATCATAGACCCAATTGAAATAGATATACTATTACCTTGATGCAAAGTAGTAGGGCTATATATTTTTTATCATCATGAAGGCATTCGAGTCAAGGCTGAGGTGACAATTTATAATCGGATGAGGCTGGCCTACAGAGGGAAAGTTGAAGTAGTGCCACCAAAAAAATCTAAGGAATCTATTGCCTCCTCCTGTAGCTCGATACTGAGATAATCATCGCCAACATCGGCGGATCCAGGCGGATTCACTGCGTAGACGTCAATACGGGTTGAGGAACGACTGCGTATAAGGAAGACTTACTCCACGAAATTATTCAACAAATTCTCGGATAAATATATTTTGCAATAAACGTCGATACCCAGTCAAAGTCGTCTCCGTGGCGCAACTGGCTAGCGCGTATGACTGTTATGTCGCATATCATGAGGTTCACAGTTCGATTCTGTGCGGGGACGTTCATTTTTCGCCTTTGGATGGAGAATCAAGAATTGTGGTAAACAATGGAAATCTGGCATTGACCTGATAATTGATCAATTCTACAGGCGCTGATGGTCTATTGACATGTATGATGTAGCAAACCCTTTTATCTGTCCAACTTGTGCTTCATTACATTTTCAATCCGCATTTCGAGCAGGGGTTAAGTTGTTCGCTGCTGGAGAAGATAAGGCAGTTGATCTCCTTCGAAGCTCAGAAAGTCGAGCTGCTATTGAAGCAGCGGGCAGGTTGCACCTCAATCAGCCTCCAAACTTTCACCCGTAAATACTATAGAATAATGAAGTCTTGCGCCCTTTCGACAGCCATCTGGTTACTTTGATGCTTTGTGGTTAAGCCATCGTATAGAAATGAACTGCATGGGGTTGAAAGTAACATTTGATCGATACATAGGTCTGGAAAAGAGAGAAGTCAAGGTTTCCTGCATCTGCACATTTACTACCCGACACGCAGGTCAAGGCCGTACGCTTTCTCAATTGCAAGGGTTTCAACCGTGCAAACCATACGAAATTCGCCTTATACCTGAGCCATACGGTTTGCCTCAACCTCAAAAGGGTGCGAGATTGAATTCGAAGCGTTCAGATACTTCCGAAGAAGAAGATGGGATGGAAATCATACTATGCTGTGTAATGGTAGGTTCCAAGCGTAGCTCGCTACAATTATACCTCCAATGCTCATGATGGACGCCATAAGAAAATTGACAGTATTATTGTCAAGTAACCCAAATCCACTCTCAATCTGGCGACTGGCATTGTCGTCCTTCTTAGCGCCAGGCGCAGAGAGAAGAACCTGAAGCCGGCGTGTCAGCAATTGATTCCGGATGTGACCCCCAGCGAAGTGGATCACCTTCTTTCCTCCACTTCCTTCAACCACCTTGCCAGTACGAGTATCAACCACGCTGGCTTGAAACCATCCACCAAGAGCGCTATCGAGCAAGCTACCCAGGCCTCCCCAGGCTGTGATACAGAGTAGTAGCAGGACCTTCTCCTTCCAACTCCAGCCGCTCCCACATTCCGAGCCGGGTTTGCGTCCGTCTAGCAGTCTGCTGGAAGCTGATTGATCAACAGAGCAGAATGGCAGCAAAGTTACCGATGTGAGGGCGATGATGAACGCGCCCAAGAAACCTGCCGCCGTACCCAAGAGTGTGACTCCTCCATTGGTCCCAGCGGGTACCTGGCGCAGATCCCAAGCGGTGAGCAGGCGTGGTTTGCTCTGGGAGAGGATTCCCAATTCGGAGGAGAAGGTATCTGCTGCAACGGCTGCGTAGTTGCTGGGAAATTGAGTATTAAGCACTCTGATGAGAGCGCTGGATCCAAATACCTGATGATACCCACTACCAACAGATCCTGTCCGTAAGGCCAGCACTCTTGGTTTGCCGCTGCCCTTCGCACTTGCCAGTAGTGCAGCAAGATCAGAACAGAAGCCACAGCTGAGTTCGCCAAGACCTGTATGTGTGTTCGGGCACCCTCGCCGCCAGAGGACGAAAGGGTTAATCGTGCTTTCACGTCATGCTTTACCTGAAATACTTCAGCTATGGAGTAAAGGCGTTCATCACGGCGCTGGAAACCTTCGTAACCGCTGTACCACTAAGAAAGAACACTACGAGAAGCGCAAAGAAAACACTCCACGGATGAATAGCATGGATAATCGCCGAGAGGATTGCAGCGACAATTCCAGCTGGCGTGAGAGACTTCTTGCTCCAGGCGCGCCACACCAATGCCAGAGTTGCAGGTACGGCAACGTACGGATGCATGTTGTTCTGACAGAACAACCTAATCGTAGATGTATAACGTGTGCATAAGATGCAGAAAAGGCGCGATCCAGAAAGAAAATCAGTTCGCGCAACACCCTGGTTCGGTAAATACCACACCCATCTTCGGTAGATGCACACCCAATGGGAACGACCAACATTCTTGATGTAATACCACCAGATTCCTTGTGTCTACTTATCAATGTTACAGTATACTCTTCAATAAAGCAGTCGATATTATAGTTAGTAGTACTGCTTGATACACGACACTGCGAAAAAGGAAGGTCTTGGCAAAGATAGGGCTAGTACTCGGGTCGCCAGAAAATAACTTACTCGTTTTGACCCCCTAATGCATCTGACCTGATAATGCATCGCGCTAGCAGGGATATCTTAGGGCTTAGCCATTAGGGTTACTGAAGATAGTTTCACGATCACGAGAAATCTTATAGAAAACGCATCTCTACTATTAATTTAAGACAAGAAAGACTCTAATTTTGCAGACGTTCTCTATATTGTTAATTTAAGAAGTAAATCTAAAATATATCTTTTAAAGAGCTCAGAATCTAATTTTAATAGTATTTCAACTGCATTATGTATATATATGCGATTAAACTATTTTTTTTCGCAAAATTCGCACTAACTATCTATTAGTCTCTTGTTACGAGCCTACGCCAGTATATAGCCTACGCACAGTATGTAGCACCAGGAACGGATAGCGACATATGCTCTTACAGCTCTGCGAGGGAGCACTAGGAGCACTGCTCCCTTTGCTCCCCGAGGGAGCAACAGGAGCATAGGGACTTGCTCCCTTTGCTCTGCGAGAGAGCAAGGAGAGCAAGGAGAATCTCATTCAGTATATAGATCCTCGAACACGACTCCCTTATGGATCGTGTTCAACTCAAGATAAGTTCTTACTTATTGTTATCGCTACATCTAGCTGCAACCCTTGTTACCAAGTGATTGCTTGCATTGCCTGAAGACGCCTACAAATCTCTCCAACAGTACAACCCTCTCTAATACCCCTAAGACCCCTTAGGAAGTAGCAGCGTAACATCTCTTCAAATAACTATTCTACAAATTATTGACAATCTTAAATTAATAATATTATTAGATTTGAGTTGCGAACTAGCAATATTAACAAGCAATTAGATATTGCATATATAGAGATTAATATATTTTACAATTAAATTACTCTAATAAATTAGCACTATCTTTTTTATTGTCTTCAGAATTATAAGATTATATACAATTGCTTTATATTCTATCAAGATTTTATCTAAAACAACAACAATAAAATCTGTATACGCAATTTAATAAAAATTCTTTAAATAAAACAGTATTTCTAAGTTAATTTGATTGTTTATTCTACTTAACTAACTTGCAATTGTATAGAAATATTTTTCTCTTTAATTGTAGAAATCTGTTTTATTGTTTTTTTTGTCGACTTTTTTCTTTGTGCGACTTGAGATCTTGTAGACAATAGAAACAGCAATAGAGAAAATAGTTGCAAAAATAATAAAAACAATTGCAATAGTAACAAATAAGAAATATTTAATATCTATATATTAGTTTTTTGCAAACTTTTTTGCAAACTTTTTCGAGAATTTCTTTACAAACTAGTTTGAAAATTTTAATAGTTAAATATATCTATTAGATTTCTGAAAACATTATATATATTAACAAAAAAAATTGTTGTCTGTTTTTTTGTTACAATAAATACCTTAATTGTTTTTTTTATAATTTTTTTTGTTTTTTATAGATTAGTTTAATTGATAAGTTTTTGCGTTGCAATAGAATATTTAAAGATATTTAAATAAATAGTTTGCAAGTTTTTTAATTTCTTTTTTATTAAATTTTGTATATACTTTTAATTGCATATTTACTTATTTAATATTTTTGTTTTGTTGTTTAATTTTTTTTAACAACTTTTGCGTTCTTTCTTTTGTTTAACTATCTTAAAAAAACTTTTGTTAACTCTTTTATATATATAGCAATTAGTAATTGCTTAACTAGTATAAATAGTAAACTTTATTGTTACAATACAATTAGAGATATTTTCTAGAAATTATATATACTTATTAACGTTAATTGTTTTATTCGATAATATCTAAAATATTATTGTCTTGTCTCTAAAGTCGATAATATTAACAAAGTTCTTAATAGATATATTTAATCTTAAATTGTTAGAAACTAGATTCAATACTATTTTCGAATAATACAAAAAGAGATCGAAAATCTTTTAAATACTTAGAATATTGTTTTTCGATACTATTTTATAGTATATAGAAATAAAGATTTTAATAAATCTAAGTTTGTTAACAATATAGTTATAATAATTGTAAAAAACTTTTTCTAGATTGTCTTTATAGTATATCGAAAGCAACAAAAATAGATTTGTATTTAATAATTGCAACAAATACATCAAATAAAAAAGAAAACAAACTAGTATAATATTTTTATTAAGACAGAACTCAATTGCTTTGTTAGTTAAATATAAGCTATAATTGTCTAGTATTAGACAATAATATCGATTTTGTTAACGCTTTTTTAAATAAGAATTAAAACAATTCTGAAATTATATAAGTTTGATCTTATTATTAGTTTATTTGCTATCTATAGTAGATATAGATCTATTTTTACATTTATATATTGCAAGTATATTATATCAATTGTTCTAATTTTCGATTTCGACAAAAATCAAATATAATAGAAAAGATTTGTTGTCGACAAATATATATTTGATATCTAATATCTAGACTAATTATCGGGTCGAGTTTCGGTTCCAACTATTGGAATCGACCCGACTCGACAATTTCAACCCTAGGAATCGACCCGAAACCCAAGTCGATTTCTACTATTTTGAAATCGACTCGACTCGACCCGAGTCGATATTCGATTCTAATATTAGGAATCGAATCGAATTGCTAAGGAATCGAAAATTACGTTATTATGCCAAGAATTACTAATTTTAGATTTTTATTTATTAATAAAATGCAATATTTGCATCTATAGGCCCTATAGACCTTATAGATGCAATTTATTAATAAAATACAATATTTGCATCTATAGACTCTATAGACCTTATAGATGCAATTTATTAATAAAATACATTATTTGCACCTATAGGGTCTATAGAACCTATAGGTGCGATTTAATTATTTTCTTTTTAAAAAGTAGAAATGCATTACTATAATGCATCATCTTATTATAATTCAAATAATTAAATATTATATTATATAAATTGACTATATATTAACTATATGTTAACTATTAATAATTATAATATAATTATTTAAATAGTCTTGGCGATTTGGGTCGGTTTTTCGGGTCGGGTTTCGATTTTATTACTAAATCTTAACTCGACTCGAGTCGATTTTTGGTTCCAACTTTAGGAATTGACTCGACTTTTCGATTCCAACTTTTGGAATCGACCCGACCCAATTCGATTCGATTAATCGACCCAAACTTGATTAATTGATTCGAACTCGATTAATCGACCCGACGCGATCAGTCTACTAATATCTATTTGTGTTTGTTACAATAAGAAATTAGAATTTTTGTATTTTTTCTTAATTAACAATTATATACAATTTTTAAGATTTCGAGAACTTTTTAAGCAAAACTCTTTTTATTTATATTGTAGATATTGCTAATATCGAAATTGTAACGCTCTTTTACTTTCTATTAAAAGAAAAATTAAATAAAAATATTTTTGTACTTATTAAAACAAAATCTATTATACTTAATTAATACAGATCAATTGCTTTCTAGAAAAAAATATCGAGATATAAATTTCTATATTCAATAAATATCTAAAGATTTTTTCAAAATATTAATATTTTGTCTAATAAGAAATTCTGTTGTTATACAACAAACTTAATATATTTGCGATAACTATTTTCAAATCTGCATTAATTCGATTTATTTTGTCAATATAGATTTCTTTATCTTCGTAAGTTGTTGTTCTTGCGTATAAGTTTTCTTAAGAGATTGCGTTTGCTTCAAAAGATATTGCTATAAAATAAATTAAATTAAATAGTAAAAGATTGCAATATTCTTAATAACAGAAAGACTTTTTAAATTATCGATAAACAAATAGATTTTTAACATTGTAACGAGATAGACATAGAATTCTAGTTAGTAGACAACTATAACAATAGAGACTTATCGCGATGCATATATAGATCGCACTATATAGTCTAATAATGTATTAAATTGCTAAGATTCTAAGATCTAAATAAGAGAGATCGCATATATATTGCAAATAAATCGCTAATACTAATAACAAGCATTCTTAAATTTATAATCTAATATTATTTGATTATCTAACTATATACAACTCCCTTTCTTTTAATAATTGTCTCTTAATTATCAAATCAAGAAACTTTTGTTTCTACTCGTACAAAAATTGTAGTAAAAAAATAAGAAAATTGCTCTTATTTTTTCAAGATTGTCAAACTAGATTTCTTGTTCTTCTTGTTATTCGAATTAATTACGTAAAAAACGTAATAAATCGATTCGCATAAAGTTTATCTCAAAGTTAAAAAAATTATCTAATTGAAATTAAGTACTTAGTAAAGTTAATTATTATAAGTCTTGCTTATTTCTTAAAGATAATAACAATAATAATAAGCTTTTTTGACATAAATTTAGAAAATTAATTTAAGAGAAAAGTAACAATAATAAAGTAAATTGTTGTTGTTGTACTTATGTTAAACTCTTTAAGACAAAAGATAAACATATATTTTTAGAAGTTATTTTTAGTCTTAAAGTACTTAATCTAGATTGCTAACTTAGTTTTAATTTATAACGTTTTTTCTTAATTTTAAATCGAAATAACAAAATTTTCTTTTCTTTGTTAAAATAAACAATCGAAGACTTAAATTTTTATATTATATTATTGTTAATTAAATAAGAATTTAAATTGTTCTAAATATTAAATTAATAAGTATTAAATGTCTTAAAGTTTCTAAACTTTATAAATTGCATTTACGAATATAATTTAAATGCTTTACTTTTTATCTTTTAAATCTCTCTTTATATTAATTTTACGTAACATGTCGCACGTTCTCAAATTTGCTTTATTAGACAATCAAATTTTTTTGCATCTTTAAACAATATTCTTAACTTCTTTATTACTTTCGCCAAATTTTAAGACGTACGTTCTATAATAGTATTTTTAATATTCAATGTAAAAAAGAGGTCAATAATAGCTTTAAAACAATAAGATATACTAATTAAAAATAAATTTAACAAAGTTAAGTTTTAATAAATTGCAATAATGTTATTTCTTGTATTTATTCAAAAATTCTTTAAAAATTCTTTATCTTTTAATAGAGTTACGTAGACAAAAAATATCTTAATTTTTGTATTAATTTTAATTTCTAGCTTGCAATAAAAAATTTAAAATTGCGCAATTCGCATATCTTTAAATTAACAAAATATATTCGCTTAACGCAATTCTTATTCTAGCAAATTCTTCTTTGTTAATTTAGTTTTTAGTATTTTTTTATTTTATTTTATTTTATTGCTTTTGCAAATTATATGTCGATCTAAATATAAAAATTGTCTAACAAATACTTTTCGCAAGACAAATTATTTTGTGCAACAAAAAAAACAATCGATTACAATTATTAAAACTTTTAATAAACGTTCTAATTTACGTCGAAATCGAAATAATGTTTCGATATTTAATTTTTATACTTTTTAAAAACTAACAAATGTAATATTGTTAACAATTTATATTTGTAATTGTCTCGTAAAAGTACGTACATTATATAAGAATTTAAAATTATTTGTATTATTATTTGCAATATAGAAAATAAACAATTAAGAAGTTATTTTTCTTGTTAATTATTGTTTTTTCGCTAATAATATAATATTATTTGCAATTCGCTTTGAAGTTGCAACTATATTTAGTACTTCAAATTAATAATTAAATAAACAAATTAATTTTAACAAACAATTATTTTATATTAATTCTATTTCGCTAAATTAATATTGTCTATTATTCGAAGTTAAACATCAACTTATTAAAAATTGTTAAATAAAAAGATTAATTCTTTTCTCTTATAAATATATTGTTTTAAGAAATCTTCGAAAATAAACAAACAAATACTAAACTTAAATTTAATTTATTTTGTTTTATAAACGCTAAAAAATTGTTTCGTTTTTTGTAATACTAAATTATTTGTCTCTTAATTTAATTATTAAGAACTCGATTTATTTTTAACAAAAATTCTAGCTTTTTTTAATCAGCTATATAAACAATCGATTTTAATATAATTGTAACTAAATTTTCTTTTTGTTTCTTTATTAATATAGCTAGTTCAACTAATTAAAAGACTTTAATTAATACTATTAAACAATAATTAATTTAATATCGCAAATTTATATTCATTTTTACATATAAACAATTTTTTGTATCGTTCTTCTTATTTGTTAAAATAAAAATAGCTATTGTTTTTAAAAAGATTCTTGCGATTTCAATAATTAAAGTACGTAATTTTGTTGTATTAATAATTTCAAATAATTTAAGATCTAACAAAGACAATTTTAATATCAAATCTCGCAATTGTAATAACAAAGAAAAAAATTCCTAAAAGAATCTAAATTTTAATTTTAATTTTAATTTTTTTTTATAAGTTTTGTTATCTTTAAATTTTAATTTTAACTTTAATTTTAAAATTAATAATTTAAATTCTTTCTATTTGTTATCAGTAAATTTGCGCTCTTTTTGTATTTTTTGCAAAAAAAAACAAAATTGTTTAAATTTTTGTTCGACAAATCTTCTTTAACTTCGCATCTAAAATTCTTATTAAATTAAATTCTTAAAAATAATTTTTTATTTTAATTTTTAAAAGCTTTTGTTCAATAGACGCTATTGTATTTTTAAATATTTTAATATTTACTTTGTTGTAATTGTCGATTATATAGTTAACAACATATTTCGATTTTATAATATAAGATTTAAGTTAATTGTATATAATTTAATTTAATTTCTTCAAAATTCTTTGCAAATTCTAGCGTTTCTTTGCTATTTACAATATTGTTTTAATAATTAATTAATTTATACTTTTAAACAACATATTTGCAATCTTTAATAATTATAATTTGCGAAATTAAATTTAATTATTTTAAATTTGTAGTTTCTTGTTTTAATTAATTTCTTGTACTACGTTCTTCAAAACTTGTTATGATAGATTATTTATTAGTAATTGAGCATTCTTATTAATTGTTTGTTATAAATTTCGCGTTTAATTTTTAATTATTTTTAAAATATTTAAAATTGTGTTTCGAAAATTTTTCAAATATTTTCTTTTTTTATTGCTAGTAGTTTTATTATATTAAAGTAAAATGTTAACTACTTAAATATAGACGCAATTTCTAATAATTAGATTGTCTTTTATAGATTAAATAATTGTCTTTTGCAATTTAATTTAAGTTTAAGTTTGAGAAATTTAACGTTATAACGTTTGTAATTGCTAAAATAATACTTGCTAATCTTGTATTAAAAATAATTTAATCAAAAAAATTAATCTTTAATTACAAAGAAAATACGTTAATATTATTAAAATTTAATTTGTATCTTATTTAATAAATACAAGTTATCCCTCTTTACAAAATTTTCTTATTAACGTAAATAATAATTTTCGTTCTTAATCTTAATTTTTTAATAAAAATTAAGAATTTTTTTTTGCAAAAGATTGTTTACATTCAATATCTTATAATTATTGCTCTAAATTTGCTATAACACAAACTTAATATATAAAAATTTATACAAAAATAATAAATCGAAAAAAAGAATTTTGCAAACAAAGAATCAAATTATTAAGTTGCTATATTTTAATAAATAAAGCAATAACTTGTTTTAAATATTTAACAAATATAAAGCTTTAAATACAAAGAATTTTTACTTATAGATTTAATTGTTGTTTGCAACATTTACATTGTCAATTATACAAAAAAACTATATTAATATTTATTTATATATTAATTTGTAAGCAAATATAAAACTAATACAATTTGCGTATAATATTGCTACATTTATTGTCAAAAATTGCTTTGTAAAAAGTAATCGAATCTTATTCTTTATAATCTAAAGATATTTTTAAATTTTTTAAAACGTTAAGTTAAAACTCTTTATTAATGTTTTTAAACAACTTTTTAGTTGTTGATTTTAATCAATTAAAATAGACTAATAAACGCTAGTGCTATTTGTTTGCTTCTAATTGATCGAAATTGTTAGTATTTTAACTTTTTAATATTTTTGTCTTTTATTTGTTTTGTTTAGATGTTTGAAATTATAATATCTTGTAAATTACTTTGCGTAATTAAATTTCTTCTTAATACTTATAAATTAATAAGCTTTATATTAAAACTCTTGCAAGTAAAACAAGTATAAAGATTGCAACTTTTCTTTTTTAAAAAAAATCTTACACTTCTATGTAATTTAAATAATCGTAATAAGATAGCAATAACATAATAATTGCAAACAATTTTCTATTACTTTAATCAAACTAATTCTTTGTCTTTCGCATAGACTAATCGTTTGATTCTAATAGTTGGAACCGAATTGCATAAATTATAAAAATACTAACTATATTAGGTTAAAACTCGGCCTAATTAGATATAACTTTCGGGTCGAGTTATAGATTTCGGGGAAAAACCGACCCGAACGATTAGTCTACAGTTTCGCACAAAATTATTTTTTATTTTCTTATTTTTGTCTTTTAACTTCGCAAAGATCTAAAGATTCTAATTTCTTTTTATATATCTCTTTAATTAATTTCTTAAATAAATATTTTTAAGTCTTATATTATTAACTTTTTTCAAAATATAAAAGTTTTTTGTTTTGTTTTCTTTTTTTATCTTGAAAAAGTCTAGTTATTAAAAGAATAATTTTATATTATATTTTTTATTAAGTTTAATATTATATAATAAAATTAAATCTTTAGTTTAAAATAAACGTCTTCGCAATTAATAATTATTATTGAAGAGATTTTTGTTCTTTTTTTTAAAATAACAAAAATGCAAAGTTGCTTTTTAAATATTTTTATCTCTTCTTTCTAGTTGTTTTGTTTAGATTGATTGCGTCAAGTCGATTAATCAAGTTCGAGTCAATTAATCGACCCAAATCTTAACAATTCGAGTCAACTCGATTCGAAAGTCTTGACAAGTCGATTTCTAAAGTTAGAATCGAAAATCGAATCGAGTTAAGTCAATTTCTAGAGTTAAAATCAAAAATCAATTCAAAAAAATCGACTTAAATTGTCAAGAGATAAAGTTATTTAGTAACGAATTTGATAAACATAAATTAGATTTTGAATTTTATTATTTTTTTATCTAAATGTTCTATAATAATACAATAAAGTAATATATAGAAACTATTTAATGTTTATGTAGTAAATAGATTACAACTATTATAATCTCTCGATAAACTTCGATTCTATATCTTATCAAAAAGTGCATAATAATACATTTAGATAATGCATTTGAACTTATTGATGCTATTAACTAGTTCGAGATTTCTACAATCTCGTAATTAATTTTATTCTTAATATTATTATTATTGTCTTTGCTTTCGTTATTATTATTATTGTCTTTGTACTCTATATCTTTATACTTGTTATCTATTATTTTCGTATTATTCTTTGCCTTCTTTTATCTTATTTTCTCTCTATTATTATTAATCTTAATTAAGTCTTCAAAATTGTTATTTGTTGATCTTAAAAAATTAGATATTTTGCGATTTGCAATATTTTTATTGCTTGCAAAAGTATCTTTAAATTTTTCAAATTTGTTAATCGCATTTAAATTGTGCGCTTTCTTTAATTTATTAAATTCTTTATAATATAAAATGCGTTGTTAAATTATTTCGATAATTAATATTATATATTTAATTATATTTTCGTTTAATTTAAACTAATTAAAATTAAACTAATATGTAGATTAGTTATTCTATTTATATTAGACTTTATATATATTTAAATATTAAGTAATTGTGTTATATCTATGTCTTTACTCTTTAAAATTGTTTATATAGTAATCGCATTAACTTTAATCTATTTTGCAATATTTTTGTCTCTAATCTTCTTTATTAATTCGATCTTAAAGCATTGCGCTACAATATAATTAGCTCTTTAAATATATATGCATTACTTAAATATATTATTATATAATTCTTTTTTTACTTTTTTATTAGCTATTATATTTTTAACGTTTTCTTTTATATTAATTTAAATTTATTTAGAGATTTTTTTAAAGACAATTGTTGTTTGCAATTTAATTAGATATTTGTAAAGTATTATACAATTAACGTTTTGTTTCTTGTAAAGCAACTTTTTATCTTCAATTTATATTGCAACACAATTTCTATTAGCAATAATTTGCGAAAAAGTTAATAAAGTAGACATTCTACGCTTTGAATTAGTTTTAAAAATAATGTATATAAATAATGCAAAGCAAGTCTTTTATTTAATAATATAGTATTAGCTATTTAGCGATATTCGAATTTTTAAATAAAAAGAAATTTAATCTTAAAAAATCTATTTTTTTAATTAGTTTTAATAATAATGCATGCAAGTAATGCAAAATAAACTTATATATTAACTATATAAATTAAGACAATAGATAGTATTAAATATATTAATTAATGTATAATATTTAAATAGAAAAATTGTCGCAATTATAAGATAAATTTATGCGTTTAATATTAAAATTAAAGTTCAAATATTACTTTTATCTAATATTATTACAACTAAAAATTATTATTTTTACTATATTAACTATCGCATAGCATACACTCTTTAATTATTAAAATCGAACACGAATATGTGTACTTATTGCGCATTACTCTATTGTATTATTTATTAAATACTTAATTGCAAAACTTGTTAATTTTCGCATTCTATATTGTTAATTCTCTTATTTAGTGTTAAAAATTCTTAATTTAACAATATCTTTTGCTCTAAAACTCTAATAACTTGAATTAAACAAATAAATAATATATTTAAATAATGCATTTAATGTGTTACGTATCGCTAATATAATTAATTTAGTTTGTAAAACAAGAGACAAAAAATTGCGAAAAAATATAACAACGCAAGTTAATTGTAACAAAAAAAAGAAATCGATTAAAATAGTTTCTAATATACAAAAGATAATGCAAAGAGATAATATATTAAACTATTATTAGTTAAGTATTTGTAATATAAAAGAAGCGCAAATACAAATTTAAAACAATAGTTCTACGTAAAATTTACAAATATTAGAAGACCAATAATTTATTAATTTTAAAAATGTTTTTTGCAAAATTAATTTGCAAAATCTTGCAAAATAAAGCTATTAATAGAGAAAACAATAAAAAATATTAAATTTAAGCATCGATCTTGTTAGTTCTTTAAAAGACTATTAAGAGTTTTATAATTAATTTCTTCTTTAATAAGTGTATTATTTATTTGCATTATTATTGTTTCTATATAACATATACTAATATCTTGCTTTTTGTATTTAGATAGCAATCTTTTTGCTATTTATATTAATTGCAAAATTATTAAGTCTAAGAATTTGCAATTGTTAAAGCAATTAATGCAAAATCTAGAATTTTACTATAATAAATAGTAATAAAATTGATATTTAAATATCTTTGTTATATTAAAATTCGAAATAATTAGTAAAAAATTAAGAATTTAAGCTATTTCAATTATTGTATTTTATTATTTGTATTATTTTGTTACATTATCTACTAAACGCATTGTCTTACTATATATATTTTTTGTATTCTTTTCTATTAAATATAATAATTAAAAAGTGTATTATAATTATGCATTTAAATTATTTAGATAATTAGAGTTAAATTATTGACTTAACGTCTTTAATTAAAGAGCTTAACAATCTTGTTCTATATAATCTTATAAAAGATTATACAAAAGGAAAATTATTGTATTTCGAAAAAGATTTGAATTTTTATTTTTTTAATTTTTTATGTTAATGACATGCATATAATGGCGCGTTATTATTACAAGAAACTAAACGCACTATTATTAAGTTATCGAGACTTAATTATTTAATCTTATTATATTTAAATATATATTAAAATTAGAGATAACATAATTCTTAAAAAGTTAAAAATATTAATTTAATATAATATTAAATATCTAGTTATTTTAAATACATTATTTATCTATATTATCGCTAATAACATTTGTTTATTTATAATATTATTATAAATGTAAAATCTTCTATACAATAATCTAACTATAAATAAATTTTACTCAAAACAATCTTAAACTTTATTTGAAAAAAATTCTTACTTTTATTAACTCGTTAATTATTATTTTGTACTTTACAATATATATTTTACAATTCGATAATAATCTTTTTTGAATTTGAATTTATAGTACGATTATAGTATTTAATTATTATAATTTGTTCGATTGTTTACAAACTTATTTGAGATAAATTTTATTAATATACTTTTCAAACAAAACTAAAAGTTCGTTTAATATCTACTAATAATATTAAATAAAAAAAAATATCTCTAATTATTTGCGTCAACTTAGAATAGTTCGAAACATTATTTTTTTAATATTTCTATATTAAATATTTATTCTCTATAATATTAATGCGAAGATATTGATTGTTTTTGTTTTAATTTAAACAAAAACATTAAGATTGTCGAAGTAAGAATCTTATAATATTTGCGTTAAACTATAAAAAAGTTAATTAAAAATTAAATACATTATTATATTGTATTATTTTTTCAACAATATTTGCTCTTTGGACTCTTGCTCTTAAAGCAATAGCTAAATTATAATAACGTCAAAAATAGACTTTAAATTTTGTCTAATATTTTATTTTGTAATTTATAGAATTTTTTTTTTTTTTTTGTTTTATATTTTGTAAAGACTTAATTTCTACGTAGAATTCAAAATATTAACAAGATTGTATAACATTCTATTAAGTTCTTTTGTTTTCGAATAATATTTAGCAAGTTTTGTCGAAGCTTTTTTACAAACTTTTAGTATAATTTCTCTTAAAGAATAACTATAATTTGTTATAGTTTTTTTTAAATAATTAAAATAATTAAATATTGCATCGAATACTCGAAATTTCAAATAAATATTAACATTAATTGTTCGAGAAACTATGAGAGTATATTTATAGAAAAAATTCAATATATTTTTAAACAATTAAATCAATTGCTACTTGTTTTTATCTAATTAAATACGCTAAATTTTTTAATTTTTTAAATATTTCTTTATTCAAAAATTAATGTAATCGCGTAGTTAATATATACGACAAAGCATCAAATAAATAGAATTTCAACAAATGCAAATATCTTGTATTAATTTTCGAATTTTTTTACTCTTTTGCTTTTAAAAGACTTTAAAGCAAATTAAGCACTAAAACAAGCTATTAATAACAACAATAAAAGTGCGAATCTAAATAAGATTTGACGAATATATTATCTTTTTATATTATTATACAAATAAATATCTTTTTAATTACAATAAACAAATTTATACTTTTTGCAATATCTTGAACTTGTTTATTCTCTAATTGAAAAACAATATTGTTAACAATTGCTTCTAATTTAAGAGTTGCAATAAAGTTTTAAGTTATCAAATTAATAATATAAATTAAACAAGAAATAAAATTTTGTTATTTATTTTATTAAGATTTTTGTTAATTCAAAACTCTATTAAGTTTGTTTTTAAAAGTATTGTTATTGCTTGCATTATTAATAACAATTTCAAAAAGTTCGTTTTTAATTTTAAAGAATTTTAATATTTTTATAAGTTTTAATATTAATTGTCGATTTATATATTCGATATTAAGAGAAATAAATTTAATAAAATGTTTACAATATTAAAATATAACATCGATATAATATATTAATATTTTAAGATAGACAACTTTTTAAGAATTAAACTATGTATTTAAAACAATAAAAATATATTAAAACTCTTTTAAATTTAATTTAATTTTGTTACAAATTTGATCAAAATTTATAAAAATCAATTTTAATAATTTAATACGATCTAGAAATACTAAATTTGATTAAAGTATTTCTAGTAGCTTTCGAAAGTTTAGATTATTAATAATTCGAAAAAGTAAATTTAAATTAACAAATATCTTGTATAGTTAATCTTCTTAATTATCTTAATTAAAGAATAATAAATCGATATAATTTTTCTTCTATTAATACGTTAGTTTTGTATTATTTATTTGTATTACTAACAATAACTTACGCAAATAAAGACTAAATCAATTATTAATTATAATCAAGATTTTTTTTGTTTTAAGCAAAACGCAAATTAAAGATATTTTTTTATATTAAATATATTTAAATAATTGTGTGCAATAAAATAATTTAATATTTTTTAACAACTTTTGCAAACAATTTTTGACAAATTATTAATAGTTGAGACTATTTAAATATATTTGTTTCAAACCTTAAATTGTGCTTTAGTATTAATCTTTTTAATTTAACGTAAATAAACAAGTTTATTTTGAGTTTTGTGCAAGATACTTTTATTAACTATAGTATATAATTATTATTCTTTAAACTAAATCTTAGTATTTGCATTTTACTTAATATATTTGTTTTCGTCTTTTAGTTTAAATAATAAAAAATTACTTAAAATCTTATTTAATACTTCTTGAAACTTTTTTTTTCTAATATTAAATATACAATTAAAATTTTAATTAAATTGATTCGCAAATTAATTAAGATATAAAGTACTAAATAACAAATTGCAAAAAATAGATTTACTAAAATTATCTTCGAATAAAGACAACTATTAACTAGAAGCTCTTAAAGAATCAAATATTTTGCAATTGAAAATAGTATAAACAATATCTTTAAGTAGTTTAAAGAAAAAATTTCTAAAGTAGAACAATAATGCAAAAGAATAATGCAACTATAAGATAAATCAAGCAATATTTTATATTAACAAGTAATTATAATCTAATAATATAGCAAATTGTAATCTTAATAACATATTATAATTATTTAGATCTTAAAATAATAACTCTTGATATAATAACGTAATTTTCGATTTCTTAGCGATTCGATTCGATTCCTAATATTGAAATCGAATATTGACTTAAGTCGAGTTAAATCGATTTTTAAAAAATAAAAATCGACCCAAGTTTTAAGTCGATTTCTAATATTGAAATCGTCGAGTCAAGTCGATTTTAATAGTTGGAATCGAAACTCGACTCAACAATTAATCTAGTTTTGTTCGCAATATTAATAAATTTATTATTAAACAAACTTTTTTTCAATTTATAATATGCTAGATTAAATACTTTATTTTAATTGACAATACAATTTTGTATTTGAACTTAAAATAGAATAGCGTTTTTTTAATAAATTTCTAAATTGTTGTTCTATTTGTTTATAAAATTGTGTACAAATGTTGTAATTAATTTGTAAAAACTCTTTTTATTAATTTAAACAAAACATTAACTATAAACTTATATTCTCTTTTTATTATTTTATTTGTTTGTAAATAATAAGTCGACGTTATTACTTTTTTAATATTATATTTTTTTAAAAGTTTAATTATTAATTTAAATAAAAAATATTCTTTTATAAAAACTTTACTATAGTGTAGACTGATCGTTCGATTCTAATAGTTGGAACCGAATTGCATAAATTATAAAAATACTAACTATATTAGGTTAAAACTTGGCCTAATTAGATATAACTTTCGGGTCGGGTTGTAGATTTTGGGGAAAAACCGATCCGAACGATCAGTCTACTATAGTGTTACACATCTAACTAGTAGATTGCTTTATTCGACGAGTTTCACTCGACAAATTGCGCTAGTTCCTAAGAGAACTAGCTTGACAAATAAACATAAATTTGCGCATAGCTAAATAAATAATTAATTCAATTATCTATTACAACTCGCCTAATGTTCGCTTTGTTTATTTTTTGTTTTGCTTTCGTAACAAATAATAGCTTTAATCAATATATAAAGTACTTCTTTATCGCTAACTTATTGCATTAGTTAATTAACAAACTATATTAATAATTTTTTTTTTCGTTAAATTTGATGTACTAGCTTATCAATTATTTTAATCACTCGTTAAGCGAATCTTTGTATCGAAAATAATTTATTTTTGTTTAATATTTGTTAAGCTACGCAATTAACTCGCAAAGCAATTTGTCAAATTACGTAATTAATTTGCAAAGCAATTTGTCGACATTAATTAATTTGTTTATTCTTTAATTTATTCGCAAATCTTACTCAAATCTCGCATTTATTAAATATGCGATATTTACTTTTTATTAACTTTTGTCTCAAGCTAGCTTTATATACGAAGAAAAAAGTATCTATATTAGTTTATCAACTTCTTGCTTTTCTATTTATTAATTATTAATATTTAGCTTATTTTTTACTTTTTATTTAACAAGTTGTTGTTAAAATTATTAAACAAATTTCTTACTTTTTTTTACTTTTTGTTTAATTAACTCGCAAACGTAGAATTTATTTAGTAGAAAAGTCTCGTATTTAATTTGCGAAATAAACTATTCACAAGTTTTTTTTTAAACAAATTGTCAAAAGATTCGAAACAATTACTTAAGATTTTAACAAATATATTGATTTTAATTTACATTAATTGTTTACAAATTATTAAATTCGTTTATCTTTACAAAACGCGTTTAATTTTAATAACTAATATCGTTCTATTATGTTGTTGTCTTTTTTTTTAAGCGTTTTGTTATTATTGTTGTTAATGTTAAGACACAATTAAATAGCGAAAACAAAAATTCGTTTCTTCTTAAAGCAAATAATTATTGTATCAAAAATAAAGATTAACAAAATTATAATAATTATTAATCTTAAAGATATTAGTCGTTCTATTAATTGTTAATATATTAATAGTTATTTTATTAGCAATTTAGATATTAATTTCTCGTCTTGTTAACGTATTAATTAGTCGTCGTATCAACTTATTACGTAAATTTTTCGTTATATAATAACTTATATTATTCGATTTAATTTTACGACGTCTCTATATACTACTTAGAAATTTTGCAAAACAATATCTATTACGCTAAAAAAAATTATTAAAAAAAAACTTTATTAAAGAAACAACGTAAGAACTCGTTAATAATTGTTAATATCTTTTACGTTAATTTAAAGATAAAACTTTTATTATTTAAACAAATTATTTGTATAAAATGTTATTGTGTTTTTTAGTTAGCTAACAAGTTTTTTTAATATATTAAGAAAAGATACGATTTTAAGTGTTAAATAAAACAAACGTTTGTCAAGATCTTTTACGTTAACAAAGCGATAATAAAATAAAATAAAATTATTAATAACTTAGAATTAATTAAATTAGATATTAAAGCAATAATTAATACAAAGTTGATCTTTTGTTTATATTATTACGTTATTATTTTGCTAAAATTTGTTTAACAAAACTTGTTGTATATTATATGCGTAAATATTAAGTATATTATAACTCTTATTAATTGCAAGTTTCTTAAGAATCTTATATTAAATTTCTTTATTAAAAAGACACAAATACTTATCTTTGTTTGCAATGTTAACATTGCAAAACACTTAATTAATAATTATTTTGTACTAAATATATACATTAAAGATTATGTACGCAACAAAGAGTCTATTGCGCACATTTGTTAAAAAATATATATTATTAATAATTTTAAAATTATATTATTATTTAATATAAATATTATAACTTTTAAACAAATAATTGTTAATTTTAACATTAAACAATTTACTTTAAATAATTGTTAAAAATTAACAACTAATTTTAACGTTACAACATAAGATAACATCAAAATTCGACAAATTTTAAAACTAAAACACAAGATAATTGTTAACGCAAATAGTATTGCTAGAGTGCTTGTTCGAATTAATTAATCTTTACTAAATTGTAATTTCTTATTTAAGTTAAATTTTATCGACGCTTATATATATATAATAAATATCTTATTGTTGACGATTTATATACGCAACAAAAGCTCTTTATTAATTATTGTTTATAAATCGACAAATTTTGATTGTCTAATTAAGTTTAAAGAGCAAAACTACTATTAAATCAATTTCGACAAACATAATTAAGTTATTAAAAATAACATAAAAGTAAAAATGTTATTAAACAAATATTGAATAATTTTATTTAATAATGTATATATTTGTAACTTATTGATCGAAGTAATTAAACTTCGCATTTTTGTTAATAAATTTGTTGTTTTTTGAAAAAACAATAATAAAATTATCAAATTAACAAAAGACAACTAAATAATTGTTTTATTAAATAACAATTAAAACTTTACAACAACTTTTAAAACAATACAAAAAGTTTATTTATTAAACAAACAAAATAAAAGAATAATTAATAAGAAATTCGACAAACTTTATTAGCAAAAAAAGATAAAGTAATTTACGCAATTAACTTCTTTTAATTTTTCGATCTTTATTATTTGACGTACAATTAACAACTTTAATAATTAGTTTGCTAAAAACTATTAAATAATTACGAATATTAAAGATTTAAATAAACTTACTATTATTAATAATTACTTAATATCTATACAAAACAATATTATAGCGCAATTAAAAAATTGCGATTACATAAACTTAATAAATAATTTCTTCTTTTTTCTTTAATTTATAATAGTTAAACGAAATTGTTACAAATTCTTGTTTATTATTTATTAAAACAAAAAACAACTCAATGTTATTGTTATAAAATTCAAAAATTTCTCGACTTATATATAGCAAATAATAAATAAACAACTACAACTTTTATACAAATTCTACAGAATATATATTAATAATATCGTTATTTTCTCTAAATTTTTTACAAATTATTTTAGTTATTTACAAAATCTCTTTATTAAGTTTGTTAAACTTTAAATTACGCTAAATTTTACAAAAATTTATTTTAACTATTTTAGCATTATTTTGTTCGAATAAAAAATTAACATTTTTAATTTGTTTATTATTAAAAAACAAATTATCGCAATTAAAATTATTTAATTTCTTAAAAATCTTAAAGCATTAAAAATGTATTTAAGTTTTGTTAATTATTAATACGACAAAATTGCTTAATATATATAACGCGTCGATTTGTTACAACAAAAGAAAACACAATTGTTTAAAAATTTGTTTACGTAAAACGATCAAAAGCGTAAGACGTATTTTCGAAATATTTCTATTAAACAATTACTAAATTTGTCAAGCTCTTTCTATTAGCTTTAGCGTGCTTTTATAATATCAAATTTATTTATTTATTTCGACGTTAATCGTCGTTTATTTGTAAAATTCGACGCAACAAAGAAACAAAAATATAGAATTAAAATTTATTACGTTAAAGACAATTTTGTTAGCAATAACTTTTAAAAATTTAATATTTAATATATGTTATTTTTGTTTAAAATATTAAGTATTGTTGAGTCTTATTATTGATCAATAAAATTAAAGATTTCTTGTTTAATTTAAACAATTAAAAAGATAAAACATTTAATTAAGATTTTTAAATAATCAATTATTGTCTATATAAATTATTTAACTACGTTTAGTATTGTTAAGCAAACGACTTTGTTATTATTTGTTACAAACAAACTTAATCTTAAACTTATATATATATCGCAATATCTCTTGCAATTTAATTTTAACGCTTAATATAAAACAAATTGTCTAAATATAATATTTAACGCTTTGTCTTAATTTTTAACATTAATTAACAAAAAAAAAGCAAATAATATTGAAAAGTTTAACAAAGTTAACGTTTTCGCATTTAAGATTAAAGTTTTAAAAATAAACAAATTTGTCAAACAAATTTTTAAAAAAAAGAAAAATTTAATTGCATAAACAATTTTTAATAAGACAATATTCTTTTATATTTGTTTAATAGAAATAAGCGCTAATTTTAAAAAATAATTGTTCGACGTCTACATTAAATTTGTTAAATAAACAAAAATTATAAATATTATTTAGAAGTTTATTATATCGTCGAATATACAATTCTTTATAAAAGATAAACTATTATATTATACGAATTACGTCAATTAAAAAAGACTTTGTTTATCAAAAAAATTTAAAAAAGAGATTTTTACTCAAATATACAGCAAAAATTATTACGTTAACTTTATTCGTTTATATAAAACAATTTTTATCAATTTTTACTTTTGTAAATTAAGTAATTGTTTATAATGTTATATAACATATTGTTAAGAGTGCAATTTTTGTTAAACAAAGCGTTATTAATTTTATAATATTTTAAATTCTATTATTAATTCTTTAATGCTTTTTTATATAATAAGCTTCGATTTTATATTAATTTTATTAAATAAGCAAAACATAAACGTTGCACTTATTGCAATATATAAATTTTTCAAAAAAGTTATAATTATAATTAATAAAAATACGTATATTGCTAAGAATTGAATTAATGTAATAATAAACAAACTCGCAAATTAAAAAATATTGAAGACTTTTATATATAATTATAATAAAAAGTTTTTGTTCGAATTTTGATGCGTTGTATTTAAGAAACTTGACATTAACTTTTTAATTTTCGTTGCATATTATTTTTAAATTAATAATTAAAACAAAAGAATTAATTAAACAATAAAGTTTGCTTTTCGTTATATAATAACGAACAATTTTAAATTTAACTAAATTTTTTTTTTTTTTAATTTTTCGAATATAATTAAACAATTTATCTAGTTTCTTTATCGATTTTTCGTCAAATAAAATAGTTATAAGATTTAAAATTTAAAACTCTTTAACTCTTTTTAAACTTAACAAGCAAAAAAAGAATTAATTTAAAAAAAATTAATAAATGCAATAAAGATTAAGATCGCAATTGCTTAAATTAATATAACAACAAAAAATCTTTACAATAAATATTATTAACTTTTAATTTTTTAAATAAGCGATTAAACTTTTCTTTGTCTGCACAAGAATTACAATTTGTTTTTTGTAAAATTAACAAAATTAATTATTTAGCGAGTTAATCTCTTTATAGTTTTTAAACAAAAAAGTAATCTAATTTATAAATTTAACTTGTTCGTCGATTAAAAAATTTATTTAATTATTTTTATTATTAATTTAGAGTTAACTTTTAAAGAAGACAATTTTTACAATTATTTGCGACTTAATTATCTTAAACTAGTTACAAAATTTAATAACAAATAACACGTTTACAAAGTTAAATTTTTTGTTAATTATTAATTTCGTTGTTACGATCGCAAAAAATCTATCTTAAAATATTTAATTTATTAAAAAGATTATAAGCTCAAATTTAATTATTAATATAGCAAGAGTTTGCTAAATAAAATCGAAAATCTTGTTTAAAAATACAAGATAAAATATAACGTTTTTATTAATAATGTTATGCGACGTTTTAATTAATTTACAAAGTTTATTGCAATAAAAAATTTAATCGAAGAAATTACATCTATAGTATTGCAACACTTTTTAATTAACGAAATTAAAAAGATTTTACAACAAGATTATAATTGTTTTCGAAAATTATAAAACAAATATTTTTGTCAAATTAAAACGTTAAACAAGCAAACTATTATTAATTAAATAGCTTTTAACTTTATTAACATAGTTTAAATTAAAATTTATAACAAACTATTATATTATAATTTTTAATTTTTTGAGCAATGCTAAACAAGCAATTTTTGCAACATTATATTAGTAATAATACAAAATATAAATGTTAATCGACGTCTTTATTAATACATTAATAAGATTAAATAACGAAATTTTATTTATTAAGCGCGTGATTTCAAATATTATTAATATTTACTTAATAATTTTTTCTTTAAAATTAACAACTTATTTAACTTTACAATTTAATAAATTGCGAAAATTTATTATTTGCTTTTGCGTTGTTTATTATCTTTATTAATTGCTTAATTTGTTAAATGTTATATTGTTATTATAAAACTTCTTAAGTTCGCTAATATATCTATAATTGTTGTTTAAAAAGTTGTAACAACTTGTTAAATTAAAAAGTAAAAACAACAATTTATTATTTAAAAAAATATAACAATTAAAGAAGTTAAAAAATAGATTATTTTTATTAACTTTAAGCAAAAAAACGTCGAACACAAAATTATTAAAAACAAAAACGACAAAAATTAAAATAATAACAACAACAAAAGTTTGCTCAATTATAGTTGCTTAAATATTTAAGCTTTTTTAATATTTATTAAGAACGAAATCAAAAATTGCGACAACTCTTTTATTATTAAAATGTATGTTTGTTACATTCTTTTAAAAGAATTGAAGTTTTTTATTTTTAAAAGTAAAATATTTGAAGCAACAATTAAAAACAATTATTTAACTTTAATGTTACAAGCTTATTAAAGCAATACTAGTAATTCAAGTTCTACATTGTTTAAGCAAATCTATTATTATGTTTGTTATGTTTAAGAAGCAAACAACTTAAGTATAATGTTCGCAATATTCGACAAACAAACATCGCAAACAATTATGTTCGCATTGTTTAACAAACAATCAAAATAAACAATTAATATTTTCTTAATATATAAAAAATAAAATACGACTCTTTTATAAATTGTATTTAATTTATTATAGATTTTTATTTATTATTACTTTTATTTATTGAATCTTTTTTAAAATTTATTAAATATAAAAATTGTTTATAGTTGTAATCTTTATTATCAAATAATTGCTTATATTGTCTAAAAATATTTATAAATCTTTTTAATAATACAATTTACTTTAATATTTTTGTAGAAAATACTAGCGTAACATTTTAAACACTTTAAGAATATTGATATTAAATTAATACGTCTTTATCTCGAACACTAGCTTATTAATATTACGTCGATTATTAATTATAAAAAACAACAAAATTAAAATTAACAAACTTAATATTTATTATAAAGATTATATTAATTTGAAAAACTAACTTATGCAAATAAATATTTATTTTATCTTTTATCTTGTTTTAGCAAATTAAAAGACAATTTTTGTATTAATATTTTTTTAAAAAAAAGCTTAATATTGACTCAAATTAAATTTACGAAAATATTTAAAAAATAATAACGAAAACTTTCGTGCAATATTTATAGACTTTAATAATTTTAAAAAAAAACTTCGAAAAATCTTTAAAACATTTAACAAAAAACAAATTATAAAAAAAAAAATTAATATTTAATTTAACAAATCTTTGCAACAAACTACGTTGTTAAATTTTAAAAATATATCAATTTAATTAAGTAAAACGATATTATATTTATAACAATGTTTTAACAAGATTTTAAAAACAATCTAAAGAACAAAATTATACGTAATAAAAAAATTCTTAACAATATGTTTAATTTTATTGAAGTAGTTATCGATTTTAACAACAAATTATATAAAAAAGGTATAAAAAAAATACAATCAATTTTAAGAAAGAGCAAGAATTTTTTTTAAACTAGCAATTAAATATTAATAAAAAGAATTTTGTTCTAATTAAAAGTACAATAATTTTAATTATTATAAACTTGCATTTATAAAACTAGATTTTATTTAATAATATAAAAAGAAAAACTTTAAAGAAAAGCAAAGTAATAAATTTTAAAAAACGTATTATTTATATAACAAATCGAATTACTTCGCAAAAAATTATTAATTATAAATCTTTATAAATCGTCAACAAATTAATGTTATATTAAGAGAGATATTTAATAGCTAAGACAATATTAAAAAACAAATTAATACAAAGATAAATACTCTTAAAACTAGATTAAACAACAACTACTATTTAATAAAAAACTTAAATTAATTATAAAATATTCTAGATAAAATATTATTAAACAAGATATTCGTATTTACGCAAGAAATTAATCAAATACTTAATAAAATTATAAAAGCAAAACAATTAAGAACGTTATACTTTTATTTAGTAACAAACTTAAATAACAAATATAATTAAAAGAACTTTTACAAATGTCTAAACAATATTACAAAACATCTTAAGATTTTAATTAATTTATTAAAGAAAAAGAAAAAAAATTAAATCGTAAATAAATGCGAGAAAACGCTAAAAATAACGTTACTATTAAAAAAGAAATTTTTAATAAAATTAAACAACAACTAAGCAATGTAAATTTATTTAAAAAAAAATAAAGAAAGCAAAGAAATATGCGACACTTAATTAAACAAAATATTATAACAATTTATGCTAAACTTATTTAAAAAACAAAGAAAAAATTAATTGATTTTTTAAAAAATTAATGTTATTAATCTAGCATAGAAAGAAAGCTTAGCGCAAGAAGATATTCGAAACAAAAGTTGCAATATTAAAGCAAGAAAAAGTTCAAATTTTTTAATAAAGAGCATATTAAAGAAATATAATATATTAACTTAACAATAGCAATTAAATTTAACAACATATATATAATGTTTTATTATATTAATTAAAATTAATAATTGTTAATTTACTACAATAATCGATTTTAATGCAATAAGTAATTTTATAATCAAAACTTTTGTTAAAAGAGAAGAGTACTTTATTTAAAGAAAGCTTAACGTATACAATCTAGTAATTGTAGATAAAAACTTATTACTTAACAAGAATAAAAAAGTAAACAAAAAAACGAAATTACTACTAATAGCTATTTAACAATATTACAAAAAACTAATCTTTAATATAGTAAAAATAATCATCTATAATATTGTTTTAGAAATGTCTTAATTGAAGCAACACAATTTAGAAATTAATTAAAATATACAAATATTTAGATTTGTACAATATAATTACGTAATTTACATTCAATCTACGCATTAATAGCGTTCAATAATAGATAAAAAATTAAGTCAAAAATCGATCGCAAGTAACAAACTTACATTTTTGTAAAAAAACAATTTAATAAAGTTCGACTTAATAAGCATTAATAAAAATTAATTAAATTATAAAATCAAAATAAGTGAAAAAAATTACGAATTTTTTAAAAGTCTTAAACTATTTAGTACAACAAAAAAATTGCTAAAATACGTATTACAAATATACAACAATTAAGAGCATTTATTTTAAAAAAAAAACAATAAAAATTTTCTTTAAATATTAATTGTAAAATTACGAAATTAAATTTAAATTAAACAAACAATTTATGTTTAAACTTATATATATTTTATTTAAAAAAAAGTTCGAAGTATTTCGCAAATATCTAACAAAAAACGAAAAAAAAAAATTATTAAAAAATCTTAATTACAAACAAAATATTCGATTCTCTTTATATTAAAAAAGAATAAAACTTTTTATCTATATATTAATTATTAAAAGCTAAATAATATTACAATTAAAAATTAATATTTATTATTTAATATTAGCGAACTTTAGAATTAATTATTCGAAGTAAAATACTTTATTAAATTAGATTTACGAAAAACGTACAACTAAATTAAAATAAAAACAAAGAAAAAATAAAAAATAGCTTTTTGTATACAATATAAATTATACAAATATATAATAATGTTGTTCGAATTTACAAACGTTTCGACAATATATTAAGAAATAATTAATAATATATTACGACAATATTTAAATCAATTTGTTATAGCATACTTAAACAATATTATAATTTATTTAAAAATTTTAAAAAAATATATTGGTTATATCTTTAAAATATTAAAATATCTAAATATAAAAAATTTATATCTTAAACTAAAGAAATGCGAATTTTATTAAAAAAAAATTAATTTTCTTAAATTTGTTGTTAAACAATATAAAATACGTATAAATTTCGAAAAATTACAAACAATTAAAAAATAAAAATTATTAATAAACGTTAAAAAAGTATAGTTTTTTCTAGATTTTATAAATTATAATAAGAAATTTATTAAAAACTACTTAGTAAATGCGATATTATTAACGAATTTTACGAAAAAAAATACGTTATAATTATAAAAATTCGCAAAAGAAAAATTATTTTAGAATCTTAAATTAAAATGCTTAAAAAAACTAATATTAAAAATATACAATTTGCGATTGTTAAACAAAATTGAAATTAATATATTAAATTTTATTATCGATATATATTATAATTAAAAACATAATAATATATAACATTTAATAATATACATTTTAAAAAAACTTTTGTTAATTAAATAAAATTATAATGTTTACAACAAAAAGTTATTTGCTATAGTAGTTTTTTTAAAATTATAAAAAGTATATACGAAAAAATTATTCAAATTTATAATTCTTACAAATTATAAAAATTTTATATATTTTATTATTATTAAGCAATTAAATAGAAGACAAATACAATAATTAAAAAGACTAAAACAATATAAGTTTAAAATACAATATATTTTAAATAAAAATAATAATAAAGCAAACGCACTTAATAGAAAAAGTAATTATATAAAAACAAAAAAGTCGTTTAATTATAATATACTTAAAATTAATAAAAATAAATTATTATTAACAAACAAATATAAGCTAAATACTATATTACAAATATTTCAAAATAATACAAAAAAGTTTTTAATAAAAAAAGAAAAACTTCAAATATTTATTAACAAAATTAACAAATATATAAAAAAATATTATAATAAATTATTGCAAAAGTACTTAAAAGTAACAAAAATTCTTTAATTTTTACATTAATATTGTTAGTTTTTACAAATAAGACAAGTTGTCGAAATATATATTAAACAATATTTTAATTATTAACAAAACAAGCATAATACGCATACGAATTATAACGAAATTTAATATTAAAAATTATTTAAATCGTTATAAAATAAAATTACGATAAATTTTATTATTAAGTTGTTAAAGTTGACAAATCTAGCAATTAAAGACAAATATAATTCGATACTAGTAATAATTAATAAGTTTATCAAATATTTATATATTATTGTATGCAAAAAGAAGTTTATTGCAAAACAATTAAAATATATTATATTAAATCAACTTATACAATATTATAATATATTTAAAAGATTAACTAGTAACAAAGACAAGCTTTTTACGTCTAATTATTAAAAAACGCTTTTCTTAATATTAGATACAAGACTTTAAATATTTATTGTTTATTACTTAATTATAAATAATTAAATAAAACAAACAAACTAGAGTTTTAAGCAATATTTAAGATACTATATTAATAATACTTATAGTAATTAAGTATTATTTTTATTTATAATACAACTAGCACTTAATGCAAAGATTTCGAATATTATTAAAATAACTTTATTCTTTGTTAATTATAACAAGAAATTAAATCTTTTTAAGAAAAAGCGTAAGCATCTATTAACGCAATTAGTTATTAAAAAAGTAGCAATACTAAAAAAGATACACAACAACATCTTAAAAATGCAAAAAAAATCGATTAAATATTAAAATAAAAAACGAAAAACAATATCTTAACTAAAAAAGAAAAATAAAATATATTTTTTACAAAAAATCTTAAAACAAGAAAGTTAAACAAGAAATTAAATTATATTAAAGTCAAATCGTTTCTTGTTAAAAAAACTAAAAAATCAATTAATTACAAATTTGACTTACTTAAAAACATTAAAATATTTCTAATATTTTATATTTTATTGTTGAAGTTAACAAACTCAATTACGTTTTTATAAAATATCTTTTATTTTTATTCGCAAAAAAAAAATCAATTCGAAATCGAAAAAATTTTACAACAACAATATCAAAAATATCTTATTAAATAAAAAGAATATTTTATTTTAAAAAACACATAAAAATTAAAAAAAAATCTTAATTGTTATTAAAATCTTTTAAAGAAATTTTATTAAAACAAGATATAAAAATAGCATCTTAATTTTAATTAATCAAAAATTAAAATTATTCAAACAATATATTAAACAATAATTCGAAAGTCTTTGTAACAAATTTAACAAAATATATTTTATTTATTTTTAAATTGTTAATGTTCTTTTATTTTGTTACAATTATTTTTTTCTTTTTATTTTTCAAAAAATTTAGTTATTTTTCTAATTAACTTAATTTTGTATATATATTGCGCACTTCTTTCTTTAAATATATTTGTTCTTTATAAATTTATTTAATTAATATAAAAAAAATTGTCAAATTATAATTACAATTAGATCGCATATACTTTATATACTTTTTAAAATTATTATTTACACAATAAATTTTACTAGATATTGTACAATTACGACAAAAACGTATTGCTAAAAATATTAAACTTAAAGTATCGAAAAAATCTTTCTTTTAAAAAAAGAAATTTTTGATATTAATTTTTTTTAAAGATATAATAAGAAGACATTAAGTTTCGAAACGAAAACTTTAAAGAAAAAAAATAGTATTACAAACTTATTAAAGCTATATTAGTAATTTAGATTCTATGTTGTTTGAGTAAATCTATTATTATATTTGTTATATTTAAAAAGCAAACAACTTAAATATAATATTCGCAATATTCGACAAACAAATATTGCAAACAATTATGTTCGCATTATTTAACAAACAAACAAAATAAACAATTAATATTTTTTTAATATATAGAAAATAAAATACAACTCTTTTATAAATTGTGTTTAACTTATTATAGATTTTTACTTATTGTTACTTTAATTTATTGAATCTCTTTTAAGATTTATTAAATATAAAAATTGTTTATAGTTGCAATTCTTATTATTAAGTAATTGCTTACATTGTCTAAAGACGTCTACAAATCTCTTCAATAGCACAATTTACTCTTATACTTTCGTAGAAAATACTAGTGTAACATTTAAGTTGATTTAAGTTTAACGCTAAACTTGTTAACTTAATTAATAACAACAACAAAACAATTTAATCTTAGACTTTTATTGCGTTATTAATAACAATTTACAAATATCTCGCAAATCACTTAATATTTTTGCGATTATAAAGCACAAAAAATTGCTTTACACATTAGTTTATAAGCAAAAATATTAATTATATAACGGAAAAATTAATATTACGTCTATTGTATCGAATGCTAGTTATTATACAATAAAAAATAATAATGTAGTTATAAATCTAGTAAAAAGCGAAATCTATACAACGACAAAATTCGTATTAATTTTATTTATAATTAAGAAGTTTCTACAAATTTATACGCAAAACATTGTAAATCAAATAAGCTTAATAAATTATAACAATCTTTATATTGATTTTGTTCGCATTAAGTTTGTTAAATTTAAATTTAAAACTATTAAAAGTAAATTTTAATTAAAGAAGATTATTAATTTAATTGAACAAAAGTTACGAAAAGCATTCGACGCATTTATATTAATTAAAATATATGCGAAAAAAAAGATAATATATACTTTTAATTTTAATTATAAATCGATTAAATATTACAAATTCGTCGATCTATTTAATAACAAAATCAAAATTAATTGTTTTAGTAGATTAGCGCATATGCGTTCGCAAAACGACGCAAAAAATAACAAGTTTTTTTCGAAACAAAAAATAAACATTTTTTTAATAAACAATAAAGAGAGATTGCGACAATAAATCTTTGTTTTGTTATTTTTTTCGCATAGTATGTTAACAAATAATGCAAAAACTACAATCTTTATTTGCTTTAATTTTATAAAAATCGAAATTATAAAAATCTTCAAAATTATTAGCACTTTAATTGACAAATTATACAACAAATTTTAAAAAATTAACGCAAAATTCGAAGTTATTGTAATAAGTGTTTTGACAACACAAAACAATAGTATTACAAAGATATACAAAGACGTTGTTTTAAATAGAATTGCTAAATTTGTTTAAAAATTGTTGAATTTGTTAACTTCGATTCTTAGAAACAAACAAATTATACAAAGTAATGTGTATCTTATTAATTAATATATGCACAACGTATACATTAAAGTCTATGAAAAAATTTATTAAAAACAATCTTTTAAGTTCTACAATTTGTTAATTATTATAAAAAATTAATTTGTTGCATTTATTAAACACAATAAAAAAAATTAAGAAAAATAAGAATACAAATAATAATAACAACACAAGAATAAGTTGTTTGTTATTTAAAAAATTACAATATATAATTTAATAAATATTTGTCAATAAATAAGATCTTGCTTTAATTGTCGTTTAATTAATATATTACTACAAGTTAATAAATAATAAATAAGTCGATTGATATATAAATAAATTAAAAATCAAGAATTTAAGAATAATTGTTTTTTTTTATTTTTGCGACGTGCTTTGATTGTTTTATAGACGTATTACTACACGTCTATTCGACAAACATTTTTGTTGATTATTATTAACAAAAGCGTTGTTTTCTTTTTTCGAAAGAGTTATTTGTTATATATCTAGCTAGCAAGTTGCTTTATTCGACGAGTTTTATTCGACAAGTTGCACTAGTTTCTAAAAGAATTAGTTCGACGAATAAAGATAAATTTGCGCATAGCTAGATAGATAATTAATTTAACTATCTATTACAACTCGCTTAATGCTTGCTTTGTCTATTTCTTGTCTTGCTTTCGTAACATATAGCAAATACTTTAAGATTTAAGATTGTCTTAATTTTTACTTATTTAATTAAATTGTTTCGAACAACTATTAAATTTACTTTAACAAATATTTTTGCAATTAATATATAAATACAATTTACAACAATCTTTTTTTACAAATCGAAGATATAAATCGAATATATAATTTTCTTTTGTTTATTAAAAGTTTTTCGCTAATATTTGTTGCAATTTGCGACATATTTCTTGTAAAAATCAAATAAATTTTATTATTAATATTAATTTGCAATACATCAATAAATGTTCTTTTTCTCTTTATAATTACTTTTGTTGTACAAGCTTTTTATAATTTAATTTTTGTTTTTTGTCTAATTTACTACTCTACGCAAAAATATTTTTTTATTTATTTTTCAAAACAAACGCTCTTCTTTTATTAAAAAATAAAAAGCATAGTTTTTAAATTTGCAAAAATTCTTCTAATTTATATTTGATTTTTGTAGCAAAATCAAATACTAAACAATTTATTCGAATTTATCGAAATATTTGTCTTTAAAAATGTTTTTATTCTTTTTTGATATTATTATTTATACAAAACAAACGCAAATATAATTCAACTAATTATTAATAAAATTATTAATATTTTTCTTATTAATTTTGTTAATATTGTCGAACAACTCTTTTAATTTTTTTAAAAATTTATTAATTATTATATGCTTTTAATCAAATATATATTATATATTAAAGTCGAAGAGACAAATTTAAATTAATTAATAAATTATTAAAGCGTCGAACAAGTTTGTCGCAAAACAATTAAATTAAATTATTACAATATTTGTATTAATCTTAATTGTAAATCGAATTTTATACAATTAAAATTGCATTTTTTTTTAAAATTTTATAAGTTTTTGATATTTTTGTTTTTTAACATTGTATTAAGATTTTTCTTTGCTTCAAAGCTTATTTTTATATTATAAAAAAAAATTGTTATTGTATCAATTTGTATTAATACAACTTTTTAATTCTTTAAACTAGAATTTATAGCTAAAATAATTTTGTTAATTAAAATAAAGTAATTTAAGATACGTATTGTTAACGCATTTGTTAAAGCAATCTTTAATTTATTTATAACATTTTGTTGTTCAAAATCTTAAACAAAGATATATTTTATTTTAAACATATAATAAATTAACTTTATAATAATTACAAACTTTAATATTTAAATCTAATAATAGACGCATACTTTTATAAAGACTCTAATTTTAAAAATATTTTTGCACAATAATTATTTAACAATCTTGATAATCTTAATATTATTAAAAGATTGTTTATTAAAATTATATACAAAATTAACATTTTTAATTTTTAATTTATAGAATTAAGATTTTTCGTTAAATATAATATACTTAGATAATTTTACATTTATCAATATTGTATTTAATTATTAAATATATTTCAAAACAAACAATTTAATCTTTAGAATTGTCTCTTTGTTGTTATAATTTAACTTGAATTTTTTTACATTTATATTGTTTACAAATAAGCAATATTTGTCGAAAAGATTCTTAAAAATATATATTACAATTTTTACAAATTAAGCAATCAAATTAGTAGCATCTTGCAATAGACAAATTATTTTAAATAATTTAAGAGAAATTATAAAGACAATAAGATCGCAACTCTTTAATGCGAAACTTATTTAATTGTATCTTAAAAAGAAATTAATCAATAATGCAATTACTATTTCAACAAACTCTTTCGCAAATTCTTTAATATTAAAAGACATATTAATATTTTAAACAATTACTTTGTTTATTTTTATAATTGCATTAATTATACAATACTTGTTTTTCTTCTTTTTATTTATTAAAAATTAAGAATTTTAATAAAGATTATAACAATATTTTAACAAACTTGTTTAAAAATGTTTCTTTAACATCTTAATTACAATAGAATTTAATATTTAAGAAATCGAAAATTTTAAAATTTATTATATTTTGTGCTTTATAGTGCGAATTTTCTAATTAGATATAATCTCTAATTTAATTTTGTCTATTTTAGCAAAGCTCTATATTAAAACAATTTTACAATTAAAGAGTATCGTAATTAAGAGTTTTTGTTCTTACAAAAAAAGTTTAAACTTTATAATTAATTTCTAAATACGTTTTTTAATAAAATAAGAGTTGCATTTAATGCTTAAGAATTTAAATATTAAAAAGAAATTATATCTTTTGTTAAATTTCTTTTAAAAAAAAAATGTAATTAATAACTTTAGTATTTCTTTTTAGTTTAAATACTTGTCTAAAATAAAATTATTTAAATTGTTTATATTTACTAAATTTGTTTTTTAAGTCTTTTATTTATATATTGTATTTATTTAAACAAATAAACGCAACGCAATAAAAAATTAACAAAGAATATCAAACTTTTTAAACAATTAAATAGTAAAAGTCTCTTTTATAATACATAATTAAAAAGTTCGAATTATTAATAATTTTAAAGATGTTCGAAATATAATATTAATTCAAATATTTACTTAATTTTAATTAATTATATTAATAAACAAACAAACACTAATATTGTTTGTCTACTTTAATTAATCAAAATTTTGTTAATTTTTTCTTTTAATTTTATTTTGCAATATTGTTATTCTAATAATTTTTATTTTTATTTTTGAAAATCTCTTGCAATTAAATTCGCGAAATCGAACAATTATATTAACTAAATAATTATTTAAAGATTTAAAGATTTCTTTAAAAATATAATATTTTTATTTTTGTTACTAAAATAATTAATAAGTATTCTTAAAATATTAATACGCTTTGTTTCGTCTTTAAAATAAATTGTTAATTTTAAGAAATCGTTGTTTATATTTACAAAACTTATTTGAACATTTTGTTAAAAAGATCGATTTAATAAAATTTTATAATCGAATCAAAAAACAACAAAGATAAAAATATAAATTATTATTTTTTTAATTAATATTTTTGCATTTTTTATTATTTCTTTAAAACAAATACGTACTCTTGTAATCTTTACTAATAAGATAAGAATATCTTGTTAAATAGCTAAACTAATTTTATTTATAAAATTCTTGCTAATGCAATTAATTTTTGCATTATTATTAAATATTGTTTTAATTTTTACATTTTTTAATTGCATTTATACAATTAAACAAACAACGAAATACAAAATTTTAAGAGATTTTACTTTCGCAACAATATTTTCAAAATAAACAATTTTAATAGATTTAACATTAATTAATTTTATAATAACAATTGTGTAATAGAATAGAATCTAAACCAATTGCGCCAAAAGCATTTACGAGATGTTCGCGCATTGCAAACACGCGCAAACACTATTATAACAAAATAGAATTAAAATCAATTGCGTCAAAAGCACTTGCAAGATATTTGCGCGTTGCAAACATTCGTGGGAAGTAATATATATAGAGATAGTAGACTAACTCGTTACAGTTATCTCTCCTTCTAGAAATCTCGTCCCGAGATTCAGGGTTATTTTAGGGTTAACCTAGGGTCACGCCAGGGTTACCGAAAAATTCCTGGTGTGTTGCGCACTTAGAGACCTTATTGGCATAGTACTTGACACGTGCTCAGAGATCGTCGCGACGATATAGCAATTTTTGGGCGCATATTACACTTAACGTGCTTATGCCAACTCTAGCACATCTACGTGCGACAACGTAATATACAACACAAACTACTAGATCTCTTTAAGATACACAACGTCAAATTTGCGTTTACAATTGCCTAATTAATAATTATAGAAGAAATTAATTTTAAAGCTCAAACGTAATAATTATATTAAGTCGAAACATAAGTGCAAACACTATTGTAATAAGACAAAATTTAAATCAATTATATTAAAAGTACTTGCAAGATATTTGCGTATTATAAATATTTGCAAAAAGTAATATATATAGAGATAATAAACTAATTTGTTACAAATTGTTTTTTTCTTTTTTTTTGTAAACTTCTAAAATTTTCTTTTTGTTACTATAGTATTAAACTCTTTATTAAAAAAAGAACAAAAGAAAGAGCAACTTAAATTAGAACAAAAATCTAAAAAAATTATTAATTTTATTTTTATTTTCGAGATAAAAATACTTTAAATTAAAATTTTAAAATTGATTTAATTCTTTATAATTTATAATATTTTTTTAAATATTTTGTTTGCTATATATAGTCTATAAGAGTCTTTTGTTTCTTTTTAGATTTACTTTTCTAATACTTAGTAATTTTTAAATTAAGATTAATTATTGCAAAAATGTTCTTTATTATAATGTTTTTTACTTTTGTTTTTATTATAATTTTTTTTACGTAGATTTCTTTAAGAGTTAATCTAGAATTACGCTAGAATTATCGAAAAATTCCTAGTATATTGCGTATTTAAAGATCTTATTAATATAGTACTTAACACGTGCTTAAAGATTGTCGCAACAGTATAGCAATTTTTGAATACATATTATACTTAATATATTTATGTTAATTCTAGTATATTTACGTGCAATAACATAATATGCAACATAAACTACTAGATCTCTTCAAGATACACAACGTCAAATTTGCGTTTACAATTGTCTAATTAATAATTATAGAAGAAATTAATTTTAAAGCTCAAACGTAATAATTATATTAAGTCGAAACATAAGTGCAAATACTATTGTAACAAGACAAAATTTAAATTAATTATATTAAAAGTACTTGCAAAATATTTGCATATTATAAATATTTGCAAAAAGTAATATATATAAAGATAATAAATTAACTTGTTACAAATTGTCTCTTTCTTTTTTTTTGTAAACTTCTAAAAAAAAAAATTTATTATTATAGTATTAAACTCTTTATTAAAAAGAGAACAAAAAAAGAGCAACTTAAATTAGAACAAAAATTTAAAAAAATTATTAATTTTATTTTTATTTTTAAGATAAAAATACTTTAAGTTAAAATTTTAAAATTGATTTAATTCTTTATAATTTGTAACATTTTTTTAAATATTTTGTTTATTATATATAGTCTATAAGAGTTTTTTGCTTCTTTTTAGATTTACTTTTCTAATACTTAGTAATTTTTAAATTAAGATTAATTATTGCGAAAACGTTCTTTATCTTTAAATAATTCTTAAGTTTAATGTTTTTAATTTTCGAAAACTTCTTTTTCTTTTTAATTTTTTTTAAAATTACTTTGATTAATTGCTTTATTAAAAGCTTCTAAAGCGTTTATTGTTTAAAAGAATTTTATTTTAATTAAATTTCTTAAATCTTTATTATTGTTTAATTCGATTTACTATTCTTTTTATTTTTTAACAAAAAATTAATATTTAATTTTATTGTTGTTATTGTAATTATAAAATTTCGAATACAATTTTGCGTTCTTTATTAAAGATAAATTCTTACAATTTCTTTTTTAATTTTCGCATTATTAAGAGACAATTTTATTTTTTTATTTTTAGAATTGTTAAATTTATAACAAATTTTGTTGCTTTTGTTTATATAAATCTTCTTATTTATTATTAAGATTGTTAACTTTAAACAAACTTATTATCTATACAAATTATAACAAAACAAGTACTTATTTAATTTTAATTAAGATTGATTGTATTTTAAAACAAGTATAAATTCTTAATAAATATAAATTGTTTTTTAAGATAAATTCTAGACTATTATTTAAATTTAAAAAAATACAATATACAAAGTCTTTTGTAGTTGCGTTGTTATTACTTATTAAATTATTTAATAAATCTTGCTCTTTATTATTTCGCAAATATTGTTAATCTTAAAATTTTTAAAAGTTTGTATTAAAGTATTTAGTATTTTGTTAATTTTAATATTTTCGATTGCAACTATTAACAATATTAAGAAAGCAAAAATTATCTTTAACGTAATTTTCTTTTTTACAAAATCTTGCTTCTTGTTTATTATATTTATTAATTTATTTATATTAATATTCGCAACTTGCTAAGCAATCTAATTGCTATTAATATTTATTTCTTGTATAATTGTTTTATTTTTAATTAATTTTATAATTGTCTTATATAACGATTTAAATATTATAATAATTGTGTTGTTTAAATTAATTTTATATTTTTGCATTATTTTAGTGCAAATGCTACAAAAAAGATTCTTTAAATATTACAAAAATCTAATATATTTATCGACTTAATCAAATTTAATAAACTTCGAGAAAATAACTTTAAATTGTCGATTATATTTACAAATATTATTTAACTTTGTTTTTAATATATCTTTTAAAAACTTTAAAAAAGCACAAAAGTTAATTTTTTAATTTAAATTTTTATCTTTATATTTTTTTTTTAATTTATTTATTATTTTAAATTACTTTTTATTTGTTTAGATAACAATAAACTTAATAAAGTTCTTTATAAGCTTGTCGCAATATCGAGACAACTTAATAATTTTATACTAAGAGATAACTCTATATTTATTACAAAAATTCAAAAATTAATTTAGAAAATTAATAATATTAAATTTATTAAAGTGCGATACTTTTAATGTTTTTATAAAAAATATAAAATTACGTAGTAATAAAACTCTACAATTTTTATAAAATTAGTAAATAAACTTGTTGTTAATATAGATACGTTAAAAGAAAGTTTTGCAATTTTTTTATTGTTTTAAGATATCGTTTTTAAAAGAATAGCTTAACAACAAGTAGTAAAAGTAACAACTACTAAATCAAAAAAACTAATAATAATAATTAATTCAAAAAATAATACTTTTAATTTGTAAGTCTCTTTCTTTTCTTTGCAAAAATATTAAAAAAGATTTTTTTTTTCTTTTTAACTTTACGTTATTTTTTTATTTATTGCTTCTTTATCTTTTTAATTGTTCATAAATAAGCATTTTTAATCTACTATTTTTTTTAGTTAATCGTCGATTTATTGTTAACGAATATTTTTGCATTAAAGATTTGCTTCAATCTCTATTAAAAAAAGAGTTTAAATAGCGTTTTCGCTTTTGAGCAAATAGATTAATTATATTGCTAAGAAGTTTTTTTCAATAACGTTATTATAGTTAGCGAGCAATTTATTGTTTTAACAATAGATATTAGTCGCAATTTTAATAAGATATTTTAATCTTTAAATTTACAATTCTTATTGCTATTTTTAATGCTTTAATTTTGTCTCTTCTTTTTTTTCTTTTTAATTTAATAATATCTTGATTTCTAAGTTGTTAATCTCGTGTTTTTAATTTTTAAAATTCTTGATTTTTGAAGTTCTTAATTCTAATAATTTGTTAAGATTAACTTGTCTCTTATACTCTTTTTCTCGTGTTTCTAAATTTTTAAATTTTTAAATTTTTAAATTTTTAAGATTGTTTTTAGAGATATGTTAACAACTTGTTGTTCTAATATTTGTTGTTGTAATTAAATTCTTGCGTTAAACTTTAATATAACAAGATAAAGATAAAATTCTAGTTAATAGATAATTATAACAACAAAGACTTATCGCAATATATGTATAAATCGCACTATATAGTTTAATAATGTATTAAATTGCTAAGATTCTAAGATCTAAGTAGAAGAGATCGCATATATATTGTAGATAGATCGCTAGTATTGATAACAAGCATTCCCAAGTCTATAGTCTAATATCACTTGGTCACTTAACTACAATACGAAAAGAAAGACGATTATTGTAAACACAAAACAAGCAAGACAACTAATTATATAGTATAATAATTGATAATTAAACTAGAAACGAATGCTAGCTAGATAGATTCTAACTAATATAAACTCTAATTTATAACAACTAACTAAACGATACTCGCATTAAGTGTCTCTCTTTTAGAAAGTTTACGACGTTTTTGTCAACTATTCTTTCGTAGTTACTATTTTTGTCTATAGTTCTTTTTATCGATTCAATTGTTTTGTTGAGCGTTTGTTTTTTATTAAATCTACTTGTTTTATTAAATATTCTTAATTTGCTAACTAATTTAGCTATCAATCTTAATTTGTCAATCTTTATTAACAATAATACGTTTTGTTTAGAGATTGTTGTGCTTTTGTATTATAAACTTCTAGTCGTCAAAAATATCTAAAGATTCAAAAAATTTCAAATAACATTTCTTGTAGCTTGTGTTAAAAGCTTTGTCGTAGACGACTTTTAAATCGACGTTTATTAATTTAATCAAATAAAAAAGCATATTTTTAATTTAATATTGTAGTATTAAGAATTGTTTCAAAAGCGCAATCTTTTTCTTTATTTTCTTTGTCGACAAAGTTTCAAATTTAAGTTAAGATAATTTTTAAATTAATTTGATTGTTGTTCGCAAATATTATATCGATAGTTTTTAACATTGCTTTTTATTAGATATTTTTCTTTGCAACTTTTGTAATTTGCATGTCAATTATGTTACTTAAACAATTGTTGATTTTTTTCGCGATAGCTATATTGTAAATACTTTTCGTAGAAATTGTAAAAAGCGATAATAGTAAAATTTTGTGCGTCTTGTTTCTAATAAGAATTTTTTTGATTTATAGCTTGTTTAGGAAGCTCTACTTTATATCGTTAAATATAATAAATAACGTTAAACTAAATAAGACGACAATTTGAACAAACAAATATATAAATATCTCAACTTTTAAAGATAATTAAGAAGAGACTTTAATTGTCGAAAGAATAGTTGTATTCTAATTATTAGTTCTTACTTGTTCAAAGATATAACAAATAAATAAAAGAAGATCGAACAATATCTTGTATTTGTATTTTTTTACAAATTTCAATTTCGTCGATAAGAAATTATTAATTTTAAAATATAAATTATTAATTAATTTTACAAATATATTGCAATCGTATTGTTAAAAAAAAAATTAATAATATATATTTTAAGATTAAGCTTATTGTTAAGTATATTTTTATAAGTGCAATATACTATTTGTAGACGTAAATTCAATTAGTTGTATTATTTACAACAACAAAACTTAAAAACAAACAATTGTTCAATATATTTTTGTTTGTATTAAATAATCTCTTCTATGTGTTTGCTTGTAATTTAGTAAAGATTTTTGTTACAATTACGCGACAAATATTATAATAGCTTAAATCTATATACGTTTTAAATCAAGTTAATTTCTTATTTATTAAGATAGTATTTAACAATAGTAAATTAATAGTAATTTTAATTTAATTAAAAGTAAACTAATTGTTCTTTATTTTAGTCAACTTTTTATAGAATGTTTTAAATATTTTTGTGTTTAGCATAAGATACTTTATGTTCTCTCGTTGATTAATATATTTTAAATCGATAATAAATATAATATTAATTACGTATAGAATTTAAGTATTGTTTTAAAGAAGCTACAAAAAATATACAATATTTGTTTGTTTAATATTTATTATTTCGACGTTGTTATATTGTAAAGAGATTGCGTAAACGTTCTTAAATTAATAAACAATATAGCGATTGTTATCTTTGTTATTGCTATTAATCTTTGTAAAGTTGTTGCTAAACTTTGAATTCTTTCGTATCGACTTATTGTCTTCGCTAGCTATATTTAATTTTTTAACTAAATAGAATAGATTTGCAAATAGTGTTTAATAATTAAAATTTAGCATAAATATTAACTTGTTATCTACAAATTTTTTAATAAAAAACGATACAAAAGAAATTTTGATTTTTAAACTAAATAAATCTTCAAAAGGTATAAAATATAGTTGCTATAAATTGACAACTAAAGTAAGTAAAAAAGAATTAAAGTATATTAATAAAGAGAAGAGTATTAGATAAAATTTGTAATTGCACTAAGTAAATAAATAATAAACAAAAGCGTATTATGTCGCAATTTTAAATCTAAGTCTAATTGTTAAACACATAAAAACAATATATATAAAAGATATAAATTTAACGTCTTTAATATAATTAAACATAATTGCGAAATTTAAACAAGATTATTTGTCTTTATTTTGCAAAATCTATCTTATTAACGTTTAACAAAAAGATTGTTTTGCTTAATAGCTTGTAATAAATAATTATTGTTTTATTTGTTAGAACTTAAAAACGATAATAAATTGTTATTTTGTTTGCTATTTTATAAAGAAGATAACGCATTACTATTTTGTTTGCTAGTTTGTTAAAAAAAAAAATCTTTTTTTGCAATAGTTTAACTATTTATTGAATCGAGATAACAAATAACGTTTAATATAAATATATTATATTTTTTCTTATAATTTTGAACGAACTCTTTAACTTTATTGAACAAATTCTTATTATATTAATAGTCGAATTTCGAATTATATTTTTTTTATTAAATTAAAAATTTTAAGATAGACTCTTCTTGTTTATATTTGCGCATTTAATAATTAATTAAAGTTTAAATCTTATATAAATATTAATTCTTGTTAAATTTTTCGATCGATTTAAAATAATCTAGTATTAAACAATTGTAAAAATTAATATTAATTAATGTAAACTTTAAGTTTGCTATAGAAATAACTAAATAAATTCTTTAATTTTCTAGCAATTTAAATTGATAAATTAGATTACTTTTTTTTTGAATATTTTAAAGAGATTTACGCGTTAAATAGCAAGCTTAAGCAATTTTACTAATAACAAATTATATTTCTTGTGCAATCGCAAAAAAGTTTTGTTCTCTATTTTAAAAAATAAAAATTAATAATATTTGTTATAAATAAGTTTAAAAATTATATTAGCTTAAACTATAAAAGCTTTCGTCTTGTTAACGTTTATTGTTTTTTTTTAAGTTAATCTTCGCTTTGTTTATCTAGCTTTAGTAGCGACATTAAGTTTTGTATTTTAAAATTTATAATAAGTTTGTTAAACAAAAATTTAGTTAATAAATTAAAAAGATTGTTGAGTCTTGCTCTTAATATAAAAAAAAAAAAAAACTTAATTAAAACTCGAATTGTTAGCTATAATATATCGAAACGCAATTTTAATTATTTGATTAATTTGTTCGCTTTAATTATTTGTTTGCAAGTAATAAACAATTAAGATCAAAAAGCTAATTTTAAGCTTCTTAAAAACTATTTTCTAAAACTTAAAAAAAAAATTGAATCTTAATTATAAATAGATACTCTTAATATAGTTTAGTTTGCGAGCTTGTTAACTAATATTGTTGCTTAATCTTCTACCATATAAATAGTTTTTTTGAAAAAATAGTAATCTTTTTTAAGAACTTGCAAATAACAAATATAACAAAATTTATATTTTGCACATTTAATAATGCTAGAATAAAATCGAAACTTACTATATAAAAAAGTACTAAAAAATTAATAATTAAATTGAGACTATTGTACAATTAATATCGCTTAATTTGACATATATTATATTAACAACAATAAGCTATATATTGCTTTAGTCGTTTAATTAGCTTTTAAAAATAAAAGTTTGTCGTAATTGTCTTGTATATTTTTAAGAAATTTGCGTAATAATTATTGTTATAAGTTTGTTCGAAAATTTCTTTTTCGAATTTTTTAGACAAGCATAGATGCTTTCTTTGCGTATAATTAATAAAATAAATAAGTTTGTTATTTAACGTAAATTAAATTTCGAAAAACATAAAAACTCTTTGTAAAGTTTTTAAGATTTTTGTCTATTTAATAAAGCAATTGTAGACGTCAATAAAACGTGTTCGAAAATTAATACTTATCTTAATAAGATAAATATAAAAAGAAATTGCTTTGTTTGCTATATTTTGTACAACAATATTCTTCTTCTTTTTAGTCGTTTCTTCGACTAATCTATTTATAGTATTTATTTTAACGTCAATCTTAACAACTATCTTTGTCTCGTTATAAAAAACATCAATATTGTCAAATATATCTTAATTATCGTTTAGCTTTTTTTTTTGTTAAAACAATAAATCTTAATAAAGTGTTTAAAATAATGTTAAGTCGATTTAAATAATAACAAACGTCTAAAGTAAATTGCAACAAATACTAAGAGACTCTAACTAATTTTAAGTTTAATTTGTTAATTAACAAAGACAATAAAATAGTTTGCTTAACAATTCTTGTTGTTGTCAAATAATTTGCATAAATTATAGTAAACTATCTAAAAGCTTCGATAAAATATCGAGTTTTTTTAATTGTTTAAATCAAAGCAACAATCTTTAATTTAATAAATTTAATAATAAGATTTAATTGTAATAAGCATCTTTAACAAAAATAAAATATATTAAATATTTGTCTTTTTAAAACTATCTAATATCGAATCGCTCTTAATATAATATATTTTAACGTTAAAATTGCGTTCTTTTGTTATATTTAAATTAATATAAAGACGTTAACTATTATTAAAGTAAATCAAGAAATTAAAAGTTGTCAAAACGCATTAAAGCTAAACATAGAATTCTTTTAACGTTAATAAATTTTCGATAGATATTGCTCTAGCATATGTCTTGCGTTTCTAATTGTTTAGAGTCGAAATTTTTTTCAATAATTGCGTTTTCTTGTCTTAAAGAGCATCGATCTCCTATATATATTACACAATTTTATCTTATTAATAATTGAAAAAATTTAAATAAATTTCGAAAACTTTTAGATTTTTCGAAAATTTAATTGTCTTAATAACAACTATTTGCTTCTTAATTATAAATAAATCGAAAATATTTATCTTTTGTTTTAACAATATAATGTTTAGATAATTTAAAAAGATCTTTTTTAAACTTAAAATAACTTGAAGTTCGATAAACTTAAAAAAAAGTTAACTAAAATAATTTAAATACTAAACAAACGTTTTAAAAAAAATTATAATATTGTTAATATAAACGCATACAAATTCTTAAAATTCTCGCAATTGTTTATTTATTATTCGCTATATATACGTTGAAAAGTTTTTAAATTTTATAGCGACTATTTGTAGTTCTTCTTTTTCTTAATAATTAATAAGAAAGAATTTATATTTGTTTGTTATAGTTACTAAAAATTAGAAAAAAAAAGTTAGACTATTTATTAAATTAATATAATTGCAATTTTTTATATAAGCGATAACGTTACTTTGTATAAAAATAAAATAACTATTTGTAATAACAGGTTTATTAAGTTCTTTAATATTTATTACAATTTGTAACTTTTTTTCGAATTCGTTTAATCTATTAACGATATATTAGACAATAAATACTAGAAACTCGAAAAAAATAAACTTTCTTAATTATTTTGTTTTGTTTTGTTAATAAAGTTTGTTAAATTTTTTATTAATTACTTGTCTATTTTGAATATTTAATAAATAAATTTTATAAATAATGCGAAAAGCGTTTATCGAATTTTAGTTCTTTGTAAAAGATACTATTATTTAGTTGTTCTTTAATAGATTAATTGTCTTTCTATTATTGATCTATAGATCGACAAATTTAATAATTAACGTCTAAAAAGAATTAATTTTATCTAGAGATTCGTACACATAAATGTTGTTTAACAAAATCGTCTAACAATTATTCTTTAATACATCTATTTGTATTTTTTCTTTTGTCGCTTATAGATATTTCTCAATATTAATTTAATAACAATTTTGTTCTTTATACTTTGTTAGAAAATCAAAATTAATATGTCTATTAATAGTTATTAGCACTAAATTGATATTGCAAACATAGATAAAAGATACGTTAAAATTAACAATATAAGCATACGTATTAACAAATTTTAACTGGAATAAATAGTCTCTATCTAGCAAGAATTGTAGCGAACAAATAGATAACTTAATAATTATATTAATTTTAACAATTGTCTTTTAATTTGCTTTTAAGATTTTACAAACTTATATATTGTTTTTTGTTATAATCTTAAGATTAATTGTCAATTTTTAACAATTATTAATTGTTAACGTTCTATCATTTAGATCTATTATTATTCGCTTTGAAACTATAATATTTATTTCAAAAAGTATTTTGACTTTTAAATAGTTTATTACGTAAATTTTTTAACAAATATAAGTTATTGCGCTCTTACTATTAACTTGTTCTTTAATATATATATTAAGAAATAAATAATTGTTTATAAAATACTTCTCGATTTCGATTTTGCACATTAAGATAAAAGCATCGATCTTTTTTAATAATCATTTTAGTATAAGTTTGTTTAAAAATTAATAATTAATTAAGAACATTATACATTCTATATTAACGCAAATAGAATATATAATATTACGCTAAACAAATTTTAGAAACATTGTCGCATAATAATATAATCGAAAGACTAATTTAATGTTAGCGACAATTGTTGCGTCGAATTCGATTATATTTAAGTTATTAACAATTTGATTCAAATCTATTAGATTAAAATTTATCTAAAAGACTTCGATATAATTTCTCTTTATTTAACAATTAATATTGTAACAACTTTGTAAATATCTAAATAGCTTATTTCTTAAACAAAAAATACATTAACAAGTTTAATAAATTGAGCGATCTAAAATAACGTTAATTTCGAAATCGATATGATATGCGTCGACTTAATAAGCGTCAATTAAAATAGTAGAAAAGTTTGCACAATCAACTTGTTTTTCGTTAATTAATTGCTTGTTCTTAACATAATAAACTAAAATTTCGATAAATAATGTTTCGTTAACATATTTTGCGTTAAAATAAGTCGAAATCTTTAATTGTTATCTATTATAAAAATTAAGAATAAAAGATATTATATAATACATCGAAGTAACATAGAACTAATAAGAATTTTGCTAGTATTTCGACAATAAATAGTTGTTTTGCTAATATAAATATCGCTAATAGTTATATAGTTAATAAATTAATTACTATTTTTAAATTTGATAAAAATTGCAATTTTAATCTTTTTTAATATTATTGCGTCGATTGTCTATTTTAAAGAAGAAAGAAGTTTTATTTTTGTTATTAATTTAAGTCTTAATATTAAAGATAATAATTGCTAGATATTTAAACGTTAATAGTTCTCTTATTAAATTAAGTTGCGACAATATAAGTTATAAAGATATAAATTGCGACAACTATATTATTAATCAATATTGATCGACAATATATCTAGAATCTTGCACTAAGAAACAAAACAAATACTTAACAAAATTCTAATAAGCGTTGTAGTACAATATGCGTAAAAAATAGATTGCGCGTATTTGTATTAATGTAAAGAGTTAACAATCTATTAATTAATTAAGCTTAAAATCTTTGTTATATTTGTTAATTTTTAAGTTACGTTTTGTTTGTTATTAAGTAAACATAATCTTAAAGAGCTTTCGTTTTGTTTCGAACTTCTTAATAAGATTTTAAATTGTAATAGTTGTTATAAATATAATTATTATTGTTTTAAGCTTTAAGTTAAGTTATTGTTAAATTTAAATTTAAATTAATTAATTTTGCAAGTTAAATATTTCAACAAATTAAAAATAAAAAACAACATTCTAAAGATAATTAATTGTTTTGCAATTGTTTATAGCGTTCTTCGCGATAAAAGACTTTAATATTAGCTTATTTAGAATCTTATTAATTTTTATCTTAAATCGCGTCTAAAAATTATTTATAAAATCAATTAATAACATTGTTTAAAAAACTTTTTGTTTAAAATTTTTAATATTTTTAAGATATTATATTATTGTTAATTCTTAAAAACAAAAGAAAAGATTCTCGCAAATAGCAACTTTGTTAACAATATAAATATAGCTGTTTATTCGATCTACAAAGATAAAAATCTCGCGATAGATTATCTTTTTATAGACAAAAATAATAGATTTTGCGTTGTAGTTTTCGAAAGCGTCTAAATAAAAGAATTTAATATTCGTAGCTTTAAACTTGATCAACAATTATTTGCTATTAACAATCGAAAACTTTTTTTTATAAAAATAATTAATTTATTGTTTAACGCAATTTGAACAAAGAGAATCTTTGTTAAAATTTAAAATAATTTGTTTAATTTTATTACGTATAATATGTCGAAGTTAATTAATTATTTAAAAAATAAAATTAAAGTTTTTTTGTTAAAATCGATTTTAATAAGTATATTTTAATTGATTAAAATACTAATCGAAGTTTTAATTTTTGTATTGTTTTTTGTTTGCATAGTTAATTGTTTAATCGAAAGCAATTTGTTATTTAGCTTGCTACTTAAAAGTAATAGCAAAAATTAATTATTTGTAATTAGTAATTAAAGCTAACTATACAAAAATAATAGTTAAAACTAATTATTGCTCAAAATTAGTAATAAAAATTAATTGTTACTTAAAAGCAATTGTTGTTGTTGCAATAATCAATTGTTTGAAGTTATTTATAAAGATAAACAAAAAAACAAAGATTTTTTGTTTTTGATAATCGTCAATAAGTACAAGTAGTAAAAAAAAGACGCTTGTTCGAAAGCGCTCTAATTTTGTTAATTGCTCGTTAATTGTTTGTTTTATTAACAAAACTTATTAATAAATAGATTTAGTATTGTTTTAATTATTAAACGCTATCTACTAAAAGCGAAAAAACAATTGTTGCAATTTCTAGACAAAAACAAAGATAATCTCTCTTAATTTAAACTCGCATTCTTATTGATTAAATAGTCGTTAAATCTTAAGATATTCTTACGTTAAAAACTATTATTTATTGAATTCGAGAATTGATTTTCAGCAATTTAAAAAGACAAAAACTAAGTTTAACTATTTATTGTTAATAGATTAAGATATAAAAAAATAAATAGTTGTTTTATTAAATTAAAGTTGTTATTCGAATAAATATTACCAATAAAAGCGACAACATTTGTCGAAAAATGTTTTTAAAATTTGCTAAATAATTGATTAAGAATGTTTTAATTACTTTTGATGTTTTAAGATCTTTTAAATAGCAATTGTTGTATTGTACTTTAAAAATCAAAAAATTTCTTGTTTAAAAATATTAAATTAACAAAAAGACAAAATTTAAATTCGAACGTCTTAGCAACGTTTATCGAAGAAAAAGCTTTAAACTCGAAAGTCTTAACAATAAAGAAATTATTTAAGTTTAATATTTAATTGTCAATTGTTACAATAAATCTTTTTATACCTTTTCGAAATAAAATTTTATTAATTGTTTACTTCGATAATTAAATAAATAATTAATTAGCTTTTCTATTTCTTTGTTATTCTTTTAAATCTACAAAGATAGAAGACGAAATTTGTCGAAATAGTTTTTTAGCTAGCTTAATAATAGATAGAAACAAGAGAAATTTAAAAGAATAATTAGTCTTTGCAAAGACAAGAAGTTGATAAACAAATTAAAAAAAATTAACATTTGTTAACTTAACAATTATCTAGTTTGTTGCAAAAATATTTAAAAGAATTTTCTCAATAGTAAACATTAGTTTACAATAAAAACTCAAAATACAACGTTAAGTAACTAAAAAGATGTTAAGTAAATTGTATTAACAATATTGTTGTCAACATTCGTCTAAAGCTAGTACAATAAGTTAATTGATAATCTTAATAAAATAAGTGTCTAATATAAGAATTTAAACACTTAAGATTTGCGTCAATGCGTTCGAACAAAAGCGAAAAAGATAATAACTAATAGTGCTCAACAATTGATACAATAATTTAGACAATAAGAATTGCTTATCTTCGAAACTAATATTAAAACTATCAATTAACACAAAAAGAAAGACGACTATCGTGAACACAAAACAAGCAAGACAACTAGTTGTATAATATAATAATTGATAATCAAACTAGAAACGAATGCTAACTAGATAAACCCTAACTAGTGTGGACTCTAACTGATGGCAACTAACTAGACGATGCTCGCATCAATTTTATAGTTGCTTTGTAGTTTGCAAAAAATTGTTATTGCTATTTTTAATTGCAAATCTCGATCTAATAAGTTAGAAATAGTTTTTTCTGCTTTCGATATCAATATTAGAGATATAGAACAAATAATAGAGATTCAATTGATTAAAAATATATAAATAATAATCTTCTAAAGTAGAGAAAGAAAAAGAATTAATTCTAATAACTAAGCTCTAAGATATTCCTGCTAGCGCGATGCATTACCAGGTCAGATGCATTAGGGGGTCAAAACGAGTAGTTACCTGATACAGTTAGCCGACTACTGTACGCTTGCCGGCCAACCTCCTGATCGGCATTTCATGAAGACACGATCGCACGCATGACCCGAATGGATTGATTGGTCGACAAGCGAGCTGCTGTCGGCTAACCTGATCTGGTAACTAACTTATTCTCTGGCGACCCGTGTAGTCGCCCTAGAGCAGACCTTAACGCTAGGTCCGAACAGGTCACATACATCTCTTAAGGTTAATTTGCACTGCATCGAATAATCAACCAAAACGGCTCTAAAATGCGCATTCTAAGCTCTACAACTAGGGCCACTTATACTTCATTCTATGCGCGGGTATGTGCGTCATTAGAATTGCAAGTTGATGCTCTTCTACTCTTAGTAATCGTTCGCGGCACTTTTGGTGGGTCACTTGATAATTTATCTATCAACATTCGGGGACCACTAATCAGCAAAGGGAATCCACGCCTTCTTCAACGGACTGAAAGCCAAGGAGCAAAATGTAGAATCACACTTCTTTCGCTGGATTACGTCGAACCCAGCCGTACAATTGTTGCAGCTAAGTCAATCTGCAACTGCCGTACATTTTCGGGGTCCTTGTATAGACCGCTGTGGTACTTTGGCATAAAGTATTCTGCATCACCGATTGTATAATGAGGCTCTTCGACCTTGAATGCAAAGGTTCCTAGACGCGGCTTTGAAGTGTCTTGGCATTACGCATGATCGTGAATCCTTTCTTCTTGATTGAGCTCGATTTATACTCGAAGTGGTCTTCTTGCTTCGAGCTTTTTGTTAGATAGGCTTGTCTTAACTAGATTCCATTATAGAATTTGATCTTCTTTTTTATCTCTTTGGTTTCGAGCACCACTCCTCCCGTGATTATACATCGAATTCTCTCATCGTCGCAAGAAATTTTATTGTGGCGAGCTAAGAACTTCTTTTTGTATTTCTTGGAGCTCAAAAGCTTTCTCAAACTATCAGAGATAAAATCTAAGAATTTTGCAATTATGTTCTCAAAACTGGCACCAATATCGTCTGGCTCTAACAGTCTAGGAGTACTCTTGTTCCACAAGGTCTTTGGAGCAAGATTCGCACGGAGCCTGCGTGATTTTAGGAGATTTGAGTTATTTTGTGTCTCCTCGACGAAAAGATTATCATCCTCCATAGAAGTTCTCTCGTCACACAAGGCCTTTCGAGCCAGATTCGCATGAAGCCTGCGTGATTCTAGGACACTTGGGTTATTTGGTATCTCCTCGTCGAAAAGATCATCATCCTCCAACTCCCGAATGTCAGTCGCTGGGTACCAGGAGCCTTCTTTAGTGTCATGGTCACAGTCGTCGGCATCTTCATACAACTCTCTTATGGAATCCGCGTCCCTTTCTTCTGTATTACCCGTTTGTGACCCTGCAAGGCTCACACCCCAATGTTTCTTGCATTTCTCATCGACTAGTCGCTCTACCGCGTCCATAATCTTGACAGTATATTGTCGGATGTTGGTAGTTGAATTGGCTCCTCTCTGGATTATCCTGCTACCAGGATAGGGAACCTGACGTCGTAGAACACAGTACAGCAGATGTAGGGCCCTAGACAACGAAGTGCCGCTAGCGTTCACTAGCTCTCGGATCTCCTCGTCATTCTGAAAACCTCTTCGCCACAGCCAAGATTTGAAGAAGTCTCCAAGCATGGAAATTTCCATCCGAAGACCCTGTGTATCCGCATTCAAGGCAAGGAAGACCTGCGTCTTGGCGCTGCTGATTTCGTAATATCTATGTTTGATATCCATACCCAAGATCATAGAAGCAAGACGTAAGGCGCGACTCATCGATAGACACACCCGCCAATTGGAACGGTATGCGACTGCAGAAAGGTCCGGCACATCTATGTAGAGTCGTTTGATTGAGTTATTCTGGATTTGAAGCTTGAAATTGGTGCGTTGACCCCTGCGTACGAAATGCATGGGATCCGAGAGGTTGTTGTTTGTCGGCAGCGTGATATACTGCTGCGCAAGGTTTCCGCTCACAAGTACCACAGAAGCTAGGGTGAATCTTGCTATATTGTCATGCAGTCGCTGCTTGATCGGAGATTTTGGTGGCTGAAGAGAGCTTGACGCACCCAGATCTACCGACCAAATCAGCGAATTGTTTGCTATCAACCCTGTGTGTTGCAGTTTAAATGGTAGGGTGCTAGCATCTTCGGATGGTCCCGAATGCGATCTGTTCAGGTCTGAGTGTCCGAAAACTATGGCGATCTTGCCAGACAGCGTTCCGATGGGCTCCTCGAAAGAGACGTCTCGCCCGATCATATTTTGAAATTTCTTCTTGCCATCGTCGACCTGCTCAATGAGGTAGAAGCAGCTGTCAGCTTCCTTCGTAACTCCGATATTGTACCAATTGTCAGGTTCGGCCAAAGACGGATAGCGTTGACGCACAGAGGCAGTGAAGGCACTCTGGTAGTCCTTCTCAGATGGTGGGGAGAAGTCCTTCCTTGGAAGATCGGCTTGGTATCTGGCCCGAAATGTTGGCCAGCTTCGGATTCCCTGAATTCCGGACCGCCTGTCTTGCGTTGAATTTCACCGCATCATGCTGGAGCGCACCTTGATGCTGAGGGTTCAATACGTTCAAATGGATGGAAGAGTGCTGCAGAGTAACGATATCAGCGGCGGAGTATCTCCTCATGAGTTCTTCCGGCAGTGATCGAACTGCAAGAGCCAAGATCATTTCTAGAATGTTGAGCATCAGAGCCTTCTGATGCTTGTCTTGTATCGCGTGATAGGGGTTATCCGACCCTATCTTGAAAAGCCGAATGAAATTAGGTTGACGATGGTTACCACCAAGGAAGCAGATATAGTAGTGCCGACTTTCTACACTTCCGCGCTGGATAGCTCGCTCATGGTGTTGAGTCCGGAATGGCAAATCTTCAGATTGGCCAACGTAATATCCACAGTATGTGTCATCTCTTGTATCTGTGAGATAATCAAGATAAACCCCGGATCCCTCAAAAATGGGGTCACATTGACTCTGGTGCTGTCTAATCTCTTCCAGCGTAGCATGGCTGACGCGTTTCCCTTGTAATCCGAAGAGTTCGGGCTCTAAGCATTCCGTGATCGTTCTGTGAATAGCCTCCTTCCCTGCGATGTCCAGCCATCTTTTGTACTCCTTCAGGATGGGATCTGTAGTGACCTGAAGCATGCCTGGTAGGTGGCTAGTTATGGCGTTGATATTAGGGAATGCTCCATTTGTTCTGCCGATACTTGATACTCTCGGATTTGGTTCCCCATATCCATCTGAGCCAGAATGCGTGTAGTGGAGGGAACTTCACTATTCAAGACTGAGGACCGCGCTCGTTTTGTAGGGTTCGATATATATATATATATAATGAAGAACAGGTGTGTTGAGTCTTCTTTTGCGTTAACCAGATGTTTGGTCTCCGATTTTGTGTCCTTTCTCTTGACAATTCCGGCACCAAAGACGAGTACGACGAGCGCATGTACTGAACATATGTCCCTCGCTCTCGCAGTAGGCGCATGGAGATGAGGGACAATCGCGTCACGAACAGCCTTTTCTGCCCCAGCCCTTGCAAAAGAGTCGCTCGGGGTTGAAAGACATCGCACACTTTTGCTAGGTGTCAGGAACTCGACGTGGGTGGTAATCTATAATAGTATAGAGGTTGGTGGTGATCCATGATAGTATAGACATGGATGGTGATCTATGATAGTATTGACCAGCTAGGAGGGTATCCTAGATACAAGACGAACCACGAAGCAGAAGAAAGAGAGGCTTTGCTGTGAACTTTAGAGGGCATTAAATAGGTTCTGGGCCAGTCCGGGTAGTCCACTACCAGCCATCACTACCCGTGAATGCCAGGAGTTAATCAAGCAACACTACCCGTGAATGCGGAGTTGAACAGTGGCCGGGTGACTGTGCATTCGGGACTTGGTCAGAATCTATGTCAGAACCATGACACGTCGGCTCCTATCGGCACAAAGGACAGATTATACAATGTTAGATTCCCTGGTTTGATGCAAAATAGAGAGGTAGGAGTGATAGAGCTAGACCAATTGCACAGTAAAGCATCCCTTGCAGCGAGAAGCTCGTAAGTCTAGCAAGTAGGTAACTTGTTGACAGTGGATTCAACGCGACTACCTGCAAGAAAAGAGAATTGTTATCACTTCATTAGTGTGCGTGTGTTGCGTAATCGATTGCTTATCAGACACACCAGGTTATTCACCTTAGCATCGACATCACGAAGCCAATCTGGTGCGTGTAACATGTGATGGAAGAGACAATGAAGGGGGAACCATTAAGTATGAATTCTTCAATGCAGACAGATAAGAGAGATACTTTGAAGCGTACCGGTAGGCAGAATGTGTCGATCAGAGTCATTATTGGTACGTTATAACATAAAGTTTATGATCCAACTGTACAACTTACATCGAATTTTATCTAAGCTGGAACTGCATGCAGATAATGCTTTGCTTTCTGTCGGGCCAAGTACGCAGCATGAGTTGTCCCTTGCGAGTTGTTTGACGGATTCGCGAAAACGCACTTTGCGACTCAAGTATCTGCACACTGCACACTGCACGTTAGATTTATATGGATTGAGAATCTTGTCGAGTACGCAACTTAAGACGCTCTGCAACTTGTGCGTAACTTCGGAGACTATTGAGCGCGACGTTGTTGATATACACAAGAGTAGAATGTTTAAATTGGTGTTAGACAGTATACAATATACGTCAACCTTGCTTAGTCTACAGAGTGCCTGGGCAGCTCCGTGTAAAGCTGGCGATCTTCCTTGTACTGTATACTATGATAGACATCGAGTACCAAGTATTGTTGGTGCCCTATAGCGCATGTAGTATGGAAATTCTTGAGGAGTTTTGAAGAACTCAGTAAGAATCCAGCAATTTCTCAACCAGTTACACTACGGCTATCTCAATCCCAGCATTAGCTATTAGCTTAGTGGCACCGCCACCACTCCAGTCATCGACCTTGTTTATGTCACTCGACTCGTAAACCCTCTTTACCAACGAGCGTAGAAGAAATCTCTGCGCCGGGGTTCTTGTGTTCAGAGCTAGCTCGTTCTGAACCCAGCTTAGCAGCCCACAGCGCGTGATCAATGTTGTACCACCATTGACATATGTGCAACGATACAGCAGATGCACAATCTTCTCGCTGCAGGAGCTAGGCAGCGACGCGGATGCGCGGAGGGTGAGCAGACGTTCGAAAATGTTGCTTCGTCTGTAAACCTCCATGTCCTGCGAATTGGTGAGTACAAACTATGGAATGTATACAAGTCGTAAGCATACCTTGGGCGTCATTAAACCATCTACCAGAAAGTCTAGTAACCATTCAACTTCTGTGCAGTAACCGTCATCTTCGGTGGGTGGATGCAACAGTATCCTATCCGCCCAGTACGAAGGCATCTTGTCAAGATTCCAGGCTGGACCTTTATGCAAGAACTTGTTGATCTTGGTATACATAGGATGCAACGGATGAGTTAGAACTATACACGAACGTAAAGCGAAAACCCCAGCGAAGTAAGGAAGCGACTGTTCCGAAGGATAATGCTCGGCTGTCTCGACTAATTCTCCAATAAGCATATACACTTGGAGGGCCTCACTCCAGTCGGATGTCTAACCATCGCTCAGTCAGCATGATTAGCAAGGGTAAAAGGGATGTTACTCACCTTCACAGATTCTCGAAATATACATAAGTTGTTCAGTGCTTGCTTTCGGATATCCCAATGTTCAGAGCAAAGACATAGTATAAGCTCCCCCAGAGTGCCCTCGAGGATGACTTCAGGTATCGGCTCTCGGCTCCATTGCATCAAGACCTTATGATTTACGTCCTCTTCTGGCGGCGCCTCAGGCAAAGGGTAATCCAGCTGCTCGGCTTCCTCATCCGAGATCTCATATATATGAGCATGTTCTTTTCCCTGTTTCATGGCCTTATGTAATTGGGCAAGTTCTACGGTGCTCGTTGATGTGGAAAGAGTGTTTCGAGCTTGTTGCAAGACAGCACAGCTGTCTTTGTCGGCCGTGGTCTCTTCCATTTGACCGCAAATTGCTTCGAGAAGCCCACGATCTCTGCCAGCTTGCAATGAAATTTCTAGATAGGTCGCGAACCATCTTGCGACGCTCAATATTGCTGGCGGTGCTGCGGCTTTGACGAAAAATGACCATTGAGTGAGAATTGCTATCATCAGCAGGTCCACATGGAATCCAGTCGTTTCGTTCGAGACCAACCCTCGCTGGACATGAAGAGCTGTACGGTATTCGTGGTATATGACAGACTTCCTGGAACATTTTAAAATGCAGTCATCGAGGAATGAGTAAATCTCGCTTGATGACTTGCGGAATTCGGATTTCTGCAGAGAATAGAGGAGTACATTGAATGAAGGTATCTGTTCGTTGCACTCTAAGATATGATTATCTTCCGCGATCGAGCGTAATAACGAACGTAGAGGATCGTTCTGCGCCGCCTCTGGGCTTTGTACATGCATTCGCAAGATTGTGCTGAAAGAGGATAATGGCACGTTATCTAGGGACGTAAGCGGAAAGCGGAAATCCAGAATTAGATTTCTTCAACAACATACCCGATTTATGCCACCAGTGCATGTCAGGCGAGAAGTTCGCAATCTCCAGCAGATGTTCAAGCTCCAGCTTCTGTGTGCTATTTTTCGCCGTAGACATGTGACCATACTCCATAAGAGCTTCCGAAAGCGGAATCGAGACGTCGAATTTTTCCTGCAATGCTGACTGTGGTATGACACGATAGTAGAAGGCTAATAACCGCGTGTATGCTTCTCGTTGCAGTGCACTACCCTTCGGACAGCTACGGAAACCAGCAATTACATATCTCATTTCAGGGCACCTGGTGAAAAAACTTGCTATGAGCCGCGAACTTGTAGACTCAGGAGATGAACCATGTTGCTCAGCTCCCAGATGCTGGAGCTTGTTTAGAAGATTCTGAAGCTTTTCGAATGCGGCTATCAGTAGCTTCAAAGCGAAGAACGTGATCAAAGCAACGCTCTGATTTAGACACTTGGTCAATGATTTCTGAGTAAGGGGTGATGGAAAAATGCTTTCAATCATAGCACCTAAAGCCGCAGTTCCCGCAACCTGTGCGCCTCTTTGTACCCCCAAATACGCATCAGATATCGGCAGCCGTATTGTAGAGATCAAAAACATTGAATAGCCAACCCAAGTTGCACTCAATTTCGGCTCATAAGTAAAGGTTCGCTTCTTCTGGAAGTAGTCTGCAAGTAAATTAGGTGACGCTTGGAAGGCTGCTAGTATGAGATCTTTCTCTAGCAGGTTAGCATGTGGCCTAAGGCCTTGTAGAAACGACGCGACGGTGTTGGTTTTCACCCAAGCGTGCCTTGCGTTACCCGGCAAAAGTGTACCCTCCATCAAGTGGTTGCCATTGGTTTGCACAATTGGATCAGCTATATCTCCCCGTTGCGGAGGGATATTTTGCGGATCTTCGTGTATACCCGCTGTTTGCGACGTACAAATGTGTAGAAGAAAAGAATGAGTCGCCTGTTGAACGGTTGGTCCCGACTCTGGCAGCACATCTGGGTCTCTGTAATTGTATAAGGATGCAATACGCAACAGGGTCCCCTCCCTGAACAGCGCCACCTTAACGTGTTTGGGAAGCTCATCGTCAGAAAGAACTTCTTTTCTGAAGATGCCCAACAGCTCAATGAGGATCGATGGAGGATCTTGCTTGAGGTCTTGAAAGACGCTGCGGGCCATTTTGCCCTGAGACAGCGTGAGAAGACCGGCTTTCGCGGTGGGAGCCTGCAATCGAAGATTAACGAACAGATAACGCAAGGCATTGTTTCTAACCGAGGGCTTCCGTTTGGCGTCGTTCGAGGTATCCAAGTAGTCCTTGCGCATGCTGAGAAAGGCGTCAAGACGCTTGAAAGTAATCTCTCTGCAGCGCCAAACCATTTTTGCTGCAGTACCGCCATCATAGGACACAATCTCCGTCAGCAATCGCAGGCATGGAGAAATTACATGCTCCTTAACCTTGTTGGCGCTCAAGCCTCTGTCGAACAGTTTGAGCTGGTCTTCCTCGAGAAGGTTCCGGCATAGATTGTTGCCGAAATCTCGGAACTCGAGGCTGCTCGAGGTGGTCTTCAAGAAAAGCGCGAGTACCGCAGCAATCGCGGAAAATAGGTTTTCATTGTTCGTCTGAGCCGCGAAGCTCCAGGATTGGATCAGATCGGACAGATAAAAAGTCTCGCTTTCTCTTTGACGACCTGCTTGAGACTGCAGATATTCAAGGAGGATCTTTCGTCTCGCGGACTGTACCTCATGATCATCGCCATAGGCGATCGGATCGAGGAATGCCTTGAATTGCTGAACATTTTGGCGTAGCTGAGGCCCGCCGTCCTGGCTGAAGGCGAGTAGTCGTTGGAGATCTCTCACGGATCCTATTGCAGCAGGAAGCCTGTTCTGTGTCTGATCCGGAGGAGACGCCAATGGCTTCTGTCTTTTGCTGTAAGGACTAACCTCTCTCTCCGCCTGACGCTTGACCATGTTGCCAATATCCGGGAAAGGCTGATGGCTCTTGTAGTTTCCTGGCTTGGCCTCGGCAGTTTTTCCCAGTGCAGCGTGACGTCGAAAGTCGCGCCCGCCAATCAACAAAGCTCCGATTCACAACTTAATATTGATTATCTCCAGCCATTCATACCTGGTGCAGGTATGCCAATGCTTCCTCTCCCTTCGCCATGGGGTCTCTAGCAGATCGAGTCACTCCTAACCCCAATTGAACGCACACTATTCTTACCAGGCTTCGCGATGATGCGCAATGGACTTACAGTTGCATCGCTGGCACGACATCCTACAAAGACCATAAAACAAGGACTACAGTTCCCGGTCTACATTCGAGCAGGTACAACCTTCAATACCGTCCCTTCCATAAGACTCACTCAACGATGGTACAATCAGGCCAAGCCTCGACTCTATCTCCACAACCTACAAGCCTTCCAACCTAAGTCTAGCCCAATTCTCCTCCACCGCTCGATCTCGACGAAGCCTTTACCGCATCAACGCGGACCTCTCTTCCGATTTTGCTACCGTTTGTTTGCATACTCTGGGGCATTCGTTCTCGTCCTCGGGGCCCTTGTTGGAGCCTTCTTCATCTACGATGCTACTACATACCGTGAGGATCTTTCCTACAGCGATATCCCTGTCTCAGCCGAGGCTCTGAATCCGAGAAGAGGCGGACCCAAGAATCTACCAATCGCAGATGTCTTAGTCGATGACGATGACTCTGATGAGAATACGCGGAAGAAGCATAAACCTAAACTTGTGATCCTTGGTAGTGGCTGGGGGAGTGTGGCATTATTGAAGCAATTGCACCCGGATGATTACCATGTCACCGTTGTCTCGCCCTGTAACTACTTCTTGTTTACTCCTATGTTGCCCTCGGCGACTGTGGGTACACTCGAGCTGCGGTCGTTGATTGAACCAATACGGCGGATACTGCAAAGAGTGAAAGGCCACTTCTTGAGGGCTGAAGCCGTCGAAGTAGAATTGTCCGAGCAGCTGTTAGAAGTAGCACAAAGGGATGCTAGTGGCGAGATGAAGCATTTTTACTTGCCATACGATAAGCTTGTGATCGGCGTTGGTATGGAGCAACATACGCTGGAAAGCCTTTACATTTGCTGATGAACCTGCAGGCTCTACGTCGAATCCACATGGGGTGCAAGGGTTGGAGAATTGCCATTTCCTGAAGACTGTTGAAGACGCTCAAAGCATTCGAAGTAACATTGGCGAAAACGTTGAAGCCGCCTGCCTCCCTACAACCTCTGATGAGGAGCGTCGGCGCCTGCTGTCCTTCGTCATTAGTGGTGGTGGACCAACCGGCGTGGAATTTGCGGCCGAGCTGTTCGACTTCTTGAATGAAGATCTCGTAAGATCTTTCCCAAAGATTCTTAGGAATGAGATCTCGGTGCACGTTATACAGAGCAGAGGTCACATTCTTAATACCTATGATGAAGCATTGTCCAAGTACGCCGAGGCTCAGCTCGCTCATGATCAAGTCGAAGTACTTACGAACTCGCGTGTGAAAGAGGTTCGGCCTGACAAGATTATATTCACCCAGAAGAACGAAAACGGTGAAACGGTGACCAAGGAAATCCCTCACGGCTTTTGTCTCTGGTCTACTGGCGTCGGTAAGCTAGCCCGCTAACCCTCTGATCTTTGACATGGAGAAGTCATGCTAGTGGGTAGGGGCTATCCTAGCTAATGTGGATGACAGCACAAACGGATTTTTGCAAACGTATTGCTGCCAAGATCGACCTTCAAACCAACCGGCACGCCCTTGAAACCGATACGCATCTGCGCCTCAATGGTGCTCCTTTGGGCACTGTTTACTGTATCGGTGATTGCTCCACAGTACAAAATAACATCGCTGATCATCTGATCCAATTTCTGCGGGGAGTTGCTTACGAAAAGGGCAAGGACCCAGAAACTGTTGAGATCACTTTCAAAGAGTGGCGGGATGTCGCTCAAAGGGTCAAGAAACGCTTTCCCCAGGCTGCTGACCATCTCAGGCGGCTTGATAAACTATTTGAACAGTACGACAAGGACAAGAGCGGACGTCTGGACTTCGGCGAACTCCGTGAACTGCTCCATCAGATCGACTCAAAGTTGACATCGCTTCCAGCTACAGCGCAACGCGCTGCTCAACAGGGACAATACCTCGCCCGCAAGTTCAACAAGCTTGCCCAAGCAGCACCGGGTATGGCAGCGAATCAGATGGACTATGGCGATCTAGATGCAGCCGTGTACAAAGCTTTTGAGTATAAGCACATGGGTAGCTTGGCGTATGTTGGGAATTCAGCCGTTTTCGACTTCAATGGTCTGAGCTTCTCTGGGGGTTTGATGGCGGTCTACCTTTGGAGAAGTGTTTATTTTGCGCAGAGTGTCAGCTTCAGGACGAGGGTACTGATGGCCATGGACTGGAGTAAGAGGGCTCTCTTCGGTAGAGGTTCGTACCTCACATTTCCCGTTGTGCGCCAGGTATGGTGCCGTATGCTGACAGAACATAGATTTGATGGATTTTTGAGCGGCTTAAGCGTCCTATTGCATTGCACTCATACAAGGCTCGAGCTAGACTAGGAGTAGATACATATCATTGATTCTGACCGCATCACCTGATGCGTCCATCAAACACCTGCTCTCGGCTTTATCAAACCGTACAATTTGCTAGCACCCTGATGTCCACAGTTTTCGAGCCACAACCCGACTCTTGCCTCGCTCCACGTACTACGAGAACAGGATGTATCAATGGCACAGCTTTACAACCAACGCTCGCTCAGGTGGAGCAGTGTACCAAGTGTACCGTTGGCCACATGGATTGACGAAGGCGAGGCAGACCACTACCAGCATCCGCTATAGGTATTTTCGATGAATTGAGTCACCTTGTGTACTTAGACCGCTCGTCAAGTAATGTATCATACAATGATGAAATGATCGGATTGTTGAATATGCTGCGTGGCTTCAATGCTTGTTCATAGAGTCGGTGAACCGATCACATTAGGATTTGGAAACATACTTAACTCAATTTCAATGATGTCGCTTGAGCACTCAGAGTACATATAGCAAGGTACCTTGGTAAAGGAAAAGAGTAAAGTAAACCCAGATCATTTCAGGGTTGGAAGAACATCGTCAATCCCAATGAAACCCTTATCGATAAGAGGAGCAGGTAGAATGAACCCCCTCTCCATCCACAATTTTCGGAGACATCATCTGGAAAATCTGAATCGAGTCAAAGCTTTTCATCATCGATCTGGCGCTTGCCAATTCTGCCACGGCCAACCATTTGCACTTTCGCCATCATGGCACCCTCAGCAACATCGGCGCCAACACCTCGACCCTCAGAAGATACTACGATCCCCCCTCTCCGCAAAGTCCTAACCTCCGAATCCGCTCCTCTTGCCTACCGCTTCCGCGCCCTCTTTTCGCTCAAACACCATGCTTCACAACATCCACCTACATCGCTCACCATTCCCGCTATCCAAGCAATCGCGGCCGCTTTTTCCTCACCCTCCGCACTGTTGAAGCATGAATTAGCGTATTGCCTAGGGCAAACGGGGAACCTGAAGGCAGTGCCGTATCTGAGAAGGGTCTTAGAAGACAAGAGCGAAGATGCAATGTGTAGGCACGAAGCAGCCGAAGCACTCGGGGCGCTAGGTAACGAAGGTAGTCTGGGGATACTGAGAGAGGCGAGGGATGATGCGGAAGAGGTGGAGGTGGTTAGAGAGACATGCGAGATCGCCGTGAGGAGAATAGAGTGGGAATACGGCGGCACTAAAAAGGGGGAGCGATTGAAGAACAGGTTCGTCAACATAGTACGCCGCTAAGGCAACGGCACGTTGATTTAGAAGTGCAGTGATTTCACATCGATAGATCCAGCCCCACCGCTTCCTCAGGTGGCACATCGCTACTCAATAGCTGAGCTTCAGCAGCATCTCCTTGACACATCACTCCCGCTCTTCGAACGCTACCGCACCATGTTTGCTCTCCGAGACCTCGCCTCACCTCCCGACCTACCCACGGCCATACCAGCTGTCGAAGCACTAGCAGCTGGCTTTTCAGATTCCTCGGCTCTTTTCCGACATGAGATAGCGTTCGTCTTCGGGCAGCTGTCGCATCCGGCTTCGATACCTAGTCTCACTGCCACGTTGCGAAACACCCATGAACAAAGTATGGTACGACACGAAGCCGCGGAGGCCTTGGGAAGCTTGGGTGATGAAGAGGGAATTGAGGAGCTATTGAGAGGATTTTTGAACGATCCGGAACAGGTGGTCAGGGAAAGTGTGATTGTTGCGCTGGATATGGCCGAATTCGAGAAGAACGGCGAGAGAGAATATGCTGTGATACCAGACGATGGCTTCTCACCATTTGCAAAGGTGAAGGGCTGATCCCAGCCACAATAATACTCCGGGATCGCGGTATTATGTGCCATCGCGCCAGATCCTATGTAATTGTTTGTCGATTCTCATGCAGAAGTACCACTAGTTGTTGGTACTGTACTTGTACCCGCATTGACCACAGCTGTAGAAGACTGTGCTTCCCTCATCAGCACTCCTCAATTGCTGCGTGTAGTATCTCATCTCAAGGTTTCCACATTGGGGACAGGTCTGCTTGATCTTCGCGGTCGTCTGAACATCCTCTTCAGTTAATGTTTGGACAGCCGATCTCTTGGATCGCAAGGCCGATGGGAATGCAGAAGGTTTTGATGTTGTGGTGATCGAAGTAGATGATGTGTCTGTATGCCGGATTTAGCTGTGGATTGTAATGATTCCAGCTTTCCTTGCTGTTTTATACCTTTATTTTCAGTGCCACATATTTCACATGTCAGGATAATTTTCTTGTCGCCAGAAGACCCGTCTAATAGGTTACCGCATGCAGTGCAAAACACTAGGGATCCAATCGCAGCCATTGCATTAATGCTCGTCTTTTCCCTTCCTCAATTCATTCTCACCAGCTCGGTTGTCGTACCAAAGCAGCTCAGCACTCAACAGTGACCAGATCACCAGAATCACTTCAATTGGTTTCCAAAGACGGAAGATGTGCAAACGTGCAGGGCTGCTAGTGCCGGCTATATCACACCAAACGCCGGTGAGACTAGCCTCAAGCAGTACTACGCTTCACCTTTCAGTGGCCTTGCAACCGGCCACCTCGAAGTCTTCGTCCAGAATTCTGTGTGCGCATTCACTCTTATCGATGGATGCAATGGATGGACCACATCTTCAACCGCCATAGTAACTAACCTGGAAGGCCTCCATGGTCTGCACAGGCAGCAATGGCACCACCTTCCTCTGTTGCCGGCTCCATGCCGGATCCTACATCTACTACAGATGGTCCTGGCATTCCGCATAGAGGGATGTACCAAGCTAACCAGCTTCAACCGACTCTTCTTCATGTGAATGGCCAGCCAAATGGCCAGAGCGCCCCACAAGCAAGACTTCTTACGGTTGATGAAGCTCTTCAGTATTCCCCACTGTCTTCGATCGTCCCCTTCACTTCAGGTAAAGAGCCTGCACTTACTACAAGATCCTGGTGCTGACAGAACATCCATGGTTCAGCCATTATTCCGATCCCGACCGCCAACTTCTCGCCTCCTCATCCAATATTCTCAACTTCGCCTGAGCAACGTACTGCCCAGCAGCCACTGGAGGTTCTTGATAGGGATATACTTAGGAGCAAAGGTCAATCGAGCCTAGCGCAGAGGGCTTTAAAGGACCTGAAGCCATACCTCGACAAGGGAGCCGTTACTGAATTGTAAGCGCTTTCTGTCAAGGCTGGAAGTGAGCCAAACTCATTGTTGTCTTAGTAAATTCAAGACACTGCCTGGACTCAATGGCAGTGAGAGTACAGTCACTTCGAAGCACAGGAACTGTGAGCAGCCGGCAGTCGCTGATCGCCTCAGCCCGTTCGCGAGGATGTTGCTTGACGGCACAGATCTTGTCCATAGATGTGAGAGGACGTGTCTACTGAACAGCGCTATTGGGTCGCTCATTTGTGTATCTGCAGATCCAACACCGAGCTCTTCGGACACCGCTTCGCCGCCTGAGCGGAAGACCTCACAATTTCCTGAGCCGCTTTCTCCGAAAGGCAAGGTTGGTCTACTAGAGCCGCGGCAGCGACTACCATCAGCGCCGTCGACACCACAAGCAACCTTTCAGAACCAAGTGGCCTTTGCGTATAACTCTCAGACTGCAATCGTAGATCAAACTTCCTCGACGGCGGAGTGTCAGAAACAATTTCCGGCTATCATCGTGCCACCTTTCCCATCAGATGCTCGTCCAAGTGAATATATACCCGTAAAAGATGAACCAGGCTCTCGTAAACGAAAACGAGGAGATGGGACAAGCTACGTCGCAGCAGCTACTCAGACAAAAGACCAAAGAGCAGCGGCGGACGAAGCATCAGGCCGCTTGTCAGACCTGGTTCAGGAGATTCTCGATGCCGAAGATCAGCTACATCCGGATGCTACAGCATCAATTCAATCAGATCACGCAGAATTCTTTGTCTCAACAAGTAAAGAGCATGGGGGCGGTCGCACGCTAGCACCAGCAATTCAAATCAGATTAGACACTGCATTGCAGAAGTCAATAGCTTTCGGTAGGCTCGTCGATATACCGGCTGGGACACTTTCAAGGCTACAGAGTCTTTGTGAAGGTGCTGTAGCTTCTGCAGAGTCTTCGAAGCTCGAGATCGAGCCATCGTGGAGCGATGAGGATTTTCAACACTGGACAGACAGAATCGAGGACGTGGACTTGGGTCTTCATTCTGCTCGGACTATTCTCCGAATCATGACGGGTTTTAGGGAAGAGAAAGAGCTCTATTCGGAAGAGTTACTGCAGGGTGTAATAAGGCTACTAGATAAGGTACTAAAGTCATGCATCATTCCTGTGGTCGAAGCGCGAAACAACGAGTCGAGCCTGGCCTTTTTCGAGGCAGCCAGATCGCACAAGAAAGCCATTTCTCAGTTGTTATATGACGCGACCAAAGCCATGGGTCTTTTGGCCGAGCTTCTAGCTAAGGTTGACATGGCGGAGAACATCATTAACGCCGTTGAATTTTTTGCTGCACATGCGCTGTTTGTGGAAAATGCGCATATGGAGAAAGACTCTGTGCTAGGCATCCAGAAGTTTGAGACACTGAGGCGGACCGCGATGGATATGATCACCGAGATCTTCTCTCGATACACGGAGCAAAGAGCGTCTATCTTCGACGAGATCCTGACATCCTTACAGAAATTACCGACAACGCGACTGCACGCCAGGCAATACAAGCTCGCTGCCGGAATAAATATTCAGCTTGTCTCGGCTCTTGTACTGCGCTTGGTGCAGACAAGCGCTCAAAGAACGGCATCGAAAACTATGAATGGTCGAGCTCTTGCTTCACCCTCTTCTGATGAAGGAAGTGAAATAGAGGCCCGAGCAGACGATGTGCAGAATTTGTCTCCGGACGTGAAAACTGGTGCTAATTCTGGAAAAGACTCTGCAGTACGACGATTAGCTAAGCTCGCGAATATGCTGAGTGATAGTGCTGGTAAGAGCGCCCAGTATGTTATCAGGTTCTTTGTCACACGAGCCATGACCGCTCCCAAAACCGGCGATCAGCCGTATCGTCAGCTACTCGACATGTTTTGCGAGGACTTGGTCGCGGTCGTGGGCCAACCGGAGTGGCCCGCGGCAGAGCTCCTGCTGCGAGCCCTACTAGTTCACCTGGTGGAGATTGCAGAGAAACCCAAGTTCAATGCTCCTGCGAAGAATATGGCACTGGAGCTTCTAGGCTTTATAGGATCAGCGATATCTGACCTCGTAGATAGTACCCGGAGAGCAGCCAGAAGTTTGGACAATGACGAGTCTGAATTTAGCGGTTACCTGAGACAGCTTTTGGATGACTACACGGATGGCGCATTAGAGTCCGACGAATTGCTCGGTTGGCAAGGTCCTTACCGTGCTGTTGTCGAACATCTACAACCCAGCGATGTGAATGACGGACAGTTGAGAAGCGCTCAGGCTTATTACCTGACCCAATGGGCCAAGGCTGTCGTAAGCGGAAACCTTCAAGATGGGCCTAAAGCCGAAAAAGTGGCAACTCAGCTTTGTCGGTCTCTTACAACATCGACCTGGGTCACCTCTGAGTATGTTATGATTCTTCCTCATGTCCAGCATAGAACTGACAATCATAATAGCAGCTCAGAGGCAACTACAGGCATCCAGAGTCGCCTTGCTTACGCACTGACAGTTTTAAGTATGGATCTCTGTCGGCAATTCGACAGAGTTTTAAAAATTCTCCTTGACTCGATCAGCAGCGAGCAGATTACTGTGCGCACCAGAAGTCTGAAGAGTGTGACCCACATGCTTGAGAAGGATCCCTCACTCTTGGACCGCGCAAGAAATGTCAAAGTACTTCTGACAAAATGCGCGGTCGATCGATCATCAATGGTTCGAGATTCAGCCCTAATGCTCATTGGCAAATGTTTGCTTCTGCGGCCTGCTCTCGAACAAGAATTCTCTAAGACCGTGCTCATGCTCAGTAATGACTCCGCTATCGGGGTGCGCAAGCGTGCAATGAAACTATTGAAAGATATGTATTTGCGCAGCACTCAGAAAGAGGTTAGATCCACAATCTGCGATAACCTGCTCCAGCGGATCAAAGACTTGGACAAAAGCGTTTCGGATCTTGCACGTCAGACATTTGAGGAGATCTGGATGTCACCATTGTGGAGCTTTGGGGAGGGGACCGAGGCCAAAGTTCAAGAGAAGCTTGCGCTGCAGACTCAGGTCAATCTGATCATCAGAACTGTACAACGCGGAGATGAGGTATCCTCAGTTCTGGCATCGCTGATCCAGGAACTACTTCAGAACAGCTCGAAGAGCGCCGCGGCAAATTTCAAGGTCTGCAAGGCTCTCGTGGCTGCAGCATTTGACGGGATGATTTATACGGAGAACACTACCGGGCGTAACGAACAACGACATATACTTCAAACATTGACTGTCTTTGCCAAAGCGAATGCTCGTCTATTTGATCCTGATCAGCTCAAGCATTTGCAGCCATACATCGCTAATCTGGCTAATTCGGATGATCTTCATCTGTTCCGATCCGCAGTTGTTGTCTTTCGCTGTGTCTTACCTACTGTTCCTACACTTCAACATACCCTTCTTCGCGAGGTCCAAACTGCCCTCCTTCAAAGCGTTGCAAAGCTAGGCATGATGGAGCTTGACGAAGTCGCTGCGTGCTTGTGGACCATCAATGGCTCGCTGAAAAACCCGGAGAAGCTCGTCAAGTTGACCTTGTCAGTGCTCAAGAATTTAGAGGCTTCCAAAAACGAGGACTACAGCAACCCTATCAAGAGAGATATACTCAGTCGCTCGAAAAAGTACATCCGCATTGCAGGCTACTTTGGCAAATATTGCGACTTCGAGGATCAAGCGAAGTCATTCCACGAGGGCTTGCCTTGGTGGAAGGGCTCGTCTGTCGCGGGATTGATTATTAACTGCATCTTTCCATATACAAACACCGCACACCAGCTGTCACTCAGAGCTGATGCCTTCAACAGCGTTGGCCTGATATGTCAGTCGCGACCGTACCAGTTCAATGAAGAACAAATCAGCAGTGCGTTCGAACAGGTTCTGCTCGGCGATGAGCCAGAGCTGCAAAACATCGTTTTGTCAGGCTTCCGCGACTTCTTCGTAAAGCAAGAAGGGCAATTGGAGGCTAAAGTGCAGCCTGCTCTAGATGAAGTGAAGGAGGCCGGGAACGGCAAGCTCGGCGCTTCGATGACGGCCAGCGACAGCGACAGCGCGTCTGCGCTTATCGCCCAGCGCTTTTTGAAAGCTGTGCTACACATTGCTTTGGCCAGTCAGGATGCATCGGCTCTTACCGCGACAGAAGTCATCGCCAGTATCAATCGACAGGGACTTGTCCATCCCAAGGAGTCTGCGCCTGCATTGGTGGCTCTAGAAACATCCACCAACCCAGCGATCGCTGACATTGCGTTCCAAGTACACCGTAATCTTCACCAGCAGCACGAAAGCATGTTTGAACGGGAATACATGAGGGCCATTACTGAAGCTTTCAATTACCAGAAGACCATTGTCAAATCCACCTCAGGCTACACCACACAGCCATACACCTCCAAATTGGCTCCTATGTTTGATATCATCAAAATCAGCAAGGGTGTGTACCAGAAGAAGTTTCTCTCCGGACTTTGCTCCAAAGTCAACTTTGAGCCATCCAAGATCGATGTTACCGATCAACCACCGGCATTGCTAGAGCACGCCCAATTCCTCATCCAGAATTTGGCTTTTTTCGAGTACGCGCGCGTAGAAGAGTTGCTGCATACCATATCCTGTATGGAAAACATTGTTTCGAGCACTGGGACAGGCATTGCACACAGCATCAGCACCGAAGTTTTCCAGATTAAGGTCGATACCATACTCGCAAATGCAGACGAAGGAGCACACGATGAAGACAAGCCTCTAAACAATACCGATGTGAGTCCATTACGACTACGCCAGCTATCAACCGGTTGTATCATTCTGTCCTCATTGTGGGACGCCAGAACACATCTTCGGCGGTGCTATGGCCTGCAGGGCAGCCAACAACGACGCGAAAGTAAGACTAAAGCCTCGGTCAAAGATCTCAACAAGGCGCCGGCGAAAGTCCATGGCGTCTCAGGCGAAGGCTTTGTCGCAGGTATGGCGGAAAAGGTCAAGTCACTGGGCAGTCACGATGGTATGCTCAGTCAGTGCAGAGACTTTGTTGAGCTACTATCGGTGGATAGCGAAGTCAAGGTAGCTTCCGAGGGAGAAGATGGGGCAGAACGACCGCGAACACTGAGTGGAGACGAGGACAAAGAGACTCCCATGCCCGCCAGCGGTGGATCAAGGTCACTCAAAAGGAAGGGCTCTCTTTCCGCCGCCGGGACTCCTCATAAGAAGAAGCGGGGAAGGCCGTCGCTCAGCAGGAGGAAGAGTGGAAAAAGCGTGAACGACGATTACGATTCGGAGTGAATCCGCGGGGGCAACACGGCAGCGCCCGACAGACTACGATCGGGCTGGATAGGGGCAAAGTATCGACGGAGTCAGCAATGAGATGATTGCAGAACGGTTATGGAATTTCGTTTGGTTGAATTCTCATCATGGAGAAATCTAACTTTGGGTCAACATTTTTGCTATCTGGCTGACATAGGCTTCTATGTATTGGCTGTTGAGGAGAGGGAAAACACGCATGGACAACGGATGATACCCATTGCATTTGCAGGCGCTTGCTCCTAGCATAGAGCCTTTTGCTTTTCAACAGCATCGAAGAGAGGCTTGTTACGCATCGAGGCAGATGCAGGCCTGGACTAGACACTATGAGCTTTCCGTTCGGCCGTTATTGAAGTGACTCGAGTGTGACCGTTCTCAGGTTTACTTCCATTCAGGTGGTGAAGATGGTGGAAGTTGAACTCAGCAGTGAGCAGTGAGCAGTGCCTAGTAAAATGGCGCCTGTGGAGCCTTGCCAGGCCTAAGTGACCGGCTTGGCTTCGGCTGGCGTCTGTCAGGGGCAAGTGCCTTCCAACTGCCCAGAGTCCACACGGTGGTGACGGCACACACCGCGATTCCGGCCTTTCTTTCCTGCGATCATCTCCCGCAAATCCCGCAAATGCTCACTCGCTGCACCTCGATCCATCGAGTGCTGACTTGGACGCTCCACGAGAATGGATGTTAAATGCACGCCGTGCGGTATTCCTCAGCTAGCCAGCCCACGGTGGATTCGTCTGACTTCTACAATTACTTTACTTCTACGAGTACGACGCACATGCATGTGCTAAACAGAGTGCCGGCAGAGGAGTGGTTAAGGGCAATGGCTATGGAATGACGATGCCATTCCTAGTTCGGTTACGGCGTCGCTGACGACAGTCACTTCACTGGCTGTCAGCGCCTCTGACTTCGGCACTAGCACTCGTCTCGCCATCCTCCCACCATCCACACCTTATCTGCACCTTTTTCATGCCCTCTTTCACTTTGGCTTCCTTGCCCTGGGCGAATGGCAGATGCGGCCCGGCAAGTCTTGGGCACATGCAGGTACCAGGGGGAAAATGGGAGCGAAGCTCTCCCGTCGTGCCCGCGCATCCACACGCCTGGGATTCGGGACAAGGCCAGCGCATCGCCTGCTTTCATGCAAAGGATATCCTCGAGTATTCGCATCGACACGAGTGCCAATGGCGGACAGCCCCTCTTCGCAATTTCCGAATCGGCGCTGTCGTGTTTCGGTTCAATATAGAAAGCTTGACCAAAGTCAAGGCCACGTCAGTCTCGCTCCTGGTTTCCATCATCAGTCTCAACCATTTCCGGTCCTCGTCTCGCGATGTCCGGTGTGGGCCTGTGTGGAAGGTGCACAGTCAACGAAGATGGCTGGAAAAGCAAGTAGGGCAGCAGTCGCTACTTCCAGGCGACCGGAAGTGGCTTGTAGGCTTGGAAGGGTTCTAGATTACATTCGGATCTCAGGTACAAAGGAGGTGCGGAGCGCCATGTGGAGCACCAAAGCTAGCTTCTTCAACGTTTCATTATTGATCGAAAGCCTAGCCCTGAGTTTAAAGCCCTTTGTTGTCATTATGCTGGATTGTCTCTCTGGCCAATGAGCTTCCGAGCGCAACTCTCCCAAGGCCTTTGGTCTTCTCCACAGCATAATGCACCGATGGCTGCCGCGCCTACAAGACCCCCCCCAGCCCTCCGGCCCTATTTTTCAACATTCTCTCACAGCTCACTCCTTTGCTATCTCCAGGCTTTTGTGGCCCTCTGTCCTTTTCCACCTTGGCTTGCCGTGCCTTTCCTTCCTTCCCTATCCACACTCAACAGAAGTCCTTCTCCCTCTGAGAGGTTGAGTATATAACCCGCAGTCTCTTCTGCAACACCATCTTTCAATCCTCAGACTACCGAATAGAAACACATTCACTCTTTCGTTCCTTGCTTTCCAAAGCAACCACTTTCACTCAATATCGATATACTCTATAGTGCAGTAAATCTAACAAGATGCGTCTCATTACATCCACTATGGCGATCGCCGCCATGGCCGCCTTCTCTTCCTTCGCCGCCCCAGTGGCGCGCCGCAGTGACCAAGGCGTCACCAATTTCGGGGGCTCGGATCCTCTGATCACCTTCAACAACACCGCGGGCCAGGACCGCGTGTACATGATTCAAGGCAACTTCGACAACCCAAGCACCGCGTACGGGGCTGGCATGCCTTCCATACCCTCCCTCACTGTCCCAGCCGGCAGCATCGTCCAGTTCCACCCCGGAGCCGGCTTCGCTGGCGCCCTTTCCGGCATGGAGGGCAGCGGAACGCGCCACGAGGTCAACTTCCGCGACCCGTCCGTCACGTGGTACAACGCCGACATGGAGTTCGGCATGTCCAACTCCACCTTCGGCACCGCGGACGGCTCGAACCGCATCGATGGCGGAAGTTCCACCACCGGCGAGCCGGATTGTCTGGGCAAGGCCAATGCCGCATGGGGCAGCGTCGATGTCAACACCCAGCAAGCTCTGCTCGATTCCGGTTTCGTCCAGGGAACCACCGGCGGTAACGGCGGGCTTACTGCCGTTTCCATGAGCAAGGACGCCACGGTCGAGGTTGTCAAGTTTTTCCAGATGACGGCCGAGTTCAACAGCTATGTCGACCATGGCTCCATCGATGGCGCGGTATCTGGTGCGGTCGCGAAAGTTGCCGACAAGAAGACGTTGAGTGTCGCAACGAACAAGCTCACCATCACCTCCTTTGACTAGAGCTGCTCCGGTCAGTGCTTGCGGCGTTCAGGGAGGTTGTCGGCGTTCTTTGCCAGTGGTCCCATTCACGAACGTTACGACATCACGTACGGCATCGCAGCCAGCGTTAGCATGCCTTTCGGAGTACAGCGGGCTAGACTCAGGATGCCAAGTCGCCCATAGATGGGATTCTGGGAATTTTCCTTCTCTCTTCAGCTTGAGTAGCCAGGCTACTCGCTGATTGGCCTATAGAAAGCGCTCTACTTAGACTGTACATGGTTTATTTCTGATGTCGTCAGCCAATGCAAACACTCGCTTCAAGCAATTGCAAATAGCAGCGTCTTCCATGTCATGCGATGCAATCGAATGATTCTCGACGTGCTTGATCTCGTGAATGCGACGCAATGCACCCAGATGGCATCTTCCGTGACCCCCGTCCTCTTTCGGAAGTCCGACTCGACTAATCCAGGCACACAGGGTCGACATTCCATCGCGACTGGCAATCCTCGCACTTCGCTAAAATCCGAGGCCAGGAGGTGCAAGGTTGCTTGGCATTGTACCCTGCAAGGAACTTCCAGGATCGAAAGGACTTCTCAAGCCCCCTGCAAACTGAAAGGGATCCACTCTGCGACTTTTTTCCCTCGACCCACTTTTCATGGCCCGAAGGTCGGAAGTCAGCGGCTTGCGAATGGAGTTCGTGTGGGCAGCGACTGAAACGATCGGCCAGGATGGCAGGCGATGCAGGAATCGAAATATGGGAAGTCCGCAGAATTCAAACATCCCATCGGAGGATTGGGTTTTCGATGTGGAATTAATATTGCCAACTGTCGTTCCAACCGACTTACTTCGTGTACGGCATATTAAATGTTAGTACACGCACCAGGCAGGGGACCCAGCGTTACTGGAGAATACGTCGCTTGTCCACCGCATTTGCCAGTTCTTGGCATTTTTAATACCACGAGGGTGGATAAAATGCGGAGGAAATCAGCCCGCTCCGCCACCTCCCTGCCTAGTGCGCGTACTATTTAATATGCCGCATACGAAGTACTTCAGGAACGCAAGAAAGCGGTCCGCTCTCCCGGTCCGCATTGTTCACCTTCTAGAAACCCTCCGAGGCTTTCAGGAAAGCACCGTCCGATAACCATACCTGGAATCTTCCTCGATCAAAAGCAATGCGCGCAGAGAGGAAATCGATCGCAATGTGCTTGCTTCGCTGCGTACTGTATGATAAAGCGCCGACCATTTCGAATCCACGAAAGCCGAGCACTGTAAGAACCGGATGCAGTCCAGGCCAGTCTCACACCACATTTCATCCCGCGTCATCCAAAGCCTGTTGAGAGATCCTTACAAATTGATCACAGCCGGAGCTTTCTCCTTTGTCAACCCTTGCAAGGACAAAGAGAGTTCAGCTACTCCACGTGTCGACCCTGGAAGGTTACGCCTCGCATGGGATTCGTCATCAGTGCTGGGTTCAATCCCTACTGGCACTGGTTCGAGGGAAGCGTGCGCTCATAATCCGCCGAGCTTTTGTTAATGCTCTTTGCATGGATAAAGTAGGGAGGGGGAATGATCCCCGTTCACAAGTGTGAGCTACCATAAATTCCTTCTCGCTGTCGCATGCCTGCACCGACTTCTTTCCACCCTTATCTTTCCCACAACCTCATCGGTTTCATGGATACGATCCCTTATTCTTCTCTGCGCGACCTCATTTCTCCTATTAAATGGAATCCCATTTCGGTCGCGGTCGCGTGAAGTGCACATAGACTTTCCCCAGCCTCCTGCGGCGAAGCCGGTGCCGTTCCCCAACGGCAGGCAGCATACGGCACGGGCACTTTATGTACCGGATCGGGCTTCACGGAAGCAGGAAGCCATTCGATGCAGGACGTTGGGGGACTGAAGGGGAGGGGATTGTTGGGGGTGGTGGTGATGTGATGCACGTACGAATAATAACGTATACACCCAACTCATTGTTGAACCGGCACCGCTAGGAATTCAACTCAATACTCATGACGAATGCTATGCGCATGCGAATTGGTTCGCAGAGAGGTCTGATTCTGTGGCGATACTTTTGTCATCAGGGTGAGGCTTGGAGGAGAGGCGTCGTGGTGCGGGTTGGCAGTAAGCACGATGTGTTCTTTGACTCCTCGATCCAGAGGTTCAGGAGCTGGCACGTTTACAAGAGGTAGAGAGAGAGAGAGAGAGAGAGAGAGAGAGAGAGAGATGATCGGTGATTTGATGAACGAACGGATAGGTATAAACTGTTGCTTCTCACTCAAACTCCCATCTGGGTATCTGGATCTCGATATGCTCAAAGTACTACCTCACCTCCCCCCTC